>JADMIO012791240.1_pt1 | contig 120073 bp, 99 predicted proteins | sample 8958161 | NCBI WGS metagenome assembly JADMIO01 (sample SAMN16585339, study PRJNA669376) | soil metagenome | isolation source: Crop rotation soil | place: USA: Cullars Rotation, Alabama | collected 2011 | reverse complement strand
CTTTCCCTACATGTAGGAGCCATTGTTCTTTGCGCACATGCGGGACAGGCACAACCGACTTCGCCCAGCCCACGTGTGTTGGTAAGTGGTCAGCCCATTGTGACGCTACCTTTTCCTTATGTGATAGCGGGTTGTGTTTTTAATGTGGCGGGTGCACCCGTTCCTTGTGTTACCGGCCAATGGATCACAGGAGCTACACGTGTGTTATCTAACGGCATGCCTGTATTACTAATGGATAGCCAGGCGATCTGTATTCCAAATGGTACACCATTGCTCATTCTGAATACCCAGGTCAGAGTAATTGGTACATAAGCATGAACACAAAATATCCTTTTCAATTTGATCATACCGGGCGCACCGCCGAAACGGATGATGATCGTCATATCCGCGATATGATCGAACAGGTATTGTTCACTTCTCCGGGCGAAAGAGTGAATCGTCCTGACTTCGGAAGTGGTTTATTACAACTGATCTTTGAACCCAACAGTGATGAACTCGTGATCACTACGCAATTCATGGTGCAGGCGGCACTACAGCAATGGCTTGGCGATCTTATCGAAGTCAACAGTGTAGCGGTGACAAACGAGGATTCAACTCTTGAAGTCACTGTCGCTTACATCATCCGCCGCACACAACAACCGCAGGTAGCACAATTTTTACGATAGAAAAGATAACAATGAATTATTATTGTTGTGAAGAACGTCGCAGAAATGCCGTGAAGGATCATCCTTTGTTGAACGGAATTGAATTCCTGGAAGTAGTCGATGATCCATCGGATGCCTACGCCGATCGGCAAACAACTTTGATCGTCCATTTCATAAAAGAATTAGCGCCCGACAGTCTCGCTAAAAAAAATGTGATCATTGAAGGAGGAGAGCGGATAAAAAACATTGAAGTTCTCAGTGCGATCATCGGTTCAATGGAGTCGCCGCCTTCATCACCGCTTTCACCGCTTTCGCCACCAACAACAGATGATCCGCTGAAATTATTAATGGTTAGAGTAAAGGAAGCGGGTGATTTCTCAAAATATACTTTAAGACTGGTGACCGACCAGGACAATGACGATCCGCCAACCAATTTTGATCCTGTTCTCTCGTCGATCCGGTTTTCATTTAAGGTATTATGTCAAAATGATTTTGATTGCAAACCGGTATGTGATTGCGACGACGAGCCGGTGATACAACCCGAGATCAACTACCTCGCAAAAGATTATGCAAGCTTCCGGCAACTGATCCTCGATCGCATGGCGGTAACGATGCCGCGATGGAAGGAAAGAAATCCTGCCGATAGCGGGATCATGTTGGTAGAAATATTAGCCTATGCTGCGGACTACTTGAGCTATCAACAGGATGCAGTAGCCACGGAAGCTTATCTTGGTACTGCACGCAAACGAATTTCTGTAAGAAGACATGTGCGATTGGTGGATTACTACATGCATGATGGCTGCAATGCACGCACATGGGTGCACCTGGATGTAGCGGAGGGTGTAGTAGGTGGTATTAAAATACATAAGAAAGTTGGGGACAGTATCGCCACACAATTTGTCACAAGGTCCACTTCCGAATTGCCGGTGTCGTTTAAACCGAACTCGAGATCTTTTGAAACAGCCAATACTGAAAGAGTGAAATTCTTTGAGCCTTTGCACGATGAAGAGATATTCCGCGCACACAATGAAATGAAATTTTATACATGGAGTGACCGCGAGTGTTGTCTTCCGAAAGGCTCTACGTCGGCAACACTCGATGGCGATCTTACTACGCTTAAGCCGGGACAGGTTCTCATCTTTAAAGAAGTAAAAGGGCCGCAAACCGGCAACGATGCCGATGCTGATCCAACACACAGGCATGCGATTCGGTTGACATCCATTGAACTCAAATACGATCCCTTGTTTGCCAACCCCGGTCTTTCACCACCAGCTTCACCGTTGTCGCCCGGCATTCCAGTTACGGAGATAACCTGGAATGATGAAGATGCGCTGCCATTTCCGTTATGTATTTCTTCATTGAACGATACTTCTTACTATGATAACATCAGTATAGCTCTCGGAAACAATATACTGGTGGATCATGGCAGGACTTATGAAAATGCGGATGTGCTTGAACCCGATGTAGTGGGACAATCGATTCTTTCAACAATCAACTCTTCCACTGGCTGTGGTTGTGATAAAGAACCACCTGTTCCTATTCCACCGAAATATCGTCCTGTGATCCGTCAATGGCCAATAACTTTTGCGGCGCCGTATGATCCCACTGATCTTTCCACTTCAGCTAGCGATGCTATGCAATGGTCCATGCGGGATCCATCACCTTCGGTGACACTCATTGAAAAAGACAGCATCGAAGTATGGCGGCCACAACGTGATCTTTTGGAAAGCTCCGCCAATGCGAAGGAATTTGTGGTAGAAATAGAAAGCGATGGGATCGCGCATATACGTTTTGGTGATGATCAACTCGGTATGCGTCCATTACCTGGTACACAGTTTCTCGCTACATTCCGAATAGGCAATGGAACCGATGGCAATGTAGGAAGAGAAACTATCACGAGCATCATTACTGACAACCTGGACGTAACTGGTGGCACGCAAACAATTCTATCAGTCACAAATCCTTTTCCCGCCGTGGGTGGAATAGAAGCTGAAACAATTGAAGAAGCACGACAGAAAGCTCCCGCTGCATTCCGCACACAGGAACGCGCCGTCATTGCGAGTGATTATGAAGACATGTCGAAGCGCTGTTCCGATACCATTCAACGAAGCGCTTGCACATTCCGGTGGACGGGTAGTTGGCGAACCGCTTTTCTTACCATCGATCGCTTTGGAGGTGCTGATGTGACATCTGATTTTGAAATACAGACAAAGAAAGGGATGGATAAATTCAGAATGGCAGGGCAGGATGTGGAGGTGAACGGCCCTGAATATGTTTCTCTCGAACTGGAGATGATCATTTGTGTGAAGAATAATTATTTTGCAACTGATGTCAAAGCGTCATTATTAAAAGTTTTCAGCAATCGCTTATTGCCAGGTGGTCGTCGCGGAGTTTTTCATCCGGATAATTTCACATTCGGTCAAACTGTTTACCTGGGTCCTCTATATGCAGCAGCACAATCCGTCAGCGGTGTTTCATCGGTTCAGATAACAAAATTAAAGAGACAAGATTCTAATGATAATAGTGCGATCGACAAAGGGAAGTTAGTCTTGTCAAGATTGGAAATTGCCAGGCTTGATAATGATCCCAACTTTCCTGATCACGGCGTTTTTACTCTTATCATGAAAGGCGGCAAATAATAAATGATTTGTTTCCATGCAAGAACTTAGCACCTGCCATTGTTGCGAAGGCATTTCGCCGGAGACTCCCGTTGCGATTTACAATCGTCCCGGTTTGAATGCGATCGCCTATCGTGCCGGAACGTACCATGCGTTTCGCGAAAGCCTTTTGTCGCGATTCTCCGGAGCCGACCTGCCCGCATTGCACAAGCTAACTACAAGAAGCAATGATGACTTTACAGTCTCGTTACTTGATGCATGGGCGGTTGTGAGCGACGTACTGACGTTTTACCAGGAGCGCATTGCCAATGAAGCTTTTTTAAGAACAGCAACGGAAAGATTTTCTGTTTTGCAAATGGCCCGTCTTATCGGTTATGAATTGAGGGGCGGAGTTGCATCCAATACTTACCTCGCTTTTACCTTGGATGATACGAGTGGAGTTGCTCAGCCCGTGCCCGGATCAATCAAAGGCGATGATCCGTTCATCCCATCCGTAATATTAGATGCAGGTGTGAAAGTGCAATCGGTGCCGGCACAAGGGGAGCAGGCGCAAACTTTTGAAACAGTTGAAAAGATATCAGCACGTCCCGAATGGAATGCGATCCGGCCACGATTGTATGTTCCGCAACCGGTGCAACTGAAAAATGGTTACTTTATCATCGATGATATTACAAACGACCTGAGGAAAGGAGATACATTGCTGATCCGCACAAAAAAGGACCTTGAACTCAGGAAAATATTATCGGTAACGATTGATAAAGATAAAAAGACTACGACCGTGCAGGTTGAGGCAAAAAAATCGAGCGTTGATTTTTCCGATGTGCCTCCCGATCCGAATGCAACGATATCCACCGTTTCCAAAAAAGATCAACTTGATGATTCGGTTTTGTCGACGATCGTGAAAGAGACATGGAAGGAAGAAGACCTTGATGCGTTAATTGAAAAAAAAACCTGGTCGATAAGTGACCTATTGAAGGGGATCAGGAAAAAGCTCGACGCCAAGGCAAACTCTTCCGATGCGGTTTTTGTCTTTCGCAAAACGGCTTCACCTTTTGGCTACAATGCTGTAAAGAAAATAACCTATACCGGGAAAACACCTGACCCGATCTCGAAATGGAAGGAATGGAAGTTGAGAGAAAAATGTGAACTCATTTACCTCGATAGCGAATACAAGGAAATAGTGCCGGGGAGTTACGTAGGTGTGGAGTCTCATGCGAACCTTGAAAAAACAAAAGTGTTTTCTATTCAAAAAGTAAATACAGGGGCCCGCAGTGAATATGGAATGAACATGAAGTCGACGTTGCTTGAAGTATCGAATGAAAAGGGCGAGTGCTGGTTTAATGATAAAGCATCCAAACAATACCTGTCACTGATCCGCGGACTCACTTTGTTTGTCCAGAGCGAAGAGCTCGGGCTGGCGCAATTGCCGGTCGATGAACTTGTGAAGAATGATTATATCACTCTTGATCGCTGGTACCCTGGCTTGAAAAAAGGACAGATGATCATTCTTACCGGCGAAAGAGATGATCTTAAAGGCGCCACTGCCAGTGAAGTGATGGAGCTCAAAGATGTTTTTATTCACAAAGGTTATTCAGTTATCAGGTTCACTTCCAATCTTGCTTATACATATGTAAGAAGCACGGTTACTATTAATGCAAATGTGGCACTCGCAACACATGGAGAAACGGTGAAAGAAACACTGGGCGCGGGAGATGCTTCCATGTCATTTCAGCGTTTCACACTTCGGCAGCCGCCTTTGACATATACTCAATCTTCTTCGCCGACCGGTACAGAGACAACACTGAAGATATATGTCAACGACATACTTTGGCATGAAACAGATACATTCTTTGGTCATGGAGCTAATGAGCGCATTTACATTACACGACTTGGTGACGACGGGAAGACAACCGTCATATTCGGAGATGGCGTCACAGGCTCGCGTCTTCCAACCGGTGCAGAAAATGTCCGGGCAGTTTATCGAAAGGGTACCGGTCTTGGTGGACTTGTAAAAGCAAATCAGTTGTCACAACTTCTTACCCGGCCATTAGGTGTAAAGTCGGCGATCAATCCAGTGCCGTCAAAGGGCGCTGCTGATCCGGAAAATCTTGATGAAGCCAGAAGCAATGCACCTTTGACACTACTTACATTTGGTCGTGTAGTTTCCTTGCAGGATTATGAAGACTTTGCCCGCGCATTTGCGGGGATTGAAAAATCACTGGCGACCTGGACATGGAAAGGAAAAACGAGATGCGTGTTCCTTACTGTAGCCGGTGTGAATGGCGCCGCAGTATCCGAAACCGATGAGCTCTTCACCAATTTATTAAACGCGATCGTAAAATTCGGCAGCCCGCATGTGCAGGTTGAACTGAAATCATACCGGCCGTTGTTCTTCAGGGTTGTTGCCAATATACAGGTTGACAAAGATTATTTACCGGAAAAAGTATTGCCCGAAGTGGGTGTGCAATTGCGAACTACCTTCTCTTTTAAACAGCGTTCATTCGGCCAGCCCGTATCATTAAGTGAAGTGATCACGGTTTGTCAATCGGTCGAAGGTGTAGAATCGGTAGATATAGATAAGCTCTATTACTCCGATGACAAACCGGATCTTGTACCGATCCTGAAAGCTGGAACGCCCGTGGTCGGCAAGGATACTGTACTGGCAGCTGAATTATTAACCATCGATCCCGGTCCCATCGACATTAAGATAGCATCATGAGTTTCGATATAGACAGGCTGTATAAACTTTTACCGGCAGTGTACCGCATCCGCGATGCCGCCGGTAAAGATCTAACCGATCCAAACGATAATGGAGCTCTCTATGCGCTGTTCACAGTTATCAGTGAGCAACTCGCCGTCCTGGAGGAAAACTTTGATCAGTTATACGATGATCAGTTCATTGAAACATGCGCCGAATGGGTTGTTCCTTATATTGGTGATTTGGTAGGAACAAAGGGTATCATTAGTTTTCCGGATGCTCCATTTAGTCAGCGCGGCCAGGTTGCTAAGACAATTGCCTATCGTCGTCGCAAAGGCACCGCCGCGGTGATCGAAGAACTCTCGTTTGATGTAACAGGTTGGAAAGGGAATGTGGTGGAATATTTCCTATTGCTTGCAACGACTCAATACCTGAATCATCTGCGGCCAAACAATTTATCTACAGCACCAATAAGAGGAAGGGCTTTGCTGGAATATATCAATACGCCATTTGATACTATTACTCATAGCGTAGATGTAAGAAGTATCGAAAGAAAACGTGGCAAATACAATATTCCAAACATCGGTATTTTTTTATGGCGCATACAAAGCTATCCAATGTTGGAAGCGCCTGCGTACAAAGTCGACGATCGTCGCTTCAAGTTTAATCCCCTTGGCCTGGATATCGCTCTTTATAATAGGGAAGTCACGGAGAAGGACATCACGCACCTGGCAGATCCCACCAATGTGCCGATGCCACTGAGAAGATTTCCTTTTAGCCAATCGCCGAAAACTTATTATAGAGATGATGACAAAAGTGTATTGATCTTTAAAGATGGAAATAAGTTAATACCCGCGGATCCGGATGAAGATAGAATTGGAGATGTTATTTGCATTTGCAATCTCAGTGATGTCAAAGGTACTGGCCCAATTCCTGAGTGGTCGAACATGCCAATTGATAAAATTGCGATTGACCCTGTGCTCGGCCGCATTGCATTGCCCCCACTTTCACCACCAGGACAAACAGTAGATATAAAAGCAAATTACTGCTATGGTTTCAGTGCGAATATTGGAGGTGGCCCTTATAACAGGCTTGAAAGTTTTTCCACCGATCTAAAACCGGTTATCATTGTGCCGTCTCCTGGTATTACTACAATCAATGACGCATTGGCTATGTTGGGCACAGGAGGCGGTGTTATAGAAATTAAGAGCAACGATAACTATACCATACCGCCGGTCATTGATGTTCCTGCCGCTAAAAAAATTGAGATCCGCTCGGCGGAAGGTTATCGTCCATTATTGATCATCGATAGCGAATTAAAAATAACCGGGGGAGCAGATGCAGAGTTCAACCTTAATGGTTTCCTGGTAGCCGGTGGTGCAATAAATGTTCCGCGGCAAAAAACCAACACGATATTAAATGAACTGGGTGTTTTAGAGCTGGCGCATTGTACACTTTCTCCCATTGTTACACCTTTTGATAAAGGCGCTTTTAATCCAAGGTTTATTGCGGGTACTGAAAACCTGGCTGTCAACATCAGTAAGTGTATCATTGGGGGAATGCGCATAACTGATGCAGCTGTAACAAACATCACTGATAGCATCATTGACGCGTCTGACCAGCGAGAGATCGCTTACTCAGGTGTTTTTGATACGGATGCCGGTGGCGAACTTACAGTGCAGAACAGCACTGTTATCGGCCGCGTGAACACCATAATAATGCGCCTCGCTTCCAATACCATCTTTGATGCAGAGCAAGGAAGTGGAGGTGAACCGCCGGTGATAGCCCAGCGCGTGCAGGAAGGATGTGTGCGGTTTTGTTATGTGCCAATTAACTCGCGGATACCAGGACCGTATCATTGCGTCCCGGCAACAGCAGCAGATGCTGCGAGAATAAAGCCTGTGTATACATCACTCCACTTTGCTGATGCGGCCTATTGCCAGCTTAGCCAGTATTGCGCAGTCGAAATAAGAAAGGGTGCTGAGAACGATATGGAGATGGGTGTATTTTATCAATTATTCCAACCGATACGTGAATTCAACTTACAGACAAGATTAAGTGAATATCTGCGATTCGGACTCGAAGCAGGGATTTACTATGGCTCTTAAAATGTAAAACCAAATGGAGGGTTAATTTATGCCAACCGACATTTCCCGTAAACTATTCGACCGGAAGAAACACTACAGCGGGGTCATCAACCAGCAAGGACGTGTGACGCTCGATGCGGACCTGAATGAACAATTGGATATACAATTGTACAGGACACATACGGAGACAAAGGATGTTATCGGCTATTGTGGAGTTCCAAAAAAGAACGGAGGCTTCCTTATCCAGGTTATAGATGGAATCGGTTTGACGATTGCACCGGGTCGCATTTATGTTGGAGGATTGTTGTGTGAATTGGAAAAAACAGGTAAGCCAATCACTTACTTCAACCAACCGTACTATCCTTCTCCAGATACAACTTATTTAAAAGACGATATTACTTCTAGTCCTCCTGAAAGTCCTGCGAGTCCACCGTCAAGTCCTGCAAGTCCACCCGGCAGTCCTCCCGGATCAAATCTCAACATCGCCGACGGTGTTTACATAGTTTATATTGATGCGTGGAACCGTGAAGTTAATTTCCTTGATGATCCATTGATACAGGAAGTGGCCCTTGGGGAAGCTGATACAACGGCCAGGCTTCAAACAGTATGGCAGGTGAAATTATTAAGGGTCGATGCTGCGAATAACCCGGGAGCTACCTGCAAGACTCCCTTTGAACAATGGATTAACCTGGTAAAGGAAGATACGGGTAAATTGAAAGCACAGACCAAAAAGGATGCTGTTCCCGATGATCCCTGCTCATTAAAACCTGGTACAGGATTCCGTGGGTTAGAAAACCAGTTATACCGCGTCGAAATACAAAAAGGTACTTCGTTAGCTGATGCTACTTTCAAATGGTCGCGTGATAATGCGACGCTCGAGACGACGATCGAAAAGATAGATGGCAATACACTTACTGTTTCCAGCATCGGCAAAGATGATACCATGAGTTTTGCCAACGGGCAATGGGCAGAGATAGTAGATGAAGTATCCTTATTGCATGGCAGTCCCAATCCTCTTGTCTATATTAATGGGGTAAAACCAGAAACCCGGGAAATAACCCTGGCGACATCTGCCGCCGGCTATGCTGGCAAAGCAGGTTTGAAACTTCGGCGTTGGGATCAAACAGATAGTTCTGCAAATGAAAATGGCTTGCTGGCGGGATCGGGGTGGATCACACTGGAGGACGGAGTGCAGGTAAGTTTTTCGCCGGGAACTTATCGTCCTGGTAACTACTGGCTAATACCTGCTCGTACCGCAACTGCAGAAATTGAGTGGCCACTGAATGCGCCAGGCACTGCACCCGCTGAACAACCGCCAATCGGAACCAAGCATTATTATTGCAAGCTGTCACTTCTGAAAGCAAATGACGGTCTTGTTACACTGGAAGATTGTCGTGATCTATTTCCATCGCTTACGGATATATGCGCTGAAGATATTTGCTTCAAAAATGATAATTGCGATCTCAGCCAGGCCGAGACAGTGCAGGATGCTCTCGATCTGTTGTGTGCTGCTAATGATCTTCGTGATCATAATAAACATCTTCATGGGTATGGCGTAGTATGCGGTTTGAAAGTAGTATGTGGACCCAACCGGGAGTTTGTACTTATTGAAAACGGGTATGCGCTCGATTGCGAGGGAAATATTATCCGGTTGAAAAATAGAAAGGGTATCGCTTATAATATAGTTGCAGAAGCGGCTAATGCAGGCTTACTTGATGAAATGGGCAATGGCCAGGTTAGCATGAGCATTGGCTATAAGGGAAAAGATGATCCTTCTGTTTCAATTGAACGATACATCAAGAAAACATTCTGGCAAGAGATACTTGAAGGGTCACTCCTGCAGGATTTCTTCAATGACGATATTAAGCCATTAGTTGATTTCATTAAAAAACAACTCCCGTTCCCGCTTACAGACGTTCCACCTATACCGATAGGTCAACAGCGACTTACGGCTTTGATCAATTTGCTCTGGCAAAAAGTCAATTCTGCGAGTGGTCCTTACATATTTCTTTCCGGGGGAAAAGAACGCAATAATTTCTGCAACCAAAAACCAGAAGAAAAGCAAAACGAAGATCAACTTTTGTTCTGTCTCTACCAGGAATTGAAAGCATTGATAGCGAGTGAAACGTTTTGTGCGATGTTCGATAATGATCATCCATTCCCCGCTTACACGATCGATCCCGGACTGGATACCATATTTGGCCCGGTACTGAAATTCCATTACCGGCTACGTTTAAATCCAAAAGGAAAATTTGCTTACACCTGTGGGAAGGATAATAAGATATATGTGTACGATTTAAGCAAACGGCTGCTGTTGCAGACGCTGGTGTTCCCGGCCAGCGTGAACATTAAACTGAAGGATATCGCAGTGTCTTCTAAGGGAACCGAAATGTATGCGACAGGTTTGTTGGATGATAAAGACTCTGTGATCGCTATTGTATCGATTGACGTAGCGTCCGGTAAGCATACATGGGTCAGCGGATCATCTGTGAAGTGCGCATTTAAATATGTAAGCCTTGCATTCAACGATAAATTCGGCCTGCACGGTGTGTCTAAAAACAAGGGCCTTTATCGTATTACCGGAATCGGAACTGCCGCATTTGCTGAAACGCAGATCAGGGCTTTTAATGCCACTGGCCTGATAGTGATACCCGATGGACAGAACATTGCTTACGTTGCCAACAATGTGTTGATTGCAACGGAGACGGATATTTTTTCACGAATAGATGCGATAGATCTCAGCACGAATGCGGTGATACGCTCTTACAATGCGGCTGGCAACAATGGGCTGGATGACATCACGATTTTCCGCGACAGGCTTTTTGTTACCGGATCAAACGGCAGCCAGCGCGTATTGAGAGGGTTCGTTCTTTCTACAGGTGCGTCCGCATTTGCAGACATCAACCTCGAACAAAGCAGCTCAATGCGACTTTCTGCTATTGAAGCTGGCGACTCAGAATATATTTTGGTTGCGATGTCGGATAAATACAAAGTAGCAAGAGTGAATTTAAAAAACCTCAAGGTCGATGCGAAATTCAGAATACCGGTTCAGTTATTTCCGATGGGAATTGTGGTAACCGAAAAACGCGACTCCATTTATGTATTGAACTCACTCGTCAATACGCTTACTGCAATCGATGTGGAACGGACATTCCGGTCACCGCGACCCAATTTCACAGAAGAACCACCTTTCGATATTGCCGACTATCATGATGGTGTGATCGAAGCGTACAAAGATCTCACGCATCATTTTCTTCAACATCTCAAAGATGCTTTCTGCGGTAAGTTTATCATTGATTGTCCCGATTGCACCGAAAAAGATAAAGTGTACCTCGGCACAGTAATGATAAAGGGACGAAAAGTATACCGCATTTGTAATTTCACCAAACGGAGATATGTCAAGACTTTCCGCACCTGGGGATACTGGCTCTCTACTGTTCCGGTCTTGCCGGCACTGAAAACATCTTTTGCCAAATTCTGTTGCTCAGTAATCGATAAAACAGCTCCCTGATAAAGGTGGAATAAGTTTTGACGAATCCATGTGGATGGAGAACTAAAATATTTATATCAAATAAGAAGTATATGGCCAACGACAATTATATAGCCACCGGGCAGGTGATCGACCGCGATACCGGCGAAGGCGTTGCAGATTTATTAATACAAGCATTTGACAGCGACCCGAAGCGCAGTGAACAGATACTGGGCAAGGGAAAGACCGACGACAATGGACGTTTCAGCATTTCATTTAGTTTGAAACAATTTAATTACGAAACGGCACCGGATCTTTTTTTCAAAGTATTCAGCAATGAAAAATTGTTGGAATCTACAGAGAGCTCTGTTTTGTGGAATGCCAATACACAGGAAAGTGTAACGATCCGGATCAGTACCGTGCGTCAAAGACCGCCGGGCAAAGACAGGATCACTTCCACACAAGTTTTTAAGGGAGTTGATTTCGTTCAGCAATCCGATTTCAAAGGTGTATTTAACGATTATCGTTCAAAGGCCGGTACTTCAGTGGGCCTGGCAATAGATATCATCAAGAATACTTTTAGCAAAATGGATCTTAAACCAATACAGGTTAAAGGCAGCCGGCAATCAGACGTAATCAACCAGGATGTGAATGTAGCCAGTGCTAACCTGGCGGCGAAAAATGTTGAGGTAAAAGAGGTCGCCGATTATAAACCAGGACTCAATGTAGAATCATTGAAGAATATTACTGCACTTAAAACCATTCAGCCCGGGCAACAGGTAAAGCTTTACCAGGAAAATGGAAAGGTTCGTTACTATTCGATTGTTCAACCTCCAGCCATCGCGCCGGTGCCGCCTGATGTGTCAAAAGATTTGGCCGATCATGCAAACAAGATCAACAGCCTGCAAGTGGAATTGAAGACGGCTCGTGATGAAGCGACAAAGAAAGATGAACTGATCACGACCTTGCAAAACCAGGTAGCCTCTCTTCAAAAGAGCCAGTCGGATATTAATACATTACTGAAGTCGGATAACTTCAACAAACTGATAGCTTCGATCAATAAGCCGCCAACGAAAGATCCGAAGAAGCCAAAATAATTTTCAACAATACACACTATTTCGATCCTTAACTATGCGTGTCGATAAAACTGGTGCCACGCTTGTTTCCTGTATTATGCCCACCTACAACAGGAGGGCATTTCTGCCTCATGCTATCCGCTATTTTCTTCGGCAGGACTATCCCAACAAGGAATTGATCATAATTGACGATGGTACTGACAACATAGAAGACCTGGTTCCACCTGATCCATCGATACATTATTGCAGGCTCGATCAAAAGATCACTCTTGGTGCCAAACTAAACCTTGCCTGCACTTATGCGAACGGTGATATAATCGCCAATTGGGATGATGATGATTGGTACGCACCGGGACGATTGACGTACCAGGTAGATGCATTGGAGAATAACGGCACGAATCTTTGCGGCATTAACAACTTACTCTATTTCGACGTCACCAGGAAAACCGGTTTCCAGTATATCTATCCGGAAGATCAGCGCGTCTGGTTACTAGGTAGCTCTATGTGTTATAAAAAAGCGTTGTGGCAACGGCTCAAATTCGCTGATATCAATGTAGGCATGGATGGGCTGTTTGTGTGGGCCACGCCACCTCACGAAGTGAAAGTGCTTGAGGACTCCAGTTTTTCCGTGCACATGATCCATGAAAATAATGTGAGCCCAAAGAAAACCAATAGCGGTTGGTGGCATCCATACCCGGTTAATAAACTTGAATCATTGATGAGAGACGACTGGCACGTTTATTCAAATGGCGTTCTTTACGAATCGCAAAAGAAAGTTGAAAAAGAAAATTCATTTCATTCTTCATCAACTATCCGGCCTGCTGCAGATCCTGTCAAAAATATTTTTGCCTGCCTGGTCCATGAAAACGAAGATTGCATCATTGACCTGGTCCGCAATCTCCGTTACCATGATCCCACCTCGACTATTCTTTTATACAATGGAGGAGAAAACGCCAACTTACTTTCAGATCGTTCTCTGTTTGAAAAGTTCGGGGCGGTCATTCATCCTGATCCACGACCAGTAAAACATGGATACCTGCACGACTTCGCCCTGCGAAGCATGCAGTTTGCCGTAGATAATTTTGCTTTCGATACGTTTACTATTGTAGATTCCGATCAGTTGTTATTACGGAGCAATTACTCTGCATATCTTGGAGAATTTTTTAGAAACCGTCCGCAAGCCGGGCTACTATCAAGTAATCCTTCAAGAATTAATGGAGACAATAAAATTAACCAGGTCGCGCTCCAGGCATTCAAGGAGTATGAGCTCTGGAAACCATTGTTACAAAGTTTTCCTGGTGGTGAGGATAAATTTGTCCATTGGACCTTCTGGCCGTCAACAGTATTTGCAGCTAACGCAGTGAATGATCTTATAAAGCTGTTCAATGAAAATGAGCTTGTCAAAAAGATCATCCGCGAAACAAAAATATGGGCGACTGAAGAAGTTATTTTTCCGACGTTGGTGAGTTTGCTCGGTTATGAGATCGCACTTAATCCATGTCACCACGATTTTGTCAAATACAGGACAACGTATACCCAGCGGGACATTGCTTTTGCAGTAAGCCGGGAGAATGTGTATTGGATCCATCCTGTAGAGCGCAAATATGAAAATGCATTGCGAAAGCACATACGACAACAATTCAATCATTATGTGCGTGAAAGTAAAAACAGAACAAATGGGGAGCAAACGGATATAGCAGGTCCTTTGTCGCTATTTCAAAGGGTAGAAAAGATCAAGGGATGGCTGACAGAAAAAGAAGCGGACTTGTTTGTCGCGACAACGATGAAGGCTTGTACAAAGTTCCCATCTCAATACCGCATTGTTGAAGTGGGATGTTATGAAGGAAAAGTGACCGTTCTGTTGGGTTTACTGGCCAGGGAATTTTTCCCGGACAGAAAGATCACGGCCATTGATCCGCACGATGGTAAGCTGGGTGCATTGGACCAGGGTTTTGTTTCTGTTACGCCGTCTTTATCAGCGTTTACTCATAATATCCAGCGCGCAGAATTGAATAATATTGTAGAGACCATACAGGGTCATGCGCAGGATATAAAATGGCAGGCGCCTATTTCATTCCTTATTATTGATGGTCTTCATGATTATCCCAACGTGTCAAGAGACTTCTCGCAATTTGCCGCTTCGTTGGAACCGGAAGGATATGTTGCTTTCCACGACTATGCCGATTATTATCCCGGGGTGCAGGCTTTTGTCAATGAATTATTGCAAGCGGGAAACTACCGCAAGATACAGCTGGCGGATAGTCTTATCGTCCTTCAAAAATTATAAGCCAACTTTAACTCCTCAATTATGATGGAAAACAACCCGAATGCCAGGAGACGGATCCCATTTTTTAGGATTAGCCTCGCATTACTGATTGTCGGCGCAATGATAGTTTATGTATGGGCGTTGATGACAGGCAATCTTCCGGAGACCCGGAAACTCGACATCACCACACTCGCGGTTATCGCCTTTTCAATTTTTTTATCGTTTGTTCTTATCTCGCCCGGTTTCTTCCAGCGTTTAAAAATATTCGAGATGAGTGGCTTCAAACTGGAAATGCTTGAGAAAGTGAGAGAGAAGCAAATCGAACAGGAAAGTAAACTTGATGACATCGGACTGATACTACCACTGTTGCTTTCGAAAGCCAAACAGCAACACTTATTGAATATTGCGGATGGTAACGCAGCAAATTATATAGGGAGTCATGATGTTCGATCAGAACTGAGAAACCTGCGCACTGCCGGATTGTTGAAATCTAAGCCAGGCACACATATAGCCCAATTGAAGGATGGAACAAAATACGACGTGTCCAAACTGCTCGAGCTCACGAAACTTGGCGCACGTTGGGTTAGCAGGATCAGGGAAAATGAAAAGGTTGAAAACAATCAGTGATTACAATCGCAACAAATGAATTTACCGGTATGGTTATATTGGGAGGGCGATAAACCAGCCTGGATCAGCGCTTGCCACCAGACGATCTTCAATCATGCAGACGATGTGAGATTGATCACACCGGAAACATTTGATGGGTTGCGTGATTGTGACCGCGACATCGACCTGTCGACTTTATGCATTGCACATCGCGCAGATTTTATCAGGACTTTTTTAATTGCCAGGTTCGGTGGAATATGGATCGATTCCGATTGCATCGTCATGAAATCGCTTCAACCTTTGATGGATAAGCTTGATGACTATGATTTTATTGCATTTCGCGAACGCCAGGGAAATATTTCCAATAGTTTCATCGGGGGACCACCCGGTAGCAAAATTGCAAGAGCCTATTACCAGGTCGTTTGCGACATTCTTCGTTCTGGTCAGCCGATTGAATGGTTGACGATTGGCGCCCAGGCACTAAAGACAGCGATACAAAAAACAGCGGCACGATGGTATGAGATGGACGTCACTATGATTCAACCTGTGTGCTGGAGCAGGCCCGACGTGTTTTTTGAAATAAGAGAGCCACGTGAGCACCTTGCTCATTTCAATGACCAGTCTTTCTGTTATATGCTATCAAAAAATACTCTCGATGGCTTTGAGCGTGATAATCCTTCAAAAGATATTTTTGAAGAAAACAGTTTCTTTAAGTTCTTGTTGAAGAAATCGGCCGACCAACGACTTGCTTCTTATTTAGGAAAAATGGCCTACAGAAAAGATACGGATGATGATATATGGATAATTCCGGAAGTGATCGAGCAGGACATGTACAAAATAAAAAAAGTGATCGCAGAACTCGAGCCAACCTGTAAAAGTTATGTGATCGACTGCGGAGCACACATCGGGACCTTCGCTATCATGTGCTCGCTATATCTGAAGAATATTGATATCATTTGTTTTGAACCTAACCCAGACAGCTTTGAATATCTTCAAAAGAATGTGGCAAGGCTGAAAAATATTGTTGCGCTAAACAAGGCCGTGGATACAAAGGAGGGAGTGTTACATTTATTTGCACCCGATGATTCTGCGTGGACCGGGAGATGGACCGTATTTCCAAACTCGAATTCCTCTATTTCCGTGCAAGCGGTCAACCTGCTTTCATTTATTAAAGAACTGGATCAACCTGTATTTATCTTAAAGCTCGATCTTGAAGGATATGAAGAATTTATCCTGAATGAATTTGGCGAGGACAGTTTGGCTGAAGTTAAGTTACTGATAATAGAAACCCACCGGGACAATCTCGATCATCAACGGTTATTAACTCTCGGCTTTCAGTTGCTTTTTCAACCAGAAATAAGCATGCATCGACAATTTGTCTATATACGGTCATCGGCGGCCTGACGAACAGGAGTGTTATGTTATTCCCCCGCTTATATATTAAGGCGCTCAACAAAAAAATCAGTTCCTTCCATTTTTTCGGAATAATTGGTTTTGTCCTGGGCTTCCTGCTCGGCCTGTGGCTTGCGAGTAAACTGCAAATGCAGGTTGGTGTAATAGTTCTAATGAGCCTCACAGGGGCTACCACTTTCTTTCTTCTCGCTATTGGCGCCAAAATAATTACAGGTGAAGAAGTGATCGTCTATTATCACCACGAGATCGGCATCCTGATAATGTGTTCGATTGTCCTTGCTTTGTTAAACAAACCCGTATTAGGTTACATCGATATCACGATCCTTGGCATAGGGGTGTTTCTTGCCTTCGGAAGAATAGGATGCTTCAATGTGGGCTGCTGTCACGGCAAGCCATTTAAGAAGGGAGTGGTATATCGCCACGAACATACCGAAGCAGGATTTACACATTATTATGAAGGCGTAGCATTGTTCCCTGTTCAACTTGTTGAATCAGCCTTTGTATTTATTATTGTCATAATCGGTTGTTGCTGCCTTTTGTTATTTCACACCCTGCCCGGAACGGTATTGCTGGTGTATACAGTAATATACGGTGCCTTTCGCTTTACAATAGAATTTTTCAGAGGTGATCCGGACAGACCCTATTGGAAAGGCTTATCTGAAGCGCAATGGACGACTTTGCTATTGATCCTTATGAGTGCTGTAGGCAGCCTGGAAGGATGGCTTCCTCTTTATGGCTGGCATATTGCACTTTCATTGCTCATCGTCTGTGCCTGCGTGGTTGTTGTTATTCGTGACACGGCAGAAACAAGAATGCTCAATACCCGTCACATTCGACAAATCGCGATCGCATTGGATAAAGCAAATAAATTGCCAGCGAGAAATAATGATTTAGTCGATGTTTACCAAACGAACCAGGGGTTAAATATATCAAAGGGACACATTCTGGAAGGAAACAAATTAGTAAGCCACTACACCTTATCACACACGAGAGGGCAACGATTAACCCTTGCACTCGTAAAAAAGATTGGAAAGATCGTTCAGGATCTGGATGGGCATCGCAAAGAATATAAAATTTCAGAACAGACCGGCCATATATACCATATTGTCTTCGTAGAATAACAGCCATTGCAGAAATCGGTGTGGATCCCGGAAGATGTCTTCTTAAAGAGCAGATTGTCTTGAGGTCCCTTGCTTCCTGAACTGCAATGGCTTTTTTATTCATAATCTCCGCGTCGGAATGAAATGTCTTTTCATTCTCTCCACATCGTGTTCCCGCAATTTGCACACCTAAGCCGGCAAGAAAATTCCTCTCATTTTTTGGTATTTTACTCTTTTACTATTCTACAGAATTTCCGAGTTTTCCAAAAGATTATATCGGCGCCGCAAAAACGGTTTGCCTATTGATATAAGGAGGCTTTTGTTATGGAAAACTTTGAATATTTCAACGAAGAAGAAAAATTGAAGGCTGAAAATGATTTTCTTAAAATGAAAATAATGCTTGAGCATGGCGGATATTTTGACGCGGCAAATGAGAATGATATACCTGCACAGGTGGAAAATGAGTTCCTGAAAGACGTGATCGAATTCGAAAAACAATTCGATGAGCGGAAAAAAATAAAAGTTTTTGATAAAATAGGAAGACCGACTCATTTTAAACTTGTTTCAGAAATTGCCGATGAAAAAATTAACCAGGCATGGCAGGAACTAAGTGATTACCTGGATGAGCACAACATAAATTTGAGTGTGTGCAGCCCGAATATTTCCATAAAAGAACTATACCGGTTCACTGTTGAAGAACTGTTTGAGTGTGAAATTGACGACATCAATATTGAAGGGATGATGCATGGTTTTATTTATGATGAGTTTCATCCTGATCCAGTCTACGACAACACCAGAGCGGCACAGGAGGAATGTATAAATTATATTCTTCAAAAGAGTCCCCTGGAATTCACTCATCATTTTCGTAAACAGGACCTCCGCTTCAACGATCATTTTCCCCTTACTATTGAACAGTTGTGCAAGCTTGCTGATGACTTCAAAAATGCTTATGATGATATCGAGATAAATCAGATTAGAAGTTTTAAAACGGAGGTAAATGGAAAGGACAGCTTAGTTGAGGGTTCTTATACAATTGCAGCGACCCTCAGCCATGAAGTTTGTCAGTTAACAGGAACCTGGAAAGTTGTCTTTGAGAAGGACGAGGAACGCGACTATTGGTTCATCAATGAAGTGAGGATCGATGGGATTCAGTTTTAGGATGGCTCATGCGACAAAAAGAACCTTTGACCGAAAAAGAGTGCTAAGTCATCGCAACGGAGAAAAAATCCAAGGTTACAAGGGGTCACAGCAACTCTTGTTTGTAGCGTCTTCCTGGTATATTTAAGCTTTCACGTTTTATTCTCAAACCTGCAATACGAATAAGACGCTGTTCCTGCTTAATTTCGCAGATAATATTTTTTCTTGAAGCATCTCAAAGCATTAAATAAATACTTCTGGAAATACAAATTCAGATTTGGGTTGGGTATTTTTTTTATTCTTATATCCAACTATTTTGGAATTCTGCCGCCACAGTTGACAGGTTTTATGATCGACTTTGTTCAGCACAATATCCTCGGTAGTTATCAAAAACCTCTTTCGTCTAATTATGACTTTCTTGTTAAAAAGATCATCGATTGGGTACTTGGATTGCCAACATCGAATGCGGTTATTGTTGCAAGCGCCATCGCCATTCTCCTGCTGGCCCTTCTTCGCGGATTTTTTATGTTCCTGATGCGTCAGACCATTATCGTGATGAGCAGGCATATTGAATATGATCAGAAAAACGAGGTCTTTCATCATTACCAGCAGCTGGACACGGCATTTTACAGATTGCATAGCACGGGCGACCTGATGAACAGGATCGCCGAAGATGTAAGCCGTGTCAGGATGTTCACCGGGCCGGCCATCATGTACCTGGTTAATCTTGTTGCCGTCATTTCGTTCAGCTTATTTTTTATGTTCAAACGTGATGCAGAGCTGACGGTTTATGTATTGGCGCCGCTTCCCATACTGGCAATTACCATTTATTATGTGAACACGATCATCAACAAGCGAAGTGAACACATCCAGTCACTCCTTTCCGATCTTACCACCAATGCGCAGGAATCATATTCCGGCATACGGGTGATAAAATCTTTTGTCCAGGAAAAAGCGATGCTTGGTTTTTTTAAAAAGAACAGTGAAGAGTACAGGAGTAACGCGATCGGCCTGGCAAAAGTAGAAGCGATCTATTTCCCGTCAATGACCCTGCTGATAGGTCTTAGTACTTTGCTTACGATCATGATCGGGGGAATTCATCACATTCATGATCCTGGAAAAACAACTCTTCCGCTGATCATTGAATTTGTGATCTATATTAATTTGCTCACGTTTCCTGTTTTTGCAATAGGTTGGACGGCAAGTATGATACAACGGGCCGCTGCTTCACAAAAAAGATTGAATGAATTTCTTAACACTAAGCCAACTATTCAAAATGAACCGGCTGCAAAAAAAATCGCTCTGCAGGGAAATATTAGTTTTAAAAATGTGGATTTTACCTATCCGCATACCGGCATTGAGGCTCTGAAAAATTTTAATCTCGAGATCACAAAGGGCAACAAGATCGCGATTGTTGGGCGGACCGGAAGTGGGAAATCAACTATTGCACAGTTGCTATTACGGATGTATGATGTAACGAACGGTGACATCGAATTTGATGGTGTTGACGTACGGCGACTTGACCTGGAAGACCTGAGAGAGCAGATCAGTTATGTGCCGCAGGATGTGTTTCTTTTCAGCGATTCAGTCAGCAATAACATTCGTTTCGGACTGAAAAATGGAAATGCAAGTGAGGTGGTAAAAGCAGCAGCGCAGGCAAGTGTTGACAGGGAAATTGATTCATTTTCTCAAAAATATGATACGCTGATAGGGGAGAGGGGTGTCACATTAAGTGGCGGCCAAAAACAAAGAATATCCATCGCAAGAGCGTTGATAAAGGAGCCAAACCTTGTGATTTTTGACGATTGCCTGAGCGCTGTCGATGCACGCACGGAAAAGGAGATCATCGGGAACCTATACGACTATTTAAAAGATAAAACGGCGATCATTATAACGCATCGTATTTTTTCTCTTTTTCACTTTGATAAAATAGTGGTACTGGATGACGGCGAAATCGTGGAGCAGGGAACTCACGAAGAGTTGCTTGCGCTCAATGGATATTACACAACACTTTATACCCGGCAGCAGGAGCAGGACAGGGAGGTGTGACTGTAAGGGGGATCGGTAACTAGTTTATTAGTAATTAGTCATTGGGTCATTTATGATTGGACAATAAACCGGGAACTGGTAACCAGTAACGTGTAAAATAGGTGTATTCCTTTATTTGTTTCCTTGTGCCTTGTGTGCCCCGCTTTGTTCCTTGCATCTTGTGCCTTGTTCCTCGTTTTACTTTCATTTGGACGTTTCAAAAACATATTTATATTTGTAAACTTTAAAACCAAGATTTTTAACTGTTAAAATTTTAACTGTGGCGTACGACAACAATGAAAAAAAGATGGAAAGCATTTACAGCAAAAGAATTCGCGCCGGCAAACGACGGACTTATTTTTTCGATGTAAAAGCAACCAGGGCTAACGACTATTATCTCACCATTACGGAAAGCCGCAAGCGTTTTAATGACAACGGCTATGACAGGCATAAGATCTTTCTTTACAAGGAAGATTTTAATAAATTCATCAAAGCACTTGGAGAAGCGGTTGATTATGTAAAAACGGAATTGATGCCCGATTTTAATTTCGACGCCTATAATCATGATGAGGTGCCTGCCGAACATGATGGCGTTGAGGCTGCTGAAGCAGTGGCAACAGAAACTGAGGTTGAAGTGGAGCCGCCTCAATCAACGGCCGAGAACAATGCCTCTTCCGCTCATGAAGAGGTTGATAAATGGTAAAAAGTTAACCCCGGCAAGTCGGGGTTTTTTATTTCTGCTGAAACTTGATTTTGCTGGTGCACTCACTTATTTCCTCATTTCCTTGTAGGCATTAATCAAGCTGTTTGTTGAACTGTCGTGTGTTTCGATTCTGTCTTCGTTCTCTAATTCAGGTAAAATTTTATTCGCAAGTTGTTTTCCTAATTCAACACCGTATTGATCAAAGCTGAAAATATTCCAGATGACCCCCTGGACAAAAATTTTGTGTTCATACAAAGCGATCAATTGCCCTAAAGTAAATGGGGTGATCTTTTTGATGAGAATTGAATTGGTAGGCCTGTTGCCTGAAAAAACTTTGAAGGGCAACAGCTTTGCGATCTCTTCGGCAGCTGATCCTGACTTCTCCAATTCCTTTTGCGCCTCTTCATCCGTTTTCCCATTCATCAGCGCCTCTGTTTGAGCAAAGAAATTCGATATCAATTTCAAATGATGATCACCAATCGGATTATGCGTCTGGGCAGGTACGATGAAGTCGCAAGGAATTAAAAGAGTGCCCTGGTGAATAAGCTGGTAAAATGCGTGCTGGCCATTTGTACCCGGTTCACCCCAAATGATCGGTCCTGTTGAATACGTAACAGGTTCGCCATTTCTGTCAACGCTTTTACCATTGCTTTCCATATTGCCCTGCTGAAAATAAGCGGGAAAGCGGTGCAAATACTGATCATAGGGAAGGATCGCCTCTGTTTGTGAACCAAAAAAATTGGTGTACCAAAGTCCAACCAGCGCCATTAATACTGAAATATTTTTTTCAAAAGAGGTTGTTCTGAAATATTTGTCTGTTTCGTGCCCACCCTTCAACAATTGTTCAAAATTTTTATAACCGATGGTAAGGGCGATCGACAAACCGATAGCGCTCCACAAAGAATACCGCCCGCCGACCCAGTCCCAGAATTCGAACATATTTTTTTTATCAATTCCAAACTTCACCACTTCCTTCTCATTAGTAGAGAGAGCTGCAAAATGTTTTGCAATGTGCTTCTCATCCTTTGCTTTTTTTAAGAACCATTGCCTGGCTGTATGAGCATTGGTCATGGTTTCCTGGGTGGTAAATGTTTTTGACGCGATCAGGAAAAGAGTTCTTTCTGGTTTTACTTTTTTTAGTGTTTCTACAATGTGCGTGCCGTCCACGTTTGAAACAAAATAAGTTTGGATATCCTTTACCCAATAGGGCTTTAATGCTTCGGTCACCATCAATGGACCCAGGTCGCTGCCCCCGATGCCAATGTTCACGACGTATCGTATTCTCTTACCGGAATATCCTCTCCACTCGCCACTGTGTATTTTGTCACAAAAGCTTTTCATTTGCCTAAGAACTTTTTTCACTTGCGGCATGACATCCTTTCCTTCGGAGTACATTGGATCTTTTGAAAAATTTCTTAACGCCACATGTAATACCGACCGGTTTTCTGTCTCATTGATCTTATCTCCATTAAACATCGCCTCGATCGCTTCCCTCGCTTTCGCCTCTTCCGCCAATTTCAATAACAACCCGATCGTTTTTTCATTGATCCTGTTCTTGGAATAATCAAAAACGATATCATCAAAGCTTGTTGAAAATTTCGAGCAACGGCCCGGGTCTTCGCTGAACATCTTTTTCATGCTCACATTCTTCATTTCTTCATAGTGCTGCTTCAGCTCTTTCCAGGCATTTGTATCAGTAGGATTTATTTTGGGGAACATGGGATTTTAAGTTTGATTAGTTTGAAAAATAATTTTAGGCAATGGCGCAAGAAGTGCAATGATCAATAACCTTGGACTTTTGCGCCAGGGCGCCGCTGCGAAAATGGACGATCACATCGTTTCGATCATTTTAATTGTTTTTTCAATCATTGCATCAGTAATATCCAGGTGCACAACAAACCTTACTCTAGCAGGAGTGATGGCATAAGGAATAATATCTTCTTTTTTCATTTTTTCTACAAAAGCCGGAGCGGTTATCGAGCCATCGAGTTCTACAATGATAATATTCGTCTCAACGGGTAAAAGCAGTTTTACAAAACTCTTTTTTTGTAGGGAGCAACCAATCAGTCTTGCACGGGCATGATCTTCTTTTAAACGTCCAATGTTGTTTTGCAATGCATAAATACCCGCCGCGGCGAGAAACCCCGCTTGCCTCATACCACCGCCAAAGACTTTCCGGACTCTTCTTGCCTTTTTTATAAAATCTTTTTTCCCGATCAGCAAACTGCCCACAGGACAACCAAGGCCTTTGCTGAGACAAACTGAAATACTGTCGAAAATTTCACCATATTGCTTTGGTGTTTCCTCTTTTTCCACCAACGCATTAAATAATCTCGCGCCGTCAAGATGGAACTTCAAATCGTTTTCGTCACACACCTTTCGGATATTTTTTATTTCAGCAAGGTCATAACAGCTTCCCCCACCACGATTGGAAGTGTTTTCCAGGCAAACCAAACTCGTGCGTGCTTTATGATTGTCGTCCGGATTGATCGAAGCCTTTACCTGGTTGGCCGATATTCTTCCGCGGTCACCCGTTAAGAGTCTTACCGACGAACCTGAATTAAAAGCAATACCGCCGGCTTCATATTGGTACACGTGAGCACTTTCATCACAGATCACCTCGTCGCCTGGCTGTGTATGACATTTGATCGCAATTTGGTTGGTCATTGTCCCTGAAGGACAAAAAACAGAAGCTTCCATACCAAACATTTTTGCCGCCAGTGCTTCCAGTTCGTTGATAGATGGATCTTCGCTAAAAACGTCATCGCCAACCTTTGCCTTCATCATAGTCTCCATCATTCCAGCTGTTGGTTTCGTAACCGTGTCTGACCTGTAATCAATCAGCATAACCAAATTTGGGTGCAATTTAATCGTTCACTCCTTAAATTTGGCGGTTTACGAAGTACATTCTTATTTCCCCCACGGCTTTCTTTAACTTGGATGGTATGACACAATTTGAACTCTTAGCCTTACTTGTTCTTTTTTCAATTGCGATGCTGTTTCTCGGCATGTATCTCCTTGCCAAATTCAACAGGCTGTTCAAGCGTAGCATCAAGAGCGAATTCCTTCGAAGGAATATTGTGGTTTGGATGATCGCGGTTTGTCTTATCACAGTCACAGCCCCGACAACCCCCGACTTTTACGGCGCAATGATGAGCCATAAGCTGAAGGTGCTTTATCCTTTCTTGTGGCTTGCGGCTACGCTGGATTCAATTTTTATTTTTAATGTCTCCTGGCTGGTTGTACGAAATCTAAACAGGACAAGCCTTTCTTTTCGCAAAAAGATGGCGATCATTCTCATCACATTGATCACCTGTTCCCTGCTCGTCAGTGTACTGACTAACTATCTTGGAAACAAATACCTTGGCGAAGGAGCTTCGTTCAGGAACCTGGACGTTTCTTTGTTATTTAATTTCTATACAGGTTGTATGATCGGGCTGGTATACATAACGATGAGTTATGTTGACCTTGAGCGCAAGCGGAAATTAAATGAAAAGGAGTTAGAGGTCGCAAGACTGCAACAATTAAAAACAAAGGCGGAACTGGACGCTTTGCATTCGAAGATCAATCCACATTTTTTGTACAACGCGTTAAACTCTATTGCTGACCTGGCTGTTACCGATGGGAAAAAAGCCAGGAAGATGACGATCGCTCTCGCGGATCTCTTCAGGTATAGCATCAATTACAGCGACAATAATTATTCAACAATAAAGGAAGAGGTGGAAATGACAGAGGTCTACCTCGAAATTGAAAAAATAAGATTCGAAGATCAATTGAACTACTCCATTCACCTGGATAAAGACGTGAACCATTACCTGGTACCTCGTTTTTTGTTACAACCTGTGGTCGAAAACGCGGTCAAGCATGGATTAAAGGCGACGGGCAAAATGACGGAAATAGCCATCACTGTAAAAAATGGGAACGATGGTCTTCAGATCGCGGTCGCAGACAATGGACCTGCATTTCCGGAAGAACTGACTCCCGGCTACGGGGTTAAAAGCATTTATGACAAACTGGATCTGTTATTTCCCGGGAGCTATGAGATCCATTTCACCAACAAACCAGAAAAGAAGGTTGTAATGAACATTCATAAACTGATGAAAAATGAACCAACTGTTTAAAACGATAGTTATCGATGACGAACCTGCGGCAAGAAGACTGATGAAAAATCTTTTGCAGGAACACCCTGATGTAGTGGAAGTGATCGGTGAAGCCAGCAACGGTAAAGAAGCCATCGACAAAATAGAAAAATTAAGACCTGACCTTATCTTTCTCGATATACAAATGCCCGACCTGACAGGATTCGAAGTGATCGAGCAATTAATTGAAAAGCCGAATATCATCTTTACAACGGCGTACGAACAATACGCTATGAAAGCTTTTGAAACTTTTTCGATTGACTACCTTCTCAAACCGATAAAGGAAGAAAGACTTGCACAGAGTATTGAAAAATTAAAAAAGTTTGGACGGTTCAACCAGGCTATTGATGTTAATGGATTGCAGGAGATCATTCGCCAGTTCCGGGCGCCAAAAAAAGCAACAGCGCTACCGATTAAAACCGGTGACCGGATCAATTTGATAAGGTATGAAAACATTGCTTTTTTAGAAGCGCAGGATAAATATGTCTGCGTATTTACCCTCGATGGGCAAAAATTTTTAACCGATCAGTCTCTGACCATCATGGAAGAGAAATTGCCTTCAAATTTCTGCAGGATCCATCGCTCATATATAATTAATAAAGACAAGATCCGTGAAATGCACCGTCATTTCAGTGGACGATACTTATTTATTATGGACGACAAAGCTTTAACCCGCATTACATCCGGCCGCACTTACCAGGATGTTTTCCGCTCTGAATTTGGACTTTGATCAGTTACGGTTACGTGTTGCCAGTTTTATCCAAATTATAAACCGCAACTAAATTCAATCCAACCGTGAGCCTGGATTGGTAATCGATAACCAGCTTCTTCCTCTTTACGCCAATCATCAACAAATATTACCGCTCGATATAAAACAATGTTCTATGCAATACAAAGTACCTATCTTTGGCCTGTAATTAACAAGGGATAGTACTTAACATATTGACAATGAGACAGAAACTTCTTTTTATTCTTATCACGATCATCTTTCTTTTGTTTAGGATCTGTGTGAATGCTCAAACCTCGCATCCTTCCGGCAAGAATTTGTATAGCGAGCTGGCCGAAATGGACAGCGTCGTTTTTGCCAATGTCTATACTTGTAATTCTGAAAAAAATGAAACTTTCTTTACAGACGATATCGAGTTTTACCACGATAAAGGTGGTGTGACCAAATCCAGGAGAAACTTAGTTGATCAGCTTAAAGAGAATTTTTGTGGCGAGGGAAAGACAAAACTGAGAAGGGAACTTGTAAAAGGAAGCATGCAAGTTTACCCCATTAACAATTACGGCGCGGTGCAAATGGGTGATCACCGGTTTTATGTTACAGAGAATGGGAAAGAAACAGAAAGTGGGGAAGCAAAATTTATTCATGTCTGGAAATATGAGAATGGTCACTGGAAAATATCAAGAGTATTCAGCTTTGACCATCATTCACCTGAAGCAAAAAATTCCGCTGGTGATGAATTGTATCAAACCATCACATCCCAGGATGGCGCGCTGTTGCAGGCCTTTAATGCGCATAGCATTCAACAGCTAAAAACGTTTTTTGCAGATGACCTGGAATTTTATCAGGACAATAGTGGCCTGACCAACTATGACCAGGCGAATGAGAACTTCAAAAAAATGTTTGATCAAAACAATGGTATCAAAGGAGAACTCATCCCGAACAGCGTCGAAGTTTATCCCATAAAGGACTACGGTGCAATAGAGACCGGTGAACACCGGTTCTGTGATATCGAAAATGGAAAGGATGATTGCGGTACGTTCCCTTTCATTATTCTTTGGCAAAACCAGGGAGGTAACTGGAAAGTTTCACGAGTAATTAGCTATAACCATTAAACCTTATTTTTTGAAATGGCCATCAACCCTTATTGGTTAACCATAAAAATAATTTTAAAAATAATTCATCAAATCTGTAACTGACTTTATTGACTGGTCGTCTCAGCTGATAGGTCCTAAATCAAAATGTATGAGAAAGTTTTATGTTCTGCTTATTTTGTTGTTCTTGTCTGTCTTGTCTCTTTTAGCACAGGCTCAAACCAATACTGGAAAAATTAAAGGCGTTGTTATTGACGGAAATTCCAAAACAATTGAATCCTCAACGATCACCTTGCTTCGTTTCAAAGATTCATCAGTAATAAAAATAAGTGCTGCTGACAAAGACGGGCATTTTGAATTTGAGAATGTTCCGGAAGGAAAATACCTTGTATCAGTTTCTGCTGTTGGTCACCAGCAGGGTTATTCGGAAGTTGTTGAAATAACCCCGGAAAAAAATGTGATTGAGCTCAAAACAATTGAGCTTACTCCACAAACAAAGAATCTTTCAGAGGTAACGGTTACTTCAAAAAAACCGTTGATAGAGCAAAAGATCGACCGTACCATCGTGAATGTTGATGCGGCCGTTTCCAATGTTGGAGCGACTGTGCTGGAGGTTCTTGAAAAATCACCCGGCATCACAGTTGACAAGGATGGTAACATCAGTTTAAAAGGGAAGCAGGGAGTGCAGATATATGTCGATGGCAGGCCCACTTACTTAAGTGGACAGGATCTTGTGAACCTTTTGAGAAATATGACCGCCAACCAGCTGGACCAGATCGAGATCATGACCAACCCACCGGCAAAATATGACGCCGCAGGTAATAGCGGTATCATCAATATAAAAACAAAAAAGAACAAGCAGGTTGGTTTCAATGGAAGTGCCAACGCAGGATATTCACAAGGAAAGTATTGGAGAACAAATGAGGGGTTAAACATGAATTATCGCAATGGCAAATTCAACGCGTTCATCAATTATGGATATTACAAGAACTACGGCTACCAGGAATTGACTATCCATCGTACTTTCTTACATCCTGATGGCACACCGGAGGCCATGTTTGACCAGGTTGCTTTTATGCCACGGCATGTTGATGGTCACAATCTGAAGGTTGGGATGGATTATTTCGCGAGTAAAAAAACAACTGTAGGTTTTGTCGCTTCCGGGTTTATTGACAACGAACATCAATACAACTATAATACCTCGTATCTAAAAAATGGGAGCAACCAAGTGGATTCGATTGTGAATTCAACGAGCAACGGGGAAAATAAATGGAGGCATGGAAATTTGAATCTCAATTTCCGTCATGAGTTTGATTCAACGGGTCGTGAATTGACGGCAGATCTCGATTATTCAAGGTATTCATCAGCCAACGATCAGCTATTTACAAATGCTTCATTCAATCCCAATGGAACCAAACGCGGGCAGACTGATCTGCTTGGAGACCTCCCTGTAGCGATCAATATTTATTCTGCAAAAATGGATTACACTCATCCCCTAAAGAAAAATGCCAAAGTTGAAGCGGGGGTGAAAAGTAGTTATGTGAACACAGATAACGCGGCCAATTACTTCAATATGGCGGGGGATGAGTGGCAACCTGATTATTACAAAACAAATAGTTTCCAGTACAAAGAAAATATCAATGCCGCCTATCTCAATTTAAGCAAACAATATAAAAAGTTAGGTGTACAGGCGGGTCTGCGTTTTGAAAATACAAATTACAAGGGCCACCAATTGGGCAATGCGCAAAAACCCGATTCTGCTTTCAACAATAGCTATAATAGTTTATTTCCTACTGTTTTTCTTAGTTATACTGTCAACGACAAGAACCAGTTTGGACTTAACGTGGGAAGAAGGATCGATCGCCCGGCTTACCAGGACCTGAATCCATTCCTCTTCTTCCTCGATAATTATACTTATGAATCAGGAAACCCGTTTTTAAAACCGCAGTACTCAACGAATATTGAGTTGTCGCATACGTATAAAGGATTTTTAGTTACCACGCTGAACTACAGCAAAACAACAAATTTCTTTACTGAGACATTTGAGCAATTGGATCATGCTACTGTTGTCCGCAATGGAAATATTGGCGCACGCCAGAGCGCGGGGGTCAGTGTGAGTGCACAGGTACAGCCATGGAAGTGGTGGTCGGCTTCTTTATACGGCAATTATAATTACAACAGCTTCAAAGGTGAACTTTATGGCGAGCCGATCGATGTGAATGCATCGAATGTGTTATTCAATGTGAGTAACCAATTCAAGTTTAACAAGGGTTGGAGCGCCGAGTTGAGTGGTTTTTACAGGTCCAAGGGTGTTGAGGGACAAATACAAATTGAGCCAATGGGTCAGATGAGTGCCGGCGTTTCAAAGCAAATCCTAAAAGGAAAAGGAAATGTACGACTGAATGTAAGAGATATCCTTTATACGAACTGGGCGAAAGGAAAAATTAATTTCCAAAGCACGCAGGCTACGTTTGAAAACAAACGTGACTCCAGGGTGGCCGGCATCTCATTTACTTATCGTTTTGGTAAACCTATTAAAGGTCCACAGAATAATCGCAAAAAGGGCGGAGCAGACGATGAACAAAACCGCGTAAAAGTAGGTGGTGGTAATTAGTCAATAGCAAAGTGCAAAAGGAATATTGAGAGATCAATATTCCTTTTTTGCGATGTATGCTCTTTAACATAAGAATTTATTAAACAATTATTAACCGTGGGTGCGCCAGGTAAGAGATAATTACCCTTCGTCACGTAAACTACGAAGTTTGTCATAATTCTATCATCAAAATGCCGCATTCCCACCATTTTTACACCATAAAGTAATAGCCAAACTGACCGATGAAAAAATTTTCCAGCCTTTTTAGTGTAGCCATTCTTTTATCTTTCATAACCCGGGCACAAAACGGAACGATCACCGGAAGTGTAAAAGATGCTTCTAACAAGGGTATCCATTCCGCTACAGTCTCTCTTCTTAAATCAAAAGATTCTTCGGTGGCAAAATTTGTTGCTACTGGAAAAGATGGTCAATATGAGTTTTTAGATGTTGCTGACGGAAGATATTTTGTATCCGTAAGCAATGTGGGCTACGCCAGGGTGGCAAGCGCACCCTTTGAAGTTTCTTCTTCTAATTCAACAATAGAGGTTCCGGCACTGGTCATAAGCGAACAAGCAAAGGACCTGGGAGGTGTAACAGTTACTGCGAAAAAGCCTTTTATTGAAGCGCGGCCCGATAAAACCGTCGTGAATGTTGATGCATCACCTACCAGTGCAGGAGCAACGGTGCTGGAGTTGCTGGAAAAATCACCGGGGATCACAGTGGACAACGATGGTAATATCAGTTTGCGCGGTAAAGCAGGTGTGATCATTATGATCGACGGCAAGCCAACTTACTTGTCTTCTACCGACCTGGCCAATTTGCTTAAAAATATGCCCGCCTCGCAGTTAGAGCAGATCGAAATCATGACCAATCCTTCAGCAAAATATGACGCAGCAGGAAACTCCGGCATTATTAATATCAAAACAAAAAAAGGAAAGGGCAGCGGTTTTAATGGCTCAATAATGGCTGGCATTACAGCAAGCTTTTTTAAGAATGGAGAGTCTCTGTATGTAACTCCCAAATCCCAGAATAGCATCAATTTTAATTATAGAAAAAATAAACTCAATTTCTTCGGGAACTATAACCCAAATGTTTATAATGGGCGTGGTAATTTGGATATTGAAAGGAAATTCTATGAAGACAATGGTAGTTTATCGGGTTATTCAGACGTAGCTACAAAATTCAAGTTTGGCAATCATAATCACAGTTTAAAAGTTGGAGTTGACTTTTTTGCCGATAAGAAAAACACTTTTGGAGTAGTAGCAAGCGGCTTTCTGTTCAATGGCCATCCCACGCCTGTAACAGTCAATACTCTTTCCGATGCAAACCACGAGGAAACTTCAAGCATGGTTTCACTCACAGAGAATAAGATCCATTTCAAGAATTTCAGTGGAAATTTTAACTACAGGCACGTGTTTGATACCACGGGAACCGAATTGACCGTGGATCTGGACTATATCGGTTATCGGAATACTTCGAACATGCTTCTCACAACTGAGTTTTATGATCCCCACGGCCAACAAACTGCAGATCCATTGTTGTTAAAAGGACATTTGCCGTCTGACATAAACATCTATTCAATTAAATCTGATTTTACGCGGCCATTTAAAGGAGGAAGACTTGAAGCCGGAATAAAATCCAGTTACGTGAAGAATGATAATATTGTAGACTACCAAAGGCTTTCGGCAGACGTATGGATACCGGATTCGAGATCGAACGAGTTTATTTATGATGAAAATATTAATGCTGGTTATGTGACCGTGAACAAGCAGTTCAAAAAATGGACGCTGCAAGGTGGATTAAGAGTTGAAAATACAATTGCCAAAGGTTACCAGGTTACCAATGACTCTACATTCAAAAGGAATTTCACCGACCTTTTCCCAAATGTGTATATTACTTATGCGATAAATGATAAAAACTCATTGACCCTTTCGTATGGCCGGAGAATAACGAGACCAAATTACCAGGACCTGAATCCTTTTACTTATTTTCTTGATTCACTTTCTTACAGGCAGGGCAATCCTTATTTATTGCCGCAATTCACCAACAATATTGAGTTGACACACACATTCAAAGGAAAGATCATCACTACTTTGAATTATAATAATACAACCGACGTCATCTCGCAGATCTTCAAGCAGAATTCTCAAACGAAGATCGTGTACTTTACTTCGGATAATGTGGCGAAGTTCATTAATATGGGAATTTCTATTACTGCTCCCGTGACAATAGCCAAATGGTGGAACACAAACTTCTTTACTAATATTTATAACAACCATTATAAAGGCATCTACAATGCCGAACCGCTGGATATGTCCTATACATCATTTATGGTTAATATCACCAACACGTTTACAGTGAAGCAGGGTTTTAGTTTAGAGCTAAGTGGTTTTTATCGCGGTAAGGGAGTTGACCAGTTGACCATTAACCAACCTATTTATCAAATGAGTATCGGGGGGCAGAAAAATATTTTGAAAAATAAAGCAACGGTTCGTTTAAATATTCGCGATCCTTTTGCGTGGCAACAATATAGCGGGCTTACAGAGTATGGAAATATTTATGCGAAGATCCATAATAAGTTCGATGCGCGCCAGGCTACAGTATCATTTACTTACAGGTTTGGCAAAAATATTCAACAGCCGCCTCCGCGTCGCAGAAGTAGCGCTACCCAGGACGAACAGAACCGGGTTGGTGGCGCTAATTAAAAAGTTTAGTTTTCTCATGTGAATACCGTCCCTTGTTTCTACAGGGGACTTTTTCATTTATGATTACGATCCCGGATTTCGTTCAAACAAGCGAGTAGGTTCCTGATTTGATTTGGTATCGGGAGGTTATTACATTTGCTATGGATATAAATCCAAAATTAGAAATCCAAAATCAGAAATCGTATATGCCTTCATTTGATATCGTCAGCAAAGTGGATGCCCAGACGCTCGACAATGCAGTCAATGTGACCACCAAAGAGATCACCAACCGTTTTGATTTTAAGGGATCACATGTTGTGATCGATCTCAACAAAAAAGAATTTAAAATTACCATCGAAACGGAAGATGAAATGAAAATGCGCCAGCTTATTGATGTTCTTATCAGCAGGGCGCATAAGCAGGGTATTGCACCGGAAGCATTTGATTTTTCCAAGGAGGGTTATCAAAGCGGTAAAGTATGGAAAAAAGAAGTGCCGGTAAGAAATGGATTGAAGCAAGAAGATGCAAAAAAGATCGTAAAAAATATTAAGGATTCAGGGTTAAAAGTGCAGGCTTCGATAATGGATGACCTTGTCAGGGTCACAGCAAAAAAGATCGACGATTTACAATCCATCATCCAGGCCTCAAAGAATTGGAATTTGGGCATTCCACTTCAATATGAAAATATGCGAAGCTGATGTTAATAACTAAGTGTATAACGAGTGTAAAACAACAAATGAAAAAATTTGGAATGGCGTACTCCTGAATGTATCTTGGACTTACAATCGTTGCACGAAATCTGGAAACAGAAAGAATGCAACAGGAGAAACAGGAATCCGTCAAAAGAGGAATGTTACTCTGGAAAGCATCGGGTTAGTGAGTATAAAGGCGCAAGCTGATATACAAAGCGACACTTGATGCTTTCGTTTTTATATAAGCTGCGAGCGAAAGCTACTATTTAGTAGCTTTTTTTGAGTTGAATCCTGACCAGGCTTCGGCTAAATACTTTTGGATGGATTGGCCGTGGTGGCTAACTTTGCGACCTTAATCAATTTTGTAAATTGTACGGCAAAATCCGTGCAGCCTTAAAAATCAGACATTTATGAAAGAAGGTATCCATCCCAAAAATTACCGACTGGTCGTGTTCAAGGATATGAGTAATGGTCACTCCTTTCTCAGCCGTTCGGCTGCCCCGTCAAAAGAGACTGTCAAATGGGAAGATGGCAATGAATATCCCCTTGTAAAATTGGAGATCTCAAATACTTCACACCCGTTCTTCACTGGCAAAAACGTATTGGTTGATACGGCAGGACGTATCGACAAGTTCAAGAAGAAGTATGAGAAGAAAAAATAATTATTTAGCTTTAAGCTGAATTACATTTTTTTGTTTTTCATGGCTATACTTTAAACCTCCTCGATTCTTCGGGAGGTTTTTGTTTTATAGCTACCTGCGAAAATTTCAACTGAGTTCTTTCTTATTTTTGAACGATATTCCCTTTCATGGCAAAGATCATTTTTACGGAGGAGTTTTGTCAGCCAGAAAACCTGTATCCATTCACCTTGACCAGGCAGATCCAGGACATCCGGGTTGGCATCCTGACCATTCGTGAAAAATGGGAGCGCTACCTTAAACTATCGTCATTCGATAAATGGGAAGATGACTATAAAGACATCGGAAACTCCATCCGCATTGACAAAACTATTGGTGATGAAGTATTCCTGATGATCCACGGGAATGTACTGCCTACCTCTAAAATCATAAAAACGATTGGAAAACTAAGGAACGGTGAATTTATCTCCGCAAATGGAAATGCGGGGATTGTTTTCCGGTTTTCAAAAAAAGAGGTTATCGAGCCGCATAAAATAAAAGTATCCAAGGCCATCACGATAAAGGATAAAATAAAGGCGCTCCAATATCCCTGGGAAATATTTCAGTGGAATGCTGAGGCTATCCAGCAGGATTTTGAGTTGATCGCTTCAGGAAGAAAGTCACACCCCCTCTCAAAAACAAATACAGTCATCAAGCCATCAAACATATTTATTGAAAAAGGTGCAAAGGTTGAGTGTTCTATTTTGAATGCTTCCACGGGTCCTATCTATATTGGCAAAAACGCAGAAGTGATGGAGGGATGTATGATTCGTGGTCCATTTGCCCTGGGTGATGGTTCTGTGCTAAAAATGGGTAGTAAAGTATATGGAGCAACATCCATCGGGCCCCATTGTGCGGTTGCCGGTGAGATCAAAAACTCAGTGATGTTTGGATATTCCAATAAGGCACATCATGGTTACCTGGGTGATTCTGTGGTAGGAGAGTGGTGCAATCTTGGCGCAGGCACGACCAACTCAAATTTGAAAAATAATGCGAGCGACATAAAAGTCTGGACGCCGAAAGGACAAGTAAATGCAGGACATAAATGCGGGTTGTTCATGGGCGATTATTCACGAAGCATGATTAATACCTCATTTAATACAGGGACTGTTGTTGGCGTGTGTTGCAATGTATTTGGGTTCGGTCTTACGCCCAAGTATCTTCCCAGTTTTTCATGGGGCAACGATGGTATCGACCGTTATGACTTCGAACGAGCCATAAATGATATTGAGAACTGGAAAAAACTGAAGGGAAAAAAGGTTTCAAAAAAAGAACGAGACATTCTGAAGCATATCTTCGGGCATTATTAATTGTTGCAGGAGTTCCATAGGTTTATAGATTTCAAAGGTTCTTAACGATATCTGAGTTCCTGACCTTTGGAACCTTTGGACGTTCTGAATTTTTAAACTTGATTATGAGAAAGCAAATAGCTGCTGCTAACTGGAAAATGAATCTTACGTTTCAACAGGGTGAAAAATTGTTGGATGATATTCTAAATGCGGATATAAAACTTAAGGATTATCAGCTGGCCGTGTTCGCCGTTCCTTTCCCTTATCTATTGATGACAAGAAGTGAAGTAGAAGAACAGCGTAACTATTACGTAGCGGCGCAGAATTGCTATTCCCGGAAAAACGGAGCCTTTACCGGGGAAGTGTCGGCTGAAATGCTGCATTCTTTAGCGGTTCGGTTTTGTGTCGTTGGGCACAGTGAGAGGCGAGAATATTTCAATGAATCTAATGCCATGCTCGCTGATAAGGTTAACCTTTGCCTGGACAACTATATAATTCCTATTTTCTGCTGCGGGGAATCGCTGGCGATTCGCGAAGCGGGAACGCAAAATCAATTTGTCGAGAATCAATTGAAAGAATCTCTTTTTCATCTTTCAGCAGACAAAATAAAAGATGTGGTGATCGCTTATGAGCCTATTTGGGCGATCGGTACCGGGAAAACAGCCTCCACCGCCCAGGCACAAGAAATGCATGCCTATTTGCGTTCTATTTTGGAAAGTCAGTATGGAGAGGTTGTTGCAGGCGATATTTCCATTCTTTATGGCGGGAGTGTAAAAGCAAATAATGCAAAGGAATTGTTTAGTTGCCCCGATGTGGATGGTGGCCTGGTGGGCGGTGCTTCCCTGATCGCTGATGATTTCATACAGATCATAAAAGCTTTAAAATAGTTTTAGGGTATTGTCCTCTAAAACAGAATCATGGAACTAAAAATCTAAAGGATCCCTACTTCCTATTATATTGTTATCACAAGAAAAAAGCAAATACTGCTTAGCTTTTTGCATATCCGGGTCATTATAAACGGTAGCGAAATTTATCCCGTAAAACAAGGTCAGCGTGTGATCATTCCGGTTGAAAGCAACAATCCTAAAGTTGTCGTGACAGACGGTTACCATTTCACAAAACCTCTTGAGTTGGTTTATCATCATCTGCATACCTATTATTTCAAAATAGTTTGCGCCATTGATGACACACAACTGTTGGCTGGCTTTTGTGTGCTTGTTTTGTTTTACCTGTTAGGTTTTGCAACGGGGATATTTATACTTAAGCTTTTAAGTTTGTTCCCGATTCTTTATTTTTTATTTCTCTATTACATCAACAGAAAAGAATTCATCCAAATACAGGCTGTGTGACACGTAATCGTTAGCAACTGTTAATGTCGCTACCAATAGAACGGGCATTTGCTTTGAAGCATTCCTCCCATAAAAGCTATATTTGCGTCAATCAACACCATGTATTCAACAATAGTTCTGTAGTAAATGATCATCCAGTTCTGTGGCTTGTCAGGAAGCGGTAAAACAACCTTGGCCAGGAAGGCAAAGGAGTATTTTGATGGTAAAAGAGTGAACATCGAAATTATTGACGGAGATGAATACCGGAAATTTTTATGCTCCGATTTGGGATTTACAAGACCGGACAGGCATGCGAATATTCGACGTTTAGCATTTGTGGCGGATAAGTTGTCCCAGTATAATGTCATACCTATTATTTGCGCGATCAACCCCTATGAAGAGATCAGGAGAGAAGTAGCAACGATCTATAAGGAAGTACAGACTATTTATATCAAGTGCAGTTTGGCTGAGCTTTTCAGGAGGGACACCAAAGGTTTGTATGCAAGAACGTTGTTGCCTGAAGGCGATCCGCAGCGGCTCCAAAATTTATCCGGGGTAAGCGATCCTTTTGAAGTCCCTTCCCGCCCCGATCTAATTATTGAAACAGATAATGAAACCGTACCGGAATCCAGCAAAAAATTAATAAGGTATATAGAATCAATTTTGGCTAATTATCGCTGACAAATACCATTGCTTACATTGAAAAGATTTTTTGAAAAACTAACGGCTTTTCTTTTCAGACACATACCCGGAGAAAAATATTTTTCGGCTTACCTGGTAAAAAATTTGGTCCGGTTGCTGTTCTTACAATGTCTCTCCTTTCTTCTCGGTTTTTTATCAAACTATATTTTATTAAAGTTGGCAGGTATAAATGACTATGGCCAGTATGTCTATGTTTTTAATTTTATTTATTTGCTTGTAAATTTTAGCCTCCTGGGCGCCGATACATTGCTGGTAAAAAATCTTCCTGTGTATGAAATTTCGAAGGACTACAAGATGCAAAAAGGCGTCGTTTCCTTTGCAATCATCGTGGCATTTTTGGGTGCAGTGGTTGTATCGGTCGTTTCTGTATTCATTGCACGGGTTACACCAATTGGGAAAAATGTCGGGATCATTAACTGGTTTTTTATTGTGATTATTTCTCTACCACTTCTGTCGATCACTACAATTATCCAGTCAGGTTTGCAGGGCATAAAAAAAATCGCTTTAAGCCAGTTGGCTGAAAAAATCATCAGGCCGGGTATTGTGATAATAGTGGTTCTCCTGTTATTTTTGTTTCAAAAGAAAATCTCTTTTGACAAACTTGTTACAATTAACATATTTGCAATTGGCGTTACTCTGCTGGCCGCTTTCCTATTCTATCGGCAGCATTTAGGATCGAGGCTGAGAAATACGAGGCCTGAATTTGAAATCAGTACCTGGATGAGATCGGCTACTGCTTTTTTCCTCGTAGGCATATTGCATATTGTAAATTCGAGGCTGGATATTTTCTTATTAGGCATTTTTAAGGGAAACGCGCAGGTGGGTATTTACAATATAGTTTTAAAGATAAGTGAGATCATGGGATTTGTGCTTGCGATCGTTAATCTTGTTATATCCCCCGTCATCGCTAAATTATATACAGCTGGCGATCTATTGCAACTCAGGCAATTAATGACAAGATCAGCGCAAATTGTTTTTATATGTAGTTTCCCTTTGTTCTTATTGATTATTTTTTTGCGGAAATACATACTTTCTTTTTTCGGGATCAGCCTGGATGGAAACGAGGCATTGGTAATTTTGTTGATCGGGCAACTGGTAAATATTTTATGCGGCTCAGTAGGAACCCTGTTGATAATGACGGGACATCAGAAGTTTTCATTATTTTCTTTGTTTGTCGCTTTGGTTTTTAATATTGTGCTTAATATTATTCTCACTCCTTGGCTTGGCCTGGTTGGAACAGCGATAGCGACAGCAAGCAGTTTAACGATCTGGAATTTGCTGATGTCCTTGTTTGTGAGAAAGAAATTCAAGTTTTTTTTGCACCCGTTCAAAATACTTGTGTGACTAAACCTAATTTTTTTATCGTGGGCGCCCCTAAGTGTGGAACCACAGCTATGAATGATTACTTAAATCAACATCCCGATATTTTTATGGCTAAAAAAGAGCTGCATTATTTCGGCTCTGATTTGCAGACAAAGGTTAAATTGTCTGAAGAAGAATATTTAAAGTATTTCACCGAGGCGGGTCAGAAAAAGATCATTGGAGAGGCGTCTGTATGGTATCTCTTTTCCAAAACGGCCGCGGAAGAAATAAAGAAATTCAGTCCCGAGGCTAAAATATTGATCATGCTAAGGGATCCTGTTGAAGTTCTTTATTCACTGCACAGCCAGCATCTATATGATGGCAATGAAGACATCCGGGACTTTGAAACAGCTCTGGCTTTCGATGAAGATAGAAAGAAGGGAATCCATCTTCCCGATTCAGTAGATTACTTTCAGGTGCCTCCTTACGTTGATTCAGTGTTGTTTTCAAAACAGGTAAAAAGATATCTTGACGTTTTCGGCAGAGAAAAAGTACACGTAACCCTTTATGACGATCTTAAAGCCAATCCCGAGAAAGCGTTTTTTGAAATTCTGGAATTCCTGGAGTTGGGTAGAAAAGCTTTGGTTAATTATAACATAGTAAACCCGGGTAAGCAATTCAAATGGTTTTACCTGCACAGGGTTATTAAAAATCCGTCGTTAAAGTTAAAGACCGTAGCCAGGGCCGTGGTCCCTTCGCGGAAGCTGAGGCATTCCATAATGTCTTTTTTTTTCAGATGGAATATAAGGGAAGAAAGAAGGGGGGACATAAATGAAAAATTAAGGGTTCGCTTAAAAAATTTATTAGAGGAGGATATCCGGCTACTAAGCAGGCTAATTAACAGGGATCTGTCAGCTTGGCTTCAGTAACCGGGATCAGACCAATTTGCATGCAAGAAAGACCTTCATACATACTCTGGCTGCCATCCTGGTATCCCAATAAATTGGACCCGTTTGATGGAGATTTTATTCAGCGTCATGCCCATGCGGCCTCGTTGCATACCAATATCCACGTAATATTTGTGAAGGCTGATGGGAGCGAAAAAATTACTGGTGACATCGATGAAAGTTTCTCGAAGAAAGGAAAACTTTCTGAGCACATTATCTATTTTAAAAAAACCGGGTCTTTTGTTGGCCGGTTGAATTCTTTTAGAAAATGGATAAGATTTTCTAAAAAGGCTGTAAAAGAATACATAAATCAAAATGGTAAGCCTCAATTGGTCCATGTGCACATTGCATTAAGAGCCGGGATGTTAGCCAGATGGATAAAACGAAAATGGGGCATCGATTATGTGATCACAGAACACTGGGCAGGATATCTGCCAGAGGCTGAAAAAAAACTGTCTGATCTGCCATTTTATATTCAAATTACCTGTCGCTCTATCTTACGAAATGCGGCTTCGATAAGTGTGGTTTCCTCGTATCTCGGTGAATGCCTTGAAAAAATTCTACCGGGTATTTCCCTGAAGATCATCCCCAATGTTGTTGACACTTCCATCTTCAAACCCGTCAGTACCGAAAAAAATGAAACTGTCTCATTCATCCACATCTCGCTTTTGAATTATCAAAAAAATGCTGACGATATTGTCAGGGCAATGAACATTTTAAAAAAAGAAAACCGAAATTTCCATTTAATGATTTTTGGGCCATTCAAAGAGGAGTTGAGGAAGTTAGTGGAAGACTTAGATCTAAGGTCGGAAATAAGTTTTCATAATGAAATCCCACAGGTTGAATTGTCAAAATTTGTTCAGCGATCAGATGCCCTCATCCTTTATTCACGGTATGAGACTTTTGGCTGTGTCATTATCGAAGCACTGGCATGCGGCAAACCGGTTATTCTAAGCGACCTGCCGGTACTGCACGAAAACGCACAAGAAGATTTCAATGCCGTTTTCGCGCCAAAAGAAAACCCTGCAGAACTGGCCTCAAAACTGAGATGGTTTATGCACAACAGGGAAAAGTTCAATAATGCTGCCATTGCACAACAGGCCGCTTTGATGTACAATTATGACGAGGTGGGAAAGCAATTTCTTAACTGGTATGAGGAAATAATTTTAAAACAAACCGGCAATTGATATTGACCCGAGGGCTTGTCCATGGTTTTTTATTTTTTTTATTTAAATGCTTTGTCGAAATAACTTTAAAATCTTACGTTCGAAGGATTTTTGATCTTATTCGTTGATTAATATGACGCACAGACTTTTCAGGAATTTTAATAAGAATCTTTTATTCGTTTTTTTTCTTCCTGTATTTTTCATTTTACATGGTATCAATGAGAACTTTGGCTTAATACCCAGACATGTCGTTTTTCAGCTTTCGGCATATTATTTACTTATCACTCTCCTTGTACTTGGCCTAAGCTTATTGCTGCTAAGAAAAGCAGATGCCTCCATAGTTTTCTCTTTCTACCTGCTCGCGGTTTTTTTTCTATTTGGCGCATTTCATGATTTTCTAAGATCGGTTATAAAAAACAAACTCCTTGTCTCCTACACTTTTCTTTTACCATTGATATTCATCATCACTTTGGTTTTTTTTATTTCGCTGAGAAGAAGGAAAGAAATAGGTCGCGCTTCCATGCGTTATTTTTATTACCTGGTTGTCATCTTTGCCGTTCTCGAAGTAGGTGTTTTAATTAAAAATATTATTGTAGACAAATCATCTGACAACAATCTCGGATCAAATCCTGAGAAGCTGAATTTGACATCAACGTGTAGGAATCACAAGAAACCTGATATATTTTTTGTGGTGCTCGATGGATATACAAGTTCAAGATGCTTGAAAGAAGAATTTGATTACGACAATGCCGAGGTCGATTCAGTATTAAATGCAAACCACTTTTTTACGTCCCGAAATTCAAGGAGCAACTACAATATCACACCCTTCTCGCTATCATCTACCATGAATTTTAGCTATCTAAGAGGTGGACTGGAAAAAAAAGTAGCTTCAAACAGGGTTTTTTTACAGGCCATGGAAACATTTAAGGGCAACCGGCTCGTGAAATTTTTGAGAACTGAGGGGTATGAAATACAAAACTACGGCTGTTTTGATCTTGCAGGTGCGCCTACGAAAACGATACCCTACTTTACCGACGTACCTTATGCTCTAATTGATAACCAAACCTTAATCTCCAGGACAAAGCACGACATCGGTTGGAATTTTGCTATTAGAAATGTCTTTACCGGTGCCTTTCGGGTTCCTGAGAGCTACAAAAAATGGAAGGCATACCATCTTTATCGCAATAAATATAATCTTGAAGGCTTATTGAATGAACTTAAACTGGATAGTGACACTCCCCGGTTTGTATATATGCACCTTATTTTGCCTCATGAGCCTTTTTTTTTCAAGGCGGATGGAACACTGGCTTCTGACACCGCCATCCTGTTCAATGGACCGAATTACAAGGACGGATATTTAAATCAGCTAAAATATTGCAATACCTTGCTAAGAAAGCTGGTACAAACGGTGGCAACATCAACAGGTAATGAAAGGGTAGTAATTATCGAAGGAGATCATGGGTATAGAAACTATGATGCGAAGGTGCCCATTAATAAAATATTCATGAACCTGAATACTTATTATTTTTCAGATGGAGATTATAGCCAGCTCTATGATGGAATAAGCCCTGTTAATAGTTTTAGAGTTGTTTTGAACAAATATTTTTGCCAGTCGCTTCCCATGCTTAAGGATAGTTCTGTCTATTTGATTGACAAACCTTAAAGGTGACAAACCTGCTGTAAATTTTTTTGAGTAGTTGCAGAGTTCCGAATAGCCAGCGATAACATGGCGTTAAAACGTTTCCAGGGCTCTGCTTGTGTGAACATTCAATCAGTTTGTTTCGAATCCCTAATTTTAGCGAGCCAAAAATAATTTTATGAAGAAAGTTCTTCCATTGTTTTTATTTGTAACCTCAATGTCTGCTTCGTTCGGCCAGGTATATAAGAATTCTTTTCCCCTTGCTCATACTTTTTCCATCGTCGCCCGTGACTCCACTACCGGCGAAATGGCTGTTGCAGTACAAAGCCATTGGTTTTCGGTCGGCACTGCGGTAAGTTGGGCAGAAGCCGGTGTTGGTGCGGTTGCAACTCAATCTTTCGTCAACAAATCCTTTGGTCTTCGTGGTCTTGATCTTTTGCGCAGGGGTTTAACAGCCCAGGAGGCATTGGATGTGCTATTGGAAGACGACGAGGGTAGAGAAGTGAGACAAGTGGCCATTGTCGATACAAAAGGAAATGTTGCTACACATACCGGGAAAGGCTGCATTCAGTACGCTACTCAAATACAGGGCAGGCAATTTTCGGTTCAATCGAATATGATGTTGACGGGCCAGGTTTCAAAAGCTATGGCAGCCGCATTTGAATCCAGCGGTAATAAACCCCTTGCCGAAAAAATGTTGGTGGCATTGGAAGCTGCACAGAAAGCAGGTGGTGATATTCGTGGTCAGCAGTCGGCGGCCCTGATCGTTGTGCCTGCGAAATCGGAAGGAAAGCCGTGGGATGAAAGGACTGTCGACCTCAGGGTTGATGACAGCAAAGAACCGATAAAAGAATTGCGGAGACTTTATACCGTTCACCTTGCTTATGAACACATGAACAATGGTGACCTGGCGACGGAAAAAAATGACATGGTAAAAGCAATGAATGAATATAACGCGGCCATGCAATTGATGCCTTCAAACCTGGAAATGCAATACTGGACCGCTATTACTCTTGCAAATAATAAACAGGTGGACAAAGCATTGCCAATCCTTAAAAAAGTTTTTGCAGCTGATAAACACTGGAAAGAACTTAGCCGGCGTTTGCCTTCAGTGAATTTGCTGACTGTTAACGAAGCCGATCTGAAAAAAATACTCCTTCAATAAGATGAAAAAGATAGCTGTTCTACTACCTGTTCTTATTCTTGCATTATTTTATTTCAGGCCCCTATATCATGGAGAGTACGCCGTGGCTGGTTTAAGAGGTAGGGCCAGCCTGGTGTTTGGAGTTTGTATCATGTTTTTGGTGATGATCATCGGAGTTTATAAAAAAGAGCAAAAGACTTTATTGCAGGTATTCATACAATCCAGTTTTCTTGTCTATGTATTTATGGTCCTGACGTTGACCGGTTATTTTATACTGTTCCGGGAAGTAGCGGCTCACGGTTGGTGGCACAGGGTTTTGCAACGTATGCAAACAAAAGAAAGAATAAACCTGCAGCCCTTCCTTATGTTTAAACAATTCCGCCTTGCCAGTACGCAGGTCATTGGCAATTTGGCGATGCTGTTGCCCCTTGGCATTTATGTGCCTTTATTGTTTCCGAAGGTTTCCAATTTTTTCAAGGTGTTTCTTATTTGCCTCCTCGTCTCTGTATCCATTGAGCTCATGCAATTGATCACGAGCGTACGGAGTACCGATATTGACGACGTGATTTTAAACACCTCTGGTGCGATTGTTGGATATGTGATCTATAAGTTGTTGAGTTTTGTTCGCTAATTACCTGATGAAGATCAGTCACAATGCTGGAAATAATTGCGATCTTGGCCAAAATAAAAAGTATGCGTAGTGTTAAAGACATCCTGGAGACAAAGACAAAACCATTTAACCATATCAACCCTTCGACGTTTGTGATCGACGCATTGAATCTTTTGAATTCTGTTAACCTTAGCTACCTGGTTGTGATGGACAATGATGAATATAAGGGGATATTCTCGGAAAGAGACTATACTCGCAAAATCATCTTAAAAGGAAAAGCGAGCAACACCACGAGGGTTCATGAAGTAATGACAACGGATTTACCCATTGTTACATTGACAGATTCCGTTGAGTATTGTATGAATCTTATGAACGCTCACAAAACGCGCTACCTGCTGGCATATGACGATATGAGTTTTAAAGGGGTGATAACCATTCACGACCTTTTACGGCAGGTGATCGCCAACAAGCATGAAGTATTTGATGATAACCTCGCCGGGAAATTGCTGGATGAAGATGAAGGTGGCCGTATCTATTAATGTCGCTTAAAATATTGAACGTCCTTTTCGTGCTTCTGCGCTGCCGCCAGTGAATCAAATGTTCCAAGGTTTCTTCTCTTGTTTGTTTTAGCATTTTTCTTTTTTGAATAGAGCCTGTATTTACCCGATTTTAACTTGCGTATCATATCAATTTGTTTACTAAGAAGGAACAATGAACATGCCGATAATGAACTATTCATATTGTTAAAGGGGCATAATTATGGTGGATGTTTGAAGAAAGGCCAGTAAGGAAATCTTTCGTTGCTTATTCTGCTGTTCATTTCTTTCGTATTTTCCTGGTTGGGATTTCGATTCCCGGAAGAAACACAGCGTTGCACTTGATTGTCGTTGTGATTAGTGTCGCACCTGGATTTGTGTTTTACGCGCTCACTTTTCACAAGGTTCTAAATCTTAAGAGTGAAAGGAAGATATTCTGGATCGTAGCGGTTATTGTTTACCGATGATCGGCAACCTGATCTATATAATTGTTCATGATGCGATAACAACAAAACAAATCCCAAAACAGAGGTTTAAATAATGCAGATAAAAATGTCCCGGCGAATGTACCGGGACAAGACAATTTAAACGAATTAGTCATGCAAATGCTGGTGCTTCAATAATGCTATGCACAGGATGGACGGCCGGATTGCCCGGATCAATACCTATTTCTTTTAATATAGGCATCAGCGTTTCTCCAAATTTTTGGAAGTTTTCAACGCTGTCCCATACATCTGTTACCATAAGATTATTTGGATCACCGTAACAAACATGATAAAGCCTTCCGCTGGGATGGCCGGCTCCGGCAGCTTCCAGTCTTTTAATGCATTCATCATATTTACTTGACGTCATACCTGAAGCTTCAGGTGTAAAGGTGAAAACGAATGACATAAACTTTGTTTTGATTGAAAAATAGTGTTTGATATAAGTGATACGTAATGACGGCGAGATCGGTTTTATGCATACCTTGTTCGGGGCATAAAAAGCCTGATAAGCAATAAGCCGGCAAGAAATCCTCCAAGATGCGCCGCGTAGGCTACGCCCGTGTCAGATCCGCCAAGCAGTCCAAGGCTGCTTACGATCTGGAAAACGATCCAGATGCCAATGGCCCAAATCGCGGAAACCCGGGTGATGAACCTGATAAAAAACATAGTCACCCTTCTTCGCGGAAATAATAAAATGTATGCGCCCAATACACCAGAGATCGCACCCGATGCTCCAAGACTTGGAACAAGAAGATTGTGCCCCAGGAACTTCGTAGCAAACACATGACTTAGAGAAGCAATAATTCCGCAAAGCAGGTAAAACAATAAATAGCGTTTGTGCCCGAGAGCATTTTCAATATTGTCGCCGAATATCCATAAATAAAGCATGTTACCTGCAATGTGTGCAAAGCCTCCATGCATGAACATGGAAGTGATCAGTGTGAAATAAACGGGCATAGGAGTGGGACCTAAACCGGGTACTGAAAACTGTTGGCCAGTCGTAGGATCGGTGTAGATCCCAGGATCTGTAACAATATCGTGACCGCTCAAAATTTCTCCCGGTACGGTTGAATAAGAATAGGTAAATGGGCTGTCGCCACTCGCGCCTTGTAGAAAGATAAACACGATCACATTCAAGGCAATCATCAAATAATTTACATAAGGGGTTATTGTCCGGTCTGAATTATCATCGCCTATTGGAAACATATATGTAATTTATAAAACTAAGCGGAAAAAAATTTCACTCTTTATTCTATCTGCCTGGAATTTTTCATGGATATGCTACTGGCTCCAGATCTAGTACCTGGTGCAAGTGATGAAGAAGGTGCCGGATATAATCTTCAGCAAGCCAGCGCAGGTCATGCAATGCTTCCGTTTGAGCTTCGCGTTTGCTCGCTTCGCCTGGCATGAAAATTAGCACATGGCAAATGTGTTTATTGAGCCGATACCAAAGATCGATGAGATCGGCCAATGAGTATTGTTGGTAGTTTGTAACGGCCACCCATTTGTCCTGGTTGTAAACAATTTTCGGTCGCTCCTCGTATTGTGCCACAATAAAGCGGCGAAGATTGTTTTGCGCTGAATCGACGAGATGGCCCAGGATCTCTTTTTTACTCCATTTCGCAGGAGAGGGCTTAAAATGAAATTTTTCCGGGCCAACAGATCGCAGTGAGGGTAAATGTTCCTCAACGATTGTGTCTAATTTGGAGGCAAGGGCTTTCATGAGAAGTTATTTATCAAATCTAAAAAAATGCCATGAAAATAATTCTACCGGTCAACCCTTTTACACCATGCAACGATATAAATTTGGCGCAAACAGTTGTTTACGTCCTTTTATTAAATATATTTAAACTCAAATTTAGAAACCAATGAAAAAATTTTTTTTCCCGGTAGGTGTTATAGGCCTTTCAGTAATCGCATTTACAGCCTGTCATCATAAAAAACCCACGACAGAGCCTACAGCCAATGCTACTGCAAGTCCTTCGACCGTTAGTTATGCGGTAAATATGAAATCAATTGTTGCCGATCATTGTTCTCCTTGTCATATACCTTCTAAAGGTGGCAATAAAAAAGCGCTGGATAATTATGATGGTTTGAAATCGAGTATCGATGATGCCATTCGTCGCATTGAATTAAACCCGGGAGATAAGGGATTTATGCCTGCTATGCATCCAAAACTTAGCGACAGCACTATCGCCGTTTTCAAACAATGGCGCGATGCGGGAACGCCACAATGATTTACGATTTGGATTTATGATTTGTGACGATCAATTCGCATTAAATCCTAAGTCCTGAAAATTAATGTGCGACTTTAATGTAGCCCCAACCTTCTTTTTGTTTACTGACAATTTCGTAAATGCCATCCGGCACTATTTGGACACCGGTGATCAGTTGGCCTTTATCAATTTTTTGATTTGCCATCGCTACCGCGCATACTTTAAATGCAACATTTTTGTTAGTGGCAAGGCTCATAACGTCTGTAGACACGGCTGACCTGTCTTTTACTGCCAGCGGTAAGCCTTTTCCAAACATTACAACCTCTACCTGTGCAGTTGGCTCAGCTTTGATGATCTCGTTCACCCAGCGAATGGCAGTTTGCTGTGAAAGAGTGTCTCCGCTTGTAAGGTCAAAGACGACCTTGTAATCTTTTTGTGCCGCACCTACCAGCGACAAGGCGAGCATGATGATGGTAATTAGACTTTGTTTCCTCATAAAGCAATTTTAGCGTTAAGAAATGAACGACCGTCGAGTACAAAGGATAAGCTAAAGTTAGCTGATTTTAATTTTTACCCTACTTGTTATAAGGCCATTTTATCTTCCGTTAACCCTTTGGACTGGAAATAATCGAGCAATTCCTTTGAATCGTTGCCGCCGGCTTGCGCATGATGAAAAAAGGTAAGACCATGCGGCCCTCTTGCTTTTAAGTATTCAGGAAAGGCGTCAAGGAAGGTTTTTACAATATTTGTTTTACCAAGCATCGTTAAAACAAACAAATTGGTTCTCGCGCCCAGGCCGATCAGGTAATTGGCAATCTCTTTATTGCCCACATGACCTGCGCCCTCAAGCGCTGTTTCAAAATCGCCATTTCCCCAATCCCAGGTAGCATACAGAAGAGTTGGCATCTCGCCAAGCAAGCTCTTTACCTTATCCAAATTGCCATGACCGGCTATGACAAAGTCTTTCACCTTCTCTGGCGGCAAAGGGTCAATAGCATTTGTTTGGCTATGCGTAAAGGCGGGAAAGGTCAGGATGCCGCCACTGCTTAACACCGCCTGTTGCAGGAATTTTTTACGGTTCATGATTTTTTATTTTAAAGTTCCGAAAACTATGTTGATAATAACCACCATCCATGGACCATAATGAGCCAGTCATGATTATTTTTCTAATAAAAACAGTACCTTAATAATACTAATCAATGGGTATGGAGGTTAGTTCCTACAGTAAGGCTCCCTCGAAGACGATCGTCAATTGTGTTGCCTATTCGCACGGCCGCCGGAAAGCCGACGTTGCTCTGACCCAGGTGCATGAAGTGCTGAAAGAGAATAACCAGTTTGTCTGGATAGGAATGCATGAGCCTTCGGAAGAAGTACTGGAGCAAGTGCAACAAGAATTTGGTTTACATGACCTGGCTGTCGAGGATGCACATAAAGCGCATCAGAGGCCCAAGGTTGAAATGTACGGCGATTCTCTTTTTGTTGTTCTTCGCACTGTGCAGGTTAATAAAGAGCGCCACATTGAATTTGGGGAAACACATTTTTTTGTGGGCTCCAATTACATCGTTACTGTACGACATGGTTCATCAATTTCCTATGCTGATGTTCGGTCGCGATGTGAGAACTCCCCGCAAATGCTGGATAAGGGACCCGGATTTGCGCTCTATGCTGTGATGGATTTCATCGTTGACCTGTATTACCCCGTAGTTCATCAAATGGAAGTAGAACTGGAATCAATTGAAGATAAAATTTTCAAAGAAAAGCCAAGTCGCGAAACGACCGAACAGATATACCAGTTAAAGCGGGAGTTACTTGAAGTAAAAAGAGCCGTATCTCCACTGGTAGATGTTTGTAACCGGCTCATGCGATTTGATATAAAAAGTATCTCGGAAGAAACGAGACCTTATTTCCGCGATATATATGACCATGTGGTCCGCATTAATGAAATGGTGGAAAACACAAGAGAGCTATTGAATACCGCATTAGAAGCGAATTTCTCCCTGATATCCATCTCGCAAAATGATGTTTCAAAAAAGTTCGCGGGCTGGGCCGCCATCATAGCAGTGCCGACAATGGTTGCTGGTTTCTATGGCATGAATTTTAAATTTATTCCGGAAACAGAATGGCCCTATGGTTTTTATGCTGTTTTGTTAGGAACTGTCGGGCTCTGTATTGTTATCTATTACCTCTTCAGGCGCTCAGGTTGGTTGTGATGATCAGCAAAAACAGGAATCTATGTCCCGTGATGAAGTAAAAAAGGAGGTCGGCGTTTATGCAGCCGGTCTTATAAAACAGGGAATGACTTTTGGCCTTGGTTCGGGCAGTACCGTATATTGGTTGATAGAAGAATTAGGCAAAAGGGTGAAACAGGGTTTGGAAATTACGGCGGTCCCAACTTCCCTTCAAACAAAAGAGCTGGCAAACAAGGTAAATATTCCGGTTTCGGATCTTAAAGACATTGACGAATTGGTGTTGACAATTGATGGTGCGGATGAAATTGACCCGCAAGGTCTGCTGATAAAGGGTGGCGGCGGCGCCTTGCTGCAGGAAAAAATAGTAGCTGCCGCATCCAAAGAGTTGATCATTATTGCAGATAGTTCCAAATTGGTGAAGCAATTGGGAAAATTTCCGTTACCTGTCGAAGTAATTCCTTTCGGATATGGACAGGTAGCGAAAAAGATTGGTTCATGGGGACTTTGTAGAATGATAAGCCAGCGAGTGAGAAACGACCAGGTTTTTATCACCGATCACGGCCACTATATCCTCGATTGCTATTTCGAAAAGATCATCGATGCCCCCGCCCTGAATGTTGCGCTGCATCTGGTTCCCGGCGTTGTAGAAACAGGTCTCTTCATTAGTATGGCAAACAAAGCAATCATTGGATATGACGACGGAAAGATAGAAGTGACCAGGTATGACCGATAACATTTCCAGGCTGACCATTGAGGATTGAAATTGAATATTGAACATTTTACTTTTTAAGACTATTGCGATGAACATTGAAATGTTTAGAAAAATCTGTTCTTCTCTGCCTGCAGTCACAGAGGATGTAAAATGGGGAAACGATCTTGTGTTTTCAGTGGGAGAAAAAATGTTCTGCGTGGTTTCACTGGAGCCGCCTTTTTCATGTTCATTTAAGGCGCCTGATGAGGAATTTGATGAGCTAAGTAACCGAAATGGTTTTGCGCCCGCTCCATACATGGCAAAAGCAAAATGGGTACTCGTTACCGATGCATCAGGATTGAATAAAAAAGAGTGGCAACAATATATCAGGCAGAGTTATGAATTGGTGAAGGCTAAGCTCACAAAAAAATTAAGAGAGAAGCTGGGAATTTAGATCCTCATTTCAAAAACTTTTTGTTCTTTGATCACAGTAAAACCAACGTGCTGATAGAACAAATGCGCTTCTTTTCGGATCATGTTGGCGCGCAGCCGCAAAGTTTTATTCCCTGTCGTTTTGCCCCACTGTTTTACCTTGTCGATAAGCAGTTTTCCAATCCCGTGGCCTCTATATTTTTCATCGACGATCAAACCTCTTATTTCGCAAAATGGCGCCGACTCAATTTGCAAAGCTTCTGCCACGCCGATCCATCCTATGATCTTGCTTTCATGTATGGCGACGAAGGCGTTATGCCCTTTGGTTGATAGTACCGATCTGATATTTGCCAGGGTTTGTTCAATCGGCATCTGATATCCGAGCTGGGCTGATAAAGCATTGACTGCTTCCGCATCCGATTCGATAATACTGCGTACGATGATTTCCATGATGACGAATTAACGAATTTTTCGAGTTGAAAAAAAAAGATATAAGCGAACAAAGACCTGGATGGATTTTGTTTGCTTCAGGCTTCACCCTTCATGCTCCTGGCGGTATTAAGATTTTTATGACAGAACCTGGCGGGTCAATTCTTGTGGCTGGCGGCTCGTAGCTTTTTCGCAAAAAAAAATAAAATTCCAACCCGGGAAAGTTTTATTTTTTCATGTCGTCATACAAGAAACCGCATCAATTTTTTTAATCTGCGCATTTCTACTCACAAAAGGAAAATTTAAGATCACTTGCCTGGCGACCTGCTGGTCCAGCTAAACCGCGTGAGGACCGACGTGTAACTTCTCACAATGCGACTTTGTTTGATACCAGGTTGATTGCCTGTTTACCGTACGTTTTTTCTCATGTGAAACACCGTGCCCTATGTTTTTAATGAAAACGATAACAACCGAAGAACTGTTGGATGATGAGGTAAATCCAAAAGTTTTGATCATTACAGGAATGCACCGTTCTACTACCTCCCTGGTCACGCAATGGCTGCGGCAATGTGGTTTATTTATTGGTGAAAGATTGGTCGGACCCGAGCTGGTAAATAATGACCGGGTCGAGGATGCCGATTTTCTCAGGATACACGAACGGATGTTAAAAAAGCGGCATTCTTCAACGACCGGCCTTGTCGACAGACCGATTCCTCCACTGACGTGTGAAGAAGTAGATGAATTGAAAATATTGATCGAAGCCAGAAATAAGGAACATGGAGAATGGGGTTGGAAAGATCACAGGACCTGCCTGTTTCTTGATACTTACGAACGCATACTGCCTTTTGCTTTTTACCTGGTAATCGTAAGAGATTATACCGCGACCGTCAATTCTATGGTGTTGCGCCAACAACAGGTAAATCTCAAAAGATTTCAATCTAAAAAAGGGATACCGAGGTTACTATGGAAACTATTTAAAATGAAAAGGCTCAAGAAACCTTTCGAAGTTTACACCGAAAAATTTTTAAGGATATGGATATATTATTATAAAACGATCCTGCGGCATGTGAGATTATTGCCGGAGGACCAATACCTGTTCATCCATTACAAACAATTGGTGTTTAATGATGCTGAACTTTTTAAAAAGCTGACCCTTGATTGGCACTTCTCTCTTCACTATTCTCCATTTACCAGCGTTTATAAAAAGGAGCTGCTGCACCGGCCTTCGAATATTGATAAGTATGTTCGCGACAAATCGCTTATTGAAAAGGCAAAGGCAATCGAGGACCATATTGTCTATTTGCTCGATCCCATGAATGTAAAGATTGTTTGAGAGAATTAATTTAAAGACCCCGCGGTTTCACTGGGAAAATCTTAGAATATAGGGTGTAAAATACAAGCCAGCAGGGGCAACCTTTTATAGAATCAAAGTAAATTTAGAAAGAGCTCCGAAGCATATTGAAAAAGTAAACGCAATTGAAGATGATTGTCTATTTGCCCGATCCCATGAATGTAAAAATTGTTCGAGAGAATTAATTTAAAGACCCTGCGGTTTCACGGGGAAAATCTTAGAATATAGGGTGTAAAATACAAGCCAGCAGGCGCAACCTGTTTATAGAACCAATGTAAATTGAAGAAAGGGCTCCGAAGCATATTGAAAAAGCAAACGCAATTGCAGATGGTTGTCCATTTGCTCGATCCCATGAATGTAAAAATTGTTCGAGAGAATTAATTTTAAAGACCCCGCGGTTTACCGGGGAAAATCTTAGAATATATGGTGTAAAATACAGCCCCGCAGGGGCAACCTGTTTATAGAGCTAATGTAAATTTAAAAAAGGCTCCGAAGCATATTGAAAAAGCAAACGCAATTGCAGATGCGTTGTCCATTTGCCCGATCCCATGAATGTAAAAATTGTTTGAGAGAATTAATTTAAAGACCCCGCGGTTTCACGGGGAAAATCTTAGAATATAGGGGTGTCAAATACAAGCCCCGCAGGGGCAACCTGTTTAGAGAACCAATGTAAATTTACGAAAGGCTCCGAAGCATATTGAAAAAGCAAACGCAATTGCAGATGGTTGTCCATTTGCTCGATCCCATGAATGTAAAAATTGTTCGAGAGAATTAATTTTAAAGACCCCGCGGTTTACCGGGGAAAATCTTAGAATATATGGTGTAAAATACAGCCCCGCAGGGGCAACCTGTTTATAGAACCAATGTAATTTTAGAATGGGCTCCGAAGGAGCCTCCTGCCATTAAACCAAATTTTATATGTCTAACACATTTTCCCAAATCTACCTTCAATTCGTTTTTGCCGTAAAAGGAAGACAGAGCCTGGTACCAAAACAACACAAGGAAGAACTACATAAATACATAACAGGTCTTGTGCAAAACCGAAAGGCCAAAATGCTGGCTGTCCATTGCATGCCAGATCATACCCATTTCTTTGTTGGTTTTAAACCTTCCGTTCTTATTTCCGATTTTGTGAAAGAGATCAAAATAGAAAGCAATGAATTTATTACGGACAAGCGATGGTTGAGGGGGAAGTTCAGCTGGCAGGAGGGATACGGTGTGTTTTCATATTCGCACTCTCATATCGACAGGGTCATTAAATATATTTTGAACCAGGAACAGCACCATCGGAAAAAAAGCTTTCGGAAGGAATACCATGAGCTGCTTGAAAAATTTCAAATTCCCTTTGAAGAAAAATATTTATTTGATTTTATAGAATGACATTCAGAGGATGCTCCCTGCGGAGCAAATCTTACGGTTGGCAAATGCTTTCTACAAACAGGATGCTCCTACGGAGCACATGTTGGATTGCCGATGCCTCTACAAACAGGATGCTCCTGCGGAGCAAATCTTACGGTTGGTGAAAGCTTTTTCTAAAAACAGGATGCTCCTACGGGGCACATATTGGATTGCCGATGGCTTCTATAAACAGGATGCTCCTGCGGAGCAAATCTTACGTTGGAAAATGTTTTCTATAAACAGGATGCTCCTACGGAGCACATGTTGGATTGACGATTGCTTCTACAAACAGGATGCTCCTACGGAGCAAATCTTACGGTTGGAAAATGTTTTCTATAAACAGGATGCTCCTACGGAGCACATATTGGATTGCCGATGGCTTTTACAACAGGATGCTCCTACGGAGCAAATCTTGCGGTTGGAAAATGTTTTCTATAAACAGGATGCTCCTACGGAGCACATGTTGGATTGCCGATGACTCTACAAACAGGATGCTCCTGCGGAGCAAATCTTACGGTTGGTAAATGTTTTCTATAAACAGGATGCTCCTACGGAGCAAATCTTACGGTTGGAAAATGTTTTCTATAAGCAGGATGCTCCTACGGAGCACATGTTGGATTGACGATGGCTTCTATAGACAGGATGCTCCTACGGAGCAAATCTTACGGTTGGTGAATGCTTTTTCTAAAAACAGGATGCTCCTACGGAGCACATGTTGGATTGCCGATGGCTTCTATAAACAGGATGCTCCTGCGGAGCAAATCTTACGGTTGGCAAATGCTTTCTACAAACAGGATGCTCCTTCAGAGCACATATTGGATTGCCGATGGCTTCTAAAAACAGGATGCTCCTACGGGGCACATGTTGGATTGACGATGGCTTCCACAAACAGGATGCTCCTACGGAGCAAATCTTACGGTGGTGAATGTTTTCTATAAACAGGATGCTCCTGCGGAGCACATATTTAGACTGCTAATTTTTTTCTATAAACAGGATGCTGTTGGAGCATTGATAAAGAGAATTTTTCAGTGTTAGACAGGGCAAAAGAATATCGAAATATCGCCTGAAGCGTATAGCTATGCTCGCGCCTTTTAACTACCTTTGCGCACTAAAAGAAAATCGTTGAAGAACATCCGTAACTTTTGCATCATCGCGCACATAGACCATGGGAAATCCACCCTGGCAGACCGTCTCTTGCAAACTACAAATACCATCAGCGAGCGTGATATGATGGACCAGGTACTTGATGACATGGACCTGGAACGGGAAAAAGGGATCACTATTAAAAGTCATGCTATCCAGATCAACTATAAACGACCTTCCCCTAAAGCTTCGGCCGATGAAGAATATATTCTCAATTTGATCGATACACCCGGCCATGTGGACTTCAGTTACGAGGTGAGCCGTGCCCTTGCCGCCTGCGAGGGCGCCCTGCTGCTTGTTGATGCTGCACAAGGTATACAGGCGCAAACTATTTCCAATTTGTACCTGGCCATCGAAAATGATCTTGAGATCATCCCGGTGATCAACAAGATCGATATGGATGGAGCAATGATCGAAGAAACGAAGGACCAGATTATTGAATTAATAGGATGCAAACCTGAGGAAATTTTATTGGCGAGTGGCCGTACTGGCTTGGGAGTGGATGCAATACTGGAAGCGATCGTTGAACGAATTCCCCCTCCAAAAGGGGATCCTGATGCACTCTTACAAGCACTGATCTTCGACAGCGTTTTTAATTCTTTTCGGGGCATTATTGTCTATTACCGCATTTTAAATGGCCAGATAAAAAAAGGCGATAAAGTAAAATTTGTTTCAACGGGGCAGGAATATGAAGCGGATGAAGTAGGTATTTTGAAATTGAAAATGACGGAAAAGCCTGAAGTCGGTTGCGGAGATGTGGGTTATATTATCACCGGCATAAAAAATGCAAAAGAAGTAAAGGTGGGTGATACGATTACGTTGGCAAGCAACCCAGATCCGCAAATGATACAAGGCTTCGAAGAAGTGAAACCAATGGTGTTTGCCGGAATTTTTCCAGTGAACACGGATGATTTTGGAGAACTCCGTGACTGCATGGACAAACTGCAGTTGAATGATGCATCATTGACGTATGAACTCGAAACTTCGCAAGCCCTTGGTTTTGGTTTTCGTTGCGGTTTTTTAGGGATGCTTCACATGGAGATCATCCAGGAAAGATTGGAAAGAGAGTTCGATCAAACGGTGATCACGACAGTTCCCAACGTTAGTTTTATCGCCTATACTACCAAAGGAGAAAAGATCACGATCAACAATCCTACAGAGTTTCCGGATCCGGTAAAGACGGATCGGATCGAGGAGCCTTATATTAAAGCGCAGATCATTAGCAAGCCCGAATACATTGGCAATATCATGACGCTGTGTTTGGGCAAGCGTGGTATTTTAATGAACCAACATTACCTTACGCAAACAAGGGTAGAGCTGATGTTCGAGATGCCTTTGACCGAGATCGTTTTTGACTTTTATGATAAATTAAAATCGCAAACCCGGGGTTATGCGTCATTCGATTATCATCCCATTGGCTACCGTGATAGCGATATTGTCAAAATGGATATTTTACTGAATGGTGATAAAGTTGATGCACTGAGTGCATTGATCCATAGAAGCCGCGCACAGGATTTCGGGAGGAAGCTTTGTGAAAAATTAAAAGAATTGTTGCCGCGCCAGCAATTCCAGATCGCCATACAAGCGGCGATAGGCGCCAAGATCATAGCCCGCGAAACCATCTCTGCCTTGCGAAAAGATGTTACAGCAAAATGTTACGGTGGCGATATAAGTCGTAAAAGAAAGTTATTAGAAAAACAGAAAGAAGGAAAGAAACGTATGCGACAAATAGGAAATGTTGAAGTGCCCCAGGAGGCGTTTTTAGCTGTATTGAAACTGGATGAATAATTTCATTACCTCTCTATTCATTCCCCTTCTTCGTCTTGTTTTGCTCTGACTTTTCTTCAAGTTTTTTTTCATTTGGATTTCCCTTTGTATCGAGCAGCGGATCACCAACAGGAGCATGCCCCTCTTCTAATTTGTAGTTATAGAGTTTATCCACATGCAGCCACTGCCCGTTTTGCCATTTAAATGCTTCATAGTCTCCATCAGGAACATACGTCCATTTATTGTCCGGTTCGTCAGTTTCTGAAATCAAATGATCCACAATGATCATCTTGCTGTCTTCATCATATTTTAAAATGGCGCGTGCCTCCTTTTTATACTCGAGGCTGTATCGATACTGCGTACCCCGCTTCATGCTGTCCTGCTGGTAATTAAAATACTGGCCCCCGAAGACAGGCTCATTCCTCTGATCAAATGTCATCACCTCGATCCATTTTTTATTGCTCATTACGCTGTTGTTGTCAAAACCGATCAATGTGTAATAATTCTTACCGTTATAATTTGTCTTTATAATATCGTAATACACCGCGCCGATCCAATTCACCTTGGTGCGTATAGAATCCATCGCATCGGATGTGAATTCAGAGCAATCGCGGAGAGCGATTAATTTCAGCGAGCCATCATTTGTTCTCATTTGTATAGCGCCGCGTTGACGCGAATAGTAGTCGTCAAAAGAGATATTCCAGGTAAAGATCCTGAATGTACTGTCCGGTGCATATAACTTCGAGACTCCCTGCACCGAATCGAAAGGATAATAAAATGAATTCTTTATTTGAAGTGTGCGAACAAGCGTTCTAACGAACAAGCTGTCCGACCTCATCCTGGACGCAGTAAGACTGTCGAGCAGGATATTGGCGGCCAATTGTCTTAAGGAATCTTCTTTCGCCATCAATTTCTTTTTGTCCGCCTGGGAAATTTTTTGTGAAAAGCCTGATTGCGTCAACATCGTAGCCAGGATAATAAAAAGGGTCACGAATCGAAAAAACTTTTCCAGGGGAGCTTGTTTCAGCATATCGTACGAAGTTACTGGAGAATCCAGACCGTAATAACGGCAAAGGCCCTTTTAAAAGTGTAAGCAGGTAAAATTTTACAAAGCTTTGGCAAAATCGATAAGGGAGCTAAAGCTAAGATCAACATCGGGGTGGGGAAGTGGCTGCTCCGGGTGGGTAGTCTTTAAATAGACCGTATATGTTCCTGCATTACGGCCAAATTGCATATCACTGAGCTTGTTTCCTACCATTATGGTTTTTGACAGATCGATCGACGGGAAATCTTTGGCGGCTTGTAATGCCATGCCCGGATTAGGCTTTCTGTAAAAATGATGAGGATCAGTAGCTGTGCAATAATATATTTTGTCAATACGACCGCCATTTTTCCCGACCTCAGATCTCATTCGGTGCTGGATGTCGAGCAGATCTCGTTCACTCATTAAACCTCTTCCAACGCCCCGTTGATTACTGATAACAACGATTGTGTTGAATTTTCCCGAAAGTAAACGGATCGCCTCTGTAACGCCGGGATAAAATTCAAACTCGCCCCAGTTTAATACGTAATTATTTTCCTTTTCATAATTGATCACACCATCGCGGTCGAGGAAAAGTGTCCAGTCCGGACCAATATTTTCCAGGTGCAGCGGGATCTGTTTTAATTCTTCCTGTGCCCGTTGAAAATCTTCCGGTATGCCAATGTCAATGAAATAGCGATCTTCTATCACTCCGAATATTTTCTTTTCAGTGTAATATTTTTCCAAGTAATCTTTTTCAAACGAGAATTTTTCAGGGAAGTCTTTATCGATGAATTCCTCGACGTTCAAAATGTAAATACCCGCATTGATATCACCGGCTTGCAAATATTGTTTCTCATAAAAACTACTCACCGTGTAATCGTCATCCAATTCAACGGATCCATAACGATCAAACTCGCGCATGGGTTTCAACAACAGTGTGCAATCTGCGCTGTTCTCAACATGAAATGAAAAAGCTTTTTGCAAATCAGCTTTGAAAAGAGTATCGCCGTTTACAACAAGGACATTGTTCTCCTTCATCCGCCTGCATGCCAGGTAGGCCGCTCCACCTGTGCCGAGTGGCTGGTGTTCTATTGAACTTTCATAATGAAGGGTCGGGAATTCATTACTCAAAAACTCTTCGATGATCGCATGTTTGTAACCGAGTGAGAAGATAAATTTTTCAAGGCCTTGTGAAAGTAAATACCGGATAACATGTTTGAGAAATGGTTGACCCGCGACCGGTGCCATACATTTCGGGAGATCAGAAACTACGGAACGAAGTCTTGTGCCCAAACCACCTGCAAGAATAATAACTTCTTTAACCATCTGTTCTGTTGTTACATTGTTAGATCGTCCATAAGGATGAATGCATGACCATAGAGCAAAGAGCAATCAAAACAATTAACCAAAATATTTTTCTTCTACCAATTGGCAGATGATATGACCGGCCATGATGTGACTTTCCTGGATGCGTGGCGTATCGGTTGAAGGAATATTAATAAGATGATCACTGCAGGATCTCATTCCTCCGCCATTTTCACCCGTGAAGCCAACGGTGACTATTTTTTTCTCCCTGGCTTTTTCAAAAGCGTTGACAATATTTTTAGAATTTCCGGATGTGGAAAGACCTACAAGTACATCACCTTCCTGCCCGATACCGTCGATCATTCTTGAATAAACTACATCATAGCCGTAGTCATTGGCCACAGCTGTCAAATAAGAAGGATTACAATGAAGGGCCTCCGACGGCAATGCCTTTCTGTCGATATAGAAGCGGCCGGAAAATTCTGCAGCTAGGTGCTGCGCGTCGGCCGCGCTTCCACCATTACCGCAGAAATATACATGGTTGCCACTTTGAAAAGCCTTCACAATTACATCCACAACTTTTTCAATCGTACTAATCAATTCTTCATTCTTCAGAACCTGTTGCTTTACGTTGATCGAGGCCTCTATGATTTTTTTTATTTTTTCTGTCATTGAAAGTTGATGTTAGATTTAATGTGCATGCTCACCACTCACCGACTATACCGTCCATGTTGTTAGTCCATGCTCAACAAACTGATAAGTGCGGTGAACACCTCCGAATTTTTCCAAACATTTTGCGACGTTGTATTTGGTATTCCCGGGACAATAAAAGATCATAAACCCCCCGCCACCTGCCCCCGATATTTTTCCCCCGGTAGCGCCTGCCGCTTTTGCTGTTTCATATATTTCGTCCATTAGTTCATTGCTGATACCTGCTGCCATCTTTCGTTTTTGCTGAAAACCGAAATCCAGGATCTCACCGATCTCGTGTAACCTACCTTTTAACAAAGCTTCCTTCATCATCTGTGCCTGTTGTTTTAACTGGTGCATCGCCTCAATAGAGGTTTCTTTTTGATTGACAACATTGCTGGCCTGTTGCTCAATGATTCTGGCTGACTCACGGCTTTTCGACGTGTAATACAACAGCAGGTTATTTTCCAATTCAAATAAATATTGCTGTTTTATCCGAAGCGGGTTTACGATCACTTTGTCTCCATTATAAAATTCCATATAATTCACTCCACCGAATGTGGCTGCATACTGATCCTGTTTGCCTCCCGCAAGCCCCAGATATTTTCTCTCTATTTCATAAGCATAATGAGCAATATCGTATTCCCCCAATGGGAGCCGCAGCATCTCTGCAAAGGCACCAACGATGGCAACAACCAGCGTTGAAGAAGTACCCAGCCCCGAACCTGCCGGCGCGTCGACAAATGTTGACAATCTGAAATTTTTGACTGGTATTCCGAAGTCCTTTTGTATCCGGTTATAGACACCTTTCAATAAGATCAGTTTGCCTTGTATAGGTAGCTCTCCGAGTTCTGTGGGCATGCAGCGCTCCTCTTCTTTCTGGTCAATAGCATTCAGTATGACCTGGTTTTCATCGATGGGCTCAATCGTAGCATGTGCGTATAATGAAAGAGTGGCATTTAAAATGGCACCACCGTAGAGATCGCTGTATGGACTTACATCAGTGCCGCCGCCGGCCAATCCGATTCGTAAGGGTGCTTTGCTTCGGTAGATCATACTTCACTAAAGGTCAAATGTGAAAACGTGAAAACCTGAACTTTTTTTCAATTAATCATATTGGAAAACATTGCAAAACATTTGTTCAACGGTTTGGCAACAGTATCTAACTGATCACGCTTAAAGTAATTGAGATCAACAGCTGTTTTCAAAAAACCCGTCAATTTCACTTTTTCACATTTCCCTCCTGCCGAGATCTTTTATTGCATTAACAAGGGTACTCCAGTTGTATTTCAGTTTTTCGGTGCGAAGATGCGGCAAAAAATAATTTTCTCCTAATTGGTAAAAGCGGGCAATGGCATTTGCAATAGATGGAGCATCCGGCTCGGTAACGAGACCAGCTTTTTCATTTGGTACCAGCGAGGGTAAGCCACCCACGTTCGTTACGATCATGGGTTTTTCAAAATAATAAGCGAGTGGTGTGACACCACTTTGAGTTGCATTGCGGTAAGGTTGTATCACGGCATCTGCAGCGCATAAATAATATTTCACCTCGCTGTCAGGAATAAAAGTGGTTCGCAATATCACATTATCAGTAATGCCAAGCTTGTCGATCTGTTCCATGTAAGGTTTTTCATCTTCATAAAATTCGCCGGCAACGAGTAATTGGAGATTTGGCATTTTAGGTTTGAGGATTTTCATTGCATCCAGGAGAATATCCAGCCCCTTATACCTCCTGATAAACCCGAAAAAGAGAACTACTGACTGCTGGGACCCGATTCCTAACTTTTGTCTCGCTTCTGTTTTTGAAATGATCCCGCCAAAATTATCATACAAAGGATGGTGCACAAGTTTCGCAGGTTTATCCTTTGGTACGAACTTTCGCAGATCATTCATTACTTTTTCGCTCATCGTGATAAATGCATCGCATCTTTTTAAAAAATATCTTGTAAAGGCTCTGTCGCCCGGGCGGTGTTCGTGTGGTATAACGTTGTCTGCAATGCAAACGACCTTCGTATGCTTGTTCTTGTGTACTCCTTTCAGGATCGTCCCTAATGCTGGTCCCATGAACGGTAACCAGTAACGAACAACAACAATATCCGGTCTTTCTTTCCTGATGCTGTTCCCCACCTTTATCCAGTTGAGCGGGTTGATGGAATTGATCACAGAAAAGATTACCAGGCCCCTTGGTGGTGGTTCATTACTGTATTGCGTTTTGCCTGGAAATAAAAAAGCGGGATACTGCAGTGAAAACGAATAGATGGAGCAATCATCGCCCGTGTCGTTAAATTCTTTTGCCAGCCTTTGATCGAACGTAGCTAATCCACCCCGTAATGGATGTGCGGGTCCTATGATAATGATCTTAGCCATTATAAGCCCAGTTTCTGCTCGATGAGATAAGTATTTCGTCCCGGCGCATTCCGTGAAATAAGTTCAGCAACGAACCCGGTAACGAAAAGCTGGGTACCAATGATCATAGCAAGAATGGCAAAAAAGAACAAGGGACGTTGTGTCAATCCTGTTCGGTCAAAAAAGAATTTAGAAATGGCAAGATAGATGGAAATGAAAAAGCCGAGAATAAAAAAGAATGTTCCCCACGTTCCAAAGAAATGCATGGGCCGCTTGGCATATTTGCCAACGAACACGATAGAGGCCAGGTCCAATCCTCCCGTGATCAACCGGCTCATTCCAAATTTTGACCTTCCGTATTTCCTGGCACGATGTTCAACGGCTTTCTCACCAATTTTTTTAAAACCCGCCCATTTTGCAAGCAGTGGAATATAGCGGTGCATTTCGCCGTACACTTCAATACTTTTTACCACTTTAAGTTTATAGGATTTCAGTCCGCAATTGAAATCATGCAGCTTTATTTTGGAAACTTTCGTGGTAAACCAGTTAAAAAATTTTGAGGGTATTGTTTTCGAGAACGGATCATGCCTTGTTTTTTTCCATCCACTTACAAGATCATATCCATCTTCAATGATCATGCGGCGCAGTTCAGGAATTTCTTCAGGGCTATCCTGCAAGTCCGCATCCATGGTGATGACAACATCCCCCCGCGCGGCACGAAAGCCCTCATTCAACGCGGCTGACTTCCCATAGTTGCGTTGGAATTTTATCGCCTTGATGCATGGATTTTTTTTGCTCAACTCTTCAACTACCTGCCAGGAATTATCAACGCTTCCATCGTCGATCATGATGATCTCGTAGGAGAAATTGTTTTTTGTGACAACACTCCGTATCCATTCCGTTAACTCCGGCAAAGATTCTGCTTCGTCTAAAAAAGGGATGACAATAGAAATATCCATTATATGCTCATTTGATCCAGGGGATTCACTGGTTTCTTCTTAGCCACAGCTGCTCCGATTAAAGACGCGATTGCCCCGACTATCAGGGTTCCAAATAAGATAGTTCCTATAACAATGATCATGAAAAATTTCTTAGTGAAGGTGAGCCTTTGATCAATTTCCGAATCTGTTAACTTCCCACTATCTTCCATTTGCTGACGGGCCATATCGATCGCCTTTTCTTTGACCTCGGGAAAGATCAGCGTGATGGAAAGTATCGTCCATAAAATTAAAATGACTGTAACAACTGCGCTCATTTTAAAGCCGTGGAGAAATACGTTCCCAAAAGTTACCTGGTTGTTCATTTGTGTGGAATAATAAACACAGGCCCAAATGATCGCGGCCAGCAATATGATCGAAGGCAGCCAGCGATACCAGCCCTCATTTTCAATGCCGGCAAGATGAGCCACAACTCCCAAAACAATCAATATGAGTGATACGAGCAGGCCTTTTTGTACGTGTGTCATTACCTTTTTGTCTTCCATAAAAAATATTTATTGGTTCAAAAATAGTTTCTCCTTATTCATTATGCCTATCACTTTTCCGGTTAGCTCTTTTCCGACAAAAGGCGAATTTTTTGACCTGGACCTGAGATCGGATTCTTTAACGGTCCATTTTTGTTCTGGCGCAAACAAGGTAAGAATTGCTTTTTCATTTTCACGAATACCGCCTGTTTCTTTTTTGAAGATCTTTCTTGGATTTATTGACAACACCTCTACCAATCTTTGCTGGCTTATGTTCTCAAGACATGTATTCAATACTGCATAACTGGTCTCCAGCCCGGTCATTCCATATTTGGCGTATTCAAACTCCAGCACCTTACTATCAAATTCATGCGGTAAATGATGCGATGCAATGCAATCCACGGTTCCATCTGCCACAGCTTTTCGCAATGCGTCGCGGTCCTCGCCGGGGCGAAGAGGCGGGTCCACCTTCAGATTAGTGTCATAATTCTGCAGGTCTTCATCGCAGAAAAATAAATGATAAGGGGTGACGGAGCAACTGATCGATGTATTTTCTCCAATGAGTTCTTTGCCACCCCGGATATATTCAAGAGATTTTTTAGTGCTTACACCCGTAAAATGAATTTTTGATTCAGCGTATTTAGCCAGTTTAATATCGCGTGCAATGAATAATTCTTCTGCCATGGCAGGTTTTCCCGGTAAACCCAATTGTGTAGAGATGATCCCCTCATTCATTAACCCTTGCGGATTGATGCTTTTATCGTCAGGAAGCTGGATAATAATTCCATCAAAAGCTTTCACATATTGAAGCGCTTTTAAAAGCAATCCTGATGACTGAGTTGAATTGATCCCGTCGGTAAAAGCAATTGCACCACTGATCTGCATATCGAACATCTCAGCAAGTTCTTTTCCTTCCGCGTTTTTTGTAATGGCGCCGGCGGGGTGAATGTTGACGGGGAGTAGTCTTGATTTTTGAATGATGTATTCGATATTGGCTTTGTTGTGAACGACAGGGTTTGTATTGGGGATGACGATCACGTCGGTATAGCCTCCCGCAGCCGCGGCATGTGCGCCGGTTTCCAGGGTCTCCTTAAATTCATAACCAGGATCAGCGAAGTTGCAAAATACGTCCATCCAGCCCGGCGAAATATGGAGACCTTCAATATTGATCTCTTTGTCAGCGGAGACAGACAATTCTCCTATTTGCTGAATAATTCCGTTCTCAATAAAAATGTCGGTGATTTGTCCGTTGAAAGAAGAAGTAGGATCAACGATGCAAGCCTGCTTAATGAGTATTTTCATTAAGGGGCGAAGATAAAGTTTGTTTTTTGATTTGAAAAAGGCCATATCCGCCGCGGCAACAGGCTAAAACCTGGCTAATTCTGCCGTGGGTGATTGCGACCCTGTTACTCCTCCACGGATGTAATAACGCGAATCTTTGTAGCCATCCATTTTATCATAGAGAAATAACTCGACAGTTTTATCCTTCCTCGCGCAGGTAGAATCGAAGCTGATTTGTTTTTGCAGGATGCCCGCGAGCACTTGCGCAGCAAGGAGCAACGAATCTTTGTTGTGAGTTTTCAGTTCTACGAGCAAGTCCGCTTTTTTGTAGTTGCATTCGTCGTAGATGTCAATTTCCTTTATTACCCTGATAGAAGAATCCATTAATGCTGCTGATGGTTTAGTGCCCTCCGGCACCTTGTTTTTACAGGAGATGAGCGCAGTAAGAGAAAGTATTATAAGCAGGTATTTCATTATGGCTATACTAATATATGTCATTTTTGCGGCTTGTGGATAAAATGGGCCTTCGGCGAGCAAACGAGGGGCTGATATTTAGATATTGTGAAAAAGCTATGACAATACCCAATACTGTGATACCAGATATCACCAATATCAAACTGTTCAGATGATCAGGATCTGCATTTCAAAAATTGTAGAAAGGATTCCCGAATTTTCGTCTTGTTCAGTTTGATCATGTGTTTACAATATCCCCTGCACAAAAATTGCTTAATATTTATAGGATGCAAGTTTAATTTGTCCTCAGGGACAGGGGCTGGAAGTTCAGCCCCTTTTTATTTCACATACGGTCAGGTCTGACTTAGGCATCGTTCTTTTTAGGATATCCAACCTGCTCTCTTCTTTTCTTTAGTCCATTATGCGTAGTTCATTTATGAGAGTACATCACCATTGTCTCGCCTCCTTTAAGTGTGACTTATCCCCCACATGGGGAAAACTAGCATAACCCAAAAATATTTTTACGTTTAACTTCAAAACCAAAAGACGAAAAATGAAGGTCGCAATAATAAACCTGATTCTTGCTGTCATAACGCTTATGCTAATGTTGATCGGTACGTTTCTCATAGGTCAACAAGAGATGGTAGCTAATATCTTCGGTACGATCCTTTATTCAGTTGGCGCTTTACTTGGCCTAATGTTTTTCACAAATAGATGGCATCCTTTCTAACTTCATCTTTTTGTGTGCAAACTACCGGGTGGTTCTGTAGAGCGACTCTCGGATATTTATCTAATCGACTTTATGCATCTTTAACTAAGATTCATTTTTCGTTTGGGAGTTTGTTATGACTGTCCTGGTATTTTTTTAACAAAGGGATGCTCAACAACCATCAATCAACATAGCCTCCATAAAGGATATAATGTAAAAAGGCTCTTTTCAGAACCTTTACTTTGTCGGGCAGACTGGATTCAGCGACCCTCCCGACTCGTCGGGATGCGCTTTTCACTTAAGAACGAAAGTTGGTGAACTCTGCAGCTGTCACCCTGAGCTTGTCGAAGGGTGCGATGCTTCGACAAGCTCAGCATGACACTTAACGACTGGAGAATTCAGCGAATTCAGTCCGAATAAATTTTTTATTACGAAGTGACTTTAACTTTCTCTCAAACTTTAGTGCATCGCTTCTGTCTTCAAAGCTTCGGGCAAAGATCAATTTCCATGGACCTTTGTTCGCAGCAAAATGGTGGTGATTTCCGTTGTGTTCAATAACCCGTTGGCCAGGATCTCGTTCCGTAAAACCATAATACCATTTTGAGCTCGTTACCGATTCTATGATATAGACATAAAACATAAAAAGGCTCTTTTCAGAACCTTTACTTTGCCGGGCAGACTGGATTCAGCGGCCCTCCCGACTCGTCAGGATGCGCTTTTCACTTAAGAACGAAAGTTGGTGAACTCTGCAGCTGTCACCCTGAGCTTGTCGAAGGGTGCGATGCTTCGACAAGCTCAGCATGACACTTAACGACTGGAGAATTCAGCGAATTCAGTCCGAATAAATTTTTTATTACGAAGTGACTTTAACTTTCTCTCAAACTTTAGTGCATCGCTTCTGTCTTCAAAGCTTCGGGCAAAGATCAATTTCCATGGACCTTTGTTCGCAGCAAAATGGTGGTGATTTCCGTTGTGTTCAATAACCCGTTGGCCAGGATCTCGTTCCGTAAAACCATAATACCATTTTGAGCTCGTTACCGATTCTATGATATAGACATAAAACATAAAAAGGCTCTTTTCAGAACCTTTACTTTGTCGGGCAGACTGGATTCGAACCAGCGACCCCTACGTCCCGAACGTAGTGCGCTACCGGGCTGCGCTACTGCCCGAAGTATCTAATACTTCTTTTATAAACCTACTTGATAGGAGTGCAACCAGAGCGACCCTCCCGACTCGTCGGGATGCGCTACCGGGCTGCGCTACTGCCCGAAAAAAGGGTAACATATCAGCAATTACCCTTGATCGGTAGTCGGGTGGACTGGATTCGAACCAGCGACCTCTTGCACCCCATGCAAATGCGCTACCGGGCTGCGCCACCACCCGAAAAGAGTGCAAATCTACATGAAATTGACCTTAAAAATCTGTTTTATTCCTATGCTAGTGAGGCTTCGAGAGCGCAAGCTATTTCCCTTTGGAATAGATTCGCTCATCAATGTGATCACCAATAAGAGCGGCCAGTTCATTATTACCTTGTGGTATTGACACCCAGCACGATTTATTGTTTTTGTCGCGGATCCTTGTGATGAAAATTGCGTCCCGCCCCGGAATTTCTACAACACAAATTTTATTTTGAAAAGATATGATCTCCACGTAGGCAATTTTTTCCCCGATCGGAATCTGAAATTTTTTTTGCTCACCTCTTGTGCTTGCTTCATCGTTGTCCATTTGTATTAGGTCACAAAAGCTATACCTTATTCACATCTGTACAATACTTCATGTGTGAATGAATTTCATAAAAATTTTTTTCGGATGATAATAATTCATTAGGCTTATTTATCTTCACAGTTCTACCGCTAAAAGCCGGAAACTTTACATACCGACATTACCACGTCAACTTAAATCCTGTTTTTGAGATATCCAATGCTAATTGGCGAAGAGGATATTTGTGTGCCTGCCATACAATTACCGGCGAGATTATTTGCGTGAATGAATGATTAAAGTCCATTTTTAAAAATGAATTTGAATTTTGACAATCAGCTACTCGAAGCATTGTTCGAAACAATTTCGAATGAAGTGCACGTCTTTGAAGCCGTGAGGGACGGCCATATTATTAAAGAGTTCAAGCCCTTAATTAAAAACAAGCCCACCGATGGCAACGGAAAGCTGGACGCCGGTTTATTTGATCAGTTTGTGGATGTTGTCGAAACAGGAAAGCCGCTGGATATGATCTTGCAGCACCGGGAAGACGGTCAAAACAGGTGGTACCAGGTAAAAGCACAGAAATTCAATAATGGGCTGATTGTTTATCGCGAGGACATAACGATGGCAAAGCAGGCCGAGGAAAAAATAATGCAATTGAACACAGCCCTGTTTACAAAGAACAGGAGACTTGAGGCTTTAAGCTCCGAATTAAAGACCTTTACCACGATTGCAGCCAACGATTATAACGAGACATTGAAACACCTGTACAATTCAATGGAGTTCATTATAAATAACGATGCCCGTAATTTGTCAGATGCAGGCAAAGCCAATATCAGGAGAGCGCAGGCCGCTATTCAGAAAATGAAGCTCTTGACAGACGACATCATTTCCTTTTCAAAGATCCATTCCGACGAGCAGATGATCCAGGTTAATCTGAATGAAGTACTCGCGATCGTGCTAAGCAGTCTCGATGAAAAGATCAGGGAAGACAATGCGGTTATTCGTTCGGAGAGCCTGCCCTCTGTTAAGGGATATCCTCCATTGATCTCGCTGCTCTTTTACCACCTGATCAGTAACGCTGTTAAATTCAGGAAAAAAGAATTGAATCCAGTCATTGATATCACGCACACAACAAAAGCAGGTTCGGACATCGAACATTCTGAAGCACTGGGCGATGTTACCTATAATCTTATTTCGATCATCGATAACGGAATTGGCTTTGATCCACAGGAAGGAGAAAAGATATTTACGATGTTTTACCGGCTGAATGAAAAGGGAAAACAGAAAGGCGGGATAGGACTTGCGATCTGCAAAAAGATCATGGACCTTCACGGAGGGTTTATCGCTTCAGAATGTACACCCGAGTGTACCACATTTAAATGCTACTTTCCCATTTAAGCGGTCGTGTCAACGGCTGTTCAATATCTCCCTTAAATTTTTTATCAGCACGTTGATCATGTTGGGTTTCTTCACGCATTTGTATGCGCCTAAGGATATTGCCTTTTCATTCATTTCTTCGCTGATATAATTTGAGTAAAGGATGATCTTACTTTTCTCCAGTTTCTCAATTTTCTTTATTTCGGAAACCACTTCAAGTCCGTCGACCCTCGGCATATTGTAGTCAATAAAAATATAGGCCGGAGAACTGTAACTTAAAAATTCAAGGGCCTCGTTCAGATCTTTAGCCTGGCTGCATTGAATGTTTTTATCAACACAGCGCAGGGCTTCCGAAAAAACCTCAAGTTCATCTGCATCATCGTCGATTAGCAGTATTTCTTTGGTCATAGCGATTAGTCAGTTTTTAGTAAAAGCGTGGGTTCATAGTGTACTTACAGGAATAGGAATGGGAAAGAGACAGAATGTAGTGGCAAACTCACCGGGGAGAACTGCTATGGAGTTCGTGAAATAAAAGTAACCTTATTTTTATTTAGAAAAAAAAATTTGAATTTAAGCAACTGACCGGCTTGAATAATATTTTTTACTAATTCACATGCTCGTCAGCGATCTTCAACGCTTCGCTGACAAGTGCCAGCCCTTCATCAATTTGTTCTTTGGTTATGCAAAGTGGCGGAGCGATAAAAATAAAACTCCATCTTACCATGGTATGAAGACCTGCCTCCTTCAATTTAGCGGCCAGTTTGTTCATCACAGTCATTTCCTCCGGTTTCGCATTGAATGGAGCCATCGGTTCTTTTGTCTTGCGATCTTTTACCAATTCGATACAGCCAAGCAAACCTTGATTTCTCCAGTTACCAATGCTTGGATGTTTTTGTTTAAGTTTTTCAATTTGAACATCCATATATCTTCCCATCGATGCCGCATTTTCAATTAAATTCTCGTCTTCATAAATTTTAAGCGTTTCGATCGCAGCGGCGCAACAAACCGGGTGAGCCGAATAGGTAAGGCCCAATGGTAATACAGCGCTATCATATTTGACAGCTATCCGATCGGTTACCATTAAACAACCAAAAGGCAAGTAACCCGAAGTAAGACCCTTTGCCATGACGATCATATCAGGAACAATATCGTGATGCTGAAATCCAAACCATTTTCCTGTGCGCCCAAACCCACTCATCACCTCATCAATGATCAATAGAATTCCATTCTTATTGCAGATCTCTCTGACAGCTTGTAAATAGCTGCCGGGATAAAGAAAACATCCTGACGAGCCAGATTGTCCTTCCAATAGTATAGCCGCAATATTGTTGGGTCCTTCATAAGCAATGATGCGCTCAAGCTGTGCAACAGAATCTTCCAACAGCTGCTTCTCGCTATATTGCCACCGATATAAATAAGGGAGATCAAAGTGGACGAAATTGGGCGCCTGTTGTGAATCCACTGCGAGGCGGCGCGGATCGCCGCTGGCCGCCATTGCCGCGCTGGTTGAGCCGTGGTAGGATTGATAGCGGGTCAGAATTTTATGGCGCCCGGTATAAAGCCTTGCTAGCTTAATTGCATTTTCGATTGACGATGCTCCGCACAAAGTGAAGAATGCTTTGTTCAGATCACCGGGACAGATCTCTGCCAGTTTTTTTCCAAGATCCCCGCGTACTTTTGTTATACAACCGGGCGTTACGTAAGTTACCTCCTGCATTTGTTTCACTACTGCTTCGGTTACGCGTTGGTTACCGTGACCAATATTCACATTCATCAAGCCCGAAGAGAAGTCAATGTATCGTTTGCCCTCATAATCGTAGAGATAAACTCCTTCGGCATATTTTATCGCAATGGGGTTTGTTCCTTTTTGCTTGCTCCAGGAAAATAGGGTGTAGTCTTCATTATTCTGAATGATCTCTTTTGCTTCGGATAGTGTTTTTGCTTCTGACATGGGTTTATTTTTTTTGGTCGGCTATTTAAATGCTGGCGAGGTTCAATGAATTTGATCCCGTGACTTCAGGATTGTTCAATCTCATCTACAATTTAAAACCTTTGTTTGAATGCTTCAAAAATGTAGTAGCAAGGTTGAATAGAATACCGAAAGTACAAGTGAGTAACGCCTGTCTGCGGCAGAAGCTTCATAGAGATGTATCGCGGGTAACAGAAAATAAATTGGCCACAAAAACGCGAAGGCACAAAGATCCGGGAAGCCCTGCGTGACTTAATGTTTCCCCTTCGTCAATAGCTGTGGTCGTGAGCGCTTTCGCGATTCACGTCCCACGATTGACGACTGATGTCTTACGCTATTGTTACATCCTTATCCAGGTATACGTCCTGGACCGCATTCAGAATTTCAACCCCTTCTTTCATGGAACGTTGAAAAGCTTTACGGCCGGAGATAAGACCCATACCCCCTGCACGTTTGTTTATGACGGCAGTTGTTACCGCTTCGGCCAGGTCAGCGGCCCCCGAGGAGGCGCCACCAGAATTGATCAGTCCCGCACGCCCCATATAGCAATTGGCAACCTGGTAGCGGCAGAGATCAATAGGATGATCAGAAGTAAGTTCAGAATAAATGCGCGGGTCATTCTTCCCGTAAGCAGATTCCTTTGTATTCAATGCGAGGTAACCGCCGTTGTTTTCCGGTAATTTTTGCTTGATAATATCTGCCTCGATCGTAACGCCAAGATGATTTGCCTGTCCACTCAGATCTGCGGACACATGATAATCTTTCTCCTTTGTCTTGAACGCAGGGTTGCGCAAATAACACCAGAGGATCGTCGCCATTCCCAGTTCATGTGCCATTTCGAACGCGGCAGTTACTTCCGTCAATTGTCTTGTCGACTCCGGGCTTCCAAAGTAAATGGTGGCGCCGATCGCGGAAGCTCCTAAATTCCAGCTTGCCTTGATAGAAGCAAACATTACCTGGTCAAATTTATTTGGATAGGTTAGAAATTCATTGTGATTGATCTTGACAAGGAACGGGATTTTGTGTGCATATTTTCTCGCCAGGAAACCCAGGCCACCGAAAGTTGTGGCCACAGCGTTACAACCACCTTCCATTGCGAGTTTAATGATATTTTCCGGATCAAAATAAATGGGGTTTTTTGCAAACGATGCACCAGCGCTGTGCTCAATGCCCTGGTCAATCGGTAAGATTGAAAGATAACCTGTGTTGGCCAGTCTCCCCGTACTGTACATCAATTGGAGATTGCGTAAAACGTGTGGATTACGGTCGCTGTTGATCCAGATGCGATCTACAAAATCAGGACCCGGCAGATGCAACTGGTCCTTTGAAATTGTTTTCGACTTATGGTTTAGTAAATATTCGGCTTTATCCCCTAAAAGTTCGCTGATTTTTTTTGACATGATTTTTAGTTTTGACGGCTCGAGCCTTTGGCCAATCACTGCAAGACCAACGCTTACAGCTTAAGCTCATCGCTCACAGCTTTTTTTCGAGGTGCAAAGATAAAAGTTAAAACTATTATGACCATAAGAGTTTACTAACGATAACCGAGAAGTTTAAGCCATTAAGAAAGGAGCAGACAGGAAGCAGTTGGCCCTTCAAAACAAAAGCCCCGGGGAGGGACTTCACTTTTTTAAGAATAAGCGCAGGTGTGGCTGCACTCGTGTCTCTTTTTGCTCTCTTTCTTCTCGGTTTTAATAGCGGCTTTTTGTTTGTTACTGCGCAGGCTTGCATAAGCAACGGCTGCGATGCAGGCGAGTAAGACGAGAACAATAATTAATCTTTTCATAGCCGTAAAATTTTACTTACAGAAGTTACGTATTTAAAATACCGGCGGCAAATTATTTTTTATATATGGTAAAAATGAACAATTAACCTGTAACCTTGTTGTTCAAAGTTTATCAAATAACCAAAACGATCGTATGGAAGAGCATGTCGTAAAGATCATCTCTATTGAACCTGTGACTCATAATGTAAAACATTTCAGGGTTGAGAAACCGCAGGACTACAAATTTGTCCCGGGCCAGGCTACAGAGGTAGCGATCAACAAACCACGGTGGAAGGAAGAGCGACGGCCATTTACATTTACCAGTTTGAATGAATGGCCCCATCTTGAGTTTACGATCAAAATTTATTCTGATCATGATGGAGTGACCAATCAACTCGGGCAATTAAAAGTGGGAGATGAACTATTGCTTCACGATGTGTGGGGAGCTATCCAATATAAAGGCGAAGGAACTTTTATTGCCGGCGGCGCAGGCGTCACTCCTTTCATCGCAATTTTCCGGCAACTGCAAAAAGATAAAAACTTGGGCGACAACAAACTTATTTTTTCAAACAAAACTCACAGGGATATCATTCTCAAAGATGAATTTACGGCGATGCTTGGTGATAATTTTATTAATACATTAACCGAGGAAGAAGTGCCGGGTTATGATCATCACAGAATCGATGACGAGTATTTGACACAAAAGATCAGCAATTTCAAACAACAATTTTATATCTGTGGACCTGATGCTATGATAGCGAATGTCAAAGCAAATTTAACAAAGATCGGCGCCTCGGATAACCTCATTACTATCGAGCTATAATTATAAAAAATACCGTCCCAGTTTACCAGGACGGTATTGAACCAAAAAGAAAAACTTAATTACTTCTGTTGTAATTGAATCTCGCCAACATCAGTCGGTGTTCCATCTTTTACTTCTACATCTTTCTTTCTTGTGTTTGCATATGGAGCTTGCGCTTCGATGATCACCGAATAACTTCCAGCCTTCACATTCTGTATCTCAAAGCTGCCGTTTGTAACGGGTGCGCTTAAGGTATCAGAAGATGAAATAGCCCATGCCTTTACTGCTTTATCAGCAGGCGTAACCGTTCCTTTAATGGAATTGGTTTGGAGAAGGGTGAACGCAGATAAACCAAGCGCTACAATACCGGATGCAAATGCTGCGAATTTGGCATTTTTCATAAAAAACATTTTAATAGGTTAAAGAAATTTTGATTAGCAACATGATTCAAAAAATAGAGCTAGTTGTTTGCAACTACTATGCCATAGCGTTTTTTACTTACTTGTTAGCGAAATGAGAAAGGATTCGCAGCGTCGAACAAATCTGAATTATGAAATAGCATACACTACCAATAAAAACCGGCGATCGCTTTGATTTTTGATGATTTATTTTTTATTTGGGGGAAAATCCGCTTATGATCAGAGACAATTCACAAAGGGCGAAGAATATTATCACGGTCTTCTGGGTCTTTTTTGGTTTGACGATTATTTCGATTGGGAGCAGCGTCCTGGAGCGTAACCTGCTTTTAAGAGCAGCAGGCGGAAATATTACGATCGATGAAGCCAACAGTAACGATCTGAGGCAAAAAGTTGTTGGAATCGCACAACTGGGTATTCATATTATTACGATCACCTATTTTATTATGTGGTTCAGGAGAGCCTATTTCAATTTACATGCTTTGAACTTTTATCTACGCTACACCGAAGGGTGGGCTGCCGGAGCGTGGTTCGTGCCTTTTATGAATTTGCATGCTCCCTTTAAGATCATGAAGGAGATTTGGGACAATACCCAAATACGGGCCCAGCAAGGTTCTGAAGATACCGAGATCCAGCCTTCAACAATTCTTGGTGTATGGTGGTTTTTGTGGATCGTAACAAACATCGCCGGAAACATCTATTCACGAATGGCTTTCCGGGGTGATCAAAGTATCAGCGACCTTATTTCTCTTAACACTACATCGATTGTCCTGGATATCGTCGATTTGGTAAATGTTTTTGTCGTTATCACAATAATTAAAAAGGTGAACGTATTCGAAGAGCAATTAAAACAAAAACTTGTTATTGAAAATATTGCTTCGGAACCTGTGCCGGTAGGGTAGACAAGATCATCCCGTTTAAGTTTTTTCCACAGCCGTTAACAACTCAAAAACTCACGCAGAAGGTCGCTTTTGCTATATTCGCAGCGATGAACCATGGCATGGTGGGTTAGATCAGCGATGAATTTGATCAAAAATCATCGGGGATCTTCCAGATCATTGCTCACATAAGCATTAAAAATATTTCGTACCACTGACAATGGCAAAAGAAAAAGAGAGCCCGAAAGAATCGGCAAAGACAAACCTTTTTGAATACACCGAAGAAAGCATCCGGTCGCTCGACTGGAAGGAACATATTCGCATGCGTCCGGGCATGTATATTGGAAAGCTCGGCGATGGCAGCAGTCCCGACGATGGAATTTATGTCCTCGTAAAGGAAGTGATCGATAATTGCATCGACGAGTTTGCCATGGGCTATGGCAAAACGATCGAACTCACTGTAGAAGGCAAACAGGTCACCGTTCGGGATTTTGGGCGGGGGATTCCATTGGGAAAAGTGGTGGATGTGGTAAGCAAAGTAAATACCGGCGCAAAATTCGACAGCAAGGTATTTCAAAAGAGTGTTGGTTTAAACGGCGTCGGGACAAAGGCCGTAAATGCGTTGAGCAATTACTTTAAGGTGACAGCCGTTCGTGAAGGGAAAGAAAAGAGCGCCGAGTTTGAACGCGGATTCCTGATCAAAGAATATAAAGAGACGAAGACCAGTGAACAGAATGGAACATTGGTCACGTTTATCCCCGATGATAGTGTTTTTAAGAATTTCAAATTCCATCCTGAATTTTTAGAGAACCAGATCTGGAACTATTGCTTTCTGAATGCAGGCTTGAAAATTATTTTCAATGGGAAGAGCTATGTAAGCAAAAACGGTCTGCTTGACCTGCTTGAACGAAAAACAAATGCAGATGAGATCCGCTACCCGATCATTCATTTGAAAGGGGATGATATTGAATTGGCCATCACACACAACAATGATTACGGCGAGGATATTTACAGTTTTGTCAATGGCCAGCACACAACCCAGGGCGGCACTCATCAACAGGCGTTTCGTGAAGCTTATGTAAAGACCGTTCGCGATTTTTATAAAAAAGATTATGATGCCGCAGATATAAGAACAGGGATCGTGGCGGCCGTTTCTGTAAGGGTTGTGGAACCGGTTTTTGAATCACAGACAAAAACAAAGCTGGGTTCCATGAATGTTGATGAAGGTGGTCCAAGCATGAGGCAATTTGTGGGAGACTTTTTATCAAAGGAACTGGATAATTACCTGCATAAAAATCCTTCTGTCGCCGATGCATTGAAAAAGAGAATTGAACAAAGCGAAAAAGAAAGAAAGGAACTGGCTGGCATCAAAAAGCTCGCAAACGAGAGAGCAAAAAAAGCGAATCTTCATAATCGTAAACTTCGTGATTGCAGGGTTCACTGGAACGACGAGTCTCCGACAAAAACCAAAGCTGAGTATGACGAGCTCCGACAGGCATCGACCATTTTTATCACTGAAGGTGATAGTGCCAGCGGTTCCATCACCAAGGCAAGAAATGTGGAAACACAGGCAGTGTTCAGCCTGCGGGGTAAACCATTGAATTGTTTCGGCCTCACCAAAAAAGTGGTTTATGAAAATGAGGAATTCAATTTGCTCCAGCATGCATTAAATATTGAAGATGGCCTCGATGGGTTGCGGTATAAAAATATTGTGATCGCTACAGATGCAGATGTAGACGGTATGCACATTCGATTACTCTTAATGACCTTTTTCCTGCAATTCTTTCCTGACCTGGTAAAGAAAGAGCACGTGTTTGTGTTGGAAACCCCATTGTTCCGTGTACGGGATAAAAAGGAAACGATCTATTGTTATGACGAAACTGAAAAACAGGCAGCCATCAAAAAACTGGGGGCCAAACCGGAGATCACACGATTCAAAGGTTTGGGAGAGATTTCACCGGATGAATTTGGAAGATTCATTGGTGAAGAAATGAGATTGCAGGCAGTGATCCTTGAACACGGAGATCACATTCAAAACTTACTTGAATATTACATGGGTAAGAATACACAGGAAAGGCAAGAGTTTATAATTGACAATCTGAAAATAGAAATCGATGTTCCTATCGCCGAGGATGGAAAGAAAAAAATGGCAGAGGCATAAAACAGGTTATGGATGATAGTTAAAACATAATACTTAATCCTGGTTTCTATCTTCGATCTCTAAGTTCAAAATTCTTAATTCCGGCAAAATGATTCATATAGTTTACAATGCTTCCGAAGTGAATTTGATGAAAGAGGTCATCAAATTAGATGAAGGTTTAACGGGCACCGTGTTGCAGATAAAAGATGATTTTGCGGTTGGTCCTTTGAGCGAAATTGAAAGCGAAGAGGGCTGGAATTCGCGGGTCAATTGGTGGAGAGAACTGTTAAAGAACTCTCCTTATGAAAATGACCCGCAAACTTTTTTCGATGACAGGGAAACGGTAAAGAAAATAAAAGAGCAACTCGATGCAGATGCACATGAACAAATTTGGATTTGGATGGGCCAGAACCAACACGATGTTTCAGGGTATTATTGGTTCATGCAACATTTTAAAGAGTACCAGGGCAGGATACAGGTTGTTTATTTGAACAATCTCCCTTTCATCAATGAAAAAGGGCAATTGTTTTATCCTTCATGGATCAGTGAGATACAGCCAAAGGAATTATTAAAAGCCAAGCGCCTGTCGAGACCTATAACAATGAGTGAGTTTGAATTGGATCCCGACGAGTGGAAAAGATTATGCACAGAAAGCTCAACCGTGAGGATCCTCGAGGGAGGTAAAAAGATCGTGGGCAAGGATGAGACATTTTATGATAGCGAGATCGTGAAAAACCTTACCGCGGAGTGGCAGAAAGCAACCAGGGTTTTGACAAATACGTTACACCGCATGAAAATAAAAACAGGAGATGTGTTCCTGATGTGGCGAATGAAAGAATTGATCGCACAGGGAAGAATTGAAGTGTTGGGAGACATAAATAAAACCTGGAAAGAGTTTGATGTGAAATTGCCGGGAAGCCGCGTGGACAATGCTGAATTGGAAAGTCAGGTTGAAAATTCTTAGAAAATGAGATTGCTCAATTTGTCAATGCCCAATTCTCACGCTACCCGGTAGCCTAAATGGACACTGACATTGATTATTGGACATTGAGAATTTGATTGCATGAAAAATATTTTGAAATTGGAAGAAGCCGCTATGTTGATACTTTCAGCGTATGCTCTTAGCCTGCTGCATGTGAGTTGGTGGGTCTATTTGTTGGTATTGATCGCACCTGACATCAGTTGCCTTGGTTATGCTGCCGGAAATAAAGTTGGCGCCGCCTGTTATAATTTGTTTCATCACAAAGGAGTGGCCATAGCAATTTTGTTAACCGGGTTCATATTAAAGAATGAATGGCTCCAGGTTGTTGGGATCGTATTATTCGGCCATTCATCAATGGACAGGATGTTTGGTTATGGATTGAAATTAAATGAAGGATTTAAGTATACGCATTTGGGTATAATTGGTAAGAAAAGCCAATAATGAAACACTCAATATTCAATTTTCAACTTTCATCCTTAGCTATGCCGGGAAGAAATTTGATCTTGAAGATCGGCTGGTTGAGTTTGTTGGCCGATCATTGAAGTGGTCGAAGCTCTACGCGAAAAGCATTGCGCTGCAAAGAAAAGCATTGACAGGAGATCAACTTGAGTATTGAGTAATGTTTATTGAATGTGAATATTAACCAAATTAAGAATGGCAAAGAGTAAAATATCGGAAGTACAAAATAACAGTAGCGGTCTTCATGGCCAATACAGGAATTGGTTTTTGGACTATGCATCGTATGTGATCCTGGAGCGTGCAGTGCCAGCGCTGGAAGACGGATTGAAGCCTGTTCAACGACGCATTTTGCATGCGATGAAAGAGATGGATGACGGGCGCTTCAATAAAGTAGCCAATATTATTGGGCAAACGATGCAATATCATCCGCATGGTGATGCAAGTATTGGTGATGCACTCGTGAACATGGGACAAAAGGACCTGGTGATCGAGACACAGGGAAACTGGGGTGATGTTAGAACGGGTGATGAAGCTGCCGCTGCGCGGTACATTGAAGGCCGTTTGAGCAAGTTTGCCCTGGAGGTTGCCTTCAATGCAAAAATAACAGAATGGCAACTGAGTTACGATGGCAGGAAAAACGAACCGGTGACCTTGCCAATGAAATTTCCTTTGTTGCTCGCACACGGAGCCGATGGAATTGCTGTAGGTCTCTCCACAAAAATTCTCCCCCACAATTTCAATGAACTGATCGAAGCGGCAATAAAATATTTGCGAGGCAAAAGATTCGACCTTTATCCTGATTTCCAAACCGGGGGAATGATCGATGTAACGGATTATTCACAAGGCAAACGTGGCGGAAAAGTAAAGGTCAGGGCGCATATTGAGGAACTGGACAAAAAAACCTTGTCAATTAAAAGCGTGCCCTATGGTGTTACCACTACTCAGCTGATGGAGTCCATTGTAAAGGCGAACGACCAGGGAAAAATAAAGATCAAAAAAGTTACCGATAACACAGCCGCTGAAGTAGAAATACAAGTTGATCTCGCACAGGGTATTTCACCTGATATTACAATTGATGCCTTGTATAAATTCACTGATTGCGAGGTTTCCATTTCACCAAATGCATGTGTGATCGTTGAAGAAAAACCGCAGTTTCTCGGCGTGAGCGACCTGTTGAAATTATCAGTTGACAGAACAAAGGATCTACTGGAGCAGGAATTAAAAATCAAATTAACCGAGTTACAGGATAAATGGCATTACACTTCTCTCGAAAAGATATTCTTCGAAGAAAAGATCTATAAAGAGCTGGAGAAGAAACACGAGAACTGGGAAAAGGTGCTGGAAGCTATCGCGAAGGCATTTGCGCCTTTCCGCAAACAATTGAAACGCGATATCAAACGCGAAGACGTCATTAAACTTACTGAAAAACCTGTAAGAAGGATCTACAAATTGGATATCGAAGAATTGGATGCGCAGATAAAGAATTTGGAAGCCGAGATCAAGCAGGTAAAATATGACCTGAATAACCTCGTTGATTTTGCCGTTGCTTATTATGAAAACCTCCTGAAGAAATATGGGCAGGGAAGAGAACGCAAAACAGAGATAAAACAGTTTGAAGTGATCGAAGCCAAGAATGTGGCCATCGCCAATACGCGGCTGTATATAAATCGTGAAGAGGGTTTTATTGGAACAGGATTGAAGAAGGACGAATTTTTACTGGAAGTCTCTGATCTTGACGATATCATCGCGTTTACAAGGCGCGGCGTCATGAAAGTGGTAAAAGTGCAGGATAAGGTCTTTATCGGAAAAGACATTCTGCACGCTGCTGTTTTTCAGAAGAACGATGAACGAACCACCTACAATATGATCTATGCGGATGGGAGAGGTGGATTGAGCTATGCAAAACGTTTCAATGTAACGGGTGTTACGCGTGATAAGGAATATGATCTTACAAAGGGAGATGAAAAAAGCAAGGTGCACTACCTCTCCGTAAATCCAAATGGTGAAGCGGAAGTGGTGAAAATTGTTTTAAGCCCCACTAGTTCGGCAAGGATCAAAGAATTTGATTTTTATTTTGAAGAATTAGCGATCAAGGGCCGTAACAGCATGGGCAACCAGGTAACAAAGTACCCGATCAAATCGGTGCGGTTTAAAGAGGCAGGGAAAGCAACATTGAGTGGCCGGAAACTTTGGTTCGATGATAAATTCGGAAGATTGAGCGCTGAAGAAAAAGGGACTTATCTTGGAAGTTTTGAACCGGATGACAGGATCCTGGTCATTTACAATGATGGAAATTATGAGATCACTGACCAGGAAATGACTCAGCGGTTTGATGCGGAGAATATTTTACTCATCGAAAAATTTGATCCTGAGAAGATCATCACTGCAGTATACCTGGAGGATGAAAAGAAACAGTACAACGTAAAGCGTTTTAAAATTGAAACCACAACTCTTCATAACAAATTCTTCTTTATTAAAGAGGGGAGGGGAAATGTTTTAGAAGCTGTAACTACTGACGCAGAACCGATACTTGCGGTGCAGCAGGGCAGGGGTTCACAGGTGCGCAAGGCGAAATTCAAATTAGAAAAAGTGGTGGAGGTGATGGGATGGAAAGCCGTTGGCTCCAGGCTGGTAGATTTTACCAAGACAACTGAAATGGAATGGGTGAAGAAGAAGGAGAGTCAGCAACCAGAGCTTTTTGAATAGGGTGATTATTTATCGGGATCTCACCCACGCTTATTAGAATGGAGTGTTACCCACTCGACATGCAAGCCCAATTGAATTTTCTTTTGCTCAGAGGTTACACAGAGTTTCGCGAGGGGAGCGTTTTAATAAGTCAGTGCCAGCCTGTGAAATCAATGAACTTGCCCGGTAGGACCTGTTCTGAAGGAGGCAGCAGTACCAGGTCAGTTGCTCAAGGTTATTTTTTCCGCCTTATTCGCAACGTCGCATTCTTTTCAAGGCTGCTGGCCATTCGGATCTCATATCGCTTCTTCCCATCCGAAACCACCATCAATGCAGTATTGGGAGGTATAGCACCAAGATTGTCTGCAAACATTGTGATCTCGTTCACTTCTTTTGTCGTATCCAGCCCGATATCAAAATGTACGGATCGTGTGCTTAGCATGCGGCTGAAAGCAATGAGTTGGTTATTGTAAAAAATGGAGATCGAATCGCCATCGATCTCACCATTGTCATAGAAGTCAACTTTCAATGAATCCGAAGCAACAGTAATTTCATTGGCTACCACGTTCTCTCTTTTCTTGTACTCTTCATCAACAACGTAATTCACAACTTTCCTGGGAACAATATTCACCGCCACAAGAGTGTCTTCATAAGTCGGCTTCCATACCTGGTAAGTCTCCTTATAAAGCTTTATGGCCTGCATGATCGAATCCTCTTTGCTGATATCGGCGTTGAATTTCAGATTGAAGTTGACATCGGCACAGGTATTTTGGTAGCCGGGTTTGCCATGAAAGGTGCCAATGATATTTGAGCTAACCTTTGATACACGCAGCGTGGCAAAAAAATCCATGATACAGTCCACCTCCATGTCTTCCAGTGACCCATGATAAGTAAGCGGTACATTGAACAACGACAACTCTCTCGTGAGGGAATTGTAACTGCCATTCACTTTAATGCTTCGGAAAGTTCTTTTGAAATAATAATTGATGATGCCTTTCACCTGCGTTTTATTCTGATGCAGGATCAATTCAACAAGATAATTGTTGGTTGAGCTGTTTGATTTTACATATGCGCTGCCATACCAATAACCTGAAACAGATTGCGAAAAAGCATTCAGTGAAACAAGAACAAGAATGAGTAACAAGGTTTTTTTCATAGTGCTCAAAACAAAATATAATTCAATCTAAAACGTTATTCCGTCCAACTTATTTCTCCGGTGGGCCAAAAGGATTTTTCCGCGAGTCCCGGGATCCTACTTAGACAGATAACGTTTCATTTCCCTTTCAGTATCCCGTTGTTTTATCGTTTCCCGTTTATCGTGCATTTTTTTGCCCTTTCCAAGCCCGATCTCCATTTTTGCCAGTTTTTTCTCATTAAAATAGATCCGCAACGGTACAAGCGTATAACCTTTTTCCTTCAACTTAGCCTCGATTTTCCTGATCTCTTTTTTCTGCAGTAACAATTTTCTCTCCCGCAACGGCTCATGGTTATTAGCCGTTCCATGGGAGTATTCAGCGATATGAAGATTCTTGATCCAGATCTCACCTTTATTAATTAAGCAATAGCTATCATTAAAACTCGCTTTGCCTTCACGCAATGATTTCACTTCCGTTCCGGTCAATACAATCCCCGCATCGTATTTATTATCGATGAAATACTCAAAATAAGCCGAACGATTTTTGATCTCTGCCATTTCTTCCTTTGCTAAACAGCAAATATAAGTGGTGAAGATTAGGTAGCCAGCGATTGAATGACTATTATGCTTCTGTTGCCTGCCTGCAGGCAGGTGTTACTCACTTATAGCCTTTCTTCACTATTCAGCTTCGCACCTGCCCGGTGGCATTCAAAATTTTTATTTTATTCATTTTTTCTCCCTTACCTTAAAGAAATTTTTTTGCCGTATGAATTCAAACCCAAAGAACGAGCATCAATCCAGGCGTTCTTTTATAAAAAACACATCGATCGTTGCCGGCAGTTTTTTTATCGTACCACGTCATGTTCTTGGCCGTGGGTTTATTCCTCCCAGCGACAAATTGAATATTGCAGGGATAGGTTGTGGTGGGAAAGCGGAAGTAAACCTTCCCTATGCATTTAATAATGGTGCAGAGAATATTTCGGCATTGTGTGATGTAGATGATCGCATGGCAGTAAAGGCAAGGAAAATGTGGCCCAATGCTCCATATTACAGGGACTACAGGGAACTATTGGATAAAGAAAAGGGCATTGATGCGGTTATTGTTACTACACCCGATCATATGCATGCGGTGATATCTCTTGCCGCCATGCAGCTGGGAAAACATGTGTATTGCGAAAAGCCACTAACGCATGATATTTATGAAGCCAGGGTGTTGACACAGGCTGCTAAGAAATACAGGGTGGTCACGCAAATGGGAAACCAGGGAAGCAGTGGCGATGACACAAGAAATGTGGAGGCATGGATCCAGGCAGGAGTGATCGGTGATGTGCATACCGTGCACGTCTGGACAAATCGACCCGTATGGCCCCAGGGCATTGCAACGCCCACCGGTAAATTTGATATTCCAAAAGAATTGGATTGGAACCTCTGGTTAGGCACAGCACCACAAAGAGATTTTAATCCGACATATTTACCTGCCACATGGCGCGGCTGGGTTGATTTTGGTACGGGTTCTTTGGGGGACATGGGTTGTCATTTTATCGATGTTCCATACAGGGCATTGAAACTTGGTTACCCCGTCGCGGTTGAATGCAGTGTAGGTGGCGTATGGACGGGATTTTTCCAGGAAGCTGTTTACACAGACAGTTATCCGCCTTCAGCGAAAATTCATATTCATTTTCCAGCAAGAGAAAAATTGAAACGCGTTGAACTCATCTGGTATGATGGCGGAATAAAACCTGAGCGCCCCGCTGAACTTTTGCCCGATGAAGCAATGGGTGAAGATAGTGGTGGAATGATCTTCGAAGGCACAAAAGGAAAAATAATGGCAGGTTTGTTTGGCATGAATGCTACTTTACTTCCCTCTTCAAAGATGAAAGGAACAAAATTGCCAAAGGCGACAAGGCCATTTGTAGAAAGGGGTTCAGAAGGACACCAGTCACAATGGACCAATGCATGCAAGAAAGGTTATGGTGCTTATACAAGTTCTTCATTCGATCAGTCGGGTCCATTAACAGAAACTGTGATCATGGGAAATCTGGCGGTCCGCAGTTATAATTACAGCGAAAAAGATGCAAAAGGAAATACGGTTTACCCGGGAAGAAAAAAATTATTGTGGGATGGAGCGAATATGAAGATCACCAATTTTGATCCTGCAAACCAATTTGTAAAAAGAAATTACAGGGGAGATTGGAAACTTGCATTTTGATGATCTTTCTCCTTTGTCCATGATTTAATTTTAAAAATAAATCCGTTTAATTCAATTATGAAAGAAAATTTTTCACGAAGGAAGTTCATAAAGAACGCTTCACTTGCCGGTGCTGGTTTTTTTATTGTTCCAAGACATGTGTTGGGTCGTGGTTTTGTCGCGCCCAGTGACAAATTAAATATTGCCGGTATTGGCGCAGGTGGGAAGGGTGAGAGTGATCTTGCTGAATTCTCAAAAAGTCCAAAAGTAAATATCGTTGCTCTTGCCGATGTTGATGACAGGCAATGTAAAAAATCCAGGGACCGTTTTTCCAAAGCAAATTATTACAAAGATTTCCGGGAGATGCTCGATAAAGAGAAAAATAATATCGATGCATGCTCTATTTCAACTCCTGATCATACACACGCGGTGGCTACTCTTGCTGCTATGCAATTAGGCAAACATGTGTACACACAAAAACCTTTGACACACGATATTTATGAGGCAAGGGTATTGACAGAGGCCGCAAAAAAATATAAGGTTGTTACACAAATGGGTAACCAGGGAGGGTCAGGCGATGGTGTTCGGAGAGCAAAGGAAATCTATGATGCAGGATTGATCGGCGATGTACACACAGCTTATGCGTGGACGAATCGCCCCGTGTGGCCACAAGGAGTTCCGACACCAACCGGGAGATTTGATGTTCCGCCGGAATTGAATTGGGATCTTTGGTTGGGTACCGCAAAATTCATCGATTACAATCCTGAATATTTACCATTCAATTGGCGGGGTTGGTGGGCATTTGGTACCGGGGCGCTGGGTGATATGGCTTGTCATATCATGGATCCTATTTATCGCATGCTGCCCATCCTTTATCCTGATTCTGTAGAGTGCAGCGTGGCGACAGTGTATAAAAAAATGTGGGATGACACGCAAAACCCCGATGCTTGTCCTCCATCTTCTATCATTCATTTGAATTATCCACGCACTGATGGAAAAGGAAATATTACAGTTTCATGGTATGATGGCGGATTGTTGCCAATGCGTCCCGATGAATTATTACCGGAGGAACCTTTTGGAAATTGGGATGGTGGTGTATTGCTTGAAGGCACTAAAGGAAAATTATTGATGGATTGTTACGGTGCCAATCCAAGGTTATTGCCAACAAAATTGATGAAAGATGCAGCCTTACCGAAGGAAACAATTGCGCGGGTACCCGAAGGGCATTACCTTCAATGGGTAAACGCATGCCTTGCTGGTTATGGAAATGCCAAAACCAGTTCGCCGTTTGAATATGCAGGTCCATTTGTTGAAAGTATATTGATGGGTAACCTCGCGATCCGGAGTTATTTGATGAAAGTGAAAGACAAATATCCCGGCAGAAAAAAATTATTATGGGATGGAAACAACATGAAGATCACCAATTTTGATGAAGCCAATCAATTTGTAAAAAGGGAATACAGAAGCGGCTGGTCCCTGAAAGCTTTTTAAGTGTTTGACCATATATTCTGGTCTGCAAACTGTTTGAATGTTTCTAACTCAGCACTGGTTGGAAACATTCTTTTTTGAATGATATGCGCGTCATTTTCTGATATGTAAAGAAGCAAAAAATATTTTGTCTCCCTTAGTTTTTTAAAACTTCTCCAGGGGGTTGAATATTGAGTGCCTGTTCCTCCTTTTTTAACCATTCCCCAATGATTAAACTCATAGGTTATATTCCTGACAAGCGATGGTTTTATCAACATGATTAAGCCGCATAAAATGAACATGCCCACGTAAAAAAATAATACAGGGAACATGATAAGGAGGAAAAAATCAAAAACAGTGTGGCGCCAGTTCCCGTGGATAAAAAATACATCAAGCAAACCGATTAAAACGGGCATACCCAGGATCAAATAGTAAATCCTTCTTAGTCTTTTATTTCTTATGCCTAAGTACATGGCTGCCCGGTAATATTCTATTAAACCCAGGTTTTGATTTATAAAAAATGTGTCCTGCATCAGGTCAATCGCTTACTAATTTTCGGGATTTCTTCAAATACCTCGCGAATAAGTAAAGAAGCAGCAAAAGAACGAGAATCGAAATAAAGACGGGAAGATTTTTCTTAAAATCAAACTCGTCGTCGTGAAAATAGAAATGTTTCATCACGATCAATATTGCGCCGGTCATCCAGATATATGTTGAGTTGTATTCACGGATGATCACTCTTTTCCATTTGAATTCCATGCTGGCCAATGTTTTTCCAATTCCATTAAAATTGATAAGCCAGCGATTCACCCTTTTGCAGTAAGCGTTATACTGCTCTCCAAATTTGTTTCGCAAATAATTTTCCTCGGCTAAAACAATAGCCTGCCAGAAGAACAGGAACAAGGGAGTAAACACAGCCATAAACAAAAGGGAGTTAGAAGCGATGCCAAGTCCAACAAGAATCAGGATATTCCCTACATACAATGGATTCCGGCAATGAGCAAAGATTCCTGTCGTGACAAGGTCCTCCGCATAAACTCTCCTGTCCTTACCACCGCGAATAATATAAACAAGGCCGATCGTGATTATCCGGATCAACTGGCCAATGATCGTTACACCAAACCCAATGATCATGGCTGTGATGGGATTGGTAAACACTTCCCATGACGGAACAAACAGCATTAAGTAAAACAGGGGAAAGATCCCATTGCGATTACGAAATAAAAAATTACCAAGCTTGACCAAGATCGCTATTGTTTATGGTTTGGTTATCACTCATTGCTCATTACTTCACCGCTATCATCCCACTGAAATTATACCATTTGAAAAATGTATCCACATAGCGGAAGCCGGTGCTGAGTAAAAGTTCCCGGTTTTCCATGAGTTTGTACGGGATCAGGACATTTTCAAGGGCCTCACGCTTTTGCGCTATTTCCATGTCATTGTAATGATTTCTGCGCTTGAAATCGTAGTAGTAGTCGATAAAGAGCCGGTTGAAAAGTGAGTCTTCACCCAATACTTTTTCGATCAGGATGAAACAGGAGTTGTCATTCATTTGCTGGCAGATCTCTTTCAGCAATTTTTCCCGGTACAGCGGGCGAATGAATTGGAGGGTCAGGCACATGACAACTACAGACGCATTTTCAATTCTAACACCCTGGTTAAGGTCCAGCTTTTGCAATTCAAACTTCCTGGTGACATTTTCATTCTCAAAATTTGCCCGGCATTTTTTCAACATGTCTTCACTTTCATCGACACCGACAAAGCTGACAGCCGGATCCAAAACTTTATCGAGATTGATCAGCGTGGTTCCCGTTGAACATCCCAGATCATACACGTTGGTGCCTGCTACCGCAAAATCAGCCGCCATTTCCGTCATCATGCGCTGGATCTCCAGGTAGAAAGGCACGGATCGTGTAACCATATCGTCGAAAACCGAAACTACTGTCTGACCGAATTTAAAATCAGAGGCTTTTTGAGGCTTGCTGAAAATATCATCGTATTCTGTATTCTTACTCATAGGCTTTATCAATGAGGTGCAAAAATAAAACAACAGGGGGAACTAATCTAAAAGCCTTGCCAGTTGATTCAATTCGGCCTGCTTGTAGCGATTTTTGTCGTCGTCAAAGCATTTGCTGAGTTCTTCAAGTAATTGCTGGATCATTCGCTTATTCGTTTGCGGCTTGAAATAAGCAGCGGCAGGAGGGACGGCAATACGTTTAAAATAGCTTTCTACATCTTTATGAGTAAATACCTGCCCGGAGGTGGGGTCAATAAAAAATTCAATTTTGCTTAGTGGGTTGGGAAGGTTCTCTTCAGAATAACCCGGTTTAAAATAGGCGATCACAAATTGTTTAGGTACGCCAATTGCTTTTACGGGTATATCGAGCAACTCGCAAAGTATCAAATACAAAATTCCATTGCTGATCTGGTTACCATGTTTTGCCTCCAGTACTTTGTGCAATAGAAATTCATTTGGATCCTTGTAATTTGTTTCGCTGCCCTTTAAGCCATAGTAACTGTATAAAATGCTAGTTACAATATGGATCTGTTCCAACGGCGTGAGATAATTGTTCAACTCGAGCCAGATGTTTCGACGGACCTTTTCAATTTCCTGGAGAACGGGTGTAGTTGAGAGCTCGGGATACAGGAATTTGGACACAAGCAATGCGCCTAACATGAGATCATGATGACCTGAGACGCTCCATTGATGAAAATCTTCGCTGAGATCGCGAAAATGAAGACGATGGATCAGCAGTTCAATTCGAACCTGTGTTTCTTCACTGGGCGTAGTTTCCCATAAGTGTTCCAGGTTTGGAATAATGGGCTTACCATAATCAACGATCTTTTTGCTGACGGCATCAAACACTTCTTCATCAGGGTCGTCGATCAGGTGAAACAAGGCTGATATTTCTTTTGATTCCTCCATGCTTTTACCTGCATTGTCAATTGTTGGATTGACAATAAACATGCACTCAATATCGTAACAGTTTAAAAAACTTTTTCAAAAACATTTTCCACAGATGGGGAAATAGTATAGCATCATAACGAAATTATTATAAAGGTAAGTACTAAGTCGCGTGTAAATTTTTATTGTGCTGATCACAATATTCCCGGCAATTGATCCTCCCGGGTCAGTTCATTGATAATGCCGGTGAACTCTTTCCGGCTTATCATTCTTGCACCCAGGCTTTCGAGATGTTCAGTGTAGACCTGGCAATCGATCAGTTCAACTCCCCCGTGTTTTAAATTCTGCACGAGCCGTATAAATGCATACTTTGAGGCATTGTCTACTTTACTAAACATGCTCTCGCCAAAAAAGATCCTTCCAATTTTTAAACCGTACGCGCCTCCCACAAGTATCCCGTCTTTCCATGTTTCAGCGCTGACAGCATAGTCAAGCTTGTGCATCCGTACATAGGCCTTCTCAACCTCATCAGTGATCCATGTGCCTCTCTGTCCTGGCCTTTTTATGCTCTTGCATTGATGAATTACTTCTTTAAATGCTTTGTTCATCGTGAACCCGAATACTTTTTTTTTCAACAGCGCTTTCATGCTTTTACTAACTTTTAGTTCGCCGGGGAAAAGAACAAACCGTGGATCGGGGCACCACCATAGGATATGATCACCTTCATACCAGGGAAAAATTCCTTGCTTATAGGCGAGCAATAATCGTTCTGGCGAAAGGTCACCTCCAATTGCCAACAGGCCATCGGGCTCGGCAAGATTAACCGGCGGGAAATAGAGTTCTTTTTCTAACGCAAAAACTGGCAATTATTTTCAGATTTGGTCCTAAAATAAAAAGACCCCGAAAGCCGGGGCAATATCTAAATTATATTTCAGAGACGATCACGCGGTAATTTCAACAGTAGCACCAATACCCCGATCGGTTATTTTATCACACATTACTTTCAGTTTTTCGTACTCACCCTGCTTAACATCACACTTGCCCTTAAAATGAACGAGGTAGGCACATTGTTCGGCTTGTTCTTCGGTATGACCACAAACTTCAATAAGTGTTTCTATTACCCATTCAAAAGTGTTGACATCATCATTCCATACGATAAGGCTACACGGTTCCTCCACGGAAGTGAGCACATCGGTTACCTCCGAAGTAACGTTCTTTGTCTCGTTTGAAAAGGATTTCATTACAGTAAAATTAAAAATTTCTGGTTCTATCTGCAATACTTTTCATGGAAAGAATTCAAAACACCGTGCCATAAATCGATCCCGTCGCACACGGAAAGGGACTGTGCTTGAACCAATTGTAAACGCCGGATTTTTACGGTTCAAAGTGCATAAAAACCACGTCGAATGATGGGGTTGGTAGAGTTACTCTTGATGGACCGGGACCGGGAACCGGTTGGTGGCATATTCACCCTGAGGTCGATATAAAAAGATTGGCAAAAAAAATATTCCGGGAATTGTTTACCTTGGATTAGGCGATTACGACAAAACCCTCCGATGGTAGTGCTTACCCCTCACTCTATTAAAGCGGATGCGGTGGAAACAGCGAGCCCCGTAGTTTATTTCATAGGTTAAGGACCCTTTTCAGCGAGGTAAACATGCTTTGCTACTTTAGCCTACATTAGATGGTTAATCGATCTCTTTCACCAATAAAATGATTTTTATGAAAAAAAAGGCTCCTTTTAAACTAATTGCTTTTTACAGTTTACTCCCGGTAGTGGTCTTCTCTGCCTGTAAAACTATTGTTCCTTGTCCCCCCTGTCCTGGCGTTTGTCCAGCATGTGACAGTACCAAAAGCTTTTTGATGAGCACCTATAACATAGAGACAATGTCTTTTCAAAAAACAAAATCTTCGCATGATTGGATTACTTTGGATATAACCTTCAAGCAAAACACGGATGAGCAGTTCAGAGTAAATGCTGTCAGGGCCATCGAAAAAATGTGGATCAAAGACGCCGCTCCGCTTGCGAAGAACCCTGCCAAAGTAAGTGTAAGTGCTGCTGAATATCCGCTTTCGGATACTTTGAAAGTCCGGCTCAGGCTTTCCAAATAAACCATGTTTTTCATGAGAATGAAACCAAATGAACTAACGGTCAGATAAAACACTTCATGCGAGTACTCATCTTCAGCCTGGCATTTCTCTTTGTTGTGGATGACGTTTCATTTGGCCAGTGCATCACGAGAGACTCACTACGGAACAGGGTGAATTTTATTCGTTATGCACCACGCGATAAAATGGATAAACTGAAAGAATTGTTCAAATGCCAGGAGCAGGTAAAAAATTGTCCCGAAAATGGAGATTCAGTTTATACCCTTTTATTGAAGAGCATCGGTGTTGAATATTACCGGCGGAAAGATTATATAAAGGCGGTAGAATACACAAGGCAAGCGCTGGACGTTGTCAAGAAGAATATATCAGAGGCTACAACACAGAAAATCCAGTTGCCAAAGTTTTACTATTACCTATCGGTTTATTATGATTCTCTTCGCCTGATCGCTCGGAAAAATGACGCCATTGATAGTTGCATTTCGCTTGAAGTTCGACTAAATACAGGGTACCTGTATTCCGCAATGGTTTTGGAAATTAATGTCAACGACATTTTCCTTAAAGGAGATTACAATCGCTGCGTGGAAAGAGCGACGCTCGGGGAGGCTTTTATTCATAAATCCTACACGCTTCCCGATAGCCTGAGTCACATTGCTTACTTTATCTACTACAAAGCCTTGTCTTTGGGTTTCCTGGGGCGCTACGCGGAGGAGGAAGAATTTCTGAAGAGCAAGTCTGAACAACTTGCGAAGGTCCGCGACAATGAATTTAGAGGTAACGCCTACATGTTATTAGCACAAGTATATGAATCGAAAGGTGAAAATGCAAAGGCTATCGAAAGTTTCCGAAGAGCCTTCCAGTACGATGTGCTGTCTTCAAAGAAAGAGTGGAGCGCAAAAATTTTAAATAACATTGGATTGATCTATTCGGAAAATCTAAAACAGTACAAGGAAGCCCTGCAATATTACGAACAAGCGCTTAGTCACAGCCTGTCCCGAAGGATTGGAAACGCCAGCGTGTCTGATTCATTCTATATTTTGGGAAATATGGCGAATGTCCTTGTCAAGATGAAATTATTTGACTCCGCATTTCGTATCTATCAAAAAGCTTTCAATAAAATTAAGCCTGGCATCGACGAAAAAGATTTGGCTTCACACGTTCAGGACTACGTAAATGACAATAATGTTGAAGACGTTCTGCGACTCGTCCTAAACAAGGCAGATGGATACCTGGAACGATACTATTATAGTAAAGATTCGAAGGCCTTACAAACGTCGTTTGATGTTTACAAAACTGCTGATCGACTTCTCAACGAAATTAAAGTTCAATTGGGCGATGCAGAATCCAAACTTTTCTGGCGACGGTATTCAAGACGTCTTTACGAAAGAGCCATCGAAGCGTCATATTCTCTAGGGAACGTCGATGATGCTTTTTATTTTTTCGAAAAGAGCCGCGCCGTGATCCTCAGCGACGAATTAAATGAACACACAAGGCTAAGTGATGCGGATGCTGTGCGGCTCGCCGAAATAAAAAGAAAGATCCTCAACTTGAAAAAGGATCGGGATGCACATCCGGTTGGATCCGCAGAGTACACAGCGATTCAGCATGACATCCTCTTAACTGACCTTGAATTAAACAAATTAGGTTCCACGATTGAGAAAAGAAATCCTTTATATTATCAAAGCCTTTTCGACACTTCCTCCATCAACCTTGAAAATATGAGCAGGCTGCTATCAACAAATGGCCAGTCGTTGTTAGAACTCTTTGAGGGTGACAGCAGCGTTTATGCACTTTTTATCACGTCGGGAAAGAACTATCTGCAAAAACTTGACAAAGGAGATTTTGACAGCCTGTCGCGCATTCTTACGAAGTACCTCTCGACGGCTGATTTGTTGAACAGGAATTTTGACAATTACATCCAGGCCGCGCACCAACTTTACCGGATCATCTTTCAAAAGATAAGTTTGCCCGGTAACCGCATCATTATTTCACCTGACGGGCATTACTTTCCATTTGAAGCATTAGTAACAAACGAGAATCCGCGACAATTCTTTGTAGAGAATTATGCGGTCATCTATACTTATTCTGCACGGTATCTTCTTAATAATTTCAGCAATAACACGACAGCCTTGGGCGAATTCATGGGAATGGCTCCGGTCACTTATTCCCATGCTCTCACTTCACTGTCCGGGAGCGATCAATCGTTACAACGAATGGCCAATTATTTTAGCCGGCCAACCATTCTTCTGCATGGTGATGCTTCAAAAAGAAATTTCTTGAATGAATATTACAGGTACAAAATCATACAACTCTACACTCACGCCACTGATAGCGGGTCAACAGGCGAGCCCATGATATATTTTGCTGATTCGACGTTATCCCTGTCTGAGCTTTTTTATGAAAGCAGGCCGGCAACAAGTTTAATAGTTTTGTCTGCATGTGAGACAGCTGGAGGAAAATTGTACAACGGGGAAGGTGTGTTCAGTTTCAACCGGCAATTTGCTTCGTTAGGAATTCCCTCTTGTGTGTCGACCCTATGGCGGGCTGATAACCGATCCACGTACCGCATCACGGAACTATTTTATGAATACCTGTCGAAGGGTTTGCCGATGGATGTCGCACTGCAATCAGCAAAAAAGGAATTCATGCAGTCATCGGGCCGCGAAAATAAATTGCCCTATTATTGGGCGGCTCCAATACTGGTAGGCCAATCGGGTAAGATTGAGTTACCCAGGCACTTCCCGTGGCAATGGGCGACCGCACTCGGCATTTTAGCCATTGTTGGTATTGGCGGATGGCAAGCGAGAAAGGGGAGAATGCAAAAGATTGACAAGTTGCGCGGGGTTGGTCTTCAAACGTAGCTGTACTTTTTGCAGGATTTGTTTTCACGCGAAGGGATGGATTACCACTTTCCTTTAAAACATAGGTGCAACAAGACATACATCAATTTAAAGCAAAGAAAAACATTTAAATTATTTTGCCAGAGAAGGCCCACCGCCCTATCTTTGCCCTCCTCAAAAAGGGAGTTTAGCTCAGCTGGTTCAGAGCATCTGCCTTACAAGCAGAGGGTCGGCGGTTCGATCCCGTCAACTCCCACACTGATAATCAAGGGTTTTAGTAGCAACTAAAACCCTTTTTTTATTTGTGGTTTAAATATGGTTTAAACAGATCATTTCGCCAGTGTTGGGTAAAACGCAACCTCAGTATCTTTAATTTAATTCGCATGGCATGCTTGAAATTGAAGTCAAACAAACAAAAAAAAAGCTACCAGGTGTAGCACCTTTTGATAGCGAATATTTAATTGTCAATGGAATCATTGACAAGGAATCATGGTATAATTCAAAAAGATATCCAACCGCTCATCTTTATAACTCCGAGGCCATTGACGTCTTAACACATCATACATTTTATGATGTTGGTAAGTATCTTTCACTTTTTTCTTTCGAACGTGAGGTTGACTGCTGGGAAAGTGGGATAACTGTAGAAGTCTTTTGCAATGAGTATCACGCAGTCAGAGTTCCTAATATTACAATTGAGCTTCGCATTTCATTTGAGGATTGGGCGAAGCCATGGAGCGTATCCCGCTTTGCAATGCAATTTGAGCAGGAGGTTACAAAACTGGGCAACTCAAGGGTTAAATATTGGCAAGAGGATGACGAAACCTTGCTAAATGGGTTTGGAATCGAGTACCTACTTGACGGCGATTCTTCGATGATTGAGATTGAAATTGAGAACACACTAAAGATTCTAGAGGACATTTTGGATAAAACACATAAAAGCCTGATGGAGGCAATTGAAAGCGGCTCCGTTCTTACGTATTTCAAATTTCCTGATGAGATTAAGCCTGCATGTAAACAGTACTTGATTTACTTTACTCAGTTCTTAGCTGACATGGGCATAGCTGCAGAGGGTGAGCTTACAGAGGAGTTGCATCACACGCTGTTTCGCGTGATCCCAAAAAATAAAACTGAAAGCCTCGAACGAATAAAAGAAGCTTTAGATGTTTATTTAACTGCTCCCACGGCCAATGATTTTGAGGTGGAGTTATCCAAGCAAAAGGATATTGCGGCAAAGCAGTGGGCGGCTAATTACTTCCATTTCCAGTCCCAACTTTCTTTAGCTTCGAGCATTATTCAAGCTAAGGACGCTACAATTGAAACACTGAGGTTGTCGAACTATCAATACAAACAATTGCTCGAATCATACAAAGCCAATCCCAAAGAGGAGGAAGTGATAAAAGGTGTTTTCTCGGTAAAAAAATTTGAAGGGAAAGGGTTTAGTGTTGATTTTGCAGAGTTGTTTCGAAGGCTAAAACGAATGATAAAGTCGGGTCAATAGAGCGGCTTGAGGCCAAAGGGGCAACTTTTACCAATTAAATACCCAGGAATTGATGATAAAGCCCTGCTTCACGAACATTAGAAAAGCAATAATTGACTCGCTCAACGAGGTAAATTACGAAATTCTTGTCGCGGTTTATTGGTTTACCAATGACGAATTGTTTTCACTTCTGTGCGACAAGTTGAGAGAAGGCAAAAAAGTCTCTCTTATTGTACACAACGACTATATTAACAACCGAGAAACCGGTTTGAGATTTCAAACTTTCATTGATTTGGGCGGTCAGTTTTTTTTCTCCGATTCTGAGAAGCCAATGCATAACAAATTCTGCGTGATTGATGAAATGATTTTGATAAACGGGTCTTACAACTGGACTTACTACGCCGAAAATCGAAACAGTGAAAATATTTTGATAATTAAAGATGACCAGGCGGCGATCTCTGCCTTTCGACAGGAATTCGTCAGTTTGACGCAGCGTTTAAAACCGACCAAAAAAATTCAGAAGTTAACAACCTATGAAATAGAGGAGTTTAATAGTCTTAACGCAACAGAATATTTGGCCAACGACATTATTTACCAAGCAAAAGCAACCAATCGTCCTGAGCTAGTCGATACTGCGTTCAAACTTTCGCCAAATAACATTAGAGTCCAAGAATCTGCTGTGAAGTTGGACTTAACAAAGAAGTGGAAACTTAATTACTCAATAGGCGCTGAATTGAAGGACAATCGATATTTGATAGGGGTTGAAAAGGGAACAACTTTACCTGTCAATATAAGTCGCGTTGTAGAAACAAGCGAGGATAATCAAACATCATGTTACAGCGCATTATGCTATGGCGAAAATGACGTTGCCAGCATGAATAAACAAATGACAAGGATCAGCAAAAACCAGCAAAAAGGTGGTGTCGTTGTTCGTGGTATTCCTCCTAAAGCCAAAGGGGAAGCAAAGCTAAAGATGATTTTTACCATTGACATATATGGGCAATTAAAAGTTAAGTTTTATTCACTTGACAATGGCAATTTTGACGAATACCTGACCGACGTGAAAATGTTAGTTGGTGAATCAATATAGGAGTCAATATCGAGGAGCAAAACGTTTAGCGTAAACTTAAATTTTTGATAACTCGCCACGCCAGGGATTCTTCACAAATTCTTCTAATGCAAACATCAAAAGTCATATTCATCAGCGATTACTTCTTCGATAAACATACAGATGACGACTTTTTCAGAGACCAGTTTTTTTATTTAAAACTTCACGCTTTATTTAACTGCCTAACGCCTCCGGAAATCAAAACGCTGTATCTGAAACATTCGTTGCATAGTAAAAAATTTCAAAGTACACTTCTAAATTTTATAGGTAGGGGCCCTTATGTAAGTCACAATGATTTCACTTCGACAGCAAGAGAACTTTTAGAGGAATATACCTCACAACCTTACCCTTTGCAAATTGCTTATAGAAGATTCTTAAGCTTGATCATTATGTCTTTAGATAAGGAAATAATCAGAGAATACTTCAACCTTTTTATCAAATCGGAACGAATTAACGATAGAAAGAAAGCTTATGAAGTTGCAGATATACTATGGAGCGATGTTGAGGAAATTATTTGGGATACTTTTTTTGAATTTGGAGACATTGGTGCCCTAGAAACTGTGATTAAAAATGCCACCCCTCATGATATTGTTACAGAAATTAAGAGAATTTGGAAAAAGAATTTTCCCGATAATAGACTTAAGAAGTTAATCATCCAAAAAACCTCTGAGGAAGAACTAGGTTATTTTGATTTCTTGAAGACTTTTGAGCCCACTTTTTACATCCATGTGCTTTTAGCGAGAAATCAAAAGATTGACAGAAGGTTTCTTAGTTCAATTGTTAAAGAGATGAAGAAAACGCAAAATGGCTTTTTGTTCTATTACTTAGGTCTTGCTCAAGAATGGGACTTATTAATGGACTGCTTGAAGACAATTAAGACTGAACGCAGAGAATAAAACAGGCCTCGCCTAATGTATAGAAAGTATTAATAAGCATTCTTATGCCTGATTTAACCACTTTCCTCAATAAGTAAAATTCGATTCGGTCTTGCAGGTAACTTTTAAATGAAATTAATTTCACCGTTAACGATTTTATTCAAGTGATGAAAATATTTGTTCTTTATTGGTTGAAATTTCTCATGTTGTTTTTTCCCTTCAGCCGAATCAATAGACCTTATTTGATTCATGAATTCCGAGCTAAGTGAACAAGTCAATTCAGCAAAATTCGTTGGGTTAAACAGTGGGTAAAGCGATTTAATAAAAGACCATTGCTCAATTGACAAATGTGGCAAACGAGCATCCCAAAGCTGTTTAGGTATTTTTTGTCTTTCAGAAGTCAGAGCACAAGATGGATTTTTGTAAAGCAAATCCCAAGCTGGTGATCCTTCCTCCACATCGCTAAAATGCGATTGAAGCGTCCGGTAATTGCGCAATCTATCTCTGATTCTGTTATATTCCTTATATTCTTTCATTGAGAATGTCTGGATTTGGTCGCTAATACCTTTGGATTGACTTTTACGAATCGCGTCTATTTTGTCCTTGTGATAGTATGCAGCCTGCCTGCACTTTTTCGAGCAATATAATTTGGATGCTCTTGCTTTGTCAAACGGTTCGCCACATATAATGCAATGCGTGTTTTTTATTGCAGATATCATTACGGTATTAGAGATCATTTTGTTATCATTTTTCGACTGTCTATTTGCCCAGGAAAGACAAATTTGTGCCTACTACTTTACTACACTACTACCATAAAGCTCAAGAAAAAATCTAAGAAATAGCATGTAGTAAGATGTAGTAGAATTTTTTTTTCCAATTACTACTAAGAAGATAGGGCTAGAAGCAAAATTTTGATCTGTAGTAGGAGTAGTAGGACCTGCTCATCATTCACAATTCTCAGTTTCCTTCAAATAGTACCCGTAAACCGGAATTTTGCCTATCCTTTGTTGTCCCTGGGGAAAACGCAATTTTCGTAATACCTCCCCTAATTTTCTTTGGCTAAGCTGATTGGTATTATGTCCATTGGTGGCAAATTTCCCCATGATGTCTGTGTTTGTCATGAAGAATTCTTTTAATTTCTCTGCAGGCTCAAAGCATTTGACTAAAAGTTCTTCTTCAGGACATGTTATTTTAAAAATCTGATTGGAAATCTCGTTTTCCATCAACTCCCGTGTCGTTAGCTGCCATTCTTCGCCAGCTTTAAACCTGTCATATGCCTCTGCCCATAATCGATCAATTGGAACGTAGTATTCGCTCGTTGGATCGTTATAGCCAAAATTTATCTCTTCAATTTCAGAACAAATCCACCTTACATTTCCTGTTTCATCTGTTAAGAACTGAAGATTATTTGTGCTGCCAACAAAATTTGCCCTGCGGGGATAAAATTTCCTTGACCTACCATACGGTAGGCGTTCGTTTACACTTGCCTTGCTTATGAAAGTTTTTAATTGGTCAATGTCCGGCTTTTTGAGAGTGGCTAGTTCATCTAGATTAATGAGAAAGCTTTGAGCTAAGGCAATATTTCCATCCTTATCAAATGTTATATTCTCGACATAATATTCCTTAAGGGTAGACGGACAAAGCCAACGGCATAGAGTACTTTTGCCGCTGCTCTGATTTGCATTTACCAGAACGAAAACATGCTTATTGAAATTTTCGTTGGTCTGTTCGGTCACAACTGCACATGCGACGCAGCGAATAAGCATTTTCTTGAATTGAACATTGAACCTCTTCTGATCCTTCGCCTTAACTAGGGACGTAAGCTTGTCGATATATGAAGGTTCAGTGTCACTGGACCAGCACGCAAGACTTTCAAAATAGTCGATGAATGGATTATAGTCACCTACAAAATCAGAATTAAGAAGTTCTAATGTCTGGCGTGGCGAATACCGGAAATGATTTTTTTGTAGGAGCCTGCTAACCGCATTTTCGTTCACAGTATTCCACTTCCCCTGGATGCAATCCTTAGGTCTGGATTCCAATTTTTCATTGACAATGTTCCTTCTGAATTCATAACGTTCATTTAAGAAATTCTCAACCCTGGTGATTAACGGAATATTGTCCTTTAAAGTTGAGATTTCTTGTTTTGCGGCATTATTGCTGTTGGAAACAATGTCTGACTTCCTTACGGGGATTCCATTGTTCTTTGCCAACTGAAAAAATGACCTTATTGTGTATCCGTTTTTATCGCCTTTCAAACAAGCGGAGAATTGTTTATCGGCCTCGTTTCTGTTGTATTGAGGATCAAAGATTGACAGACGGTGAAAATATTCTCTTCCAAATTCCCCAAGCCCGTCAGCCAGCGCAAATCCTAGTTTCAACCAGTTACTATAGCCTCGTGTTATGTCTAATTTTTGCTCTTCAATTTCGCGAACAATAGTTTCCACTTGTGAAGGAAGGCTATCAGAAGAATTTATCGTCTTTGTCTCTTTGACAGATTGTGGTATAGAAGAATCAACAGAAAAAACCTCCGCCTTCTCGTTAATATAAATATTAGGATCGTAGGTTAAGAAGCATAAGCGCGTAACGTCTTTACAATGAGGATCGGCCTGCAAATTATATTTCCGTCTGAAATATGATTCTAAGCTTTTGAAAGCTTCAGAATGTTGAGAGGCATCGCTTGAAACTTTGACAACGATCTTCAAACCCTTTCCGGACGGACTTATAAAAAGAATGTAAACAAATGGATCACTGCAGAGACGCTTGAATGCATTTGGTATGAAGGACAGTTTGTCGAAGTCAAGGCATATTAGACGGCTGTATACAGCTAGATGTCCAAGCTTCCTCTCTTTATTAAAAATGCCAGACCAGGTAATTGCTGGAAGTTTTTTCTTTATAATATCCGCCTTGCGAGCGTCGTGTTCGTTTCTAAGTGCCGCGATAATGTTTTTAAAATCCTTCCCGTCCCTAATTATGTCACAAATTTCGCTGACTTCGATTGACGTTCCCGCGGTTGAAGTTATTCTAGAGTAGTATGAAACTTTTGTACCTTTGTCTTGCTTTAAAGAATCGGGGGACAGGCTTGGTTTATCCATGCTTTCCTCCTTTTTCTTTATTAAGTTCTGCATGGATTTCCTCTTGTGTTTTTCTCCTGCCCGACGCCAGCCATTTTTCTAAATCCGACTCTTTAAAATAGAGCCGTTTCCCTTTTTTAATGAATGGAATGGTTCTGCCAGAGGTAAAACCATAAAGTGTTTGTGGCGCCAGGTCCAAATATTCGGCAGCTTCCTTTACATTAAATAATTTGTCTGACTGCTTCTTGTCTGGAGGCGTAATTTTCCCCAATCCCTCAGCTATACAAGCTAGTAATAGGTCTTTAAACTCGCTTTCTGTGAACTGAATGATGATGTTATTTGTCATAAAAATTTATTTGATAACAAATAACCGCATTCATCATAAACTTTCCCCCTACTAGGGTCCTACTTGGGCGTGATTAGTTTCCTTTGTTTAGTAATCTTTCTCGATATCTACCATATGCTTTCGCTAATTTTTCGAAGACTTTTGATTCGTAATCTGCGTTTCGCTGATTTATGCTCTCTGAATGATTTGATTGCCAATTCCTGCCTAGTTTATAGTTAAAGGCCGCTGCAACCTGTTTAACGAGGGCCGTTATTTCATCTTGATCATTTTCTAGATACCTTGCTTCATGCAAAGCGTAAATCAATTGAACAAATTCGAGTTCAGATTTACCTGTCCATTGAAGATTTGTTCGTGCCTCTGAATTCAATCCAGTAGTATCAAGTTCGGACCCTAAATACAGACTTTTCCGAAATTTTAATGACTCTGTCGCTAAGTATCCAAACATTTTATTTATGGCAGCTAATTGGGTAAGCTTTGTTAGCACTATTTGTTTCCCTTCACTATTTAACAATTCAAACTTCTCGTAAAATACTGTCTCAAATTTTTTGTCTTTATCTTCTCCACATTCGTCCTTGATATTGCTGATAAATTGGTTAAACTCTTTCAATGTGGATTCGATGGCTCGGTATTCATCTCGTAAATCGTTCAAAATTTTGTTATGCGTCCGTTCTTTATAGTCTTCGTTACTGGCCTTATCAATCTTTGCTATATAGCTATTGACCAATGAGTCGTAACGCGACAAGACTTCTTCATCAAACTGCGTGTGTGGCGATACTTTCATTTCTATAAATGTTTTAGACTTTCGCACGGACATCGACTAGCTGGCTTAAGTAATTTTCGAAGTGGTTTGTCATGCTGGAATAAAGATTTAAATGCCTTCAAGTATTTCACTTTCTATTTTTTGCTTCGCCTCCTGCACGATATTCGTTCCTTCATCCAGGAGATTCTCGACATCATTTCTAATGCTTTGAATTAACGTAGCTATTTCAAACTGCTTATCCTTTGGGGGCAGAGGTATTGGTAAAGACTTGAATTCTTCAGCGTTAATATTTGGTTGCGCACTGGGCCGTTGAATAGCTAGTACCCATCTTTTATAGAAACTAGAATTGAGATAGAAAAAAATAAAGTTTGGGTCTGCTAATTTCAGATTCAGGAAGAAACGGATCAAATAGCCAGCAAAAATGGCTTTGCCAAACTCCGGTTTATAGAGAAACGATTTGCCAGCCGTGGCACCACTTCTTGCAATTAAAATATCATTTTCGCCCAATACATATAAAGGATCTACATTTTTGGCAGTTTTCCAGGTATCATGCCTTAGATTGCCCCATTCATCGATATCTGTAATTCGAATATATCGAACATCAATTTGCCTATTTCCATCAATAGCTTCTTCGTTTGCTCCGTATTGCGGGTTTCTTGATAGCAAATGTTTAAAATGAACAACCGGATAGGTCGTTTCTTGGTCAATAATCTGCTTTATACTGGAGATATATTTAGGATCAAAGCGGTCTCCAGATATTTCCGAGAGATGAGATTTAAATATTCTGTTTTGCAATACGTTGCTCTCCTGAACTTTCTTTATGCCTAGCTCACTCATTAAGTAATCATCTATTCCATGGAGTAATGAATGAGCCTCATTTTCCTTTTTTTGCTTTTCCTTTTCGGCGTTGTCTAAGATTGAAAAGTTCAGATTTTCGATTACTGGTATTGACTTCAATGCAACATAGTCAAGTGCAGGTCTTGTAGCCCCTGTAGCTCTGCGCGAAGCCAATTTTTCAATGATGTCCAAATTCAGATATTTGGCCAAATAATCACTAGTATCTCTATCTTTCGTCTTAATTACAACCATGTGTTGGTTGGTATTGCCAATAAAATTTTGGGGAGCAACAGAAGCAATCGCCATCCTGCCCACACCGGTTATTTTTATTAGTAGATCACCTTCAGTTACTTGACTCCGCCTTAAATAGTTTTCATGAGTCTCGGGATTTATATATTTGAGATCGTCCAGATTGATCTTTCCGTTTGTTTGTAGATTTTGAACTCTCAAAAATGGGAATCCATATTCTTTCGTTGTATAGAATTTTTCCTCCTCAACAACCGACGGGGTGGCGCCACTTGAAATTTTAACAATAAAGTCACCGAGTTTTTTTGTAGAACGCTGTCTTATCTTCCTTTCGATTTTACAAATTTCTGGCCTGTAGAATTCGGCCTCCAGCCTCCCCTCTAAGTCAGAGCGGTTTAACAGGAAAGTGTTGCGGTTGTCGTTGACCAAATTTCTCACAGTAACTCAGTTTATAACGTAGCCGTAATCAGTCCGTAGAATTCCAACTATATCATCATAAACGGTCGCTTCAAGCGTGTGAATGGCCTTTTCATTGAAAGGTTTTCTAACATCATGTTCATAATCGAAAGGTACTTTTTTGTCATCGCCCATTTGCCTAACGATGATGGTTGGCTTAGAAAGGCTCCTCGCAATACCTAGCTCGTAACCAACGTTTGCATTGCCCCCCGTTATATCAGCAACAAAAATATTGCAGCTTCGAATTTCATTTATCATATTAAAAACTATATCGCGTGTTTTACCCTGGTGTTGCATGATGGGAAATAGTTCTATTTTGACATGCGGATGGTTGTCTTTCACTTTTTGTATTACTCTTCCATAGGCTTGATTATATGACTCCATAATCATCGGGTCCCCTTCATAATACGGCATTGCAACGAACACCTTTATAATTTGAGAAAAGATGCTATCAAATATTTTGATAAAACTATCAGCAGATGTCTCGTGAACGCCGAAAATATGGTTCTTTATGACCCAGTCTTTAAAAAATTGAAATTTCGCTTTGTTCTCTAGTACGTGGTAATATAGGAAGGCGGTGAGTAATCCAAAACTAGAATTCGCCTTCAACTCGTCATTTCCAGAATATAGGACATCAATTTCCTTCAAGGATTCAAACACTTTGTCTATGATGCCAACCTCGCTAATACCTTCTTCAAGCAAGCGGTCAAATACTTCTAAGTAATATGCCCGAAAGTGATCAGAAAGAATATGCTTGATACCTGTAAAAAATTCTGGATTAACCTTCTTAATTAGCATTCTTGTTTTTACACCCGATTCACCAAGGGCTTCTCTTAGTTCATCATCGGGAAAATTCACTTCATCATCAATAATAACTCTTAGGTTTTGCTCTGAGGTTAATGGTACACTTTTAGTATTAATATTATGAAACACCACCATTTCAAATTTTTCAGGATTTTCCTGCCTTACTTTTTCCTCTATTTTTTTATCAGCATTGTACTTATTTATATAGGTTTCTTCCTCTAAAATTATACAGAAGGGAACGTTCATATTTATAACGCGATCTGTATCGAGTTTTTCGGCTGCACTTAACCTGTGATTCCCGTCTATACGATGAAACGGATGATTATTTGTGTCGATTAATTCCTGGAGAATAGTATCATCAAGAAAAAGTTCAACTATTTTTAATTCATTCCTCTCGGAAACATCAAAGATGGACTTATAATCAACTCGTTTGACTTTCAAGACTGCTTTATCTATGTTTGATCTAAACATTTTACCATTTTCAAGAAGTTGAATAGGGGTTTGTTCCAAAGTTTTTGAAGTATAATCAAACTTTAAATTGTAACTAAGAATGACTTCTGGGAAAAATAAATACTTCTCTGTCTCGAGAAAATTCGTTATTGTTTCCTCCTGATCGCTAAGAAGTTTTCTTTGATATTTATAATTTGCTTTGGAAATTCTGGCCAGCTCTTTAATTTTCGCGAAGCCTCGGATGCATGGCTTGCTGCTCAACGACCGATCAAATAGCCCTCTAATTCTCATGGTCGAAATATTTTAATTTTGGTTATCCAATATAAAGGCTTTCAATTGTTCGCCAATCTCGTCAAGCTCGTTGTTATTTGTTTTCTTGCCCGTAGCGTCATATCCAATATTTTCCGCAATCGCCATAAAGATTTGATAGTCGGGTAGCATTTTTTGCTTCACTTCTTCGTATTGTTCCCGCAAATTTTCCTTTAAATTATTTACGAGCTCATTATAATAGTTACTCACTTCCTCCTTCCACGCCTTATACTCAACCGATTTTGTAATCCCGGCTTTCGGAAGAATTACCCCCGGATCAAAACCTTCAAGAGTTTTTAGTTTTTTGGATTTCTCCTTTTCCCAGTTTTCTATTTGAGTGTAATATCGAAATTGTTCTTTCAGCTCAATTTGAATATTTAACTTTTGAGACCTAAGCCATTCGGTATGTGCTTCAGAGTATTTCTTTAGAAACAATACTGAACTTTTTACCCCTGCACCGGTAACTGCAAATGCAATTTGCGGCATTGAAACAATTGCGATTATCTGAAATAAATCTTCAATACCTTCTCTAACATAATGCAAACTACTGTTGGTTAAAATGCTATCCGGCAGCACGATTGCCAGATAACCGTTTTCACTCAAATACTTGTGGCACTGTTCGATAAAAAAAACCTCAGTACTTTGATTATCTCGCAATGTTACCAGATTTTGCTTTTTGAAATCTAGCCAGTCCGTTTCTTTCTTACTAAAATCATATAAACTAAAATATCCCTTTTCGGATCGTTTAATTGTTGAACCAAATGGGGGATTCGTAATGATAAGATTAAAGTAATTATACCTAAATCCTGAATTTCTTGTAGTTCGTTCTATCTCGTATGCGGGAATCAGCGCGTCGGCGGTTACTACGTTGGTATGACCATCGTCATGAATGATCATGTTCATTTTTGCCGCTCGTGAAATTTGCTCATTTATTTCAATTCCAAATAGGTTTCGTTCGGCGAAATCATGCCAATATTTGTAGTGTCGCAACTTCTGATTGGTATCCGTTTTATGATTCGGATAAAGTTCGTCGGCTTTCCTTCTGACTCTATTTAGTGCATATAAAAGAAAACCACCGCTGCCGCAGGAAGTATCGAGGACTAAGGATTCATTGGTAATTGGCAGCACGTCTGTAACGAATTTCACGATAGCTCTTGGAGTGAAATATTGTCCAAAATTTCCCCTGAAAAATGAATCCATAAAAGTTTCGAATGCGTGACCCTTCGCGTCTAAATCAGTTTCTCCCAGATTTATGCCTTCCAGGTAGCCGACCACCGTTCGGATTCGTTCTGGAGTCAATCGAATACTATCGCGGAAAACCTCTGGGTCTTTTCTTCTTCCTTCTTCGTACAAGCTTTTTATCCTATTATATAATCTTTCGTTTTCAATTCGCTTTACCTCTTCCTTTACTTGGATCGAAGATTTTGTGTCCCGCTTGGAGATTTCATCCTCGTCTACTGTGATAATTTGAAAATCATAAGGCTCTCCTGGACTTCTATCCTTTCGTTCGTCCCATATTTTGCAGAAGATTAGTTTGTCTAATTCGTCAAACGCTTCTGAGGGGTTTAGCTGGCCTCCTGCCCAAAGTGCATCGTGAGCCTGCTTGAAAATGTCTTTTAATTTTTTTTCATCTACAACTGCTAGATTCGAGAACTTTTGGGTTCCCTCTTCCTGTCTAAGCAAATTTGCCTCGTACACATATTTGTAATTTGCCAGCCTCTTCACCCCAAATTGGGGGATATCAGTTTTCGTTGTTCTAGTATTCCTTTTGTGGTTAACCTCAAAGTATTCATCCTTCAGACCTGAAGTGACCCATAAATACTTCACGTCATTAGGAAGCGCGAACGCGTAGCTGTACGCCTGCTCTATAGCTTGCAAAAATTCCTGCTCGCTTATATCAGGCCTCTTACATTCAACTAATATGTGCGGCTGCGTACACTCATCGTCATTATACACAATAATATCGGCTTCCTTTGTGTCAACGCCCATCTTAACGGGCACATAAATTTTTATTCTTTCGGGCTTGTAATTGTATTTCGTTATTAAATTTAGAAAAGCCTCAACTTGAACTTTCTCTTCGGAGTTTGTAAAACTTCTTTTTTTACTATATGGTAAGTAAGTGACTTGCTTTTCATCGTCACTGATAACGATTAATCCTTTTTTTTTGCCCTCAGTTATTAAATCCATCGCTTATAATTATGGTTGGCGAGTTCATAAAAGCACTTTACTTGCAGCATCTAAGATATCATTTCCAAAACTTTCCAAGTAAATTTGTGTAGTTTTTTCGCTATGGTGTCCCATTGCTTCACTTATTAGCGCTGTCGATATTCCGCTTTTCTTTAAGATTGTAGCATAACTATGACGAGCAACATAGGTAGTCAATTCGGTTTCTATCCCCGCCAATTTGCTGACAGCCTTTAAGCCTTTGTTCACCTCTCGGAGCATCTTTACCTTTCTATTGAAGACAGCCTGGGGAGTTTTGTAGTCACCCGAAAGCAAAGGAAACACAAAATCATCTTTACTGCTATCGACAGTACGATAACAATCCAAGATTTCAAGGGCTGGTTGAAGTAATTCGATATTGAATAGCTCACCCGTTTTCTGTCGTATGTAAACCATTCTATTGCCATTTACATCTTTCCATTTTAGAAACACAATGTCAGCGAAATTCATCCCTCGACAATAAAAGCTGAATAAAAAAATGTGGCGAGCGAGAATGTTGTCTGCAGTCTTTGGCTTTGATTCAACTATCTTGTTAATATCCTCCTTTGAAATCGCTCTTTTTTCCGTTTTCACTTTAGAGTATTTTCCAAGGCTGAACCTTTTAAACGGATAATATTTGTCCGCACAGACCTCTTCCTTGATTGCTTTGTTAAGCAGGGCCCTCAGGGTTCTAAAATAAATATAGATTGTGTTGCTTCCTTTGCTCTTAGCTTTAAGGTACTCTTCAAACTGATTGAGAAACGAAACATCAACATCGGAAAAATGAATCTCTTTCGATCCAGTGAAATAAATGAGGTTTCGTTTTGTGTCTTTATAAATCTCCGAAGTCTTTATTTGGCCCGCTTTAATGAATCTATCAATGACCATTTCAAAATATTTATACAAATAGGGATTGTTAACTTTCTTTTTTTTCAATTTTGTCTTAATCTCATAAGCCGAAAGATTTTTGTCTTCATTCTCCAGGTCATACACGAGCTTTTCCGCTTCAAGTGCTTTTTTGCGAATTGAAATTTTCGCTTCCTTGTAATGAGGATGACTTTTTTTGGGTATGCACTCGTCCTCATTCCAGTTTTCACACGAAGAAGAAATCCCCGTGGAAATGTATCTTGGCTTCATATCTTTGATTATACGAAGCATGACCGGATGGTCACCATTCGACAAGGTCTTTGACTTGTATAAAACTATCTTAACTGAAGTATTCATGCGATGTCTGGTTTAAATATGGTTTAAACAAATCTAATAAAAGTGGGTAGTCAGATCACAATATTCAAAAGGAAAATTTTCGTAAATAATTGATGACCAAACCAATAATAAACAAGGATAAATATCGAAAAAGAAATGTTATCCAGCTTACAAGCAGAGGGTCGGCGGTTCGATCCCGTCAACTCCCACAAGGTCCTCCCGTTTCGGAGGATTTTTCCTTGATGTCATACTGTAGTTACATCCTAGCCGCTGGAAAAGATTCGGTTCACAAACCCTATCACGACAAGGAATACGGTTTTCCTTTGAAAGATGACAATGCACTCTTCGCAAGACTGGTCCTCGAGATCAACCAGGCAGGTTTGAGTTGGGAAACGATTCTAAAAAAGAAAGATAATTTTTTTAAAGCCTTCGATGACTTTGATATCGATAAAGTGTCCCGTTATTCGGAAAAGAGAATTGAAAAACTCTTACAGAATGCCGGCATTATTCGCAACCGGTTAAAGATCGAAGCGACGATCAATAATGCGAAAAAAATAAAAGAGATCCAAAAGGAATTCAGATCATTTAAAAATTGGCTCGATCAACATCATCCCAAAACCAAAGACGAATGGGTAAAACTCTTTAAGCAAACATTCCGGTTTACCGGTGGAGAAATTGTTAATGAATTTTTAGTAAGCACGGGTTATTTGCCCGGAGCTCATGACGAATCGTGTCCCATTTATAAAAAGGTGTTGAAAGCAAAGCCAATGTGGTTCATAAGTAAAAAGTAAAAATTAAAAAAAAGGAAGAAGTTTTGACTTTTGATTTTTGAATTTAATTGGGTTGTACGGCAGGCAACCGGTAATGCTGCCCATCTAAAACAAACAACTCATCAATTTCGCAGGTCCAGAATTTGTAGATCGGGGATTTTGACAAGATCTTTTTTACTTCGCGTTTGCCATCGGCATTTAATGTTATCCATGCTCTTTGAGTTTCCATGCTAACCGCATAATGATCAATGATGCCTTTATTAATCAGATAATTTATATAAGTGCGGTGAGGAGGGATCAGGTCCTTAAATTCCTCGTGAATCTCAAATTGTATCGTTACATGGTATTTGGCCACTTCTATTATGACAGAATAAAACTAAAATAGTTGCTTGAAGTACGAAATTAATTTCGCCCAGTTCTTTAATTTTATCGCCCGGGAACGTTAGCTCTCTCGGTAGCGATCAGGATGGTTTGGAGTATTTAGCCAAGAAACGGAACGTTAGCTCAGTTGGTTTAGAGCGCTGCTTTGACAGAGCAGAGGTCACTGGTTCGAGCCCAGTACGTTCCACTACCTGCCTGTCCACCTTTTGTTTCTTTCAAAAAAATTGACATTCGACAAAGAACTCGCGATAATAAGATACCTGATCAAAGTTCAATTTTTTTCTGGGGTGTCGCCTTGATGAAGGACTCCTTTCTTTCACTCGTTCGCTTCGTGAAAGCACTGCCATGTTTATATTTTCATTTCCAGGTTTGTTTCCAACATAGAAAAAAATACGTCTACATGATAGGTGAGCTATGTTTTTTAGCTTAGATTTATTATCACGATCCTATACGAACCAATTTTCGTTAGTCATTCCTGAATTGTAATAGCTGCCTTGTATCAGTAAAGGATGCGCCTTATTCCTACCTGTTGATCACCATATATCCTCTTTCATATGCTAGACGATAACCGGCAAGTTAATGGTATCGCAGCGGGAAATTTGGGTTCTGCTGCTTCAAATGTTTCATCAAAGAAATTTGGCGAAGATTTCACTAAAGAGAACGTAACAAAATCAAATGCGATTACCATTCCATCTATTTCGTTGCCCAAAGGAGGCGGTGCCATCAAAGGCATCGATGAAAAATTCAGAGTTAATGCCGCAAACGGGTCGGCCGCTTATTCAATACCTCTTCCCGTAAGTGCGGGTCGTAACGCCTTTGAACCTAAACTATCGTTGGAATATGATTCAATAAAAGGCAATGGTGCTTTTGGTTTGGGTTGGGATATTTCCCTGGGTGCCATACAGCGCAGGACGGATAAGAAATTACCGCGTTATCGTGACCGTACCAATGAGGATATATTTATGCTGTCTGAGACCGAAGATCTTGTCCCTTTTTTGGATGAATCAAATGCTGAATGGATAATGAATGAAAGAAAAGTGTTCGGACTTTCGGTCAGACGATATCGACCAAGAATCGAAAGTGCTTTTGCAAAAATCGAAAGGATCAGCGATGATAATCTTGGCGTCTATTGGAAAGCGACGTCAAAGGAAAATGTTGCAACAATCTATGGACGAAAAAAGGAAAATAGAATTGCCGATCCCGTGGAAGAAGATAAAATTTTCAAATGGCTCCCGGAAATAAGTTATGATGATAAAGGAAACTGGATCATCTATCAATACAAAGAGGACAGTAATCTCTCGCAGCCGGCACGCGATTTAATACCGGCAGCGTTACATGAAAAAAATCGTAAAAACGGGAGTGCGTTATTTATAAACAGGTACCTGAAACGTATCTATTATGGCAATAAAATTCCTTACTATGTGAACGATGCTGACACGTTTAATCCACCCGACCCGGCCGATGCTGCACATTTCTTTGAATTGGTATTTGATTATGGCGAGCATGACCCAAACAATCCTTCCGTTGATGAAGTAAATGGACAACACTGGAATTATCGTAATGATGCATTTTCCAACTACAAGGCTGGTTTTGAAATCAGGACAGCACGGCTATGCAAACGTATACTGATGTTCCACCATTTCGAGGGAGAGCAACAAGCTGACGGTTCTCCATTTGGAAACGACTACCTCGTGCGTTCGGTCGATCTTAACTATATTCCTTCTTCGATCAATAATTCCGGTTTATCAGAAGTTACCTATTTGGAAAGCGCTATTGCTTCGGGTTATGCCCGAAAACCTGATAAGAGTTATTCAAAAAAATCATTGCCACCATTATCGTTTTCTTACCAGCAAGTAGACTGGAACACTGGGATAATGGAAGTGAGTGGTGAAAATCTTGCAAATCTTCCAATTGGTCTGATGCATCCGTATCAGTGGGCCGATCTCTACGGAGAAGGTATAAGCGGCATTTTTATTGAAGAAGGTGGCAACCTGTATTACAAATCCAACAACGGTGCTGACGACAACGGTAACCCGCAGTTTGGACCATCCCAGGTGGTTGCACCCAGGCCTTCAATTTCCGGATTTAACGAAGGACTGCTGGAACTCCAGGACCTTGAAGCGAATGGAGAACGACAGATCGTAGTCAATATGACGGGGTCCGGAGGATATTTTCAATTAACTGATAATAACTCTTATGAGCCCTTCCAGCCCTTTCTGCAAACTGCGCACATCGATCCCCATGATCAAAATTTGAGACGTTTTGATTTGGATGGTGATGGCAGGTCAGAACAGGTGATAACAACGGACAACTTATTTACATGGTATGCGTCGCAGGGCAAAAAAGGTTATGCCGCACCTGAATTTTCGATGATGCCAATTGATGATGAAGGAAAAGCCGCGAACGGTTTTAAGGAAAGCGTACAACGAATATTCCTGGCCGATATGAGTGGCGATGGCATGGTCGATTATGTAATGATTGATAATGGAGTTATCTGGTACTACCCAGCGAAAGGTTACGGAAAATTTGGAAAGAAGATTAACATGGCGAATGCACCATGGTTTGATACACCTGATCAATTTAACCCGGCTTATATTCATCTTGCAGATATCAGTGGTACAGGTGCCACCGATATTATCTACACCGGTAAGGGCAAATGTGTTGCGTACCTTAATCTCACTGGCAACGGATGGAGCGATGGTTTTGAGATCACGACATTGCCGCCGGAAAATGAAAGAGGACAAGTTGCGGTTATTGATTTACTGGGAAACGGAACGCCTTGCCTCGTTTGGTCCTCCGATTTGCCAGGTGATGCCAAATCACCCATGCGTTATATCGACCTGATGAGCAGTAAGAAGCCTCACGTGATGATTAAGCATGCAAACAATATGGGGCTCGAAACTACACTGGAATATAAAAGTTCAACATGGTTCTATTTGCGCGATAAAGCGGAAGGCAAACCGTGGATCACCAGGTTGCCTTTCCCGGTGCAGGTAGTTTATACATCTACAATAGAAGATATAGTTACGAATGTTAAGTTCACCACCCGGTACAGCTATCATCACGGGTATTTTGATCACACCGAGCGGGAGTTTCGTGGATTTGGAAGAGTTGACCAGTATGATACGGAAGAATATGAGACCTGGAAAAAAAATAAGGCCGGAACAACGCTCGATAATACGGAACCACTTTTCCAGAAACCGGTGATGACACGTACATGGTTCCACACTGGCGTTTTTACAGGAAAGGACACCATACTTATACAGTTTGAAAATGAATATTGGTATAACGAGATCAAGCGTATAGGAATCGTTCCTGCATTTGCCGAGCCACAACTACCTGATGCTATTATCACACCTGTGAGTTCTATAAAGAATAAAAATATAGTTGATCTGCTGACAGTCGATGAATGGCGTGAAGCGCTGAGAGCCTGTAAAGGAATGGTGCTGCGACAGGAAGTTTTTGCGATGGATGCGCCAAAGCAAGCTACCAATGACGAGTTGAAACTGCAGTTCACGCCGTATTCCGTTACGACTCACAATTATCACATTCAATTGATCCAGCCACGGGGAAATGGTCCCTATGCGGTGTTTCTGCCGACTGAATGTGAAGCGATTCATATTTATTATGAACGTGATGAAAAAGATCCGAGGATATCTCATACGTTGAATGTGGTTACCGATGAACTTGGAAATATTACTGAGCAAGCTTCTGTTGTTTATCCACGGCTTAACCCCGGTGCGAGCCTGCCTGCGCCTACCCAGGCTGCGCAGGCAACCTTGTCTGTTGTTTATTCGAAATCAAATTTTACAAATGATGTTATCGAAACGGATTCGGTGTACCGCTTACGGGTATCTGCCGAGACGTCTACTTTTGAAATAAATGGGCTTGATAAAAAAAATGATCTGTATGTTTTGTCCGAGTTTAAGGATATTTTAGTTGATACAAATTCTACGTTACTTCCGTATGAACAAGTTGATAACAGCGCGCCCGTTGCGGGCGCAAAACCCAGCCGGCGCTTAATTGAGCATGTGCGCACGATTTATGCGGCAGATAATCTCGGCGCATTCCTCCCGCTGTATAGATTGGAATCGCTTGGACTGGTTTATCAACATTATCAAATGGCTTATACGCCTGGTTTGTTGTCAGATATTTTCTCCGCCAGGACCGATACAGCAGCGTTGGAAAAACTCATGAAGGATGGCAAATTTGTTCATTCTATTGACGCGGCGGGTGCGGAGGACGGTGACTGGTGGGTCTCTTCCGGAAGTACGCTTTATAAAACGCCCGCAGAAAATTTAAATGATGCGCAGAAAAGATTTTACGCGCCTATCGGGTATGTTGATGCATTTGGATCCAAAACGATTGTACGGTATTACAAGGATTATTTTATCCTCGTGGCGCAGACAGAGGACCAGTTAGGCAATAAGGTTACGGTCGACAAATTTAATTTTCGCTCTCCGGCGCCGCAAAGAATCAGGGATGTCAACAATAATCTTTCTGAAATTATTTCCGATGAACTGGGCATAGTGAAGGCAAGTGCAGTCATGGGTAAGGGCAACGAAGCGGATACCATAGCTGGAATAATGGAATTTACTGATGCTGCAGAATTAAAATTGATCAACGAGTTTTTTACAGCAGCCGGATCAACGCAACTAATTGCAAATGCCAAATTGTTACTGGGACAGGCAACATCACGGTTTGTTTATAACCTCAATCAAAAACCAGTTGTAGCGGCGATGATCATGCGCGAGGAGCATTTTGCAAAAAATAACGCTTCGCCTGTCCAGGTCAGTTTTGAATACACTGATGGTCTTGGCAAAGTTGCGATGAAGAAAGTACAAGCAGAGCCTGGCATGGCGTTGCAGATGACGATAAATAACGATAACACGTATTCGATTAACAATATTGATACAACTCCCGGTTTGCGCTGGATATCAGATGGCAGGATCGTGCGAAACAATAAGGGTCTTGAGGTGAAGGTTTATGAAAAATACTTTTCAGCCAGCTGGAAATATGAGGACCAGAAAGAACTCGTCGAGACTGGTGTGACCCCGCTTATGTACTATGATCCGGTTGGTCGTTTGATCAGGACGATGCTTCCAAACGGAACATTGGTTCGCAAAGAATATGGATCATGGACGCAGTTGTCCTACGATGCGAATGACGCAGTGCTGGATGACGAATGTAATTGGTATAAGGATCGCATCAGCGGAAGCATCAATGCCGAACTTATTGCAGCAGGAAAAGATCCCGTAAAAGAAACGGAAGCGGCCAATGCATCCGCCAGGCATGCAAATACGCCGATGAGAACACATTTGGACACCCTTGAGAGAGTGGTATTGTTGGAAGAGCATAATAAAGATTATGTTACTGGCGCGAATGAATTTTATCGGACACAAGTTATACTCGACATCGAGGGCAATGTGCGAAGTATTATCGACCCGCGGGGAAACACCGTGATGAGCTACAAATATGATATGCTTGGGCATCGTGTTTACCAGCATGGTTCTGACAGTGGGCAGCGATGGACCATTTCAAATATACTCGGCGACCCGCTATCATTGTGGGATGAACGAAATCACCAGTTGAGTTATTTCTATGATGAGCTGCATCGTTTCTCTTTCAGCAAGGTTTCAGGTGGTGATGGTACGAAAGCGCTCGACAATATCTTCGAACGGGTTTTTTATGGTGAAAGTCTTTTGCAACTCAATCGTGCGAACGAAGCGGCGCTGCAAGCTATTAATGTGCTCGGTAAAGAGATCAAGCATTTTGATACGGCTGGCGCACTGTTTATTCCCGAGTATGATTTCAAAGGTAAACCTGTATCAACCAATCAAAAATTATTTAAAAAATATAAGGCGACCGCAAACTGGACCGATGCGAACCTGCAAACTGATCTTGAAGATGAGGACTACCTGTTTATTACCGAAACGGATGCTCTTGGCAGGATCACAAAACAAATTTCTCCTGATGGAAGCATTTTTAAGCCATCTTATAATGAAGCAGGACTACTAAACAGCGAAATCGTGGAGCATAAAACGCCTGCCATAACCACCACATACATAAAGGACATCGACTATAACGAGAAGGGACAGCGGAGCAAAATTATTTACGGGAACAACATTTTTAGTAAGCTCTATTATGACAAGTACACATTCAGACTGATTCATCTTGAAACAAGAACGAAGGATAATGTGTTGCTGCAGGATCTCTATTATACTTATGACGCCACGGGTAATATCACACACATTGAAGATAAAGTAAACCCTGTTGAATTTTTCAAAAACCAGGAGGTCAGCGCTGTGATGAAATATGGATATGATGCGTTGTACCGGTTAAAAGAAGGGAATGGGCGTGAAAACAATGTTGTCCCCTTGTTTGATACCCTGGATAATTATAATGACCGGCCGTTTATTCTTTCGATAAAGACGGGTGATAAGGTTGTGCCGCAACCTTATACTCAAACTTATTTTTATGATGAATCAGGAAACATCACGCAGGTGACACACGCCGGCGGCACTGGGTGGACGAGGGAATATCATTACGAAGATAAAACTAACCGGATCAAAGATATTTCAATCAAACAGGGCGGCGTCAATTTTACTTTTAAATATCCCCATCATCCACAGCATGGATTCATTATGTCCATGCCTCACCTGGTTGAACTTGGCTGGAACTTTAAGGAAGAGCTGATCAAATCTGTTCCGCAAAAGGTGAATCCCGGAAATGGAACACCTGAAACAAGTTTTTATCAATATAACGCGAAGGGGCAACGTACACGGAAGATCACAGAAAACTTTGCGGCGGGTGAAAGCGATCCCACTCTTAAAGATGAACGAATCTATATAGGCAACTATGAAATATATAAAAAACATAGTGGTCCGGATACGGGACTTGTTCGCATCAGCCTGAGTTTAGCAGACGGTGATCATCGGTTTGCGCTGATTGAGACAAGAAATAATATAGATGATGGCACCGAAGAGAGACTGGTTCGTTACCAACTCGACAATCATCTTGGTTCGGTGAGTTTGGAGCTTGATGGAGATGAGGCTGATCCACAAGTTATCTCGTATGAAGAATATCATCCCTACGGAACCACGGCGTATCAATTGATCAATAATAAGATCAAGTCTGCAGCTAAACGATATCGTTATCTCGGGTTGGAAAGAGATGAAGAAACTGGATTTGGATACCACGGTGCGAGATATTATGTTCCGTGGTTGGCGAGGTGGCTGTCGCCGGACCCATTAGGTATTCAGGCCGGTTTAAACCTTTATTCTTACACCTCAAACCCAATTATTCTTTTTGATACAGATGGTCATCAGGCAATTAGCCTAGAGCAGGCCCAAAAATTAAGAGAACAGGCAGCTTCATTTCGCGACCAGGTGAGGCAAAATCAAAATCAAGCCAACCTGCTTAAAAGAGCTGAGACATTTAGGGCTAATAATCAAACGGCAGCTGCAGACCGCACGCTCGCTGAATTTTCACGAGAATATCGTGCTTCCAAGGATGAATTCATGAATAACTATTTAAAGTATAGGATTGTGCCATATCTGGGAACTACTTTTCTATCTGCAGCACCTGCGACAGTCGGCGCTGTGGTGCTGGAGGGTGCAGGTGTAAATGCCTTCGTGTCAACTTTAGCTACAGGCGCTTTGGGCGGATTTGGTACTGAGGCAGGCCAGCATGCTTTTGGAAAAGACTCTACTGTACACGACTATCTCTTTTCAGCATCAGTTGGAATAGTTACCGCTGCTGCTTCTTATGGAGTCGAGAAATTGGCAGGAAAAATTCTCGGGCCCAAGGCCTTAGATGCGAATACATCCACTTCATCAACAGCAACACAGCCATCGACAACGAAGGTTTCTAATCCTAAACCCATCTACAAGCCGCAGGGATATGGTGCCAATCCAAGAAACCTGCCCGTAAACAAGCAAACCGCGGAAAAAGTATTTGATGTGTGGGTTGGCGGCTTGAAACGTTGGTCGGTCACTGCTGGCGAAACTTCCGATGGAATTACTCAAAGTCTGAGAAATCGAGTTCAAGCATGGGCAGCAAAGTTCGGAACAATCGACGGACCTCCTACGGTTGGAAATGTTGTGGTAGGCCATGTTGAAAACAACGCTCATGTATTGACTTTGCCGGAAACTGAAGCTCAGGTTGCCGCACAGACTGCAGCAGGTAACGCCAAATGGGTAAAATTTGAGAAACTTGAAGCTGCTGCCAGAAGAGTCTGGAACGCCTTAAGTTCAAGTTCAGAACATTTACCAGTCCGGCCACAGGGACATCCAAGAAGATGAAACCGTTTTCGTAAGAACCTAAGAGTACTATACACCACGGTTAAACTATATGTAGATCGCGATCGTAACACTAAACACTATTTATGCAAAATCTTGTCGCTCCATTAGCTGTCAAAGACACTGGAAAGCCAGTTCAAAACCTGCAATTTATTCTCTACTTTTTTACACAACGATCAACAGATCCAAGGCCAAAGCAGCTTTTCCAGAAACCAAACTTTGTAGAGGCCTTTAAAAAAGAAACGCACAATCAACAGTTTGGTCCAGCAACTAGTGAATTGGTAAGAGTGTTTCAAGTAGTTTTTAAAATTCCATTGCAGCCGAAGGAAGAAGGTAGTGTTGGCGCGGCCACTGCAGATAGATTCAATGCCATGCTCAAAGAATTTTCTGGACTGGAGATCGCGATTCCCGAAGGGTATCCTTTTGACACGGCCGATCCGCACACAGAAACACAACCCGAGCCGCAACCACAACCGCAACCCGAGCCGCAGCCTCAACCTGAACAACCTCTTTTTGAGATGCCCACGATTATTCCTGATGCTCAGGAAAAAAACTATAGAGTATCGGGTTATGTACTTAACAAACAAAATTCGCCGATTGCGGGTCAGCGGGTGATGGCTTTTGATATCGACCTTCGTGGCGCCAGGAATTACCGGACGGCAAAAAGTTTTAAGGAACTCGCCGCCAATGGCGGTGTCCAACCGTTAAATGTCGGGCTGTCTGATATTAACGGATTCTATTCGGTACAATTCCCCGGTATCAGTTACAAGGATAAAGAAGCATCTGTTATCGACACTGCAGATGTAATTGTTGTTGCGATACGTTCCGATGCGCAAGAGCTTCCCGCCATTTTACAAACCAACGCAGACATTATTGGTCGCTCCGCCTTATCGGTAAGAACCGATTACAAAGATGATCAACTTGTAAACTGGAACGTGATACTTGACGATGAAAAGATGCGAAGCGCTTCTGAATTCAGCCGGTTAATGGATGTTATCACACCGCTTTTGCAGGATAGTAAAGTTGAGTTGTATACGTTGAAAGATTCTGCTGACCAGGCTAAATTTCTTTCGACTGAATCGGACCAGGATCTGTTCCATATCAATTGTCTTGTGTCCGCCGATTCGTTACGCATGGACTCCCTCGGAAATTTTATAGCCTTGTTCATGTTTGTGCCGAAGTATCCTTATCCTCTTGAATTGTTTTACGGGTTATGCCGGCAGGGAATATCCGGCGACTGGCAGACGATTTCCAAAATGAGTGTAGCATCAGTTCAAACGCTGATTCAAAAATCGATCAGCGAGAATATTATAGCTGCCCAGGGAAATACAGATGAAGAAACTGTGAAACAAATCGAGCAGTTTGCTGCATCGCTTCACGGCTTTTCTGTCAAACAAAGTTTGGATCAATCAGCCGCAAAACCACAGGGGATAAAGAATATCCTAAGCACGGTTATTTCGGATAATGATGACCTGGTTAAAAAATTGTATTCCGGTTATGTTAACAAAACTGGAACGACCGCCGAGTTCTGGAAAAACCTGCGCAACGATGAATCGTTTAAAGATAAAGTCGATACGCTGTTACTCACTAACCAATTAAGTGCACTTACCGGTAACCAACCTGAAATTATGAAAGCGCTTGCCGCTAAGGTTGACAAAAACAATATCATTTCCCTGTTGAAACTATCGGCTAAGGATTGGAACGATGTTATGGCAACAACGAATGATAGTCCCGAGAATAATACAATGCAAACAAATGCCATGATCAGCATGCTGCAAGCAGCGTTCCCAAATGAAACAGTGAGCTTCATGACGGGAAATGATTTGAGTATTGCGGATAAAGATGTGGCAGATGCGATTAGTAAGTTTCTGACCGATACTGGATTTGATCTCAGGATAAACAGGCTAACGGATCCCTCTGCGACGAATGAACCAACATTCCGCGAACTGCTTGATGTGATCGCGGGCAATAAAAAAGAAGAGGTGACAGCTACCTTATTAAGGATCCAACGCGTGTTCCAATTCAGTCCATCACGCGTGATCTTGTCAAAGCTTCTTGCTGCGGGAATTGAATCTGCATCGCAGGTGGCTGCTATTCCATTTGCCACTTTCAAGGTACAGTATAGTTCCGTGGCGGATGAAGACACGCTTATTGATATTTACCGGCGGGGGAAAG
>JADMIO011135722.1_pt1 | contig 120081 bp, 102 predicted proteins | sample 8958161 | NCBI WGS metagenome assembly JADMIO01 (sample SAMN16585339, study PRJNA669376) | soil metagenome | isolation source: Crop rotation soil | place: USA: Cullars Rotation, Alabama | collected 2011 | reverse complement strand
GCCGCGACTTCAAGTCACGTGAATTCCAAGCTTCGGATCCCACTGTGCTGGAAAGTGATCTCGATGGGGTAATGTTTCCATCCTTCCGCTTCCTTCACAGAAATAAAATCAACCGCGAATCTTCCCAGTACCCCTTTCTCCATTAATGCGGTAGCTACTTTCCTTCCCATGACACCCAGTTCGACAGCATAATGAGGAGATGCGGGAAAATGAGCGCCGATATAGACCTGGCCACTCTCACCACCGAGCTCCTGGTCGTGCGTAGAAATGATCTCGATTTTTCCTGTCGGTGTGATCCTGCACTGAACAGATGGTGATTCTTTTATTTCGCCTTCAAGGAATTCTTCCACGATGCCCTGCATGCTCTCAAATTTTTGCAGGAAAACATCAAAGGTCAATCCCAGCGCTACCAGCTTCAGGTTCTGTTCAATATTTTCATGCACCCATTGACCGAGATCGTCGCCTTCTTCATATCCTTTATAAGAAAATATCGCATTCCCATCACCGGAGAACCCATCGTTCACTTTTACTACGGCTTTGCGGAGAGCAGGATTTTTTCGTTTTAGTTTTACCAGTGCATCGATGATATCTTCCAGGTTAGAAAGATCTTCCATTCCGGCCGGTACATTCAGTCCGCATTCACGGAATATCTTTCGACCATTGCTTTTTGATCCCAGATCGTAGAGATCGGGATCGCATCCGTAAATAGGTATCTGTAATTGGACAGCCAGTGAACGTTCCTGTTCCGTTACGATAAAACAGGACATATGTGCTTCATGATCGGCAGGAATAAAATCCCTGATACGCTGTATCAGTCTTGGCCTGTCGAGTATCTTTTGAATAAGTGGTTTGGGTGATGAATCATGGCAACTGAGCAATGTCAATCTTTTTTGTGCATGATAGCCGGTGATCCCCGGCAACATATGGAGATAATAATCGATAATGACCGGGTCGATGGTCTCACTCGTCACATAGATCACATTGGTCCTTGGCATGCGCAGCAGCATCAGCATGCAAAGCAACCGCTCTTCATAATGATTCACTCCACTGATCTTGGATAATATCTCGGTATCCATCGTCAGTGAAGGAATGATGATCACCGTTCTCGGAGCGAGTTTATCGGGAAATACATGTTCGAATTGTTTGGGGAAACGTTCCTGTATCTTTTTAAAACGGATGGCTTCTGCCACAGAATCTCTTCCGGGTAGCGCCGTGCTGCCGGTTTTTCCCGTTGTATTTTTTGGAACTGCGCTCATTGCAGTAAATAGTTGAGTTTAATGTTTTGGTTCCCGGCTAAGGTTCTTTGGGCATCGGCTGTTGCGTCGCACACTTCAGGGTTCGGTTCGCTATTCAGCAAATTGCTTACGCACATATGTCAGACGCTCTTCGAGACGTCAGACACCACCTAAGCTTCCTGTCCGGTCCAGAGTGCACCACCGATACTATCCCGGGTTGCACCCGTGACGGAAGATAACACATTATATTCTTGCCGCCAGCGAAGCACCCCGATAAAAGCCATTATTAATGCTTCTTTAAAATTAATGAGATTTTTTTCGGGTACGACGACTTCAATACCCGTTTCTTTTAGTTGCTCACTCAATCGTTGAACAAGAAATGTATTTTGAGCGCCACCGCCGGTAGTTAGAAGTTTGGGGTTCGAGGTTTGATGTTTGATGTTTTCCAAATCCCTGATGGCATTCTTGATTTGCAAGGCGATATGTTCGGTATATGTTCTTAATAGGTCGTTTATTGATAAGCCACTGTTCTTTAATATAGGATATACCGTATCGGTGCCGAAATCATTGGCCAGGGATTTGGGCCATGGTTGTTTATAATAATCAAGCGCAGCTAATTTTTCCAACAATGCATTATTTACTGTTCCGCTTTCAGCCATCGCGCCGCCTTTATCGAATGCTGCACCGGTTTCATTCGCCAGCATATTCAGCACCCGGTTAGCAGCACAGATATCAAAGGCAATGTATTGATCGCTATTCAACGATATATTAGCAATACCCCCGATATTCAAAAAATAATCATACCTACCCATCAATAATTTCTCTCCGACGGGAACAATGGGTGCGCCTTGTCCACCCAATGCCATGTCCATGGAACGCAAATCAGAAACAACGGGCAATCCTGTTTCCGCGGCAATGGCTGCACCATCACCTAATTGTGCTCCCATTTTTTCGGCAGGCATATGAAAAGTGGTATGTCCATGCGAAGCGACAAGGGATACCTTATAGTTCAGTTGGTGTGATTCAATGAATTGGTTGACGAGTTGCCCGGTATAATGACCGTAGGCGGTATGTAATAAATAATAGTCCCTCGCGGAAAGACCGATCGCATTCTTTAGTTTGTCCACCCACTCATCGGTATACGCATAACAATCCGCTTCCAGTATTTCATAGCTCCATTTGCCACCCTGTTCATGGAATTCAACAAAAGCGATATCCAGCCCGTCCAGTGAACTGCCACTCATTAAACCAATAGCCCGGTAAACCATGAATTCAATTTTAGTTATGTTTGTAAAAGTAAATCTTCAAAATGATTGTAAACCTCAGCCAGCAACATTCTTTGGTCAGCAACTGGGTAGCTGAATTACGTAATGTCAATGTACAGGGCGACCGGATGCGGTTTCGCCGTAACCTGGAAAGGATCGGTGAAGTAGCGGCTTACGAGATCAGCAAAGTGCTGCCCTTCGAGGAAAAAGAGATCCAGACCCCGTTAGGAACCGCTACCCATAAAATGCTGAAAGAACAGCCTGTGCTGGCCACGATCTTGCGGGCTGGCCTGCCTTTGCACCAGGGTATCCTCAATTATTTTGACCAGGGCGATAATGCTTTTATCTCTGCCTATCGTAAACACAATAAGGACGGCAGCTTTGAAATAAGTCTCGACTATGTTTCCTGTCCAGAACTGGAGAACAGGGTCATTATTATATCAGATCCCATGCTGGCCACGGGTTCTTCATTGGTAAAGACCATCCATTTTTTAAAAGAAGAAGGCCATCCCCGGGAGATTCATATCGTAGCGGCCATCGCCTGTACCGTGGGTATTGAATATGTCAAAAGGGAGGAACCCTCCGTAACGATCTGGTGCGGAGATATTGATGACGAGCTGACGGCCAAAGGCTATATCGTTCCCGGGCTGGGCGATGCTGGTGACCTGGCTTTTGGGACGAAAGTACAGATGTGAAATACAGGCTATTAGCTGCCAGCCTTTAGCTTTTAGCCCACTGAAATACAAGTTTTTTCCCATGGGATGTAGCAGCTAACGGCTAAAAGCTAACCGCTAAAAGCTTTTGAGAAGCAGCAATAATTCTACAAGTCAGGTCTTAAAAATGTCGTATTTTTCAGTTTCGTATCGCTTTCAAAAAGGCGAATGGAATGGATAGTCGGATAAGAGGTTAAGGCAAAGGCAATTTCAAAGAAAATAGTACGTTTACAGTTAGTTATGGATCTGATTATTCATCTGTCTGACCAGTGAAAAAAACATTAATTGCTGAGATGAAAAAAATTCTATCGACCCTTACAGTTTGTGTGGCATTGACAATGGCAGCAAATGCCCAGGACCCCAATTTCTCCCAATTCTTCGCGTCTCCCCTTACACTCAACCCGGCATTGACGGGTAAGTTTGACGGAACATTCCGTATCGCCGGTAATTATCGTAATCAATGGCCGACGATCAACGAAGCTTTTGTAACCAAAACAGTTTCGATCGATTTCGGCATCATGAAAAATCGTCTTGCTGATATTGATCAGTTAGGTGTGGGTATTCTTGGTGTAACGGACAGGGCGGGTGACGGCGTATTGGTCACTAACTATGGTGGTCTTTCATTGGCTTATCATAAAGGATTGGATGAGAACGGTTATCACCAGATCGGTGCTGGTTTCCAGGGAACTTATGTAAATAAGAGAGTAGATATCACCAAAGTTGATTTTGAAGATGAGTTGACGCCATTTGGTTTTACCGGTGTTACCAGCGAGATCTTCACCAACAAACAGATCAATGTAAGTTATGTAGATATCAATGCCGGTGTATTGTACAATGGAAGTACGAACGGGTACAACAATTTCTATATCGGCGCATCCATGTATCATATCAACCGTCCCAAAGAAAGTTTCCAGGGTGGTCAGTATTTGCTGGCAGCGAGGACAACGATCCAGGCGGGTGGAAAGATCCCTATCGGTTCTTACCACGCATTGCATGTGGCAGCCAATCATAGTATGCAGGCGAAAGCACATAATACTGTTGTGGGCGCTGCATTCTCTTATAACGTTAATAATTCGGATGAGAACCCAACCAATCTTTATATCGGTGCATGGTATCGTATGAACGATGCTGCGATCCCTTATATCGGTCTTGAGTTCAATGGTCTTCATATCGGCGCAAGCTATGATGCGAATACATCAAGCCTGAAGCCAGCTTCCAATTCAAGAGGTGGTATGGAAGTTTCCCTGATCTATATCAAACGCCCTGTTGATCCGAATGCGAAAAAGTTGAATTGCCCGAGATTCTAGAACCAAAATAGATCTATATACAGCAGGACTTGTTCCTGCTTTTTTTATGCTTAACCGGTATCGATCATTTAATACTATTTTTAAGCATGGCATCACAGGAAAACATCAGGTGGAGGATACGATCGATCATCGGTGGATCCATTGGTAATCTTGTTGAATGGTACGATTGGTATGCTTATTCCGCTTTCTCCCTGTACTTCGCTGCTACATTCTTCCCTGGCTCTGATCGCACAGCACAACTGATCAATACGGCAGGAATTTTTGCTGTTGGTTTTTTGATGCGACCAATCGGGGGTTATGTATTTGGAAAACTTGCGGATAAGAAAGGCCGTAAAAAAGCCATGACGGCTTCTGTATTACTCATGTCATTTGGCTCCTTCCTGATCGCTGTCTCACCTGGCTATCAAACGATCGGGATCGCTGCACCGATCTTATTATTAATAGCCCGCCTGCTGCAAGGATTAAGTGTGGGTGGTGAATATGGCATATCAGCAACGTATCTAAGTGAAGTAGCTACATCGAAACGAAGAGGTTTTTATTCCAGTTTTCAATATGTGACATTGATCGGCGGACAACTTATTGCCCTTGGTGTACAATTAGTATTGCAACATATTTTTCTTACTGAACAGCAATTACAGGATTGGGGCTGGCGGATCCCCTTTGCTATTGGTGCGTTGTTATCCTTGGTAGCACTTTATTTACGCCGCAGATTGCAGGAGACAGAAGCGTTCGAAAAAGAGAAAGTAGCGGCAAATAATAAAGGCACACTGAAAGAATTATTCAAACACCCCAAAGCGATCATCACCGTGATCGGTCTTACACTAGGCGGCACACTTAGTTTCTATACCTATACAACCTATATGCAAAAATTTCTTGTCAATACCGTGGGGTTGACAAAGAATGAATCCACTTTACTGACCTTTAGTTCGCTTTTTATTTTTGCATTGATACAACCCTTGTTCGGTGCGTGGAGTGATCGTGTAGGCCGTCGCCCATTGCTGATCGGCTTTGGCATCTGCGGGAGTTTATTCACCATTCCTTTATTGACAGCGTTAAGTCATACCAACGATCTCTGGACCGCATTCGGTATTTTACTGGCAGCACTGATCATCGTCAGCGGTTATACTTCGATCAATGCGGTGGTGAAAGCAGAATTATTTCCTGTTGAAGTAAGGGCACTGGGCGTTGGTCTTCCCTATTCATTGACTGTCGCCATTTTTGGTGGCACGGCAGAATACATCGCCCTCTGGGCAAAAAAAGCAGGGCATGAAAATTATTTTTACTGGTATGTATCAGCCTGTGTATTAATTTCTTTGATCGTCTATTTCATGATGAAGGATACAAAAACTACATCACTGATCGAAAGCCAATAAACAATTCTATATTCACGGTTGATGAAGAAACTGTTCACCAATCTTACATTCTGGGTCTTACTGGCGATCACAGCTGGTATATTGATCGGTCATTTCGCACCGGGGATCGCTTTGTATCCTGTGATGGACAAACCCTGGAAGACCAATTTTATCGGGCTGGAACTGACCGTTGGCGCCACATTGGGTGAGTTTCTCGGGGGGATCTTTATCAGTATCGTCAAGATATTTATCTGTCCCATTATCTTTCTCACCATCTCTCTTGGCATCAGCGGTATGGGTGACCTGAAAAAAGTAGGAAGGGTTGGCGGTAAAGCTTTGCTTTATTTCGAGATCGTTACGACCATTGCCTTACTGGTAGGCATTGTTGTAGCATGGTTCATACAACCGGGTCATGGTGTCGATACAAATGCCGTAAAAGGTGGTGATATTTCAAAATACACAACAGGAGCACAACATTTTAGTTTATGGGAATTCCTGAAACATAACCTGACCATCCAGGTATTGATCGTCTCCATAATCTTCGGGATATTTTTAAGTAAGTATAACAATCGCGATAAGTTTATCAAACCGCTGACCAATGCGTCGAAAACAATTTTTAAAGCCCTGCATGTGGTCATGCTATTCGCACCTGTTGGTGCATTTGGTGGCATGGCCTATACGATCGGTAAATATGGTATTCAAACCCTGATGCCACTGGGCAAACTGATGCTGACGGTTTACATCACGATGGCGGTATTCATATTCGTCGTACTCGGTTTGATACTGCGCTATTATAAAATAAGTATCTGGAAATTCTTAAAATATATCAAAGAAGAATTGCTCATTGTTTTGGGAACTTCTTCTTCAGAAGCTGCACTACCATCACTGATGGAAAAAATGGAGAAGATGGGTTGTTCCAAACCTGTTGTCGGCCTCGTCGTTCCGGCAGGCTACTCTTTCAATTTAGATGGCTCTACGATCTATTTGTCGATGGCTGTTATTTTTCTCGCACAGGTATTTCATATCGATCTTAGTTGGGGACAGGTATTTACGATCATCGGGATATTAATGGTAACATCAAAAGGAGCGGCAGGTGTTACGGGAAGCGGTTTTATCGTTCTCGCTTCTACGTTGAGTGCTGTAAAAGTGATACCGGTAGAAGGATTGGCTTTACTATTGGGAGTGGATCGCTTTATGAGCGAAGCAAGAGCCATCACCAATTTTATAGGTAATGGTGTAGCAACTGTTTTCCTGGCGAATAATGAAAAGGAATTTGACAGGGAAAAAATGAATGCGGTACTAGGCTAGCCCTTAGCTGTTAGCTAGTAACACGATTATTTTGTAATCGATCAAAGCTAATGGCTAATAGCTGACAGTTTCTCTCTACCGCAGTTTTCCACTTACAAACGGATTTCCTTTTATATAGAAACGATAAGGCAACAATGCATCTTCCGCTGCATAATCCACTCCAATCCGTGGCGAAGCAGCTATCTCTTTTTTAGAGTAGACAAATCCATCGTCGGCAATAAACAATTCCGGACTCCGTAATGAATAACCGCTATGTTCAGTGGAAATGCCGAGCGCCTTTGATAAATTACCCGGTCCTCTTGTAATGGAATGATCAAAATTCCTTTTCATCCTCTGCTCCATGGCTTCGATTCCCTTTACCGGTTCCACGGCCCTGATCAGTATAGCATGCGGCGCATCTTTGCTGTTTGTAACGACATTGAATAAATGATGAATACCATAACAAAGATAAACATAGGCCACACCTCCCTTCGCGTACATGGGCTCGTTACGAGCCGTTCTTCTTCCGCCAAAAGCATGCGAGGCCTTATCAATAGCCCCATTGTATGCTTCCACTTCTACAATACGACCCGAAGTAGTTATGCCATTCCACTTCGTAACTAATAGTTTTCCCAGTAATTCTTTAGCAATTGCCAGTACATCCTCCCCCTGGTAGAACGATAATGGTATTTTTTTCATATTACTCTTCAATACACTTGCAAAAAATGGTCCTGTTTTCCTTTCATTCACCATTGACTATTCACCATTCACTTTCCTTATATTTACCAACCAAATTAAGGCTTTGCTCAAAGAAATCGTAATAGCAGTCCAATCCTGGGAAGAAGCCCGTCTTTTTATCAAGCAACACCGGCTGTTCCGTTGGATCGTCATTCCCGGCATCATCTATACCTTACTGTTCATTGTAGGCATGTTCGTCTTCTGGAAATCCTCCAATGGTGTGGTGACCTGGGCCAGTGGCCAGTTAAGCATCGAATCCTGGTTACAGAAAGAAGGAAGCGAGTGGCTAAGCTTTTTTTTCGTGATGTCGGGCATGATGCTGCGGCTGGCGCTCGTACTTTTTTATTTTTCTCTTTTTAAATACCTGATCCTGATCATCGGCTCTCCTGTCTTTGCTTACCTGAGTGAAAAGACGGAAGCGATCATTGAAGGGAAAGAGCATTCGTTCAACTGGTCGGAATTAAAGAAAGATTGCCTGCGCAGTATCAAACTGGCTTTGCGTAATTGCGGCTGGCAATCCTTTTACCTGCTCGGGTTGATCCTTCTTTCCATGATACCGGTCATTGGCTGGATCACACCCGTGATAGCCCTGCTGATGGAATGTTATTATTTTGGCTTCTCGATGCTGGATTACAGTTTTGCCCGGATCAACTTCACCCCGCAGCAAAGCATCGGTTTTATCGGCCGGCATAAAGGATTGGCCATTGGCAACGGCTTATTGTTTTATGTGATGCATGCCCTGATCATACTCGCACCTGCTTATGCTATCATCGCCGGCACACTCAGCGTTCACCAAGTAAAAAACAGTTAGCATGGGAACGGTCTACCTTATCCCTTCATTACTCGCTGAAGAAGGATCGAGCGCCATTCCATCCTATATTGTCGATGCTATAAAAAATTGCCAGGTCTTCTTTGCCGAAAATGAACGGACGACCCGTCGCTATTTCAAACAACTCTGGAAGGAAATGGTGATCGATGACTATGAGTGGTACACGATCGGCGACGATAGTGTGTCCAGCTTTAAGCAGCGATTAAAAGAAGACAAGACCATCGGCATCATCAGCGAAGCCGGTTGTCCCGGCGTGGCCGATCCCGGCCAGGCATTGATCGCTATCGCACAGGAAATGGGAGCTACAATAAAACCATTGGTTGGGCCGAGTTCGATATTGCTCGCCCTGATGGCCAGTGGCATGAACGGGCAGCAGTTCCGGTTCACCGGTTATTTGCCGATCGATAACCAGGCAAGGATCAAAGCCATTAAAGAACTGGAATCCGATTCTGCCAAAAAGCATTGCACGGAAATATTTATAGAGACCCCGTACAGGAATAATCAATTGATCGAAGCACTGCTTAAAACATGTAATCTTTCGACCCGTCTTTGTATCGCTGTCGATATTACCGGTCCTGCCGAGTGGATCAGGACCCAAACCATTTCGGAATGGCAAAAAAATAAGCCGGACATCCATAAACGTCCAGCCATCTTTCTATTATTCGCTTCTTAGCGTTTATTGATAGGGACCACACCCGTCACAATATATTTGGTGTCGCCTCTCCAGGGCAATGAGCCGCGATACTGCGAGTAGGTCAGTTGCACACATTCATCCTGCAGGTTTTTCAATACAAGGGCGAGGCTATCGCTACCTACGGAAAAAAAGAATTTCTCGGGGTTGGTCACCTGCCGGCAACTCAACCACATTTCTCCTTCATCGGTCTTGAAGATATTTCCTTTGTGCGTGATCTTGATCAATACACCTGTTCGTTCACCCGAACCATATCTATTAAAGAAGAACCAATAGATACTGAAGCCGAGTGCTAGTACTAATACTATTGTAAACGTTCTCGCGAAGCGCCTCAAACCGGTGACCCTTTTTTTCCCCGCTTTGTTGTCTAACGATTGTTCGGAAATTCCTGTTTCTTCGTTGCTCATGGCCGTGATTTTATAACAAAAAATTTACCGGATAAACCAATTATTATTATACATTTGTTCCCAATTTACAACTTGTTGTAAACATGACGAATATTCTGACACATACAAAGCAACTGGCCTTTCATGCGCCGATCACCAGCGGAGTCTATTCCGTCGGGTTTGATGTGTTCACGTTTTCCCGCCCACGACGTCGCCCTGTATTCTGACAGGACGAACCCTTCACCATGGTCCCTGTCAGTGAAGAAATCCCGGCAAACTCTTTTTTGGATTGGTGACCCTCGTTATATCAATTTATCATAGTGGAAAATCAAAATATTATTATCAGGGTAGCTACTGCGGCCGATAAGGTCTATTCTAAGACCATAACCGATGAGATGGAAGCATCTGCAGCCGCCCGGGGTACCGGTATTGCCAAACGTAGCACCGATTATATCGAGCAGAAAATAGATGAAGGCAAGGCGGTGATCGCTATCACCGATCAAAACGAATGGGTGGGTTTTTGCTATATCGAAACCTGGAGCCATGGCGAATACGTGGCCAACAGTGGCTTGATCGTCGCTCCCAAATTCCGGAAGAGTGGTGTGGCGAAATCTATCAAGCAAAAAATATTCAATCTCTCAAGGGAAAAATATCCCGAAGCAAAAATATTCGGGCTCACTACCGGCCTGGCCGTAATGAAGATCAACAGCGACCTGGGTTATGAGCCTGTTACCTATTCCGAGCTCACCCAGGACGAAGCTTTCTGGGCCGGGTGCAAGAGCTGCGTGAACTACGAAATACTGATGAGTAAGGAACGCAAGAACTGCATGTGTACCGCGATGCTTTATGATCCCAAGGATCACTACGAGCCAGAGGAAACCAAAGAATATTTTAAAAAGAATATGAAGGGCCTTGAACGATTGCTTCGCTTCAAACAATGGAAACTGCTCCGCCCTTTCATGAAAAAAGACAGGGACAAGAACGAAGGCGGTGGCAGCAAGCCCCGTTCATTATTCCATCATTTATTTCATTTATAACCTGCGATACGAATGTCAAAAAAAGTTGTACTCGGTTTCAGCGGCGGATTGGATACGTCGTACTGTGTAAAGTATCTCACGGAAGAAAAAGACTACGAGGTGCATAGTATCATAGTGAATACAGGAGGTTTCAGCCAGGAAGAACTGAAGCAGATCGAAACACATGCTTATAATCTCGGGGTTAAGTCACACAAGACCGTAAATGCGATCGAGAGTTATTATAACAGCATCATCAAGTTCCTTGTCTTTGGCAATGTGCTCAAGAATAATACCTATCCGCTTTCCGTGTCGGCTGAAAGACTGAGCCAGGCATTGCATATCGCCGAACATGCAAGAGAACTGAATGCAGACGCCGTGGCGCATGGAAGTACCGGTGCCGGGAATGACCAGGTTCGTTTTGATATGATCTTTCATATCATGATACCGGGTGTTGAGATCATTACACCGATCCGTGACCTGAAACTGAGCCGGGAAGAAGAGATCAGCTACCTGCAAAGCAAGGGCGTGGAGATGAATTTCGCCAAAGCAATGTATTCGATCAATAAAGGCCTTTGGGGGACCAGTGTTGGTGGGAAAGAAACGCTCTCTTCCAAAGGAATGTTGCCCGAAGAAGCATGGCCTACACAGGTAACAAAAGCCGGTAGTGAAGAAGTGAAATTGCATTTTGAGCAGGGAGAACTCAAGAGGGTCAACGATAAAAAATTCGATCACCCCACTGAGGCGATACAATACTTACAAACTATTGCCGGGCCTTATGGTATTGGAAGAGACATACATGTGGGTGACACCATCATCGGTATCAAAGGTCGTGTCGGTTTTGAAGCCGCCGCACCGATGGTGATCATTAAAGCACATCATGCATTGGAAAAACATGTGCTGAGCAAATGGCAGCTGCAATGGAAAGACCAGCTGGCGCAGTTCTACGGGAACTGGTTACACGAAGGCCAGATCCTCGACCCGGTGATGAGAGATATTGAAACCTACCTGGAAAGCAGTCAGCGGAATGTGACAGGTGATGTATTTGTACAATTATTCCCTTATCGATTCCAGGTGATCGGCATTGAATCGAAATACGACCTGATGAACAGCAAGTTTGGCAAATATGGTGAAATGAATACCGGCTTTACCGGGGATGATGTAAGAGGATTCAGCAAAATTTTCGGTAACCAGGTTTCGATCTATCATTTGGTAAAAACAGACTCGGATGAAAAACATTAAAACGGGCATTATCGGCGGGGCAGGTTATACGGGTGGCGAACTCATACGTTTGTTGATCCACCACCCCTATACTTCTGTTTCTTTTATTCATAGTCGCAGCAATGCCGGCAATTATGTTCATACTGTTCATGCCGATCTTATTGGTGAAACAGATTTGAAATTCACTGACCAGTTAGGCGATGATATCGATGTGCTTTTTCTTTGCCTCGGTCATGGTGAATCGAAAAAATTCCTCGCAGAGAATACGATCGATAATAAAATAAAGATCATCGACCTGGCCAATGATTTCAGGCTTGTCGCCAATTCAAAACAGGGTGATCGGCAGTTTATCTATGGATTACCGGAATTGAACAGGGAGCGGATCAAAACAGCTGATAATATTGCCAACCCTGGTTGCTTTGCTACTACTATTCAATTGGGCTTATTGCCATTGGCACAGGCGGGTTTATTAAACGATATCTATACAACTGCTATCACGGGCTCAACGGGTGCGGGTCAATCCTTATCTCCCACTTCGCATTTCAGCTGGAGAGCCAATAATATACAAGCTTATAAAACACTGACGCATCAGCATCTTGGTGAGATCGCCGAGTCACTATTACAATTACAACCCGGGCACCCGGCAGAGGTAAATTTTGTTCCCTGGCGGGGAGATTTTACAAGAGGCATTTTTGCGAGTTCTACTATTACCTGCGATCTTAGTCTTTCGGAGCTCAATAAATTATTTACTGATTTTTATAGTGGTCACCCTTTTACCCATGTAAGCAAAGACTCTATTTTCCTGAAACAGGTGGTCAATACCAATAAAGCAGTCATTCAACTGGAAAAAGCAGGCACAAAACTGGTGGTCCATTCCGCTATCGATAATTTATTAAAAGGTGCATCAGGGCAGGCGGTGCAGAATATGAATCTATTGTTTGGCCTGGAAGAAAGCACCGGGTTGAAATTAAAGCCGGTCGCTTTCTGACATGAAAAAAGATCCGCTATATAAATTATTAAAGAAAAGCGAATCGATCGGGCTGCTCTGTAATCACTCTGCCTGGCATGCAACAACAGGAGAATATTCCTTTCAATCATTAGCTGCAGGAGGCAACTTAAAAAAGGTCTTTATCCCCGAGCATGGGCTTTTCGGGGAATTGCAGGACCAGGTCAAACTCAACGATACAACGATCTATTCAACCCTCGCAATGGGAGTAGAATGGATCTCATTATATAATTCGTCCGAAGGCTCTCTGACGGCTACTGACGAACAATTAAAAGGGATCGATACACTGCTGATCGATCTGCAGGATACCGGCAGTCGTTATTATACATTTACCAGTACCATCTGGTTGTTGTTGCATAAGATCACTTCATTGAACCTTGATATTAAGGTTGTCGTATTGGACAAACCCAATCCTGCAGGACGACAGGTAGAAGGCACGAGGATGATAAAAGAATATGCTTCATTTATCGGGTTGGAAGGTTTACCACACCGGCACGGACTAACGATCGCCGAGCTTTGCCGTTATTTTAAAAATAAAATGAGCGGAGACTGGAAACTTTTTGTTTACCCTGTCCACCCGGAAGATCACCCCTTTATTGCCCCATCGCCTAATATCCCTTCTGTAGCTGTTTGCCATCTCTATAGCGGTCAGTGTCTCTGGGAAGGAACAACGATCAGCGAAGGTCGCGGCACTACACTTCCTTTTGAAATGATCGGTGCCCCCTCCATGGATTGGGTCTTTAAAGAAGATTGGAATAACAAAGACCACCCGGTCTTTCATAAAAATTGCCAGGTCCGCCCAACCCGTTTTATACCCGTTTTTCACAAGTTCGCCAATAAAATCTGCAATGGCATCCAACTCCTGCCGGATGGAAAGAAACCCTATCATTCATTGGCGCATTCACTGAAGCTGGTACGATATGTGAAAGAGAAAACCGCCTCCTTCGAATGGAGAGCCGGTGTATACGAAGCATTCAACGACAGGAAAGCGATCGAATTACTGGTGGGTGATGCGCTGCTGCTCGGGTGGCTCGAGGGAAAATCTTCCTGGAAAGAAGTAAAGCAAAAAATGAATGAAGAAGAACATCAATGGATAAACGCCGCTTCTCCATTCCTGATCTATAAACCATCTTTGCAAAAATTGAAATTGAATTAAATGAATTTATTTGACGTTTACCCTATCAACGACGTTACGATCGTTAAAGCCAAAGGCTCCTATGTATGGGACGATAAAGGCGAGCAATACCTTGATCTTTATGGCGGTCATGCAGTGATCAGTATCGGCCATACCCATCCACATTGGGTGAAACGAATTGAGGAGCAACTGGAGAAGATCGCTTTTTATTCCAACTCTATTAAGATACCGCTACAAGTAGAGCTGGCTGCTAAGCTGGGTAAGGTTTCCGGGAAAGAGGATTACCAGTTATTTCTTTGCAACAGCGGTGCCGAAGCCAATGAGAACGCCTTGAAGCAAGCGAGCTTTCATACCGGCAGAAAAAAGATCATTGCATTCAGCAAATCATTTCATGGAAGAACATCGCTGGCCGTAGCTGTTACCGATAACAAAAATTATTCAGCTCCAGTCAATGAAACGGATAATGTGATCTTTCTTCCTTTCAATGATGAAGATGCGCTTCAAGCCTGTTTTGAAAAAAATGGAAAAGAAATTTCATCTGTCATCATCGAAGGCATACAGGGAGTAGGTGGTATCAATGTAGCCGATGATTCTTTTCTCCGGAAGACCCGGTCGCTCTGTGACGAATATGGTGCGGTGTATATCGCTGACAGTGTGCAATGCGGCTATGGCCGTACCGGGAAATTCTTTAGTCATGATTTCGCCGGCGTGAATGCCGATATCTATACTATGGCCAAGGGAATGGGAAATGGGTTCCCGGTTGCCGGTATCATTGTGGCCCCACACATCAAGCCCAAACATTTTCAATTGGGCACTACCTTCGGTGGCAACCATCTTGCCTGTGCTGCTGCACTAGCAGTACTGGAAATAATAGAAGAAGAAAAACTGATGGGCAACGCAGTGATGGTTGGTAAATACCTGAAAGACGAATTGTCTTCTATCCCCGGCCTGCAAAATATAAGAGGACGTGGGTTGATGATCGGTTTTGATGTCCCGGAAGAACTGAAGGACCTGAAGAAAAATCTCTTGTGGAACCAGAAGATATTTACCGGCGAAGCTAAACCCAATGTGATCAGGTTGCTTCCTTCGCTGGCATTGAAAAAAAGAGATGCGGAACAATTCATCGATTCGATCAAGGAAGAAATAAGCATATTAAGCGAACAACAATAAATAAAACAGCAATTGAAACAGTTCATTTCCGTTCATGATGTCAACAATATTGACGCCATTGTCCAAAAAGCCCTGGCCTGTAAAGCCAATCCTTATTCGGACAAAATGCTTGGCACCAATAAACGCATCGGTTGCCTGTTCCTCAATCCCAGTATGCGTACCCGGCTGAGCACGCAGATCGCGGCGCAGAACCTGGGTATGGAAGCAATCGTTTTCAATGTCGGCAATGAGGGTTGGGCATTGGAGTTTGAAGAAGAAGCGATCATGAGCGGAACATCGGTTGAACATGTGAAAGATGCGGCACCTGTTTTCGGGAAATATTTTGATATACTGGCGATCCGTACATTTCCATCACTGAAGAACCGAGAGGATGATTACAGTGAATTATACATTAAACAATTCATCAAATACGCGGGTATACCTGTCGTAAGCCTGGAAAGTTCAACATTGCACCCATTGCAAAGCCTGACGGATATTGTTACGATCACTGAAAATTATAAAGACACTGCCCGGAAACCAAAGATCGTTCTTACCTGGGCACCCCATGTAAAGCCTTTGCCGCAATGCGTTGCCAATAGTTTTTCTCAATGGGTGAATGCCTGGGGTAAAGCCGATTTTGTGATCACGCACCCGGAAGATTATGAATTGAGTGAAACTTTTACAAAGGGTGCCACGATCACCCATAACCAGGACGAAGCGCTGAAAAATGCGGATTTTGTTTACGTAAAGAACTGGAGTACTTTCAATGACTACGGCAAGATCTATGAAAGTGATCCCGGCTGGATGCTGACGAATAAAAAATTAAAGCAGACCAATAATGCCAAAGTGATGCATTGCCTGCCGGTGAGACGTAATGTGGAATTGAGCGATGAGATACTGGATGGACCGGCTTCGATCGTGACACAGCAGGCCAGTAATCGAGTCTGGGCCGCACAGGCCGTGCTTTCGGAGATACTCCAAACGAATGGCTAAACTATATATAATAAAGGTTGGAGGCAATATCATCGATGATGAGTCAAAACTCTCTTCATTCCTGTCTGCCTTTGCTTCATTGGAAGAAAACAAGATATTGGTGCATGGTGGTGGCAAGCTCGCTACCCGACTTGCTGAACAATTGCATATCCCCCAACAGGTAGTTGAAGGACGCCGGATCACCGATGCAGAAACGCTGAAGATCGTTACCATGGTCTATGCCGGTTATATCAATAAAAATATTGTCGCGAAGCTCCAGGCAAGCAATTGCAATGCGATCGGTCTTTCCGGCGCTGATGGAGATGCGATCCTTGCTCATAAACGGACCCACCCGGTGATGGACTACGGTTTTGTCGGGGATGTGGATGCCATCAACACAAAACTGATCGGCAGCTTGCTTCAACAAAACCTGGCACCCGTGTTTGCTCCTATTACCCACGATCAGCAGGGACAGTTACTCAATACCAATGCCGATACGATCGCACAGGAGCTGGCTAAGGGATTGAGTTCCGATTATGAAGTGACACTTATTTATTCTTTTGAGAAGGAAGGCGTGCTGCTCGATATCGATGATGACGGGTCCGTGATCGCTGTCGTCGATCCTTCTTCTTATAAAAAATTAAAAACTGATGGAAAAATAAATTCCGGGATGATCCCGAAACTGGACAATGCTTTCACGGCATTGAATAGCGGGGTCAGCAAAGTGATCATCGGGAAAGCCGAGAAGATCGACCAGCTTGTGAATGGGAAAGCCGGAACTACTATCGTCAATGAATAAGGACATTACGATACTGACAGATAAAGCGATCGGGTTGCTGAAAAAATTGATCGCTACTCCTTCATTGAGTAAGGAAGAAGAACAAACAGCAGCGATCATCAGTGAGTTTTTAATGGAAGAAGGTGTTGCTGTAGCCAGAGCGGGCAATAATGTTTATGCGCTGAACAAATTCTTTGATGAAAAAAAGCCGACGATACTTCTCAACTCGCATCATGATACAGTAAAACCCAACCCACAGTATACAAGGGATCCTTTTGAACCGTTGGTTGAAGACGGAAAATTGTTTGGCCTGGGAAGCAATGATGCCGGCGGATGCCTGGTTTCCCTGGTCGCGGTATTTCTTTATTATCATGACAGCGCTGAGCTTACTCATAATATTGTGATAGCTGCAACTGCCGAGGAAGAGATATCCGGAACGGGCGGAATTGAATATACATTACCTTATTTACCTGCTATTGATGCTGCGATCGTTGGCGAACCAACGCAAATGCAGATGGCTGTTGCTGAGCGGGGCCTGATGGTGCTTGATTGTGTCTATTATGGTAAAGCAGGACATGCAGCCCGGAATGAAGGGGTCAATGCGATCACCGGGGCTATAAAAGATATTGAATGGTTCAATAACTACCAGTTTCCCAAAGTATCGGAGCTGCTTGGAGCCAATAAGATGTCTGTCACCGTTATTGACACAGAGAACAAAGCCCATAATGTAGTACCGGCACAGTGCAGGTTTGTAGTCGATATAAGGATCAATGAATTGCATAGTTTTGAAGAAGTACTCGGGATCATCAAAAACAATGTTCAGTCTGAAGTAAAAGCAAGAAGTACCAGGCTTCGTTCTACATCGATACCGCTGGACCATCCGTTGGTAAAAGCGGGGACTGTATTGGGAAGGGCCTATTATGGATCTCCCACTACTTCAGACAAAGCCCTGATGCCATTTATTTCGCTGAAGATGGGACCGGGAGATTCGGCCCGTAGTCACACGGCAGATGAGTATATTTATATCAAAGAAATAAAAGAAGGTATCGATCTGTATATAAAATTGCTAAACCAGGTACTATGAAACTGTGGCAAAAAGATAAAGCCTCATTAAAAGAAGTTGAAACATTCACAGTTGGTAAAGACCGTGAAATGGATATGTACCTGGCTGCCTTTGATGTACTGGGTTCATTGGCACATATCAAAATGTTGCAATCGGTCGGATTATTGACAAAGGATGAACTGGCGCAATTACAAAAAGAACTTAAGAGCATTTATCAACAAATAAAAAAAGGTGATTTCAAATTACAAGATGATGTGGAAGACATCCACTCACAGGTAGAACTGTTACTCACCCAAAAGCTCGGGGATACCGGGAAAAAAATCCATAGTGCCCGTAGCCGGAATGACCAGGTATTGGTTGATATCAAATTATTCCTCCGCAATGAGCTCGAAGAACTGGCAACAACCATTCAACCTTTTTTTGAATTGCTACAGGCGCAAAGCGAGAAATATAAGGACAGGCTGGTACCGGGTTATACGCACCTGCAACTGGCCATGCCTTCTTCTTTCGGTTTATGGTTCGGTGCCTACGCAGAAAGCCTGGTGGATGATATGATCACGATAAGATCGGCTTATGATGTGGTTAATAAAAATCCATTGGGTTCTGCAGCCGGCTATGGTTCATCTTTCTCTATTGATCGCAGTCTTACAACAAGCTTGCTTGGATTTGAACAACTCAACTTTAATGTTGTGTATGCGCAAATGGGAAGAGGAAAAGCAGAGCGGATCGTAGCCCAGGCCCTGTCCAACCTGGCGGATACCCTGGCTAAACTCAGCATGGATGCTTGTTTGTATCTCAATCAAAATTTTGGGTTTATTTCATTCCCTGCTGAACTAACGACAGGCAGCAGTATCATGCCGCACAAAAAGAATCCCGATGTATTCGAACTGATCCGATCACACTGCAACCGCATCAAAGCATTGCCTAACGAGATCACGCTGATGACCACCAATCTTCCATCGGGTTATCATCGTGACCTGCAGTTGCTGAAGGAGCATTTGTTCCCGGCATTTAAAACTTTGAAAGATTGCATGGGAATGGCTGGATTGATGCTATCGAATATCGAGATCAAAAAGGATATTCTTGCGGATGAAAAATATAAATACCTGTTCAGTGTAGAAGAGGTCAACAAACTCGTGAACAGCGGCATGCCTTTCCGTGATGCCTATAAAAAGGTAGGAATGGATATCGAGGCGGGGAAATTCACCTACGACGCCAATCTTTCACATACACATGAAGGAAGTATCGGCAATCTTTGCACGGCTGAAATAAAACAGCAGATGGATACGATCCTTGGCTCTTTTCCTTTTGAAAAAGTCAATTCAGCTATTGAGAAACTTGTTCGTTAGATTGACTGGTAGACATCTTTAAAATGCCGCTGCATGAATCGTTTCCGGGTGTCTTCATCAAGCACGGTCCAGCCAAACTGTTCATAAAGTCCATGTGCATCTCTTGTGCCCAGCATCCAGCGGCGAAGTCCTTGTAATTCCGGGTGGACCTGTATTGTTTCGATCAGCCATTTCGATAATCCCTTCCTGCGATGTTCCGGCAGGATGAACACATCGGCCAGGTAGGCAAATGTAGCTTTGTCCGTTACCAGTCTTGCAAAACCGAGCTGGTCATTATTTTCATACAAGCCAAAACAAAGAGAGTTTGCAATCGATTTTTCTACAACAGTTTTCGGAACATTGGCTGCCCAATAAGATTCGTTTGAAAGGTAGTTATGTATAAGATCAATGTTCAGCAAGCCAGGATCGGTGCTGATCCTGTATTCCTTTTTAGATACTTCATAATACGAACTCATAAACCATACTTATCAGCGAGGTAGATCAACGCTGCCATATTCACCGCGCCCAATTCCAGCTCTCTCTTATTAACAGCTTCGAATGTATCATTCCGTGAATGATGAATATCAAAATAACGCTGCGAGTCAGGGTTGAGACTGGCTGTCGCTGTTCCCAACAACCTGTTCAGCCCCCCGATATCGGCTCCCCCACCACCTTTATTGAACTCGGTACAACCATATGGAGCGATCAGTTCTTTCCAGGAAAGGAATTTCTGGAATTGTGCATCTGTCCCGGTAAGACCCAGGGCCCTTGGAGTAAATCCACCTGCATCACTTTCAATAGCAAGTATCTGCTTTTCATTTTTCGCCTTGGCTTCATCGGCGTATTTGGTACCGCCTCTCAATCCATTTTCTTCATTCGCAAACAATACAAACCGTATCGTTCTTTTTGGTTTATACCCGATGGCTTTAAAAGCCCTGAGTATCTCAATGGTCTGTACACTGCCGGCGCCATCATCATGTGCGCCTTCACAATTATCCCAGCTATCGAGGTGCCCCCCTACTGTGATGATCTCATCGGGAAATTCTGTTCCTCTTATTTCACCGATAATATTGTGCCCGATCGTGTCAGGAAGAAAATGACCATTTGTTTTCATCGTGACAGAGATATTTCCTTTTTTTATTTGCTCGCTCAACCAATCAGCGTCCCTTAAACCTATAGCCACCGCAGGTATTTTATCCTTTGAGACTGTCGAGTCATAACGGGTTGCCCCTGTATGTGGATTATTGTCTGCTGAATGACTCAGACTGCGAACGATCACGGCTTTTGCCCCGTATTTTGCGGCCCGGCTGGGGCCTTGTCCGCGGTATTGCCCTGCATCACGATAAGCGAGAAATGTATTGATATAGGTGTCGTTGAACCGGTAGTTGTAAAAAACGATCTTTCCTTTTATCTCATCCTTTTTTTTCTCAAGTTCCTCAAAGGAATTTACCAGTACTATATCCGCGGAAACAGCCGTTTTGCCCGTACCCATGGAATTGCCCAATGCAACTACATCGAGTGTTTTCTTTAGAGGTTTAGATGTCTTGTTACCCTGGTCATCATAACTGGCAGTGGCTTCATCTTTTCCTCCTCTTACCCAATGGGGCACCATGCATTCCTGCATCCATGCCTTATCGGCCCCGCTTTCCTGCATTGTTTTCAAACCCCATGCCTCCGCTTTTACCATCCCGGGTGAGCCGGCCAAACGACCTCCTATCTGCTTGGTTAGGTAGCGCAGGTTCTCGTAAGCTTTGCCATTTACCAATATCTCATCTGAGATGCGTTTGATAAAGGTTGAGTCTTCTTTTTGTGAAAACCCGGTATTACAGACCATGAAAACAGCAAGGAATGCTGACAATTTTCTCATATACCTCAATTTTGCTAAAGATAACCGAAATAGAAAAAAACTGGAGAAAGAATTAAGATAAACGGCAAACCTTCCTGTCCCAAAACTGTTACCTTCGGTAGCCATATTTATTATACTATGAGGATCGGAATTGTTTGTTATCCCACATTTGGTGGTAGCGGTGTTTTAGCAACGGAATTGGGCAAAGCGCTTGCCCAAAAGGGTCACCAGGTACATTTTATAACCTACCAGCAGCCGGTAAGGCTCAATGGTTTTATCCCGAATATATTCTACCACGAGGTACAGGTGCCTACTTATCCTCTTTTTGACTATCCTCCTTATGAAACGGCCCTGGCCAGTACCATGGTGGATGTGATCAGGAATAATAATCTCGACCTCCTGCATGTGCATTATGCTATACCCCACGCTTCAGCTGCCTATATGGCGAAGAAGATATTAGAAAAAGAAGGCAAAAACATACCCGTCATCACTACGCTTCACGGAACAGATATTACCCTGGTGGGTCGCGATAAGACCTATGCGCCTGTTGTTACTTTCTCGATCAATGAAAGCGATGCGGTCACGGCGGTATCCCAGAACCTGCGGGATGAGACATTCAAACATTTTGAGATCACAAAGGATATCGAGGTCATTGTCAATTTCGTCGATGTAAGCCGTTTTCAACGCAAACCGATCGATGCTTTTAAAAAAGTGATCGCCCCCAATGGAGAAAGGGTATTATTACATGCCTCCAATTTCCGTAAGATAAAAAGGGTGCAGGATGTGGTGAAGATATTTGCCGAAGTCAACAAACATATCCCTTCAAAACTTTTATTTGTGGGAGACGGCCCCGAACGTTCGACGGCCGAAGACTTGGGAAGGGATCTTGGCGTGTCTGAAGAGATCCGTTTCGTGGGTAAGCAGGAACAAATGGAAGATATTCTCGCCATCGCCGATCTCTTTCTCCTGACATCCGAATACGAAAGTTTTGGCTTGGCAGCTCTCGAAGCAATGGCTGCGGGTGTACCTGTTATTTCAACCAACGCCGGTGGTCTCTCTGAAATAAATATCGATGGAGTGACCGGTTTTATGAGCAACGTAGGCGATATCACAACCATGAGCCAGCAGGCTTTTATGATCCTGAAGGATGATGCCACGCTGCTTAAATTCAAGGAAAGCGCCGCCAGGCATGCAAAACAGTTTGATATTAATCATATCATTCCTGTCTATGAGAAATTGTATGAGCGGTTCCTGTAAAAAAAGATCCCTCTTGTAAAGGAGGATCCGTATCAATAGTATTTAAACGCCCTTAACGGCGCAACCAGGGTTGGGGGTTTACATTCTTCATTTCGATCATCAGGATAAAATCGATCTGTCCACCGGTGCCATCATCATCTTTACCTGCTTTACCGATCTGTTGTCCTGTTTTTACTGCAGTGCCCTTGCTTACACTTACAGAGGTCAGGTTACTATAGGTAGTAAAATATTTACCATGCCTGATCGTAACGGCCATACCGTCGCCAAGATTATACACACTGCTGACCTCACCATCAAATACAGCTTTCACTGCAACACCGGCTGATGGCGTAGAGATAGTGATCCCCGGGTTATCAAATGTAAGCAGGGTATTATCGATCTTATTGGATCCGAAATGCAATGTCACTACCCCATTATCAACCGGCCAGGGTAATTTGGCTTTATTCAATTCGAACTTATTATTCAGTGCAATATCCGTAGCATTAAAGTTCAGGTAACTATCAGGCTTCTTGGCAGGTTCATTCCGCCTGGTCACCGAAGTGGTAGGATTATCATCAGGATTTGTTCCTGTTTTAGTGTTGACAGGGTTCTCTGCAGGCTTAGCCGTTTTCTTGGCGAGATCATCTGCCTTCTTTTTTGCATCGGCTTCTGCTTTTGCCTTCGCCTCGGCTTCTTTTTTAGCTATTTCGATCTCCCGCCGAACGATAGCCGTAATGGCATTCTGGAGATCCCTGTCTTTTTTCTTTTTAGCTGCAATTTGCTTTGAAAGGTCTTTCTCTTTTAATTTCAGCTGGCTGACCACGGCATCTTTTTCTTTTTTCTGCACGGCCAGTTCTTCTACCTGTTTGGTCTGGTTGGTCAACGCCACGTTCTTCTGTTCTTTTCTTCCCAGCTGCTGTTGCTTCCGCTTAGCGATCAGGTCCTGCGTTTCGAGAATGGTGTTGACCTGTTTTTCCCTGTAGGTCCTGTAACTTTTCAGGTAAGCGATCCGGCGGATAGCATCATTAAAACTACTGGAAGAGAAAATAAAGTTGAGGTAATCGTAATTGCTCCTGTTCTTATAAGCATACACCACTGTTTTAGCATATTGTGCCTTCAGGGTATCCAATTGTTTTTGCAAACGGTATATTTCCAGGTTGCTCAGGTAAATATCGTCATCAATACTACGGAGCTCTTTGTTGATACTACCTATATATTGTTCCTGGAGACTGATCTTCCTGTTGAGAACGGTAAGCTGACCCAATGTCTGCTTGGTCTGGCCTTTTACCTTATTATAAAGACCCTGTATCTCGCCGAGTTCTTTCTGGATCTCTTTCCGTTCTCTTTCCAGTTCAGTTTTATCAGTAACGGGTTGTGCAGCCAGCATGCCTGTGAGCCCGGAAAGCAATAAGCCAATGAAGATCTTTTTTCTCATAGTTAATGGGGTGTGAAGTTAAAAAACAGGGTGCGGGATCGTGTCCTGATAACGGCAATATGCAAAATAAATTTTATTAAACTAATTCTCCTCATAATTTTTAGGTACGGAGAAGGGGAAACTTAACTTTTCATTAAAATCCACCTGTTTAAAATCCATTTTTATATCCAGTTTCTTTTTTTCTGCCACATGAATGCTTCGCTTGGTAGCAAAGTTGACCTTGAATCCATTTGGCTCTTTTTCATCTTCATAATCCGAATAGGTAAGATAGCAGGTGCGGCTCCTGGATGGATCGATATCATCGAGTTTGCTTGATTGTACCAGTTTATCCGTCTCTCCTATCGTAAAAAGATTTTTAAAAAAATCGCCATTACTCTGTAAGGAGATCGTATTGGCATTCCTGCTATATGAAATAATATTGGAGTCAAGAAATACCGGGTTGCCAAGGATCAGGTCCTGCAGTGTGGCAAGGTCAAGTGGGAGTGCTGTTACTTCCTGCAGGTAGGAAACACTTCTTGGCATATAGACCTTATTCTGTTTGTCAAGCAATTTGACAGAATCAGGTGTGATCAATACACGCAGTCCTTCAATGCCCAGGATAGCTGTAATAGAGATCCATATCACACTATCCTTATACATTCTCACATGGGCGTTCACATTGTATTTTTTCCCGTCTGCATCTTCATAATCAAGATCGATCTTGGCCGAGAATGTTGTGAAATCGAGCCGCTTGCCCTGGATACTATGAAATGTTTCTTTGATAAACGCGATTGAATCCTCCCTGGCATGATCCGGGAGAGTTGTGACTGTTACAGCCACTGTATCTTTTTTCGCCACCGCGGTCTGTATATTCCGGGTGGATCTGCAGGAGCAGAAAAAGCAAAGGATGAGAATACATGCGGAGAGGCCTGTCTTCATAATTATTTTTTATTGTTTGCCTGTATGCCCAAACCCGCCTTTATTCCGCTCAGTGATCTCCAGTTCGCTCACTTCTTTCCAATTAGCTTTCCCGACTTGCTGGATCACGAGCTGGGCAATGCGATCGCCAGGTTGTATGACCTGTTCTTCCCCCGAAAGGTTGATCAGGATAATCTTAATTTCTCCCCGGTAATCGGCATCAATCGTGCCGGGTGTATTCAGGCAGGTGATCCCCTGTTTGATAGCGAGCCCGCTTCTTGGCCTTACCTGCGCTTCGTATCCAACGGGTAATTCGATAAAAAGCCCCGTAGGTATCAAGGTCCTCTCCAATGATCGCAGGCTGACCGGCGCTTCCAGGTGCGCCCTGATATCCATACCCGATGAACCGGAAGTCGCATATTCCGGTAAGGGATTGGATGAATGATTGATGATCTTTATTTCGATTCCCGGCATTTGACAAAGATAATTAATACGATCAGGGATTCTTCTCCAATAAGACGGTAGCATAAGCCATCAATCCTTCGCCGCGGCCAACAAAACCAAGCTGCTCAGTTGTGGTCGCTTTTACGGCAACATCTTTTGGACCTATCCCCACTATCCCCGCGATAGTTTCCTGCATTTGCAGCACATAGGATTTTATTTTCGGTGCTTCGAGACAAACAGTAGAATCGATATTCGCTACATGGTACCCTTCAGCTTTTATAAGTGTTGTTGTCCTTTCCAATAAACGTTTGCTGTCAATATTCTTATAAGCCGGATCTGTATCGGGGAAATGCATCCCGATATCGCCAAGACTCAATGCCCCCAGCATGGCATCACAGATAGCATGTAATAATACATCCGCATCGCTGTGGCCGAGTGCTCCTTTATGATGGGGGATGTTTATACCTCCCAACCAGAACTCCCGTCCTTCGACCAGTTTATGAAAGTCTACTCCTGAACCGATACGGTATGACATACGATGATTTTATGTTGCAAATATCTGTGTAAAGAAGCACATTACATAAGCCACGTCATTGCGAGGCGCCAACGGCCAGGTTGCTTCGCTTCGCTGCACCACCGCTAAAGCTTAGGCGACACGCAGTGGCAAAGATGTGGTTAGCGCCGAAGCAAAAAAAACCGTCCCGCAAAAGCGGGACGGTCCTATATAAATTATATGCTCTTCTTATTTTGTTTTGTTACCACCATCGAGGTCAAACGCAACTGAGAAACGCAGTGTGTTTGACAGCGGGTTGCGGTTAACACCACTTCCTGAAGGAAGAAGGTAAGCGAAATTGAAACCGAAGATGTTATACTTCAGACCTAAGCCCATAGTGAAATAACGACGGTTACCTTTTTCTTTGCTTTCAAAGAAATAACCAGCACGGAAAGCGAATTGGTTGTTGTACCAGTATTCACCACCCAGAGACACCTGGAATTCTTTCAGTTCTTCGCTGAAACCATCAGGAGCATCACCGAATGAGCTGAACCAGCTACCTACAACACCTTTGCTTCTGTACTCAGCAAGACCAGCAGCATCTCCTTCTGCAGGAGGAGTAGGAACCAACAGTTTGTTGATCTCAACACCAAAAGAGATAGAGTTTGTTGTATTGATCCTGTTTCTGTAGTTGAAACCGAGACCTAAGTTAGCAGGGATGAAATCTTTTGCATCTGCATTATCGGTATAAGAGATCTTAGAACCGAGGTTAGACAGAACTGCACCCCATGCAAAACCATCACCATCAGCTTTTACACCATCATGATAGTATCCGATATCAGCTGCAACAGCGCTACCGGTTTTGTATGTAGTGCTACCTACTGTAGTACCACCAGCCAGGTTAGAGTTGATATATTTCAAAGCGATACCGAGACCACTCTTAGCGCTCAACTTACGAGAGTATCCAACATCGATACCGAATTCTCTTGGGCGGAAGCTACCGAAATCATTTCCGAGGTTATCGGTAAATGTGATGTTACCAAGGCTGAAATAACGCAGTGAAGCGCTCAAAGCCTGGTTCTCATCGAATTTATAATATCCTGCGAGGTTAGCAAGATATACATCGTTTACCAGGTCTTTCAACCATGGAGTATAAGTTGCAGTGATACCACTTTTAGAAGTGTTGAATGCGACTTTACCAATATTCCACAATCCAGCAACAGCATCAGGAGAAGTGGCAACACCCATATCTCCCATACCACCAGAACGTGCATCAGGTGAAATACGCAGGAAAGGAACAGCAGTTGTAACAACATTAATTGGATCAACCTGGGCTTTTACAGTAGATGATAAACCACAAAAGAGCAGGAGTCCGGCAGTTAGTTTTAAAGCAGTTGGTCTCATTAGTAAGTTTTTAATAATGGTGTAAATATAGAGCTTTTGATTAAATACAAAACTAAAATATAGAATTTTATCGGAAACAAAAAAATTGGCGATTTTCAGGGCTTCTGAGGCAAGTTGACAATTTCTACCCCCCGATTTCTACTGTGTTTGTCAACTTAGATTCCTTGAACGTTTCCCCTTAGTTTTTATTGTATTGCCATCAAAAAATAGAGTGCAAACATAAGGATATTCCATTTTCACCCACCTTTTTTTATCAGCCCGGCCCTTTCCAGCAATTCCGGGTCTTTCGAACCTGTTTTCAGCGCTGTATTTATATATACAAGTGCTTTTTCCCTTTCATTGTTTTTGTACAGGGCCCAGGCCAGCGCCTGGTTAACATCTATATTAAGTGGCCGCGCCTTGTATTCCTTCATTGCCTGCTCTACGGCCAGCTCATATTGGCCAGTTTTTGTGTACAATTTACACATTTCAAGTGCGGTGGAATGGCCAGAACGCTGATCATCCTGCAGCATAGTTATCGTTTTGGTATAAGCCGCGGATGCATTCTTTTGATCGCCCTGCAACTCATATACAGCCGCCATTTCTTCCGTAAAAGAAAATTCCGGCATGATTGAAGCTGCCTTCTCCAGTAACTCAAGTGCCCTGGAATAATTCTTTTTCATTTTTTCAACCCTCGCCATCCCTTCCAATGCAAATGCATAACTGGGTCTTGTTATTATTATATCCTCGTATTGCTGACCCGCTTCATTCCATTTTGAAGTTTTTTCATAGAGATGCCCCAGCGTTTTCTTGCTCCAGCACCAGGGTTCCGATCCGGGTATGCCTGCCTGTACAGCCATTTTCATTGCTTCAATAGCTCCCGGGTAATCACCATAGATCTCGCGGAGATAAGAAGCTCTTGAATAAGATTCCAGCGAAGGTTTGAGTGCCTGCATCTTATCCGATAGCTTAACAGCTTCTTCATAATTACCTAATTCCACATTCGCATCCACGAGCACTCCATATACATATGCATTATCCGGGTTGATGATCCTGGCCTTCTCCGCTACTTCTTTTGCTTCGGCAAACTGGTGCTGCGACATTTTTACCGAAGCTTTATATACCAATGCTTCAAAATTCTTTGCATCCAGCGATAATATGCCATCCAGTATTTTAAGAATAGCAGGATAATAATAAGGATGCTCCCCGGTGATCCTTGCCTCACTTATATATATTACCGCCAACTGGAGTCTTGACTTCACATCATTATAATCTTTTGCGATCTTCTGATTAAGCTCCGCAACCTTTTCTTTGGTCTTGATCCATTCCGCTGCTTTGGCCAATTCTCCTTTTCTCTCAAATAATGCCGGGATGGCCAAATCATTGGAGGTCGTACCACTATTATAATCAGAAGCCCTGGAACCACAACTACAATCTACCAGGATCATTAACGTACCTGCACATACCAGTAACAGGTTATAAAAATACTTTTTCATGTTTCGATCTTATTTTAAAATCCGTTTGTTTATAAAAATCATCGCTGTGTTTTCAACACCTGCACAGCCTTATACATTTTACCGTTCACGATCAATCTTGCAAAATAAATACCGGTCGCCAGTCTCGCTTCACTCACGGTTACATAATGCATACCTGCAGGACGTGTTCCCTGGCTGATCTCTTTTACTACCTGGCCGGAAACATTGCTGAACTGTATCCTTACATCACCCGGGGCTGCTATCTTATAATGAAAGGTGACCGATGTGGTGAATGGATTCGGGTAAGCCAGCAGCGATCCTTCGGGTAATGTCAATCCCAGTGTTGGATTCTCCGGCGCAGCATAACTGGCACCCGTAAATCCTCTCCATGGATTCTGTACAAAAGGAAAACTTGTTTTAAATGCAGTGTCGTTCTTTGTTACACCTGCATTGAAGGAAAGCACATTCACCAGGTTGGGTGTAACAGGACTACCGCCGGAAAAATCATCATACCAAAGACCGATCGCTGCCAATGCAACACCGGATACAGCCTGCAATTCGATCGTGGTCACATCATCTTCCAGCCTGCGTCCATTCGGAAAGCCATCCATGTTAGGAATGAATTGAAGATTAGCATTAGCGTTATAAGCAGGATCTGTTAATCCTAACACTGCTGCCTGCACCAATCCCAGTGAACTGAATTTAGGATCCGTTCTCGGTGTAGCAGGCACGGCCATATTCAATCGCAACGCATCACTCAACGATGGCAGGAAATTATTGACAAAGGGTTTACCTGCAGCCAACGGATTACCGCCTTTACCTGTTGCCAACTGGTAAGGACGAAGATTAGGAACGCCGGTATAAAATATAGGGAGTATATCAACAGCTCTCGGGCTTGTATTATTCGGTAAGAGAATGTTTCCGAAGATCGCATCATCCAATGCAGTACCGGCCACAGCGGCTGAACCTTTCAATGGGTATAAACCGGGCTTGCCATTCCTGAAATCAAATGAACCCAGTGAATTTGTCTGTATGCGCAAGGGAGCTAATCCCGGAACCGCTCCACCAAATGCGGAGTTGTCCATATATAATGCCAGCTCTGGATTGCGGAAGAAAGGAACAAAAGCGCCATCCCCTGTATAAGGATTGGTTCCATTCCATGTGTCTTTGTTACCAATGGGAATCACAACTTCGTTTGTCAACGGCATTCCCAATCTTGATACCTGGACCCAGTTACCCGAAACAGTAGCTGCTCCACCGGTTGTACTCAAGGTTGTCATTTGCGGGCGACTCGCCGATGCCCAGACACCGATCACGTATTCGCCATCGAGAATATTAGCTGCCTGTGCAACAGTCTTCGCATCTTTTTGTAATGTTGAAACAGGTACTTCCAGCACGATAGAATGACAATTGAATTTTGCCAACCCGTCTCTTGCTCCCTGTCCTGCTGTACGGAAACCACCCACATCAAATGCACCACCAAGATCAACAAAGAAGGGGTCGTCAATAGGACCACAGAAAATTTTCTCACCGGTGCTGGCAGTTGCTATCGCCGATTGCACCAATGCATTATAAGAAACTGCATTCAACCCAACACCTGATTGTATAGACCTAGGACCAATATCGGCTGGTGGAACCATTCCCCCGGTTTTGATCACAGTAAATGTGGCGCCACCATCCATACTGCGTTCACAGGTATAAGTTGTTTTGATATTTTGTTTGCCTAAACGGATATTAAAAAAAGTAGTAGCGTCCTCGTTCGTTTGCTGGAAAGTGAAACGATAGATGATATCATCTCCTGGCGTGGAGGTTTTATTATCGATATGTATCTCGTAACGGATATTGGTTCCGAATGAATACCAGTTAGGCCCGCCCGCCGGGTGTTCAAAAGGAATATAGTTCGCGATCAGGATGATCTTTTCCGCATCGGTCGGGCTCTTGAATGCATAGAGATCCGTATTATCCGCCAGCGGATCGTTCGAGATCAACGGTGCTTCACGGTGAGAAGATGCAATGGCTGTTTGCGCAACGAAGAACATTATCGCTGCAAACAGCGTCCTCAGCTTTGTTACTGTGTTTATTGAGTCATAGACTCTCCCTCTCCTCAAGGAGAGGGAGGTAGAGGGTGAGGTGATTTTTTTCATATTTCAGTTGTTACAATTAATAATGGAGTTTGCAAAAGATCAGAACCTTGCTTTTACTGTATAATCATAACCTCTCCAGGGATTCTGTACATAAGGGAAGGAACTCCTGAACGTGGTATCATTGGTAGTGGGTCCTGATTTGAAACTAATGGTACGAACCAGTTTATTGGTAACAGGTGTTCCCGTACCGGTGAAATCATCATACCAGAGGCCGATAGCTGCCAATGCAACACCACCAACTGCCTGCAATTCGATCGTGGTCACATCATCTTCCAGTCTTCGTCCATTGGGGAAACCATCCATATTAGGAATGAATTGGATCATGGTCGATCCGTTGTAAGAAGGATTGGTAAGACCTAACACCGCTGCCTGTATGATTCCAAGTGAACTAAAATCAGGATCGTTTCGTGGTGTCGGCGGGACCGCCATATTCAGGCGAAGCATATCGCCGAGTGTAGGCAGAAAATTATTGATAAAGGGTTTGCCTGCCGCCAATACATTATTGTTCTTACCGGTAGCCAGTTGATAAGGAGCAAGATTGGGTACACCTGTATAGAAAATAGGTAAAAGATCCACTGCACGGGGGCTTGTTGCATCCGGCAACAGGATCGTTCCAAAGATCGCATCATCCAATGCTGTGCCTGCGAGTGCAGGTGAACCTTTCAACACATACAATCCTGGTTTGCCATTCCTGAAATCATAGGTCCCAAGTGAACGTGTTTGTATACGCAGATCATTCAGGGAAGGAACAGCACCACCAAATTTTGAACTGTCCATATATAAAGCCAGTTCGGGGTTCGCAAAGAAAGGAGCGAATTGAAGATCGTTGTTATTATATGGCGTTAGTGCATTCCATTTATCCTTGCTACCCAATGGTATTACCGCTTCATTGGTCAAGGGCATACCCAGTCTTGATACCTGTACAAAATTTCCGGAATAAGTGGGAACACCCGTCGCACTTAATGTTTTTATCTGTCGACGACTTGCAGAAGCCCATACCCCGATCACAAAATCACCATCAAGAATATTCGCTGCTTGCGACACATCCTTACCCTCCTTTTGCAATAAACTGATCGGGATCTTCAGTGCGATACTATGTACATTGTATCTCGACAATCCATCTTTGGTGGGATTGGTCGTATTGCCTTCTGGTCTGAAATTGCCGACATCGAAAGCGCCGGCAAGATCAACAAAGAACGGATCATCGGCAGGGCCGCAATAAACTTTCTCCGTCGTTGTCGCGGTAGCGATGGCATTCTGCACCAGTGTATTGTAATTCGCGACACCCAATCCCACTGTCGCATTCTGAATAGAACGGGGACCGATATTCGCAGGCGGCACTGTACCATTCGCTACGATCGTAGTGAAACTCATTCCACCATTCGTGCTTTTTTCGCAGACATAGGTTGTTTTAATATTCTGTTGTCCCAGCCGGATATTAAAAAAAGTGGTGGGATCCTGGTTAGTTTGTGAGAAAGTGAAGCGATAGGTAATATCATCACCTGCTGTCGTCGTCCTGTTCTTGATATGTATCTCGTAACGGATATCGGTGCCGAATGTATAATAGTTCGGTCCTCCTTCGGGTAACTGGAATGGAATATAGTTAGCGATGATCGTTATAGTGGAAGGATCATCCGGGCTACGGAATGCATAGAGATCAGTATTGTCTGCCAAAGGATCATTGGATATCAATGGTGCCTCCCGATGACTCGAAGCAAGAACAGTTTGGGAAAAGAGAAGCAGTACCGGGAGCAACAACAGGATCGTTGCCCGGCGAAAAGTAAATTTTCGCATAAAAACAATTTTAGTTTAGAAGTATAGGGAGAGGGGCAACGATAAAATATACGACAACCGGTGAAGGATAGATTTTAGAAAATAAAAAAGGTCTTTGATAAGACCTTTCTGTTTTATATTATAAAAGAATTGCGCTTAAAAGTTAAACATTACTCCGGTTTTAATAAATACGGGAGTACCGGGTGTATAATGTATCTCAGAAACAGGGTCGATCTCATTTTTCAATCTTGACTCCGTATCGAACTGCGCTTCTCTCCATTCACGATTCAGCAGGTTCTCTATAGAAATATGGAACTCCAACTTTTTAAACCGATAGGCTGCAACCATGTCGAGTAAAAAATAACCTTCCGCTTTCACGGAATTATCTTCATTGGCTGGTCTTTCGCCTATAAAACGATAACGCAACGACCCGCTGAAACCTTTGTCAGTCCTGGCTGTTATCCCACCAATACTTGTAAACGAAGGAGCAAGGGGAACATAATTCTTTCCTTTTACTTCGCCGATCGCTCTTGCTTTTGTAAGATTCAGATCGATATCACCGTACAACCATTTATTGAATTGATAACGGGCAGATATATCCACACCCATTCTTCTTGTCTTTCCACTGGGTTCCACTATTCCTGCATCACCTACGTACACAAATTCCTGTTGTGAATACAAATACCATAAAGCAGTTTTCAATACCAGGTTCTTATCCGGCTTCACGATCATGCCAAGATCAGTACCAATTACCCGGGGTAGAATTTCTTTTGCGTTATTAGCAAGGATCACCCTTGCATCATTGGAGTGAAAGCCGAAACCGTTGTTCAGATAAAATTTCAATTTTTGATTGGGTGCATAGTTGATATTCAGTTTAGGACTTAGTATTCCTCTTGCCTGTTTGCTGAAATCAGTCTCGCCTGCCAGCACATTTTTATACTGAAATATGAAATGATCGTAACGAAACGCTGCATTCAGGTTCCATTTACTTCCCAGCTCGATGTCCTGGTTCATATACAGGTATGCATTGAGTTCCTTTACATCACCTTGTTGTATATATTCTTTGAAAATTCTTGCGGGTGTTTTAGACAGGGCAAGTCCGTCCACATCATCTACCCGGATACCTGCACCGATCTCGGTACTGGTCTTAGCCTTGCCGATAAAATATGTTTTTGCTTCCGTCGTATAGAAGCCAACAATATTCCGCTGTTCCCGTTGGTTGATCATATCACCATCAATAGGATCCTCCAGGAAAAAAGTAAAATCGGAATAGAGATTGAACTTATAGTGACTGAAATATAATTGGTCGGCGGATTTCCACCCATTTTTTCGCTGGTGATTGTATTTGATCGCAACATTTGTACGACTGGTATTTCCACCTTCTTTATCATCGATCGCACCGAAACGACCTATAATACCGGCTTTCACTGCACGATCGGGCACCTGCCCGGATGCATTCCATTTACTATCAAAGGTCGAAGCAAGAATGGTAAGCTGTGATTGGTTGCCGAACCAGGCACTGTATTTACCCATGAGATTGAAGCGATGAAAATCCTGCGGGCTGTCAAAATAACCATCCGTTACCGAATATTCTGAAGCGATATAAAATTGCTGCCGGCTTTTTTCCGTTTGCTTATTGATTATTTTGAATTGGCCCGAAGCTCTTTGTGTATTGAACCGGCCTGCTTCCAGTTTGATACTGTTATGTTCTAAAAAATCCTTTGTACTGAAATCGACAAATGCCGCGGTAGCTAAATTCCCTTTCGCGGCAGTATAAGGCCCCTTATCAAAATTTACTTTTTCTACTGTCTCAGGAATTAAGAAATGCAGATCGGCATAACCCTGTCCATGCCCATGACTGACCATATTCACCGGCATGCCATCCACACTGATACTGATATCTGTGCCATGATCGAGATCATAACCCCGAAGGAATATTTGTTCGGCCTTACCCCCACCTGCATGCTGCGCAATGAACAATCCAGGTACGATCCGCAATACATCCTGCGAAGTATTGACAGGCCTGAGTTTTATATCCAGCGCACTTATCGTATTCAGTGCACTGTTTTTTTTAGCGTTCACTTTTACTTCTGAAAGATCGAGGTTTGCTTTCTTAAGATTGACATTTACCGAGGAGATCAATTCTGATTTTACTTCCACATTTATGACTTCTGTTTTATACCCGATATGCGAAACGGTAAGCTCGTATTGGCCCGGGTTGACACCGGTAATGCTGAACATTCCGAACATATCCGAGTTATCGCCCTTATTACCTGGAATATTTACACTGGCTCCGCTGAGGGGTATCCTCAATTCGGCATCATTAATATATCCACGGATCGATCCCTGCTGTGAAAACACGGGGATTGAGAAAATAACAGAGAATAAAAGAAGATAAAAGATCCGCATAAAAAATAATACCATCTATATACGGCAAATAAACAGAACTGGTTCTTGTAAAGAAAAGGGATTTTTATAAACGGAGGTTTTAGAGTATAACCAGTTTCTCTATTATTTCTTTTTTCTTTTTATCCGGAGCCACAACACGAAGTTTATACAGATAAACACCACGACCGAGTTTGTCACCATGCTCATCTTTTCCGTCCCATTCTATTTCTACCGAACGATTTCCATCCGTGGTAATGGTACGACTGAATGTCTTGACAGTACGACCGGTGATCGTCATTACCTGCAATTGCACCTGCAAGGGTTGTCCTGGCTTATTATGCTCGAACCAAAAACTGGTATGTGTTGTAAATGGGTTGGGATAGTTGAGCACATGACTCAATTGTAATTCTTCATCTTTCGCGACAACAAATTCCAACGCCACTTCATTGGAGTTATTCAGCACATCCCATGCTTTTATTTTCAATGAATGCGGACCCGGTTCGAGTTCGGGCATCTGGAAACGAACGGTTCCTTTCTGGTAGCTGTTCAGGTCGCTTTGATAAAAATCATTCAGGAAAAAATATTGCCGGTTATCGTTATCCAATGTGGCAACAATATCGTGCCCGATACCCGTGCCTACTGTATTGATACCTGACGAATCGGCCAGTTTAACGATCAGTACAGGATCCTGGTTGGTGATACCTCCATTTGCAAACAACTCATCGTTGAGATAAGGTTTTATTTCAGGGCCCTGGTTATCATTTCCCAGGTTAGTGCCGGCACCACCGATAATAAAATTGGTGAAAACACCATTCGCGTCTGTCGTTCCATTTTCCGCGTATAAACTGAGCTTTCCATTACCATATTGATAATTGATATCCTTCGGTACTTTGAAGGTGAAAGAGAATTGGCCATTGGTCACCGAAGCCTTTCCTTTGAACAAAGCATTCGACTGCGATTGAAAGGCAACAACCTGGCTCCCGGGATCATTCGCAAGTGTATTGATCGTTTGCGGTTTGTCGAACACAACAGGATATACATTCCCATTGAAGTTTGTCAATACATTTCCATTTATATCAGTCACTTCTCCTTCCATAACGATCTTTTCCGTAGAGCTGAGCGTATCGGCATTCGCTACCGGTATACCATTCACTTTGGTAGCTCTTATCCTGTATAAAGGGAAAGCGAGTTTCAATGCCGGATCGCCTAACAAGGTAAACTTCCTGTTATTGGTAATATCGCCCGAGTTCTGGTAGGTAAAATTCTTAGCCGCCATCACTGCTTCTCCCAATGTCCGGTAATTTCCATTCGCATCAGGCTGCAAGGCGAACTGGATGTAATTATTATTCATGATCCTGTTGCTGAAAGCAAACACCACTCTTGTCGTTGTCATTAACCCGATCGCTCCTGTCTTTGGCCGCAACAAAATATTTTCCCCGATAGAATTGACGGTAGGATTATCGTAAGGTGCAAAATCGCATGTAGCAGTAATAAATAATGGAAGCCGTGTGGGATTATTCCAGTTATTCACCATTTCCTGGTCGAGCAGGGTCTCTTCTGCCAGGCGTTTTGATCCGCCATGCCCGTTATAATTCCAGATCAATGTGCCATTATAGACCTGGTTATTGCTGGCCTGTATGGCTTGCGGGTAGCGGCTTCCACCCGCACCGCTCTCCTGCCGGTATGCGTCGAGATAGATCTTATGCTGGTTGAACAAGGAATTGGCCGTTGCGGCTGTCGATGTAATTATCTCCGCATCCTGTAAATGGAGGTTATTATCCTCATCATCGGCAACGAATGTGAGATCGTTTCTCCATGGACCTATTGCAGGTGATGAAAAATAGGACACCACTTTATCGACAAAATTCTTTGCTTCTTCAACGTTCTTCGCAGGCACCCGACCGATACCGATATCCAGTAAATTGATCACGAGACCGGAATTGATATCTTCATTATTATCCAAAAAGCCGAAAAAATCATCCGATGCATACGATGAGAGCGGATCAAGTGCCAGGTTATTCTGATAGGCAGGGACAAGATTGGTATTGTTGGCGATCCTGTCTTTATAATCAAAGGAAGCATCACCGAACAGTAATAAATACTTTGGTTTATTCACCGGGCTGGTTCCGAATTTATCGTAATACATTTTTACGAGATCCCTGATTGCTGTGGGATCAGGACTCCCACTGCCAAACTCATTATACACTTGTTCGGTTGTAACAACAGTAACCCGCAAACCATTTTGTTGTTGGTGAAGACTGGCCAACCGCTGGGCTTGTGATAACAATGCAGGATGAGTAACGATGAGCATATCGGTTGCCGTCCCATTATGCACATCCTGGTTACTGATCTTTCCGATCACAACAGGTTGTAATAAATTGACGGGATTAAAGGCTACATACTCGCGGAGCCTTGAACAATTATTGACGAAACGGAATTCAGTTCCGGCAAAATTTCCCTGCATCCGTAAGGGTTCCAGCGGTTGCGTGATCTCCCAAACCTGTGTATTGCTATTCGCGGCAGCTACTACGAATTCAGCATTTCCATTATTCACGCTTGTCCAATCCCTGAACAATAACTGATCGCTCCCATTCAATGAGATATTCCTCCGTGTGAATAATTCAAACCAGTTGATCCACCCCTGTGCATTAAACCCCCCGGGCACATACGTGTATAAAATATCAATATTGTTTTGCGTGGATGATCCATTCAGCAGCCCGTTTGCCTGCTGTGCAAAAAGATCGTATTGGTTGCCTGTTATTGAATTCACGAACAACTGGCCCGCCGGTTGATTGTTGATGCGGATATCAAAGCGGCTATTCACAGCAACGGAACGGGCAACACAATTTGTTTGTAATTGGATCGCAGTGCCATTAACAATATTGGGGAAATTGACTGTAAAATTCCTTGTCAACGATCTGCCCGGCAACGCAGATAATTCTTCACCATACCATTCCTTGCTTCCGGCCAGGAAATTCACCGTGTCGAGTTCATGAAAATATCTCTCTGAAAAACTGGTCACCGTATTCACAGGCGATCCAACCAGTGGAGCATTGGCAATCCTTTTTCCATTGGACCCGATATTCAGGAAATAAAAAGCCTTATCGCTGAAAACATTTTTGCGATGTGTAAACCGGAGATTAGCAGAATCTTTGATCCATTCATCGGGTCCATTGCTATAAAAAAGGATATAATCCGAACCATTCAGGACCCCATCACCCCCATCGACTACCTGGATGGCATTTTCGGACAGGTCATCAGTCCATGGGCCCGCATTCGCTTCCGACAGCATTGAACCGCCATTTCCAAATAAACGGATAGAGCCGGAGGAAAGTGAACTTGTATTGACACCCAGGCTATTAAGAAAGGGAATATCCATTTTATAGACCCCTGCCCTACTGACGCTGAGTTTGTACCAGCTACCCGAAGCCAATACAGAATGGGTGGCGTAGACCCGTTGACCATTGGCCATCAATGAGCCCACCAAAGTCATTATCCCCAGGACCAAAAAACAGGCGATTCTCATAGCTGTAAACCAACGGTTTTAAAGGGATTTTCCCCCTGAAAAAAAGTATTTCTGCGTAGCCGTTTTTAACGAAAGTGCATATATTCGCAAACGCGGCAGACAAAACACCCAGAGGGTGCAATATTTTGTCTCATCCGGCGTTAAATTTATTCCAATTCATAGGTTTATGCAAAAAACAATGAGAAACTTAACGATCCTACTATCCTGTGCAGTGTTGGTATCTTCCTGCAAAAACGGTGGTCTTTTCAAGAAAAAACAAGACAAGTCTGATGTAACAGGCTGGAACTACAATGATAAAAATCAGGGTGGTTACCGTGTTGCTAAAGGAAAAGAGCAGGGCCTTGGCCCCGGTCTCGTGTTTGTAGAGGGTGGTACATTCACCATGGGACAAACAGAAGAAGACGTGATGGGCGACTGGAATAACATTCCTCGTCGTGTATCTGTACCTTCTTTCTATATCGATAAAACCGAAGTTGCCAACGTTCACTACCGTGAGTACCTGCACTGGTTAGGAACGGTGTTCCCTGTTGATGGTGATGATAACAACAGGAAGATCGTTGAAGCGGCTCTCCCCGATACACTGGTTTGGAGAAGTGAGTTGAGCTACAACGAACCGTTGGTTGAATTCTATTTCCGTCACCCCGGTTTCAATGACTATCCTGTAGTTGGTGTTACCTGGAGACAGGCGCATGATTTCTGTCTCTGGAGAACAGACAGGGTAAATGAAAAAGCATTAGTATCCAAAGGATATATTAATAAAGCAACCCTGAAACCCGGCGCACAGCAAGGTGATCAGAACTTTACTACAAAAGCTTATTTGTTAGGTATCGATCCTCCTCCTCCCGGTAAGATCAAGACGAAGAAAGGAGATCCTAAAGTAACTACGGCTACAATGGAATCAGGTGTTATGTTACCTGACTATCGCCTTCCTTTCGAAGCAGAGTGGGAATATGCAGCTTATGGTTTGATCAACCAGAACCCACGTCCTCACGGTGCTAAAGAAAACAATAAAAGAGGTGAAGAGTTAGCCTCCCAAAAACAAATGTATCCATGGGCACAGAACATCAACGGTCTTCGCGATACCCGTCATGGCAGCTGGCAGGGAACTTTCCTGGCCAACTTCAAAAGAGGTTCAGGTGACAACGCGGGTGTGGCCGGTGGTTTGAACGACCGTGCATTCTATACTGCCCCGGTGAATTCATTCTTCCCGAACGGATTCGGTATCTATAATATGGCTGGTAACGTAAGCGAGTGGGTACAGGATGTGTATCGTCCTTTATCAACACTTGACTTCGATGATATGCCTGCTCCTTTCCGTGGTAACAGGTACCAGAAGATCTATAAAAATGATGCTGGTGAAGCAGAGAAAGACAGCGTCGGTAGAATTAAAATGGTTGATGTTACGGATGCAGAGAGCAAGAACCGTCGTAACTACCAGCGTGGTAATGTGATCAACTTCGCGGATGGCGACTCTTTATCACAGGCTTCTTATGGCTATGGTGTTACAACCCTGGTTAGTGATAAATCAAGAGTATATAAAGGTGGTAGCTGGAATGACAGGCCTTACTGGCTTACTCCTGGTAGCCGTCGTTACCTTGAAGAAGACCAGGCATTGAGCACACTCGGTTTCCGTTGCGCTATGGATCGTATGGGTAGCCCTGAAGGAAACGGACGTAAGACTGGTCAGCATTACAAGACCCGCAGACAAAAACGTTAGTCGAAAATCTTAAGATAGTAAGCCCTCCATCAGGAGGGCTTTTTGTTTATAACCATAGTGCCTCCGGCAACACAGATTATACAGCCCACAGATTGCACAGATAACCCGTTGTGTTATCTGTGCAATAATCTGTGTGAATCTGTGGTTAACCATTACGCCTTTGCGCAAATGCTTATGCCTCTTTGCGGTTAAATTCCTTATCATCGGCTATCCATCGTAATTTTGATACATGACTACAGAACAACTCTATGCGATCTATAAGGAATTTCCTTCCGTACAAACGGATACAAGAAAACTAAAAGAAGGCGATATCTTCTTTGCACTGAAAGGAGAAAATTTCAATGGCAATCATTTTGTTCAGAAAGCCCTGGATTCGGGAGCTTCTTATGCAGTTATTGATGAAGAGCAATATGCAGAATTCGGAAAGACAGTACTTGTAAAAGATGTACTCACCTCCTTACAACATCTCGCTGCTTATCATCGCCAACAGTTCTCGATTCCTATTTTAGCGATCACCGGCAGCAATGGTAAAACAACTACAAAGGAACTGATCCATGCCGTACTCTCCTCTGCTTTCAAAACATATACAACAGAAGGCAACCTGAATAACCATATCGGGGTACCCTTAACGATCCTGAAAATAAAAGAAGATGCGGAACTTGCTGTTATTGAAATGGGTGCTAATCACCTTGGCGAGATCGCATCGTATTGTTTGTATGCGCAACCTACACATGGTTTGATCACCAATTGCGGCAAAGCACACCTGGAAGGATTTGGCAGCGAAGAAGGGGTGCGGAAAGGCAAAGGAGAACTCTTCGATCATCTCCGCGCAATGAATGGTACGGCTTTTATCATGAAAGATTATCCTTACCTGCAGGATATGAGTAACGGCATTACAAATGTGATCAGTTATGGTACACATGATGCGGATACTGCAGGTCATGTATTACAAAACGATCCTTTCCTTGAATTGAATATGACCAAAGGTGTAAACTTCGGTACGATCAAAACTCAATTGGTCGGTGATTATAATCTACCCAATGTGCTGGCTGCTGTTGCGGTCGGAAAATATTTCAATGTAAAAGATGATGATATCAAAGAATCCATTGAAAAATACACTCCATCCAATAGTCGCTCGCAATTAAAAGAGATCGGCACTAACAAAGTGATACTCGATGCTTATAATGCCAACCCCAGCAGCATGCGATCCGCTATCGAAAATTTTTCGCGCATGCATGCCGGCCGCAAAGTGATCATTTTAGGAGGCATGGCTGAACTGGGTCAGGACAGCATCGCCGAACACCAGGCCCTGGTCGATCTGATCAGGAAATACAACTGGCAGGATGTAGTACTGGTGGGTGGTGATTTTTTAAAGATCAAACATCCTTTTCGTCAATTCGAGAACGCAACAGCTGCCGCGCAATGGCTGGGCCAGCAGGGTTTTGAAGATACTTACCTGTTGATCAAAGGAAGCAGGAGTATGCAAATGGAAAAAGTGCTGGGATGAATAATGAACAGAAGAACAGATGAATATTGAAGTATAGAAACATTGATACATTGCTTCATGTTCAATATTCTTATTCCTCTGTTCGATATTCTTTCCGACCTTTGTGGCCTGAAAAATCGAGCATGAGTGAAGTAAGAAAACACAGGGTCTATCTATCCTCCGCAATGGGCTGCCGCTGCCCCCGCTGTCGTGAAGGCAAACTTTTTAAGCACCCCGTCACATTTCGTCTCAAAAAAAATATGGAGATGAACAAGGAATGCCCTGTATGCGGGCAGGCAACTGAAATTGAGGTAGGGTTTTATTATGGGACCAGTTATGTGAGTTATGCATTGACCGTCGCGTTAAGCATCGCCACATTGGTTGCCTGGTATGTACTCATCGGCCTTTCCACGGATGACAATCGTTTCTTTTACTGGCTGGGTGCCAATGCGATCTTTTTATTCCTGCTTCAACCCTGGCTGATGCGTGTCAGCCGCAGCCTCTGGATATCCTGGTTTGTAAAATATGACCGGGACTGGAAACACCATAAAGCCGCCGATGTATCGGAAAGAATGAATGCGGACCAGGCGAATAACTGGTGAGAAGAGATAATAGATAAAAACTAATAGATAATAGTTGTCGCTAGTCTATTTCAGCGACTTAAACGAAAAATTGCCCCGCTGGGGCAATCATTTTTTGCGGAGACCAAGGGATTCGAACCCTTGATACGGTTTCCCGTATACACACTTTCCAGGCGTGCTCCTTCAACCACTCGGACAGGTCTCCTTAAGGGGTGCAAAAATACTGGTTAAGTGCTCAGCAACCGAATAATTTTTGAGCATTCTGTGTAGTTATTCGGGCAATTTCTTCTGTCCCAACTTGTTTGACTTGTGCCAATTTTTCTACCACATATTTCAAATAAGCCGGTTCATTTCTTTTTCCCCTGAAAGGTACAGGTGCCAGGTATGGTGCATCTGTTTCCAGGACAACATGATCAAGACTTACAGCTTCCATCACTTTATCCAATCCTGAATTTTTAAATGTTACAACTCCGCCAATACCGAGATAAAAACCAAGAGCGATTATTTCCTCCGCCTGTTTTATATCTCCTGAAAAACAATGGAACACACCTTTCAGTTTACCATTCTGATGTTCTTTCACTACGGCAATACATTTATCCGTTGCAAGACGGGAATGAATAGAAACAGGTATATCAAATTCCAATGCCCATTCCAATTGTTGGTGGAACGCCTCATACTGTTGATCGGTGAATGTTTTATCCCAGTAAAAATCAAGACCGATCTCTCCTACCCCGATGAATTTTCTTTTGCCGAACCAGTCCCTTGCCATCGCCAACTCCTCCCTGTAATTCTCTTTTACCGAGCAGGGGTGCAATCCCATCATGGAAATGCATCGATCCGGGTGCTCTGCCTCCAATTGAAGTTGAATAGCATGGGTCGTCGAATCGATGGCCGGTAGTAGAATTTTAGCAACGCCCTCAGTCCCAGCCCTTTCAAGCATGGCAGGCTTGTCTTCATCGAATTCGGGGAGATAAATATGGGAATGGGTGTCTACCAGGGTCATTTCCAGGGCTGTTTTAGGCAAAACTCAGCAAAAAATCGTAAGAAACCGTTAAACTTCCCCCAATAAAACCCATCTTAGTACCATTCACTAATCATTCTTCAAAACTCAAGTTTATGAAATCCAGGTTTAAACTAACCCAGTTGCTGAACCTTTCCATCTTCTTTTGCCTGCTCCTGATCGTTTCCTGCCAGAAGGAAAACAGCCGTAATGGCTCCGACGATGAACAGGAATTGGCAGCGTCCACAGCTTCTTCCGAATCAGATACGGAAGCAGAAAGTGTTTTTAATGGTTTCTTTGATGATGTAATCGGGGTCAATTCAGATGTAGGCATTGGAGGAACTGGCATATTCGGTCGTATCGCTTCATGTCCAGATGTTACCATTGATCACCTGAACGCACCGGATCCTTTTCCAGCAAGGGTTACACTCGATTTTGGCGTAAACGGTTGTACAGGCCCTGATGGCCATTTCAGAAAAGGAAAGATCGTTACAGTATATACAAACGGTCTGCGTATTCCCGAAGCTATTGCGACCACTGAATTCGTTGGGTTTTATTTTGACAGTATTAAAGTAGAAGGTGTCCATAAGATCACCAATACCAGTACAGTGAACCCGCCCCCTAACCGCCAGTTTACTGTTGACGTGATCAACGGAAAACTGACCCGCCCCAGCGGAAATTTCATCGAATGGAACAGTCATAAAGTGATCACCCAAACCGAGGGCCTCGCCACTTCTGTACCGCTTGACGATATCTTTAAAATAGAAGGTAATGCCCATGGAAAAGTAAAAAGAGGAGCCCTGATAGTCCTTTGGGAATCAAGCATAACCGAGCCATTGATCAAGCGCTTTAATTGCCGCTGGATCGTAAAGGGAAGAATAAGGACAGTGCGGGTAAACAGCAGTGCTACCAGCCCCTGGGTGGCTGTTATGGATTTCGGAGCGGGTAACTGCGATAACCTTGCTACGCTTACCATTAACGGGGTAACCCACCAAATTACTTTGCCGTAATTAAAAAAATATTATACCTTTAAACCAGTTTTCATAGGGTACGGATTAAAAACGGGCCAGGGTTTCTACCCAGGCCCTAACTTTTTTATACCTGAACCCATTTTTACAGGGGTCTGAAAACATAACCCATCTCCGAAAAAATTTGTAAAACCCGCGGTAACGCATAAGCGAGATTGGAGAAAGCCTTCTCGCTGTCATGAAATACAACAATAGAACCGGGCACGGTATACCTGCTTACATTCCCCAGGCATTTTTCTTTTGAGATCGAAGGATCAAAATCACCACTTAATACATCCCACATTATAATTTTCGCTGATCTATTCATTGTCTTCGGTATTTGTTGCGCCTGCGAGCGACGCAATCTTCCGTAAGGTGGCCGAAATAGATCAGAGTCGATAAAAGGCAATGCGGCTTCAATATCTGCCAGGTAATCCTTATCACTGGTTGTCCATCCATTCAGGTGCTGGTGAGTATGATTGCCCGTTGAATGTCCTTCGTCCAATATTCGTTTATAGATGTTTTCATGTTCTGCTACATTTTTCCCGATGCAAAAAAAGCTGGCCTTCGCATTGTATTTTTTTAATTCATCCAATACAAAAGTAGTGGCGACAGGATGCGGTCCATCATCGAATGTGAGATAGATAGCTTTCTCTTTTGTATTAATATGCCAAACCCGCCTGGGATATACTTTCTTCAGCCACCAGGGAGTTTTGATGAAATACTTCATACTGTTACACAAGTTAAGAGAAAGCTGTTAGTCTTTTGCAATGGATCATGGGCCAATAGCCTGTATCAGGCTATCTTTGCAGCCTATGGCAAAAAAAGTGAGGGTTCGTTTTGCACCAAGTCCCACGGGTGGTCTGCACCTGGGTGGAGTGAGGACAGTATTATACAATTACCTGTTTGCAAAAAAACATGGTGGCGATTTCCTGGTGAGGATCGAAGACACCGACCAGAGTCGTTATGTGCCCGGTGCGGAAGAATATATTTTCGAGACATTGAAATGGTGCGGGCTGGAACCAGATGAAAGTGTGAAGCATGGAGGTGCTCATAGCCCTTATCGCCAGAGTGAAAGAAAAGAAAGTTACCGGCAGTATGCTGAGCAACTTGTCAAAGACGGCCATGCATATTATGCTTTTGATACCCCTGAGGAATTGGAACATATGCGCCAGGCGCATAAAAGCGAGCATAACCCTTCACCGCAATACGATCACAACGTGCGGATGAAGATGAAGAACTCATTGAACCTGACGGCAACTGAAACAGCAAAATTATTAAGCGAAGGAACCCGGCATGTGATACGGATCAAAATGCCCGAGAATGAAACTGTAACGTTTACCGATATGATCCGTGGCGAGATCCATTTTGAAACATCGCTGGTAGATGATAAAGTATTATTGAAAGCGGACGGCATGCCTACTTATCATCTCGCGGTAGTGGTTGACGATCATGCAATGGAGATCAGCCATGCATTCCGTGGTGAAGAATGGTTACCATCGGCGCCGGTGCATATATTACTATGGAAATATTTATTCGGTTTGAATAAAATGCCGCAGTGGGCGCATTTTCCCCTCATACTCGGACCTAATGGCAAACTAAGCAAAAGGGATGGCGCCAAATATGGTTTCCCGGTATTTGCCATGAACTGGACGGATCCGAAAACAAATGAACTGACCGAAGGCTTTAAAGAGAAAGGATTTTTACCCGAAGCATTTATCAACCTGCTGGCTTTACTTGGCTGGAACGATGGTAGTGAACAAGAGATATTTTCCAAAGAAGAGCTGATCGAAAAATTCTCGATGGATCGTGTGCATAGTGCCGGTGCAAAATTCGATTATGAAAAAGCGAAATGGTTCAACCATGAATGGATAAAAAGGTTTGAGGTTTCGGGTTTGAGGTTTGAGGTTAAGAGACTTCTATTGCAAAGCGGTATTACTATTGCTGATGACCAACAATTGGAAAAAGTTATAGAGCTTGTAAAAGATCGTTGTACACTGCTTCCTGATTTTGTACAACAATCGTCCTTCTTTTTCAAAACACCGGAACAATGGGATATTGATGCGGTCAAACCCAAATGGAACGAAGACAAAAAGAATTTCTTTATCGCCTATGCGGAAAAACTACAGGGTGCTGCGGAATGGAATGCTGTTTCCCTGGAAAATAGTTTTAAAGAACTGGCGACTGAAAAAAATATAAAGCCTGGTGAATTGCAATTACCGTTGCGTATCATGCTGGTGGGTGGTAAATTCGGTCCTCCTGTTTTTCATATTGCAGAACTGCTGGGCAAGGAAGAAACGATCACCCGTATAAAAAATGCGTTGGCTGCATTCTAAGATCAGCCCTGTTGTTGTATTAATTTCATTAGTTCGTCCAGTCCCTGTTCTTGCTGTATCACCCTGGTATGTTCGGGTTTCAACCGGAATATTCCTTTTGTATTCAACGTGACCTGTTCAGGAGTTCGTATACCAGGTATGATCACGGATATTTCAGGGCAGCTCAATATAAAACTCAGGGCCAGCTGGGTCTTTGAACAATTATAGACCGAACAAAGCTCCCATATTTTTTCCAATGCTTTATTCGCCGAATTAATTATTTCGGGAGTCAATCGGTTCTTCCGGTGATCATTACTGGCAAAATCAACTCCATTATCGAATTTACCAGTGAGCAACCCGAATTGCAAAGGCATCCTTGCAATGATACCATAACCGTTTTCCGCAGCTTGTTTTATAACAGGCAGGGCTTTTTGGTTGATAAGATTAAAGACAAGCTGGAATCCATTGCCCAATTTATTTTGCAATAGCCATCCTGCATCCGTAATTGGGTCAAATGTATTTAACGACAAACCCCAATACCGGATCTTGCCCTGTTGTTCTAATAATTGCATGGCTTCGATACAATCACCCTGTTGCAACTGTGGAAGCCGGGCGCTATGAAGCTGGTAATAATCGATCGTATCTCTTTTTAACCTTCGCAGGCTTTGTTCGCATGCTGATACGATATATTCTTTTGAATAGTCAGTGGTGAATTGATTATTCCGTGCCACATTACCCACTTTGGAAGCGATCAGTATTTCTTTATTGGCACCGATCGTCTTGCCCAATAATTCTTCGGAATGACCCAATCCATAAATATCTGCCGTATCAAAAAAATTGATCCCCGCATCCTGTGCCGCATAAATGGCTTTTGTGGAAACCGAATCGTCGGCATCGCCCCAGCCGATCGAAGTGTTTCCGATCATGGCCCCGCCTCCGATGGCCCAGGCACCAAAACCGATCTCGCTCACAGATAGATCCGTATTGCCGAATTTCCGGTATTGCATATTGTAATTTAGTTTACTCCCGCAAATCTTCCCTCTTCAATATTAAATATTACTTTCGCATCTATGAGCAGACCTGCCAGGGTATTAGTTGCCAAAGTCGGACTCGATGGCCACGATCGGGGAGCTAAAGTGATCGCCACTGCATTGAGAGATGCGGGGATGGAAGTCATATATACCGGTCTGCGCCAAACCCCGGAAATGGTGGTAAACGCGGCTTTGCAGGAAGATGTGGATGCGATCGGTATCAGTATTCTTTCCGGTGCGCATATGACGGTCTTCCCCAAAGTGATCGGGATCATGAAAGAAAAAGGAATGAACGATGTATTGCTTACCGGCGGCGGGATCATTCCTGAAGAAGATATGAAAGCCCTCCACGAAATGGGCGTGGGTAAATTATTCGCCCCCGGCACTCCTACCTCCGAGATCAGTGCCTATATCACGGGATGGGTGAAAGAGCATCGTAATTTCTGAGCCCATTAGAACCCATCCCAGAAGTCGCTTGCTGAGCATTTCTCACAAAGACGCTAGGTCGCAAAGCTTGAAAGTCAATAGGAAATATTTTGCGCCTTGGCGCGAAATAAAACTTTTGTGATAAGTTCTAGTCAACAAGAACTTATCACGCTGCCAATCCCGCCATTCCTGATAATTCATATCGTAAATTCATCGAGATGCAGGAGCAGCAATAAAAAGTGCGGGTTACGGCCCGCACTTTTTATAGGTCTGGGTTTATTCTTTTGAAAGCTGGCTGATCTCTGCCACAGTCAATAGACGACTATAGAAACGGATATCATCGATCTTTCCTTTCCAATAAAGCCCGTTATTATAACCCAGCACAATTGTTTTTAAGCCTTCGTTAATTGTTCCCGGGTGATTGGTTACGCCGGCCAGGACGCCGTCTTTATACAACGTAATATCGGTACCATTATACATGAGTACATAATGATGCCAGTTAAGATCAGGACATTCGGCTACAACACTGCTAGTAGGGCCGACACTTACCACGCCATTTACCTGTTCTGCCTTTTGGGTAAAGCATAAAGGTCCACCGGTGAAAAAATATGCCAGAGGTGTGGTCATCTCATCTTTGGCAATCCATACAGATACAGAAGAATTGGGTTTATGAAGGATTTTTTCCAGCGTAAGTTTAGATCCACCATCTAATTGCAAAGCACTGGCGGCATTTCCTTTACGGTCTGCTGTAAATGATGTAGTACCGAAAGTAACGGAAGTACTTTTCCCGGTTTCATCATTGTAACTGCTGGAAAACTTATAGAAAGCTTCCAGGCCGCTTTCAGTAACAGGATCAGGGGTTTTTGTGCCTGCATCTTTTTTACAGGAAAAAAGAAATACAGGTACTGCTGCTAATAAAATAAACTTTTTCATTGATTAAGGTTTTGTGTTAAAAAAATTATACTGCAAATAAACTATAGTGATGCCTGTTTACGATCCAAATACTACCAGGAGGATGCTACTGTTTATTATCCGGTATAAAAAAGGCCGCAGTCTTCACTGCAGCCCTTAAACCATCCCTGTAAGAAAATATCAATAATACGTGTAGTAACCAATCACTGTTGATGTGGGTGTTGTTTCTGTTACTTTAGAAACCAATCCCTGTGCATTATACTCGTACACGTAATCTTCCTTAATTCCTGTTCCATCGGGATTTTTATGTGTGAGTGTTTTGCACATAAGTTTTGAAGGAGCCCTGTACCAGGTGATCCCCGAATTCTCTGGCTTCTGCACACAAGGCTGATCGATATAATACTCGTAGACATTAGTAAGGTACCAGTTGCCATTGGTCGAGTATCGAACGCTATCCTGGTTGCCGCCACTATAATAATACTGGTTCACTGTTGTAGCGCCATTATATACAGCAGTGACCTTGCTGAATGTCTTGTCGGCATTATACTCATATAATGTAAAATTGGCCGGTATATCTTTGTTATAGACTTTGGCTTCTAACCCGTCAGCATTCAGCTCAATGATCGTTGTGTTGGAAACAATACCGGATGCATCATACTGGGTTTTAATTACCTTATTCTTACTGTAAGCGATCTCCAACCTGCTGCCATCAAAAGAAACGATCTTCACCTGTCTGCCATACTGGTCATAGGTATATGTATCAGGTTTGGATTTGAAATCTACTATCTTATATTTTGGTGCATTGCTAACAGGAATGATCTCTGTTTCATTTTTGTCTTTATTGCATGATAGCAGGGAGGTCGCTGCCAGCATGGAAAAAAATATTCTTTTCATTGCTAAAATTTTACTTGTGGAATTGATAATAGTTAATACTTGTAATAAACAATATCAATATCGCCGTTATATTCATTTGTCTCCTTCACGATCCTTCCTTTTGCATCGAATTCATAAGTATACATCACGGCCGGGTTAAAGCTACCGTTTGAAAAAAAGTATTGCTCTGTTTTTATCAGGTTTTTGCTTTTATGTCCCAGCCAGGTTTGTCCTGTCGCATCATAATCAAGCACATTTGGTTTGTCGGTGTAATATGTGCGCTTCACGGTGCTTTGCCATCCGCTTGGAGCAGAAAACCGGACGCTATCGCAATTTCCATTGCTGAAAAAATAATCGGCTGTGCTGATCACACCATTATAGGTGGTAGTGGCTTTGATCTGCTGTTTATCATTATTGTACACTCTCAGCTCCTGGTAACTAGGGTTAGAAGACCAGGTTTCTTTACCAACCAGGCCATTGGCGTCAAGGTCGTAGGTGTAGATTTCTTTTAAACTACCATCTGTCTTGTATTCCTTCTCGATAACTTTTCCTGCGGGGTACTCGAACTGCGATTTACCGCCATCCGCGTATAGCTTCTGCACCAGCCGGCCGGATGCATCATAACTGTAAGTCCGGGTTCCACCGCTGATAACCTGTTTTACCTTGTTTTCAAGAGAGACGGGGTTGACGGGCACTGTGTTGTCGTTATTTTTTTTACAGGAAACAACAGTTGTTGCCGCCAGTAAAATGAAGATGATCTTTTTCATGATGTAAGGTTTTAATTGTTTGTTTTGATAGATCAAAGAAAGGATGAAAACTTTCTTTTGTTGCAGAGATACTACTCTAAGGGATTTATTGTTTATTGAACGGGTAAGTATTATTCCAATACTCGTCCAAAAACTATTTTACCACTGAAATTGGCAAAGCCATATGCACTAACAAGGAAACGTTTTGTATTTGCATCGAACGCTACAGCAAAGCCGAACAGGTCTTCATTTACACCCATTTTATCCTGTACTATTTTCACTTTCGCCCAGCCTACGCCGATTCGTTGGTAAATACCGGCTATGCCTTTTTCAGTATCACCATATGCATTGGGTGCGCCCACCATAAGATATTCTCCTGAAATATTGACACTGTATCCGAATTCGTCTTGGGTCTGCATATCATCCAGCACAATCCGCTGTGCAAAATCCCAATTCGCACCATTGAGATGATAAACAAAAGCAGCTCCGCCATCCACCACGAGATAATCAAATAATGGACATCCAATGACTGCATTGTTACCTGAAATGGATACACTAAATCCGAATTCATCGTCGGCTTGCCCTTGCTGATTGAGCTTGGTACGCATTATCCAATTCGTTCCGTTATAGTAATAGAAAAGGACCGAGCCCTGGTCCGCATTGGCACCCACATCATCACCCGGTTCTCCTACGATCAGGTTGCTCCCGGAAATAGAAACGCTTTGTCCGAAATTATCATTCTTTAACCCGGATATATCGAAGATCTTTTGCTTCAACGTCCATGTGCCGCCTATGTTCTGGAATATGCAAGCAGAACCTTGGTCGGTCTGAGCACCAAAATCATCAGCATTAGCTCCAACGATCAAAAAATTACCATCCATCGAAGCACTTATGCCAAAATAATCAGTCGCCGCACCATTATTATCAGTTATCTTCTGCGTCATGACCCAACTCGTTCCGTTATAATGATAAATGATCGCGGATCCCTGATCAGTATTCGCACCAATATCATCTCCCGGTATACCCACGATAGCATAGTCACCGCTGATGGAAACACAAGCACCAAAAACATCTCCTGCTACCCCACCCGCTTCGGTTATCTTTTGCATCAGGTCCCAGCTTGTACCATTGAAATGATAGAAAGAAGCAGAGCCCTGGTCTGCATTGGCAGCCACGTCATCGAATGGTGTACCTACAATTGCAAAATCACCGCTGATCGCGACCTTGTATCCATAATGATCATCAGCAGCTCCCGAAGTGTCACCTGCGGCCTCGTATTCACCAAGGCCATTCATACTGCAGTCACCCCAACTTCCTGATCCGTCACCACTGCTTGCTGAAAGAGCCTGCCAGCTGGCATTTCCCGAGCCGTCACTGGTGAGAACTTTTCCGGAACCTGCGTTAGGTAATAATTTGATGGCGTTGGGTTTTACGGTGTCAGCCTTGATATTTCCCGTCACATGCAATTTCTCTGCAGGGCTGTTGGTGCCGATACCAACATTCTGTGCGACCGACATCGCAGCGATCGACATAAACAACCATCCTGTTAGTAGTAACTTTTTCATGATCGTAAGGTTTAGGTTTTGTTTGATCATTAAAGAAACAAATTGCTTTACCGACTGATCATGGTATGCTACTGAATGGTCACTGTATTTTATTAAAAGGAAATAATCACCAACCTGGTTGCAGTGAATAAAAAAAGCCCCGCTGAGAGCAGGGCACCAATTGATAAGGCTTATGGTTAATGCTAATGAAGACTATAATTTACCAATGCATGGCTATCGCCTGCAGAGGATGTTGTGAGTACCAGGCCGGTGTCTCCGGCATAATAATACTGGGTAAAAAAACCCAGCGGCATCATATTCCCGTTCACCACGACACGACTCTCCGCTTCGATAAAAATGATATTATTAAAGGTCTTTCCTTCGACCACTTTGCTCATACCTGTTTCTTTCACTACCATGATCAGGATACAATCCAACCCGTTAGCCTTGAAATTGATCTCCCAGCTATCATCTTTTTTCAGGTCGTTTTTCAGCCATTGCTGAAAATTTCCTGCCTCGAGGGCATCCGTACTGAACATATTCCCATCTGTTTTTACCACGCTGCTGGTATTGGCAGCACTGTTGTGGATGGTAAAATCATTTCCATTCACCGCTGTCACTTTATTGGTATAGACCGAACCGTCCTTCTGCTTGTATTGCCATTCATTTCCGGCGGCCAGGGGATAATAATTCATCGGTTGATTTTAATAGTTCAAAGTAAAGGCCGGCAGCCCGGACTAAGGGAAAGCATTTACTCAACGGCATACTCTGCTTAGTAAATGGCAATCTTCCTACTTCAAAGAAGCAAGCACTTCCTCCTTCCGACGACGGCTCACTTCCACCTTACTGTTATCTTTTAATACCGCAAACCCTTCATGGTCAATGAATGAAATGAATTTTTTATTGACCAGGTGGCTTTTGTGGGTACGGATAAAATGCTGCGGGGAGAGCAGGGTATCGTATTCGCCCAGTGTTTTCGAGATCAGGTAGGTGCTGTTATTCTGCATGAAGAATTTGGTATAATTCCCCACTGCTTCACAGCGAACGATATCGGCAGGTTTCAGGAAATGCACCCCTTCTTTGGTAGGCAGGGCCAGCCTGAATTCGTCCGCGGATGGGGCCTGTATATTATACATGATATTCTTCAGCAGTTCATACTGCTGCTTATAATCGTCATTGCTTTCCAGGAAACGCCTCACGGAAGATTGCAGCTCCTCGATATCGATCGGCTTGAGCAGGTAATCAAAAGCGCTGAAGCGGATCGCCTGTATAGCGTACTCATTATACGCTGTGGTAAAGATGATCTTGAAATTCTTATTCGGCATTTTCTCCAGCACTTCGAATCCGTTCAGGTGCGGCATCTGGATATCCAGGAAGACCAGCGCAGGCTGGTATGCATGGATGATATCGGCTGCTTTCCGGCTATCATTACAGGCCATCACCTGGTGTATCTCCGGGATCGTTCTCTCGATCATCAACCGAAGGGCGTCTGTTGCCCTTTCTTCATCGTCAATTAAAAGTACTTTCAGCATAAACTGGTTTTGTCCTTGTTTCCTGCGCCAACGCTGAAGCCAGGCGCAAGTGTTCAGGATGTTACGGGAAAATTTATTTCGACCCTTGTACCCGATGAATGACCATTTACTCCTTCCAGGTCGATGATCCTAACACTTCCATCACGACCATTGAGTGTCCGCATTGCTTTGAGTCGCTCCTGCGACACCGCAATCCCTTTACTGGTATGCTTCTTATCCTGCCCCGTTGCCATTTTCATCTCCGCTGCTTTTTTCCTGCCAATGCCATTATCCTCGATGGTACACTTTATGAATTCATCCTCATCGGTGAACGAGATCTTCAATATCCTTTCTCCTTCTTTATGCATCAACCCATGCCAGATCGCATTTTCAACGAATGGTTGGATTAATAAGGTCGGTATCTTCACTTCATCTGCTTCTATCGCACTATCCACTGTAACTTTATAACTGAAGGTTTCTTTGAAACGTATCGATTCGAGTTCGATATATAAATTCAGTATCTCCAGTTCTTCTTTCAATGTTATCGTTTCCTTATCACTGTGAACCAGTATCGCCCGTAATAGTTTAGAAAAGCGTGACAGGTACTTGGTCGCAACGATATCTTCGTTCGCCAGGATCATCTGCTGGATCGAATTCAACGCATTGAACAGGAAATGTGGGTTCATCTGGAGACGCAGGCTCTGGAGACGACTCTCTGTGGCTTTTTGCTTGTTCTCCAGCAATTCCAATTTTGCTTTTTGCTTCTCTTCCTCTGCTCTTGTACGTTGTATCTGGTTAGCACAAAGCACGGCCACTGTCGATAATATCTGTAAATGACGGTTGGTGAAAAATCCTTTTTGCGGGTGTTCACTATCGATCACGCCGATCACTTCATTATCGACAATGATGGGAACTGCTATTTCCGATGATCTTTTCTGGTCGTCTACAATATATCGTTTGTCGTCCTCGGTATTCTCGATCAACTCATATTTACCAGTCTTCGCAACAGAGCCAACGATCCCTTCACCCACCGCTATTTCGAGAGGACGATGGATCGTAAAATCAATAGGATTCTTGGGACCATATGCCGCTTTTTGCTGAAGCATGTTTGTTTCCGGGTTCTTCAGGTATATGACACAGTCCTCGAATTTCAGTTTGCTGATACAGTTCTTCGCTACATCCCATAAAAGATCATCGGTATGATGGTGGAGGTTGATCTGGGAAGCGAAATAGGTAATAACCAACTCAGCCTCGAGATCATTCCTTTTACGCTCTTGTTTTTTCCGGTAAAAATTAATGACGATACCGATGAGCAGGATCCCCAATAAGAATCCCCCCAGTTTTACCCACCATTGCTGCAGTAAGGGTTTGGCGATCGTGATGGTTACCGCGTTTTCCGCATCTTTCCAATCCTTCCCATCGTTACTGGCCTGTAAACGGAAAACATATTTTTTGCCAGGCGACAATGAGCTGTAACGAACCGAATTCTGGTCAAGGACTTTTATCCAATCCGCATCTGCCCCTTCGAGTTTATAGCGATAGAAAGTGCGGAGACTGGGACTGTACTCGATCGAAGAAAAATAGAAATTCACTGCATTATCCTTGGCAGACAGCTTCAATTCGGCATTACTGGTAAGATCGTATATGCCTTGTCTTGTCTCTACCCGCTGAACAAATGATCTCAGGTTCAATTGCTGGCGGAGGAGATCATCGGGATAAAAATACTGGATACCTCTTTCTGTTCCCCAAACCAGTTCATCATCCGAATTCTGGTGATAAGAAAATATCCTGAAACCCTGGATGCTCAGACCATAACGTTCATCGAATATCCGCAGGCTGGAGTCGGCTATATTAAAACAGGAAAGACCCACATCGTTACCCATCCACATCCTGTTATGCTTATCCAGTAATAATGCTTCAACCCTGTTATTCTGAAGACCGTCTTTTACAGTAATGTTCTTGATCTTTCCGCTATTGAGTAAAATAGAAAGACCATCCGTAGTGCCGACATACAGGTTATTGAATTTATCCTTATTGATCGTCAGGAGATAATCGGATATTAATCCATTTTTTGAATTGTAAACTGTCAATGCTTTTGTCGACAGTTCATATTTCCACAATCCTTTTGTCCTGCAAACCACCCATATATGATCAGGATCCGGGAAGAACATCATATGTGTATCGAAATCGCGGAGCTTTTCCAGCGGGTGTCCTGCAAAATGATCTACTTTGAACGTATTGATATCGATCCGGCAAATACCATTCCTGCCCGATAGCCAGATATTTCCATCAGGCCGTTCCTGCATATGCCAGAGATAACTCGGGGGAACATGATTGACATCCGCAGTATCGTTACTGATATGTTTGATCAGCTTGTTGTTCTTATCCAGTACATAGACTCCTTTTGTGCCTGTGCCGATCCATAACCTGCTTTTACTGTCGATGTACACAATGCTTACGCCCTCATTATTCACTACGGACTCACCTGTTCCGGCAGCATAATCAAGAAAGTTTGTCGTGTTGGTACTTCTTTTCCATTCAAGCACATTATTTCCCGTACCGATATAATAAGTGTCATTATCCCGGGTAGTTATATTATTGACATAACCATCATAGCTATTCCCGTGCTTATCCTGGAAAATAAACTGCTGGCCGATGACGCCGTTGTTCTTAAAATAGCTGATGCCATGCGGCGAGCAGCCCAAAAAGACCCAGGCGCTATCGGCCATGATCTGGTTGGGACTATTATTGATCACGGAAGTAGGATCGGCGGCATCGTGCTGGTAATGGTATAACTGGTGAGTGACTGTATTGAAAATATAAAAGCCCTGTTTGAAAACGGCAATCAGGAACTGTTCGTTATTTATTTTTTTAACTCTTGTCACTAACCCTTCGATTAGTTTACCGAATTGATCTTTGGCATCTTTCAATGGGTAGCTCACTAATTGCGTGGACAGGTCGATACTTTGTAGTTCTTGTTTTTCCCTGTCAAAGACCAGGAGTTCATTGGGTGTCCAGCGGGTAAGTATCGTCAATCCTTTAACCGTATACTTTTTCTCAACTTTTTTGTCTTTGAAATTGACCTTGAACAATCCATCCCCGATCGAAAAAATATGGTTATGCTCATCGAAATTGATGACCTGGTTAAAATTCTTTGCTTGCAATGTGTCGAATCCGGCGATCGTAATTTTTGAAAAATTCTGCATAGTCAGCGAGTCGAAGGGTGTAATATCTTTTCCGGGTGCCAATGCAAAACTTCCGCTGTTGGTATACAGGAGCACACCCTGGTCCTTTGTCCTGATCACCCATTTTACAACTACCGGTTTATCGTTTTCCAGCATTGTAACCCGGTGTATCTTTCTTTTTTCATCGATGAGCGTTACATACCCGTTTTGACTAAGGGCCCAGACCCTGTTGCTTTCATCGCATACAACAAGCCTGCCCTGGTCCGTTACAAATTGAGGATATTCTGCTTTATAATATTTGGTAACGGTCTTACCATTGAACATATTCAATCCATCGCCGGTAGCGATCCAGAGGTTGCCCATTTTATCCATACACATATCCTGGATATAGTTGTCCGAAAGACCATGTGATGTATTCAGCTGTGAAAAAAATATATTCGGCCTTCGTCCCGTTTGTTGTGAGAAGGATGCAAGCGATTGCAGCAGCAGGTTCGTTGCCAGACACAATACTAATATCAGGGGTCGGGATATCATAACTACTTAAAAATAGAGCATTTAGCCGACAGCTTATAGCCGGTGCGACCGAGATTACTCTGCGGTATCTCCTGTCGATTGAACGGTATGGCGTTTAATAATAAATGATGACTGCACCTCGCCCCCCATCTGATCCATACGCATTGGCGGAGCTGGAGCCGCCGCCACCGCCACCGCCATACATTCCACCATAGGTTGAATAGGAAAACCGGAGGTTAAAACCGGATGAATTATTGAACGCTGCAAAATGTCCTCTTCCTCCTTTTAATCCCCTGACCATCGTAGGATCACCTCCATGACCATATTGCCGGCATGTCATATAATCGGTCGAACTATATTGGTGATACGTTTCAGTCGTAGGTTCACCGGGATTACCACATACATAAATGAGGTAATCGCCATTGGCTATTGTAGTATTAACAACTGCTCCCGGACCGTTGGGATTTGCGGCCAAACCACCGGGGACTGTAAAAAGAAAGCCAGGGGAAGTAAAGAAAATACTTGACAGGCCACCAGCTGATGCCGGGAGATTCGATGCCGTAGGAGCTGCACCTCCATTGCCTATAGTAATGTTCAATTGATTACCCGGGGCTACAGTATAGTTTGACAACTGCATAAAAGATCCACTACCGCCGCCGCCGCCTACAGCACCTCCGCCACCGGCTCCCCATGCCTGGATACTGATCTTTGTTACCCCGGCAGGAACAACCCAGGATCCGCTCTGCGTAAAAATGCTATTGCGCTTATAGCCGGAAATATCGGTCCACTCTGTATTACCAGCATCATTCGTAACAAGTACCTGTCCGCTCTGTCCAGCAACACCATTTATCTTCAGGTTACCTTCCAGGTTGATATTACCAGTTACTTGTAGCTTTTCAGAAGGGGTGTTGGTACCAACACCTACATTTTGTGCATAGAGTTTGGAAACTACGAGCAGAAGTAGGATCACTAAATTATTTTTCATTACAGGAGGTTTAATTCAAATCTATCAGCTCACAATCCATTGCAGGACCGATCCTTATTTAAAGGCATTTTTTAATTACTCTGCGGTTAGAACCGTTTAATAGGCCGGTTAAGTACCATTGACTAAACAAAAGCTGCCAGAGACTAATTGGAATTGGCCCGGGCTGGGCGGGCATTTTATCTTGCACCAGGTTAATAACTCTGATAATATCTCAAATATGTCGAACATGAAATGGAATAAGGAAAAAATAACGGATATCCTGATGATGGTGGTATTGGCTGCTGCAGTGACATTACTCGCAATAATTCTTTAACCATATTGGTGGATTCGCGGACGTTTTAAGCTGTACCTCCCGGTGCAGCTTTTTTTATCGTTACATTTGGCAAAATTCCTGCTATATGTTTCAAACCCTGTTGACCTCTATCGAAAATGGCATCTATACGATCACGATCAATCGCCCCGATAAACTGAATGCTTTGAATAAAATAGTGCTGGACGAACTGAATAAAGCATTGGATGAGGTCCGCGACAATAATGAGATCAGATCGGTGATCATCACCGGTGCGGGACCGAAAGCATTTGTTGCCGGTGCCGATATTTCAGAATTTGGCGGATTAAATAAAGCAGAAGCGATGGCGCTTGCTCAAAGAGGACAGGATACATTTGCCCGTATTGAGAATTCTGCCAAGCCGATCGTGGCTGCCGTGAATGGCTTTGCATTGGGTGGTGGTTGTGAACTGGCGATGAGCTGTCATTTCCGTGTTGCTGCTGAAAATGCAAAATTCGGTCAGCCGGAAGTGAATCTTGGATTGCTCCCCGGTTATGGTGGTACACAACGACTGGTACAATTAGCCGGCAAAGGAAAAGCCATGGAGCTCCTGATGACAGCTGGTATGGTGGATGCCAATGAAGCTAAACAGATCGGCCTGGTCAATTATGTTACCACTGCTGAAAACCTATTAGCGTCCACTAAAAAATTGCTCGATACTATTAATTCAAAAGCTCCTCTTGCTGTTGCAGCCTGTATCAAAACAGCCAATGCTGTTTTTGATGAAACAAAAGATGGCTATGCAATGGAGATCGAAGAATTTGGAAATTGTTTTTCTACGGAAGACATGAAGGAAGGGACTTCAGCGTTTCTCGAAAAGAGAAAGGCAAATTTTAAGGGGAAATAAATTATTCTAATTAAAATACTGTTCAGGAAAAATCCTCACCACCTTCACAAACCGGCCCCGGTAATATTTTTCCATTGGTGTTATCACCACTCCCAAACCATTTTTCCCGGATGTGGAATGGATAAACCATATTTTATTATCGCGAAGACTTTCGATGATCCCCATATGGCCGACAATACGAACCGTACTATCGGTCCCGGTAAATAAGATAAGATCACCGGGCTTAGCAAGAGATGAATCTATTTCCCTTCCATAATTGGTAAAGTCAACGGAAGAACGGGGAACTTCTACGCCAAAATGATTGAATACATACGTAATAAAACCCGAGCAATCGAATCCTTTTGCCGGATCGGTGGAAGCATAACAATAGGGAATACCTTGCAGCGTGCGGGCAAATCTAAGCAGTGAATCAGGATGCAGACCCGGAATCGATACGGTAGCTGATGCATGGGTCGTATCGGGAACCGGTGCGATCACAACAGTATCCATCGGGTTATTCTTTGCATCGGTATTGCCCTCCTTACACCGGGGAAACAAGACGACTATTATGCAAAGGATAAAAAATTTCATGGGAGACTATTGTTCCACCAATTTCTCATCGATCATATAGGCTGCAACTGCGCTTACATTATCGCTTCCGATCGGGTCGTCGAGGTAGACACGGAATGAATTGATATTCTTTGCCGGGAACGTGATGATCCGTTTCTTCCCCACACTTGTACCATTTATCTCGCTGATGACCTTGTTATCCCTGTAAAAAACGATCTTGAAGTTGCGGATACTTTGTCCCAGGTGGATCGCTTCGCGTAACACGATACAATTGATCTTTACCCGCTGGGGAAATTCCACGATAAAATTCTGCAGGTTCGCTCCGAATGCCCCTCCTTCTTTATCTACGGAACGGAAGGTCACTTCTTTCGGTGCAAACTGGTAAAAGATATTAGCGGTCTTAAGCAGGTTCTCGTTAAAATTCTCATCCCGGAGTTTTTTGAATTCGGTCAATACCGCGATATCCTTGTCCGGTATCAATCCCCTGCGATCGGGCGGAACATTTAATAAAAGATTGGCCCCACGTCCTACCGATTTCAGCCAGATATTAAAGAGTTGCTGCGGTGTTTTTACCTTACTGTCTTCAGCCGCATGCCAGAACCAACCCGGCCGGATACTTACATCACATTCGGCCGGTATCCATCTTCTCCCTTCATAATTACCATGATTCAGTGTATCGGTCGGAGGAGCTCCGAGCCCCCTGTTGAAGCCCTCGGGATTTAAAAAGTTCCAGTTGGGATCACCGGCGATACCATTCTCATTACCGGTCCAGCGGATATCGGGGCCGATATCACTAAAGACAACTGTCTTGGGAGAGAACTGTTTCACTGTATTCTCAAATCGTTTCCAGTCGTACACTTGTTTTTTTCCATTCGGCCCTTCTCCATTAGCCCCATCCCACCATAATTCAAATATGGGCCCGTAATTCAAAAAGATCTCTTTCATCATTCCTACAAAAACAGAATTGTATTTCTCTGTTCCATAGTCAGGATGATTTCTATCCCAGGGAGAAAGATATACGCCGAATTTCAATCCACCTTCGCGACAGGCGGTAGATAATTCTTTTAATACATCGCCTTTGCCATCTTTCCATTTACTTTCTCTCACCGTATGTTTTGAAAAATTACTCGGCCAGAGGCAAAACCCATCATGGTGTTTGGCTGTAATGATGATGCCCTTGGCACCAGCTGCTTTTGCAGCATTCACCCATTGCTTGCAGTCCAGTTCCGTTGGGTTGAACATATCTTCCGGTTCAGTACCCGAGCCCCACTCCTGGTCACTGAAGGTATTGGGTCCAAAATGAACAAAGAGATAAAACTCTGTTTCATGCCAGGCCAATTGCTGCTTGGTCGGAATAGGTGATTGATAATTGCTTGGCTGTGTTTGTGCGGATGAGCTAAACCCAACCATTACGAGGATGGATAGCAGCAGTGTTTTCATACAAGTCATTTCTTCCGTTATTTCTTCATTTTAAAGAGATACAGTATTTCGGCTGCTATAGGATGACTGGCTTTATAAGTGTAGCCCATCAGCCGGGCTATTGTTTGAGCGAATTGTTGCTGGTAAAGTTGCATATCACCTTTCAATTCTCCTCTTTCCGGCGTATCGGGTCCCATTACGGCAAACCAGATCTCGTGCGAATCCTCTACCTTATTATTATGGCTGGTCCATTTCTCCTTTTCAATGTCCCCCCGACCATGATCGACCGTTATCAATAAGGTCGTTTTGTTCTTATACTGCGGATCCGACTGCACAAAATTCCAGATCTCCCTGATCCAGGCATCCACCTGGTGACCTGCATCCAGATAAGACCGGTACTCGCCTGCATGGGCCCATTCATCGGTCTCCCCGTAGGCAATGTACAATACTTTCGGTTTACGATTTCTTAAATATTCCATAGCCCCGTAATGCGTGAATACATCAAAACATTCATCCTCACCCCAGGGCTTATGCGAATCGTTCAACATGGCATTCATCAGCCGTTCATTGGCATTGGGACTCTTTCCGCCAAATTTGTTGAACCCTGAAACTACAGGTATACCACTGCGTTCTTCATTCAATATCCGGTCAAATGCCTCCCAGGCACCAAAAGCAGCTACCCTGCCTTTTAGCTTTGGCTGTTTATTCAGGAATTCCAATACCGTTACATTGGGATTGGCCTTGTATCCATTACTGTTAATATTGGTATCGGCATAGCCGGTGAATATTTCGCTATACCCGGGATAACTGAACCAGAAAGGATTGGCATTATCTACTTTATTACCCAGGGTACGATTTCCGAATACCTGGCCTTTTGCAGCAATTGCGCTCCAGAGAAAAGGCATCAGTTTTTTTCTTCTTTCCTGCTCATTATCGGCCCAGTAATTTTTGAAAATATATTCACTATCGCCCTGGTGGTATTTTGAATTATTGGCGATCGCCGAATCCATTCCTTTAAATACTTCCTGCCATCGAAAACCATCGGTAGTGATGATAATGATATTATCTGTTTGCCGCTGAGCGGATCCCTGTATAGCGATTAAAAGAATCGCTATCAATACATTTCTTTTCATTTTATTTATTTTCATTCCAATGTTCTTTTACCACTGATCGATGCAGCTTTCATTTGGTGCAGGTCAAATACAACGATCCTGTTCTTTCCTTTTTTTAACCATCCGGCCGGGCAATACAGGCGTTGCTGCGGACCAATATTCCAGTACCTGCCCAGGTTATGTCCATTCACATAGACCAGTCCCTTTGAATAATTACGCATGTCAAAATACACATCTCCTGTTACCGGAATGTCAAATTCTCCTTTAAAGAACAATCCTTGTTTATCATTGGATAGCCCGGCGGTCATCGCTGTCCCCTTTTCCAGCATATCAGCATCCATCGGGAGTAAATAGGTATTCCAGTTCATCAATGTCATTCCATTTAATGTCACCCGGTCGGTGATCCCTTTACGGTCGATCATGAACTGGGCAAAATTGATATGTCCCATTCCTTCTACCAGTATTTCCAGTAAGGGATTGTGACCATTATTCTCTTGTTTAGGTAGTTCAACTGTCCACCTGCCACCATCGCGATAGACCGTGTCAATGAATTTATGATCGAGAAAGACCAACGCATAATCATGCGGCTCCCAGATCGTGAGCCGGCCTCCTTTATGACCGACCAGCTCTGTCGAATACAATATCATCCCCTGGTACTGGTCAAAATTTTCCATGGGTTGCGGTTGAGGCGTTTGAACAGGGGCTCCTAATTGCTGCCAGATCGAACTGGTCTGTACCATTTTTATATCGGCGATCTCAATAGCAGGAATCGATGCCGGTGGTTCGGGTAGCTTATAATCAACATACTGCTGGATAAGTCTCCGCAACATAAAATATTTAGCAGTGGGTCTTCCCTGTTCATCAATCGGTGCATCGTAATCATAACTGGTAAGATCGGGCTGGTATTGCGTCGGGCTGAATGCATTCGCCCCTGCAGTAAAACCAAAATTGGTTCCGCCGTGGATCACGTAGAAATTAACTGACTTCTTTTTTTTCAATAAGAACTCCAGTTCTTTCTTCAGATCGTTCGTATCAGGCCTGGCAAATTTTTCTCCCCAATGCGTGAGCCAACCGGGATAGGTCTCACTACTGAAAGACGGAACATTGGGATTCTTTTTTGTGGCCTGGTTAAAATCGGCTTCGCTGCTTCCACTGTCGAGTCCTATTGCAGCACCATCAAGACTTCCGGCTTCGAGCATAAAAGCGGTGGGACCATCTGCTGTATAAAAAGGAACGTTGATACCATTCTTAATCCAGGTCTTTCTCAATTCCTCGAGATATTGCCTGTCGTTACCAAAACTTCCATACTCGTTCTCTATTTGCACCATTAGTATCGGGCCGCCATTCGTGCATTGCAGGGGCCGGACCTCAATTGACAGCCGATTCAGATACCTGTTCACCGCTTCCATATATCTTGTATCCATGCAACGGATCCTGATATCCGGAATTTTCAAAAGATAGGGAGGAAGTCCGCCAAAATCCCATTCGGCACAGACATAAGGACCCGGTCGAAGCAATACCCACATTTTTTCCTCCTGGCAGATACGAATGAATTCAGCGATATCACGGTTCTCCGTTTTAAAATCGAATATTCCTTTTTGCGTCTCGTGATAATTCCAGAAAATATAGACCGCGATCGTATTACATCCCATGGCTTTGGCCATCTGGATACGATGACGCCAGTATTGTTTCGGGATCCGGGCCGGGTGCATTTCGCCGCTGATGATCCGGAAGGATTTGCCATCCAGCAGGAAATCATTTTTGCCAAGAGAAAATTGATGCTTTGACTGTGAAGAACCCGCAAAGAAAAAAATCAGCAGGAAACAGCTGCACCATAGCTTTTTCATGACCCAATTTAGCACCCTAGAGCCAATGTAAAAACTAAAAATGACGCAACCGTTTGCCCGTTTGAATTACCTTTGCCCCGCCGTCGCCAAAGGCTTTGGCAGGCAAGCCCACAACAAAAAAATAATAAACTGATTATGGAATACAGGATCGAAAAAGACACAATGGGTGAAGTAAAAGTACCGGCGAATGCATATTACGGCGCCCAGACACAGCGTAGTATCGACAATTTTAAAATAGCCCAGGATATCAACAAAATGCCAAAAGAGATCATCGAGGCATTTGCTTACCTGAAAAAAGCAGCAGCCATCACCAACCAGGAAGCGGGTGTGTTGGCTAAAAACAAATCGGCATTGATAGGTAAAGTTTGTGATGAGATACTGCAACGAAAACTCGACGATTATTTTCCATTGGTGGTCTGGCAAACAGGTAGTGGTACACAAAGCAATATGAATGTGAACGAAGTGATCGCCTATCGTGGTCATGTTTTAAAAGGTGGCAAGCTCACCGATAAAGAAAAATTCCTGCATCCCAATGATGATGTCAACAAATCGCAATCATCGAACGATACATTCCCGACGGCCATGCATATTGCCGCATATAAAATACTGATCGGTACAACTATCCCGGGCATTAAAAAACTGAGAGATACGCTGGCAAAAAAAAGCAAGCAATACATGAAAGTGGTGAAGATAGGGCGTACACATTTTATGGACGCAACACCGCTTACCGTGGGACAGGAATTCAGTGGTTATGTTTCGCAACTCGATCATGGATTGAAGGCGATCAAGAATTCATTAGCTCATTTAAGTGAACTGGCATTGGGTGGCACAGCCGTAGGAACCGGTATCAATACACCTCCCGGTTATGCGGAGAATGTGGCAAAGCATATTGCCAAACTCACCAAACTTCCTTTTGTAACAGCTGAAAATAAATTCGAAGCCCTTGCGGCACATGATGCGATCGTGGAAGCACATGGTGCGTTGAAAACTGTTGCTGTCAGCCTGATGAAGATCGCCAATGATATCCGCATGTTATCTTCCGGGCCAAGAAGTGGTATCGGCGAAATTTTCATTCCTGATAATGAACCTGGCTCTTCGATCATGCCGGGTAAAGTGAATCCTACACAATGCGAAGCACTGACAATGATCGCCGCACAGGTACTCGGGAATGATGTGGCCATCAATATCGGTGGCGCTACCGGTCATTTTGAATTGAATGTATTTAAACCGGTAATGATCTATAATTTCCTGCATAGCGCAAGACTGATCGGCGATGGTTGCGTATCATTCAATGATAAATGTGCAGTAGGTCTTGCACCGATCGAAGCCAATATCAAAAAGCATGTGGACAATAGCCTGATGCTGGTGACAGCACTGAATACGAAGATCGGTTATTATAAAGCGGCTGAAATAGCCCAGAAAGCGCATAAACAGGGCACTACATTAAAAGAGATGGCGGTTAAGCTGGGTTATGTTACACCGGAAGAATTTGATGCCTGGGTAAAACCGGTCAGCATGGTTGGCAAAATAAGCTGAGCCATCGTAAAAATCCGGGGAAGCCACAGGTAAGATTACCTGCCATCATCGTTTTTAAACCGTATTACTTGCAAATCGGGTTGTTTTGATACTATCTTAACAGACGGATCCAAACCCTTTTGTAAACACTAAATCCCAAACTATGAAAAGTAACGGCCACCCATCACTGTACTTTTCCCCTCATTCGCAGAAGTCCCAGAAGCAGGAATCTCCTGCAAAACCATTTTCCCAATCTCCTTATCTCAGGGCGGTATTGTCCGAAAGGACGATCTCAAGACCTGGCAGGGTGTTATCGATGAATAACTCCAGCCTGGCAGCCGCGTTGCGATATATCACTAATAACAAATAAGCAGACCGGAAGAATGGCAGAACAAAGATTTTAACCCCAGAGCATAACCCCAAAAAACATAGCCCCATGAGGGGCTTTGTTGTTCCTGGAATATATTGAAGTAAGTTAATTACAATACCTGCATCTTATCACTGACCTCGGTACTTGTCTCAACGGTAGGATGTGTTTCTGCCGGTGTGATCTTTTTAAAAAAGCGCTTTTGAAAGATGAGCAGTGTAATAACACCGATCGAGATCGATGCATCAGCGACATTAAAGATGGCGCTGAAAAATTCAAAATTCTTTCCCTGGTAAATGGGGAAATAAAGCATGTCCACTACACTTCCATGCAGGAAAGATGAATACCCATGCGAAGAAAATTCAGCGATGCCGCCATATTGCTGGTAATTGGTAGAAGCGGAAAGACCTTTATCAAAGATCATCCCGTAGAACATACTATCGATAAGATTACCGAGTGCCCCTGCATAGATCAACGAAGCACAGACAATAAATCCTCTTTTGTATTGTTGTTTGACGATCCGGCCGAGGTACCATGTGCCAAAAATTACCGCTACCAGCCTGAACAGGGTCAGTATCATTTTCCCTGTCTCGTTCCCGAATTTCCAACCCCAGGCCATTCCCGGGTTTTCAATAAAATGAAGACGAAACCAACTCAGGCCGAGCACATTGGTAACATGCCCCGGTTCATAATTGATCTTGATCCAGATCTTCAATGCCTGGTCGACAAGGATGATCGCCGCTATGATCAATACCACATGTTTTAGTTTCAGTGTCTTCATAATTATCCGCAAATATAGTAAGAAAGCCGCTAGAGCTTAGGTTAGGAAAGTCATAAAGGTCAGCGGGTCAAATTGGTCATATAGGTCATATAAATCAAATGGGGTCGTTTAAATTATAAAGCCTCCTTGAGTTGCAGGCTCATATGAGCCATATGACTTTATATGACTGATATGACCGTTTTACTCTTCGAAATATACCCTCTTTACCCGCTGGGATATACCGGTCATTATCTCGTAAGGAATAGTGCCTGCCCATTCAGCCAGGGTTGTCACAGGAAGTTCTTTTCCGAAAATAATTACATCATCTCCCTCCTGTACGCCAGGAATATCGGTGATATCGATCATAAACATATCCATACAGACTGTTCCGATCACAGCTGCCCATTTATTTTTTATCCAAACCTTTCCTGTACCATTACCAAGGCGCCGGGGATAACCATCAGCATACCCGATGCGCACCGTGGCGATCAGTGAATCTTTTTCTACGACACCTTTACGGTTATAACTCACTGACTCTCCTTTTTTCAATGTTCGTATCTGTGCAATGGTGGAACGCAACGTGGCTACAGGTTGCAGATCCAATTTGCCTGTTCCCGAACTATCCACGCCATACATTCCGATACCCAATCGGATCATATCCATTTGTAATTGCGGGTGGCGTATAGCCGCAGCTGAATTAGCGATATGTCTCAGGAAATCATATCCCATTTTTTCATGTAATTCCTTTGAGGCTTTATCAAATAATTCATACTGGTGAATGGTAAATACATCCTGCGCCGCTTCTTCACTGGCTGCGAGATGAGAAAAAACAGATTGTATCTTAAACGAAGATGAAGAACGCAATATTTTTGCGAGTTTATCCATGTCACTTGTTGCAAAACCCAGCCGGTTCATCCCGGTCTCAATTTCGATGTGAACCGGGTACTCTTCCAGCCCTTCCTGTTGTATGAACTGGTCAAATAAATGAAGTAATTCGAAAGAATATAATTCCGGTTCAAGATTGTGTTCTATGATCGTTTCAAAAGCACTTTCTTCCGGATTCATGACCATAATGGGCAAACTGATCCCGGCTTTCCGCAACTCTACTCCTTCATCCGCATAAGCGACGCCGAGATAATCTACTTTATGATACTGCAGGATACCTGCGATCTCTGCCCCACCACTGCCATAGGCGAAAGCTTTTACCATCGCCATTACTTTGGTAGTTGGTTTTATCAATTGCTGGTATTCTTTAAGATTATGTGCAATAGCATTGAGATCTATTTCCAATACTGTCTGGTGGGCTTTTTGTTCGAGCAATTGAACGATCTCTTCAAAAGCAAATGTTCTGGCACCTTTAATAAGTATGGTCTCTTCTTTGAATTGTGAAGAACGGAAATGTTGTAAAAAGCCGATGGTCGACGGAAATATTTCGATACGTAATCCCGTCTCCGGATCGACCGCTGCGGCAGCGAGGTTCTTTGCTATTTTCTCCCCGATACCAACCAGCCTTTTGACACCATGTTTTTGAAGGCTCTGCAGTATATATTCGTACAGCTCTTTATCATCTATTGAACTTTGTAAAAAATCGGAAAGGACCACTGTCTTATTCCCGCCACTGCTTTGCTGATCGAGAAAGTTCAATGCGATCTCCAGGGAACTCAGGTCAGCGCTGTAACTATCATTAATGATCGAACACTGGTTGATCCCCTTCTTTAATTCCAGCCGCATGTTCACAGGATGAAGATTCAGCATCCGTTCTTCGATAACTCCCGGGGCTATTCCTGATTCAAGCATCACACAAGCACAGGTGATGGCATTCTCGACAGAAGCATCGTCCGTAAATGGTATCCTTATAGCACATTCCTGTTTGTCACGGCTTAAAATGATCCGGGTATTCTGTTCGTTTTTTTCGATCCCCCTGATCACGAATGCACAATCTTCGCTGGCTCCCCATGTTAATACTCTTAATTCTTCGTTCAGCATGTCAATAACATCTCTTCTCCCTTCAAAATCCATTTCCCGGCCGATCACTGTTCCGGCATTCCTGAACAGGACCATCTTCTCGCGGAATTTGTGTTCTGCATCGTTGAATCCTTCGCTATGTGCTTCACCGATATTGGTCAGTATGCCAAGGGTCGGTTTCATCATCCATTCCAGCATCCGCATTTCACCCTGCTCGGATATCCCCGCTTCAAATAAAGCGAGTTGATGCTGCTCGTTCATTTGCCAGATGCTGAGCGGGACTCCTATCTGTGAATTATAACTTTTGGGACTACGTACGATCTTATGATCCTGGTGAAGCAATTGGTACAACCATTCTTTGACGATGGTCTTACCATTACTTCCTGTAATGCCGATAACAGGAATGGAAAACAGGCTGCGATGATGCGCTGCCAGTTGTTGCAACGCCACCAGTGTATTATCCACTTTTAAAAAACTCGCCCCGGGAAAACCATTCCCGTCAATACTTTCGCTTACAACAAAATTCCGCACGCCTTTATTATATAATTCAGGGATGAACTGGTGTCCATCACGACGAGCTCCCTCTATGGCAAAGAACAAGGAAGTAGCGGGTGAATGGATCTTTCGGCTATCGAGCAATAAATGTTCGATCGTTGAATTTTCGATAATAACAGCTTCTGCGTTAATGATGGGAACGATATCGGAAATATGATAATTCATTGTTGATCGGCTTACTGGCTTTCATCCATAATATCAGGTGGCGTACCTTTTTTCTGCATGAATATCGAATAGAAGATCGAACCCGCAATACAGACCATGATCACACCCAGCGAAATAAATACCTGTGTTTGTTTTTCGATCCATTGGTTGATCCAGTGCTCGCCCAGCATTTTGAGACCGATAAAGACCAGCACGATCGCTATCCCCTGCGGAAGATAATCGAACTTGCTCACAGCACCACGCAAGAGGAAAAATAAGGAACGGAGTCCTAATACCGCAAAAATATTGGAGGTATAGATGACGAGTTTGGCTGTCGCCTCATAACCTTCGGTCTTGGTATCGACAATGCCCATCACCGCAGGAATAGAATCCAGGGCAAAAACAAGATCGATCGCCGCGAGCATTATCACGACCACGAAAAGATTGGTGTAAAATTTTTTTCCATCGACCCTCTCCACATATTTCCCATTGCCATCATGCGGTACCAGGGGCACTATTTTCCTGAGCCACTTATATACTTTACTTTCTTCGGGTTTAAAATCTTCATCTTCACCGGATACGAACATTTTATAACCTGTATAGACAAGAAAGACACCGAAAATATAAAGGACCCATTCAAATTTATCAACTAGGGCCACACCCACTGTAATAAAAATGATCCGGAATAAAATGGCCATCAAGATACCCGCCAGCAACACCCGCCCATAATTTTTTTCCTTGACAGAAAAAGCAGAAAAGATAAGAATGAACACAAAGATATTATCGATGCTCAGGCTCCATTCCATCAGGTAAGCACTGAGATATTCCAGTGCAGGTTTCTGACCGTTCTGGTTCCACAGAAAAATAAAAAAAGCTAACGCTAATCCAACCCAGAAGAAAGTCTGATACAATGCCTGGCGGATGGTCACTTTCTGACCCTTCTTGCTCAGGAGACCAAGATCAAAGATCAATGCTACCAATAAAACAATGCCGAAAACAAGGTAAGTTATCTGGTCGGTCGTCATGCCGGTCTGTTATAGAAAGCAAAGATACGAGGGAAGGGACAAGGGGCAAGAGGCAAAGGGCAAGGAGCAAGAGCTCATCAGGCCGCATATTTTCTTTTCCGTATATATTGATAGATCCAGCCGAACAAAAGAACTAACAGTACAGGCAGAGCGATATTGATGAATTGCCAGGTTGTTTGTTGTTTTTTTACTTTTTGCGGATCGAGCAGGCGGAGAACTATATCCTTGTTTCTTGTTTCTGCAATAGCGGGATTACTTAATAAGTACTCGACGCTATTGATTAAAAATTCGCGATTGGCGACCGGAACAAAGAGTTTTCCAGCTTCGCTTTGCTTCATGTATTCACCATAAGTGTATTTATTGAACCCCATCGGCATAGGCTCCATTTGCTGTGTTTCAGGATTCATGATAAAATCGTTCAACACAATATCCCCATCGGCTGCAATGATCAGTTTTGTTTCGGGAGATTCATTACTGAATGACATATCATGGGCATTCAAACTATCTCTTTGTGCCTGTGTCGCCCTGTTCCTGTAGAATGAATTGAATTTTCCTTCCAATAACATCGCAACCGGGATCGCATTTTTATTGAATTTTTGATCCGCAGGTACGTTCTTGTTTTCATTCAGGCTGATCAAGGCCGGGGTACTAATCGTTCTCGAATTAGGAGAGGTTATTAATAACGGCGTCTTCTTGATTCCCGGCGCTGCAATACTATCAATTGAATTTGCGAATCGCGCTACTACATACCCTATATTTTTTCCCAGTATATCGGTACCCGGATTCAGGAATGGATAATAATTCCAGCGAAGAAACTCCATCTGTGGATTTTTCTGATCACCGCCCACGACGAATGGCAACAGGTCGCATTGCAAATCCATTACAAGATCCGTATTGATGCGAAGCCCATATCGGAAAAACAGTTCAGTAAGATTGAGATTGCGATCATAGGCGATTGTCTCCGGCTTGAACGCCAGGCTATCCTGCTCTGCAATAAGATTATCGATAAAGCAAAGCAGTTTCCCCCCGTGCATCAAAAACTGGTCAATCTTTAATATCTCATCATCGGTAAACGTTTCTGTAGGTTTAACAATCATGAGTATATTGACCGCCTGCGGGATGATCGGCGCTGTTTTCAGATCAAGTGTATGAAATTCATAGCCATTCTGTAATGTCTGGGAAAGATCATAGGTTCTCTGATCAACAGGTTCTCCATTACCAATAGCATACGCAATGCCCGGCACCTGAGGCTTTGAAACCTGGTCGATCCCCCTGGCAAACTGGTATTCCATCAGTGCTTCGGCACTGTTGATGACTGCTTCAGGGCTTTCACTGGCGGCGGTAAAAAAGGGAGGAGGGGTAAATAAAGTTATTAATTGTTGATTGCCTTTATAGTGCAGTAATGCAAATGGAAAGGCAAGGCTGCTACTCTCACCCGCTTTAATTTGTGCTTTTAAGTTGACCGGTGAGGCTCCGAGATGCGTGAGGGAATCCCCGTAAGTAATACCATTACCACCCGGGACTTCTTCTTTCGGTGAAATAAACCGATATCTTATCTTTCCCCGGTTTGATTCTTTCAATGTTTGTAGAAATTCATCGACGCGATCAGTCAGTTTCCTGAATTTGGAGGGGAATTCGCCTTTTAGGAACACTTCGATCTCAACCGGCTCGTCCAAACTGTCTACCAGTTTTTTTGTTGACCGGCTGAGCGTATATCTTTTTTCCTTTGTAAGATCAAACCGGGCATGAACAATGGAAGCGAGATAATTGACTGCAAATAGCGAAACCAGCAGCCAAAGCCACCAATATTTCGATCCAATTATTTTGCCAGCTCTGCCCATGTTATCGTTTCAAAAGATTTCTATTCGTGATAAATAAAAAGAAGAATACGATACTCAGAAAATAAATGATATCCCTGGTATCGACCAACCCCCGGCTGATGCTACGATAATGAAAATCGATACCTACCATCTCTACGTAATAATCCATCCCATTGGCTAACGCCGGCACCTGGCTGATCGCATTGAAGCCATAGTATAATAAAGCACAACCGATCAGGCTGCCGATAAAAGCGATCACCGCGTTATTGGTAAAACTGCTGCTACAGATACTGATCGCTGTAAAGACTGCTGCCAGGAAAAAAAGACCGATATAGGAGCCGATCGTTGCGCCCATATCCAATCCCGCGTTGGAAGAGAGACTTTGCACGGAAAATATATAAATGATAGTAGGAAGCAGGGCGATGAAAACTACAATAAGACTTCCGAAATATTTACCAGCCGTGATCTGCCAGCGGGTCAATGGTCTTGTCTGCAGTATCTCATATGTACCTGTCTTGAATTCTTCGGAAAAACTCCGCATCGTAATGGCCGGTATCAATAACAGTAATACCCATGGCGCCAGTTGGAAGAAACGGTCGAGCGTGGCATAACCGAATTCCAAAATATTATCGTTGAAAACAAAAAGCACCAGCCCATTCACCAGCAGGAAAACAATGATGGCAATATAGCCAGTCAGGCTGCTGAAGAATTGACGCAGTTCTTTTTTACAAACGGACCACATGAGTGCAAAATAAAGCAAAGAGGTTAGATAACAAGGGAGTGGCTAACAGCTAGTGTCCAGTGGGGAGTCGCTAGTGATGTCACATTGTTAAAGAAAAACTGTAAAAATAAAAAAGGGCCATCGAGGCCCTGTACCATTGAAGCAATGTATCATTCCCACTTGCCACTCGTCAAACTCTACTAGCCAACTACACCGCGAAGCTTTCCCCGCATCCACAGGTCCTGCTCGCATTCGGATTGCTGAAGTAAAATCCTTTACCATTCAATCCATCGGAAAAATCCAATGTCGTGTTCACGAGGTACAAAAAACTCTTCAGGTCTGTCACCACTTTGACCCCGTTATCCTCGAACACCTGGTCCATAGGTTTTGATTCGTTATCGAAATCCAATTTATAACTCAATCCCGAACAACCGCCACCTACTACTCCAACCCGGAGAAAATAGGAAGGATCATCACCCACACCGGCATCGTTCATCAATTGCTGAACCTTCGCCTTGGCTTTGTCGCTGATATAAATTGCGTTTGCTAATTCGACACTCATGTTTTTAGCTTTTAGCCTTTAGCTATTAGCTTTTAGTAACCAGTCAGAAAATGGGCTAACGGCTACCAGCTTGCAGCTAATGGCTTCCCTTAATGAACCACACTCTCCTCGAACTTAAGTTCGGGAAGATTATTCTTTTTGCGATAATCGTTCACTGCTGCTTTGATCGCATCTTCTGCCAATACAGAACAGTGGATCTTTACAGGAGGAAGGTTGAGCTCTTCCACGATCGTCATATTGTCGATCGTTACGGCTTCATCCACTGATTTGCCTTTCAGCCACTCGGTAGCGAGCGAAGAAGAAGCAATAGCAGAACCGCAACCAAAGGTTTTGAACTTGGCGTCCTTGATAACACCGGTCGCTTCGTCCACTTCGATCTGCAGGCGCATTACGTCACCGCATTCAGGGGCGCCGACCAGGCCGGTACCCACATTTGTTTTGTTTTTGTCCAGTGTACCCACATTCTTGGGGTTCTGGTAGTGGTCGATCACTTTATCTGAATATGCCATAATACAAATTTGAAGATTTGAAAATTAGTTAATTTGAAGATGCGCTGACTCCCCTTATTTCACAATCCCAGGTCCGGGTTGAAGCCATCTTCAAATCTTCATCGGACCATTTTCAAATCAATGATGTGCCCACTCGATCGTGTTCAGATCAATTCCTTCCTTATACATTTCCCAAAGCGGGCTCATTTCTCTCAGTTTATTCACCGTATTCGTTACCTGCTCGATCGTATAATCGATCTGCTCTTCCGTCGTGAACCTTCCCAGTCCAAAACGCAGCGAACTATGTGCCAGATCATCACCCAGCCCTAATGCTTTTAATACATAAGAGGGTTCCAATGAGGCAGATGTACAAGCAGAGCCAGAAGACACCGCGATATTTTTATTGAATCCCATCATCAACCCCTCTCCTTCCACATATTTGAAAGAGATATTGGTCACATGAGGAAGCTTATGTACTTTATCACCGTTCAGGTAACTTTCTTCTACTTTCAATAACTCGGTCTGCAGCTTGTCGCGCAATTTGCTCACTCTTGCTGTCTCTTCTTCCATTTCAATCCGGCAGATCTCGCAGGCTTTTCCAAACCCAACGATACCGGGCACATTCAATGTACCAGAGCGCATCCCTCTTTCATGACCACCGCCATCCATCTGGGCGGTAACTTTTACGCGTGGGTTCTTACGACGAACATACAATGCACCCACCCCTTTCGGTCCGTACATTTTATGAGCAGAGAACGCCATCAGGTCGATACCGTCCTTGTTCACATCAACAGGTATCTTGCCTACTGCCTGTGTAGCATCGCTGAAAACAAGAATACCTTTTTTCTTGGCGATTGCACTGACCTCTTTCATCGGCATGATGGTTCCGATCTCGTTGTTTGCATACATCAATGCGATCAGTATGGTCGTCGGTTTGATCGCCGCTTCGAGTTCAGCCAGGTCGATCAATCCGTTATCTTTTACTTTCAGGTAGGTCACTTCCCCACCCTCTTTTTCAATATGCTTACAGGTATCCAACACCGCTTTGTGTTCGATATTGCAGGTGATGATATGATTGCCCTTGCTGGCATACATTTCAAATACCCCTTTGATAGCGAGGTTATCCGCTTCTGTTGCACCGGAAGTGAAAATGATCTCTTTTGCATCGGCACCGATCAGTTTGGCCACCTGCTCACGGGCATCATCAACCGCCCCCTCTGCCTGCCAGCCAAAAGGATGGTTACGGCTGGCCGCATTACCAAAACTATTCGTGAAATAAGGTATCATCGCTTCCACCACCCTTGGGTCACAGGGAGTAGTGGCATTATGGTCAAGATAAATAGGAAAATTCAACATAAAATTGCTTGATCGTTTCGTGTTATTGTTAAACACAAAATTACTCTAAAAGGTTCTATTTTAAAGGGCTATTTTGGGGTGTTTGACCGAATTTTCGGAATTCGCAAAGGGTTCAGGAACAATGCTTCTTTTATTCAAACCAGGCCCCAAGCCCATTTTGGAATTGGGAAATTTGGGATTGGGAAATTATCCTTAATGCCAAGGCTACCAAGGTTTCCGGGAATACCGAAACGGCACGATATGTTGCGTACAGAGCGATTTCCCCATTTCCCAATCCGCAATTCCAAAATCTCAATTCCTCACCTTATCCTTAAAAAAATCATATGCCACCACCGATCCATTTGACAGGTTGACGATCTGCAACAGATTCACTTCACCCGAAGAAAGATCTTTATTATCGGTGCCGCCCAGCAACATATGCGTTCCCTGTACCTGCCAGTCATGAAATTCTTTTAAACCGGTATTGATGGTCCATAATTGTTTTCCACTGCTACTGATCCGTGCCAGCTGGATCAACCCATCATTGCCGATTCTATCCTTATACACTACGAGAAAATCCTGTTGTAAATGGAATGGCAGGCCTGTTTCCTTGCTTAATAAAAATCCACCCTGGAGATATATCACATCACCCACGGCTTCACGGCTCTCATCAATGATCCAGTAATTATCTTTTTCCGTTATCGATGCGGTGTACAATTTATTCCTGGCCGCATCATCATACAGGTTACGGTAATCAAAACGATCGTTAAGATTGGTCAATTCTGTTGCATTGTACAAACCATACCAATGACCATTCATCGTATCGCTATTCGTTTTGATACCACTAAAACTACTTCCCATTCTTTTGGCGTTGTCTTTCCGGCGCTTCTCATCATCTACTGCACGAAGTTTTGTTGCGAACCCCTGTACAATTTTTTCCAGGCTATCCTGCGCCTGCCTGATCACTGTTATTTCCTGCTGGATCGCTTTAGCGCTATCCTGGTACTGTTTTACCGATAAGGTCTTGTCCCGGTATTGCTGGTTATTATTCCGCAGCCGGTCATAAGCCATCGTACTGGACATTCTGAGTGTTTTCAATTTTTTATCCAGCTCTGCCATTTCTTTTTCTCCAGGCTCCTTCGAATCATCATCGCCGGCAGGAGCTGCTACCAGTGTACTTGTGTTCAACATATAGATAGCGCCATCAGCAGCAGTGATCCTGATCTGTTTGGTCTCATTATCGAATTCGTAATAACGGTTCTCATTGATCAGTTTACCTTTCAGTACCGGGTTCTTTTCTTCCAAAATGGCTGCATCCACGATCTTGTTCAATGTAAAAGGATCATAAGCCATCAATTCGCCGGCAAAGATCCATGCCTTATCACCCGCTGCTCCCATTATGTCCACCGGGTAGGATTTTATTTCTCTTCCTTTTTTGATCTTCTCTGTTTTTATTTTTGCTGCTGTAGCCAGGTCGTTTGTCTGCGCATAGTAGGTCACCGTGACGGATTTCCTGGTCATCCCGCCCTGCTGGCTATAGGAATCTGTTCTGTCGTATTTGACCAATGAAAAAATAACTCCCTTACCGTCTTTCTCAAAGACAAGGAACTGCGAGGCAGATTGCGAGGAACTTCCTCCACCAACTGAAGATCGTTCGTCAAATTTTGACAAGCAGGAACGGATCAGGTAAATAAAGCCGAATGCGATCACGATGATAACAAGGATAACGCGGATTGCTATTTTTCTACCCATGGTTTAATGGTTAATTTTTGCTGCGTAAATGTAAAGAAACTAACTGTTCAATCAGTGTACACTTGATGGTGTCCCGGAGGGTTTGGGTTAAAACACTAACTTCGAATCCATGCAAAAGGTCGAACATATCGGCATCGCCGTCAAAAGCTTGTCCAACTCTATTCCCTTGTTTGAAAAATTGTTGAACACCGATTGCTATAAGATCGAAGAGGTAGAAACAGAAAAAGTGAATACGGCTTTTTTCCGGCAGGGAGAGACAAAGATCGAACTCGTGGAAAGTACCGATCCGGATGGTGTCATCGCCCGTTTCATTGAAAAAAAAGGTGAAGGGCTGCACCATATTGCCTTTGATGTAGCCGATATCGAAGCAGAAATGGAACGGTTAAAAAAAGAAGGATTCGTTTTATTAAATGAGACACCCAAACCCGGCGCCGATAACAAGCTGGTCTGTTTTCTTCATCCCAGACATACCAATGGAGTACTGATCGAATTGTGTATGGAGAAAAAACACTAGATAATAACTAATAGATAAAAGTTATACTATCCGGGCATAAGAGCGACCCAACTGTTATCTTTTAATTTTTAGTTTTTTCTGTCAATTATCCTTCAGTTTATTCAGATCATCCTGGAGGCTGTTGTTCTTTAATTTCATGTGATTTCTTTCTGCATAATTTTCCTGGGCTTTCTTAAATGCTGCATCGAAGCTCTCTTCTTCTTTGCTGATACTTTCCACGATACGATTGGCTTCCGCAACATCGTCGGGCGTAATATTCTCCTGACCCTTCTGGCGGATCTTCAGCAGGTCCATATATTCGGTTTCAAAAACTCTTTTATAAAAAGTAAAGGAGCGCACAGCCGCGTCTCTCAACGCCGAGTCACCTTTATACGCCGGCATACCTTTTAATTCCCCGATCATTGTTTCGGCCTGGTTCGCATAACGCCGCAATGCAGCATCCGCTGTATCCATTTGTGAATCGCTCATTTTCCCGAACTCGAGAACATTCTTCATCAGTTTGGTCTGCCGGTCCACGATATAATCATTGTATTGTACCGCGGAGCTATAACTGACGCCGTTCTTTCCTTTCACAGATTGTTTACAGGCGATCAACACGCTACCCAGTAAAAGGGCAATTAAAAACTTACGCATAGGATGAGTTTAAAATAATGAAATAAAAATTAGTCGATCAGGGCTGTTCACCCGCAATTGAATCCGAATTGACGATACCCAGTTTCTCCACTGCCACCTGTGCCGCGATCTGTGAAGCGTCTTTTTTATTAAAGGCCTTTCCTTCCGCGATATTCCGCCCATCTACTACAGCCGCCACAGTGAACAGGCGACGACCGTTCTCCAGTTTTTCATTCAATGTTTCAAACTCAAGCACCCGGCCATTCTTATTGGCCCAGCCATAGAGCTTGTTCTTATGATTGATCTCGAGGTTTTCCAGGTCGTCCATGAACATATGTGGCTGGATGATCGATTCCAGCACCCACTTGGCCGCTTTTTTATATCCATGATCGAGATAGATCGCTCCTACCAGGGCTTCGAGTGTATTTCCGAATATCTGGCTGATCTTGAGCGACCCGTCCATTTTATTATACAGCGTGATCTTCTTCAAACCCATCCGCACGGCAATATCGTTCAGTTGCTGACGGTTTACCATCTTACTCCTCATTTCAGTAAGGAACCCTTCTTCTTTATAAGGATAGCGCTTGAAAAGATAATCGGCGATCAATGCACTCAGCACTGCGTCGCCAAGATATTCCAGTCGTTCGTTATTTTCATCAGAGCCTTCGCGGACAGAGCGGTGTGTCAGCGCCGTTTTATAGAGAGAGATATTCCCCGGTTTAAAGCCAAGGATATTCTTCAATTCCTTTTTAAAAGCAGAGCCTCCGTGTTTACCTGAAAAAAATTTAAAAAAATCCACGGGTGTTAAGCTACGGAAAATTGGACAATTCGGCAATTTGCCAATTTGCTAATTTTCGAATTGGTAAATTGTCTGATTAATTACTGTACTTCTTTACTATTACACATGCATTGTGACCGCCAAAACCAAATGTGTTGCTCAAGGCCGCCCTCACAGGTCTTTTCTGTGCTTTGTTGAAGGTGAAATTCAGTTTGGGATCCAGTTCGGGATCATCGGTAAAATGATTGATGGTAGGCGGTATGACATCATGCATAACCGCTTTAATACTGGCGATCGCTTCGATCACACCGGCAGCACCCAGGCAATGACCAGTCATCGATTTGGTAGCGCTGATATTCAACTTATATGCATGCTCACCAAATACAGCGGTGATCGCTTTTACTTCAGCGCCATCACCGATCGGTGTAGAGGTTCCATGTGTATTGATATAATCGATCTCATCGGCTTGCATATGGGCATCTTCCAATGCAGCCAGCATTACATTCCTTGCACCGAGTCCTTCGGGATGCGGGGCCGTGATATGATGAGCATCAGCGGTAGCGCCACAACCGGCTATCTCGCAATAGATGCGGGCTCCTCTTGCTTTGGCATGTTCCAGTTCTTCCAATACCAATATACCCGCCGCTTCACCCATTACAAAACCATCCCGGTCCTTATCATAAGGACGGCTGGCTGTTTTAGGATCATCATTTCTTTCACTCATCGCTTTCATGGCATTGAAACCACCCACACCCGCTTCACTGATCACCGCTTCACTTCCACCGGTAACGATGATATCCGATTTACCCAAACGGATCAGGTTGAATGCATCCATGATCGCATTGGTACTACTGGCACAGGCGCTGGTCACTGCGTAATTGGGACCACGCAGGTTATGCCGCATACTGATCTGGCCTGCAGCGATATCAAGGATCATCTTTGGAATAAAGAAAGGATTGAAACGCGGTGTACCATCTCCTTTGGCAAAGTCCACCACTTCATGCTGGAAGGTGATCAATCCACCGATACCGCTGGCGAATACAACACCTACACGATCGGGATTGATATTATCTTTTGTAAGACCCGCATCGGCCATCGCCTGGTCGCTCACTACCAATGCAAGCTGGGTGAAACGATCGATCTTGCGAGCTTCTTTTTTATCGAGGAATTGTGTGGGATCGAATCCTTTTATTTCGCATGCGAACTTTGTGCGAAACTTCGAGGCATCAAAAAGGGTGATCATATCGGCACCTGAAACGCCATTGATCAGCGATTCCCAATAATCATTGATATTATTACCCAAGGGGGTAAGAGCACCCATACCTGTAACGACGACCCTTTTTAATTCCATATTGTTTTAAAGTTATAAAGGTACAGTATATGATCCGAGCACTGTCCTACGAAGTAAAAAACCGCCTTCTGACTGTACGACAGCGAAGGCGGAGTTATTTTACAGGCATTCCGCTAGTCAGCGGAATACATTACTTGGCATGTTCCTCCAGGTAAGCTACTGCCTGACCAACTGTAGTGATGGTCTCAGCCTGCTCATCGGGAATAGAGATATTGAATTCTTTTTCGAATTCCATGATCAGTTCTACCGTATCTAATGAATCGGCACCCAGGTCGTTGGTGAAAGAAGCTTCATTGGTTACTTCTGCTTCGTCAACACCCAGTTTGTCAACGATGATCTTTTTAACTCTTGATGCAATGTCTGACATGTTCTTTAAGTTTTGTTTATTGGGAGCAAAAATATACTTTTTGAATTAATCAGCACCCAAAAGCCGGTTTTTTCCCGTTTTATTTCAACCGGCTGAAAATTAAGGAATAGCAGGGTAAAAATAATCGGCAAAGGGATGAAATTAAGCTGTGAAAGCGTTGGCAGTATTCCAAGTTCTTTGTATTTTGATGTTCCCCCGGATTAATTGAACTGGTTATGGCTTTAAAAATTCTTGATCACGGCAGTCCTGAATACCGTCAGATGGTAAAACTGAGGGATGATATCCTTCGCAAACCCCTTGGGCTGGGCTTTACTCCCGAAGAACTGGAAAAGGAAAAAGACAATATGCTGATCGGCGCATTTGAAGAAGAAGATATGCTGGGTTGTTGCATGCTGGTGGAAGAGAATAACAATATTGTCAGGCTGCGGCAAATGGCCGTATTAAATGATCTGCAGGGCAAGGGTATCGGCAGGGCCCTGATGGGATTCGCAGAAAATCTTGCCCGCGATCGTGGTTACAGGACAATTTCCATGCATGCCCGCAAGGACACTATCGGTTTCTGGGAAAAAATGGGATACAAAGTAGCCAGTGAAGAATTCATCGAGATAACGATCCCGCATTTTATTATGGAGAAAAAATTGTAGAAGAGGTAAAGGCCTCCTAACCTCTACCTCCTTTCCTCCACTTGGAGGAAAGGAGAATTCAACTGATCATTGGCTCATTTTTTCCAATCATTCCACAGTACAGATCAATTCTATGGGTCATTGTTACAATGACTCCCAACTTCCTTATTACTTATTCCCGATTTCTTATTTCATCATCCTTTGGGCACTTTCGATTTTATCAACGTCCGCAATTCATGCACTTCATCCCTGTCCTTACAACCGCTTTTGGGCACAAGGAAAAAGGAAACATTATTAAAATACAGGTGAAAAAAATGCGGTGTTTCCAGGTAATTTTTGAGTGCAGTCCAGGGCCATGATTTGGAAGAACCTTTCTCATGGGCGAGAGTAAAGCCATCATCCGTGAAGGTCATACTGAACTCATGCTTGAACATTGCCGTCTTCCTGTATGCTACCATTGGAAAAATGAACCAGAAACTAACCATCAGTACGACCCATAGGAAGGAACCCAGTAAGAAAGAGAGGGGTTGTATTATTTTGGCCAGGTATAATACAATGGAAACGATGGCAAATACATTTACGAGGATGATCATCAGTTTGATCTCCCGTCTTGAAATAAAATGAAAGCGCAGGGCTTGCATTACCTGCGCTTTCTGGTATCCGAAATAAATAGTCATAATAGTTCTTGTTTAGTCATTGCCGATCTTCGCGATCGTCCACTGACCGTTCTCTTTTTTCATATCCAATTGTATCAGCAAAGATCCGGAAGTGTAATTCTTGTCTTCGGGAGCGCCGATCTCTACGGTGGCATTATCACCATTCACCGTAATGATCCATTTATTTGATTTCTTTATCCCATCCAGCAGGTATTGAGGATCTTCCTGGCTATTGGTATACCAGTCGTAATCGAAATACACAGGCACATCATCCTTAAGGTCTTTTTTAAAGGCTGAATCAGCTTTTGTAAACATGACCGCGAGGTTTTTATCAAACTCTGCACCCAATTGGGGGATCGAATCCCGTACAAAGTCCTGGTATTTTTTTACTTCATCTTTATTCAGTTCGTAAGGAGCGGCATTGTTCTTTTTTAAACTGTGATAAAGATCAAAGCTCATGAGTTTTTTGTCGTTCTGGGTATACCATGTATAAAAATCAAGGATCACTGCTTTAATAGCGACGGAATCAGGAGTTGCCGCCGGGATTACTTCTGTCTTCTGCGCAGTGTCCGCTGCTGTTTCCTTTGTTTCTGTCTTTTTACTGTTATTACAGGCAATGATCATCGTCACGCCCATAAATAAAACGATAGCTTGCTTCATGTTTGGTTGGTTTATGGTGTTTTTAATTCTTTTTCATTGACGCTCCACTCTCCCAGCTTCTCTCCTTTTAATCCTAAAAAGGTCACGGTCAGTTTACGATCTCCTTTTGCACCACTGAAAGAGAATTTGCCGTAATTCTGTTTTTCATCGATCCCCACAACCCGGTAAGCATTTGTTTTTTCCGGGCCGCCAAATTTATGTGTTCCGGATGTAAGCGGGGAAACGGTCACATCATATAAAGGATAGGTACCCGGTCTGTCTACTTTTATTATTTCACTATGGTGCCTGTCCCCGGTAAGGAATACCACGCCATTGATCTTATACTCTTTTAAAAAATTCATCAGTTCATCATACTCGGCAGGAAAATCCCACCAGGTATCATAGGGAGAAACAGGATTGAGTACCTGGCTACCCACCGCGATGATCTTGAATGTGGCCGTACTATAGATCAACGAGTTCTTCAACCACTCCATCTGTTGCGCACCCAGCATTCTTTTTTCAGGGTTCGGTTTTCCATTCACCGTATCCTTGATACCATCAGCGCTCCGCCACCAGCGATCATCGGTCATAAAAATATCCGCATCGCCCCAGCTGGTCATGGTATAAGTGCCCTGCCCGTTCTCACCTGAAGAAGGGTTGCAGAAATATTTATTGAATACAGTACGACTTGTCTCTTTCAGGACATAGTTCTTACCGATATCATTGGGACCGTAATCATGATCATCCCAGATGGCCAGTTGCGGCATCGCTTTGAAAAAATTCTGTGTGATCGGGAGAGCCCGGTCATGACTGGCCCTGTACCACAAACCCCATTCACTGTAATAATCTACTTCTCTTGTGTACCAGGCATCGCCCAGCCAGAGCATGAAGGCGGCTTTTTCTTTTGCCATGGGTTCAAAGATCGAAGAGTCTTTTCCATACGGCACACCGGGTCTATCGTAAACAGGTTGATTGAAATAAGAACAGGAGCCGGTAAGAAAGCTGAAATCCGGTGCCGGTTTACGCCATTGCCATAGGTCCTTGGTGGTGAACTCTCCTCCTTTTGTGGAAGGCTTACCATTGATCCCTATCTTATACTCATAAGTTGTGTTTATATCCAATCCTCCGATAGTAAAATAAATGGGATTGAATTCATTGCCCAGCTCACCCTTGTACTGCTGTGTTTTTACTGCTACTGCGCTTCCTTTTTTATATACCTGTAGTGAAACTGTTTTTACTTCCTGTGATACTTCCACCCAGATCTTTGCGTCTCTTAATTCAACAGGACCCAGCATAGGACCAGATACGATACGTGCCTGGGCAAGAAGAGAGATTGAAATGAACTGGAGAACAACAGGAGCAAGAAATTTTTTCATTGCTTTGGTTTTGGCTGCACAAGTTAAGAAAGAAGCGTATACGGCAAAGAAAAAGCCGGTTCCGTTTGACGAAACCGGCTGGTATCTTTTAATCGTTTGTTATTAGTTGATCTTAACTGTTCCTTCGCCATCAGCAGGGATATGCAAAACTTGTCTTACCTGTTCATAGCTCATGTGCTGGAATTGTTCCTGGGTATAACCTGTATTACCTACAGTCGCAGAACGCCCGCCTGCTACTCCACCCGGGATGATAACATATCTTGTAGTTCCTGTTCCGTTCCAGATAAGGCTGTTTGCATAGAAGTTAACCAAACCAACCTGGATAGCATTCCTTAAATGCTCGCCTGTATAAAAATCAACAGGTGTCTGGTAGGTAAATCCACCATATGTATGATATACGAGAACAACACCGCTGGAAACGATAGAAGCAGTAATACCGGGAGCAGCCATATTATAAAAATATTCGGGACCTGCACCTGTCAGTGTCATGTCTTTCCATGCTGAATAGATCACATTTGCTGTTCCGGCAGGACCTTGAGGACCGGTAGGACCAGTGGGACCCGCAGGACCAGTTGGGCCTGTTGGGCCTGTTGGGCCGGCAGGACCTGCTAAACCGGTAGGACCTTGTGGACCAGTTGCACCGGCAGGACCTTCAGGACCTTCCTTGGTACAGTTTACCGCAATAAAGGCAAATGCTAATAATAGAATAGAAAGAAGTCTGAACTTTCTCATAAAGTTTGATTTGGCTGTTAATTAGTTTCGGTTTTAAAAATAAAAGGAATTTCCCTTTCTACCAAGATAATTTAAAGGTAGGGGAAAAAAATTACCCGCTTCCTGCCTGCCCGCAAAAAACAGCTATTGCCGGGTTTTACCGAACGGTTATATTTGTTCCTTAACCAATCCATTTTTATGAGGCTTAATCAAGGTTTATTTGCCGGTATTCTCTTACTGGCTTGTCTTTCGGGCAATGCCCAGTTCAAGAGAGGAGACAGAATGGTCGGCACATCCATTGGTAGCGTATTTTTTAATTCAGGTGGTTCAGATGTCAGCTATCCGCAATTCCAGGGCTATTCATCACACACAACGGGCTATGGTCTTCGAATCGAACCAACATTCGGGTGGTTCATGTCGGAGAAGATGGCGCTCGGTGTATCGCTTAATATCAATCCCAGCGGGCAAAAAATAAGATACGAGGCCCTTGGATCTACTTTCCAGGAAGACAAGACAACTAATTTCAATATCGGTATCGGGGGTTTTCTCCGGAATTATTTCGGGAACAATACTTCTTCTTTTATGCCTTTCGGACAATTTGGTTTCAATCTCGGTATCAATTCAGGAACAGCAGAAGGATTTAAATTTTATGATGCATCTCCCGATTATAAAATAAGTTATGACGGAAAATCTTCCGGTGGTTTTTTTGCCAACGCCGCATTACAATTAGGCCTGACCAAAATGGTCGGAGAGAATGCAGGATTGGATATCTATCTCGGTTATAATTATTCCTACAACAAGAATACATTTACAACAACAACATTAAGAGATAATGCGCCTTATGACGGAATACCCGAGTCTACATCTGTCAATGATCCCACTACAAAATTCACCAATCATGGCGTGATCCTGGGTGTTGGTTTCCAGGTCTTCCTTCGCCATAAAAAATAATTTATCCTGCTAAAACAAAGCCCCGTCTGCTTTTCAGCGAACGGGGTTTTTTATTGAATTGTTTTTTTACTTGTTCATCATCTGCTTGGCTTCGATGCTGAGCGTAGCATGCGGTACCGCTCTTAATCTGGCTTTGTCGATCAGCTTGCCGGTAACACGACAGATACCATATGTTTTATTCTCGATGCGCATCATGGCTTTTTCCAGGTGATCGATGAAAGTGATCTGCCTGCTGGCCATCTGGCTGAGTTGTTCTCTTTCCATGCTCACGCTTCCATCTTCCATGGTCATATAACGTGCTTCATCCATATCACCACCTTCGTCTTTCCGGGTGATCAGTCCCTGGAGATAGGCCAGTTCTTTTTTAGCGGCATCCAGTTTTTTCTGGATGATCTCCCTGAATTCATTCAGATCGTTATCCGAATAACGCATCGTTGGGCCTTGTGGAATATTCATAGCCTGATCGAGTACTGATTTAGTGAATTCGGGTTCATATTTTACGGAACTCTTCGTTGTCGTTTTAGGTATAACGATCTTAGACGGTTTGGGGGGTTCTTTCTTGATCACGGGTTTCACTTTTTGTTTAATGGATACAAGGGATTTCGGGTCAATAGTGCCCGGTTTTTTGGCCACTGGTTTCTGAACCGGTGGTTCGGGCTTTGCTGCTACTTTCGGTGCAGGCTTAGCCACTGGCTTAGCAACTGCTTTGGGTGCTGGTTTCTTTGCCACAGTTTTCACGGGGGCTTTTTTAGGAGCCGCTTTTTTAGGTGCAGGTTTCTGCACAGTTTTCTTTACTGCTGGTTTTTTGGCAGCAGCCTTCTTGGGGGCGGGTTTGGCGGCTTTTTTAGGAGCCTGTTTTTTCTTAATTGCCATGATTTACCCTTTTTTTGAAACAATCACATTTAATAATATATCGTTTATCTCAATCTCAGTGCCATCCTGTATCACAGGTCTGAATTCCAGTTTATCTGCCAGAATTTCGGCGCAAATATAGTCTTTAAACTGAGCCAAAGAATCTTTTAATCCGTCGCTTGCCGATGTGATCACTTCAACCCTATCGGTCAGCTCAAACCCGCTCTCCTTCCGGATTTTCTGGATCCTGTTCACAAACTCACGGGCATTCCCTTCGGCTTCCAGTTCGGGTGTTACAGTGATATCCAGCGCCACGGTCAAACTGCCTTTATTCGCCACAGTCCAGCCCGGAATATCCTCGCTGCTGATCTCTACTTCCGCAATCTGTAATATTACAGGTTCGCCATCAATTGACAAATTATATTGACCTTCTTTTTCCAACCTTGCAATATCCTGTTGGGTGAAAGCTGCCAATGCCGAACTAACGGCCTTCATTTTCGGACCCAGTTTTTTACCCAGCGCCACGAAATTCGGTTTGATCTTTTTACTGATAAATGTATTGTCGGGATCCAGGTATTCGATCTCTTTTACATTTACTTCCGATTTGACCAGGTCCTCTATCTTTTGCAACTGCTCTTTCATTCCTGCATTCAAAACCGGGATCAATACTTTCTGCAGTGGTTGTCTTACTTTGATATTAACGCCTGGTTTTTTCCGAAGCGACAGTACCAACGAAGAGGCATCCTGTGCTAACTGCATTCTTTCTTCCAACGATTCATCAATTGCCTTTTCATTCGCAACAGGATAATCGGCATGATGCACCGATTCTTTATTGAATCGTTTTGTTACCGCATCCAGGTTACGGAATATCGTATCGCTGAAGAAAGGAGATATAGGCGCGATCAGTCTTGTGATGGTTTCCAGGCATTCATATAATGTTTGATACGCACATATCTTATCCTGTTCGTACTCGCCTTTCCAGAACCGCCTGCGACATAATCTAACATACCAGTTGCTCAAATGTTCATCGACAAAATCCTCGATCACACGACCGGCCTGCGTTGGCTCATAATCGTCCATATAGGCGTTGGCTTTCTTTACAACTGTATTCAGTGAAGAAAGTATCCAGCGATCGATCTCGGGTCGTTCGTTCAATGGGATGTATTTCTCTTTGAAAGCAAATCCATCCACATTGGCATAGAGTGCAAAAAACTGGTACGTGTTATATAATGTGCCGAAGAATTTCCGTTGTACCTCTTTGATCCCGTCGAGATCGAATTTCATATTATCCCAGGGCGATGCATTGGTAACGAGGTACCATCTTGTCGCATCGGCACCGAAACTTTCGATCGTAGTAAAAGGATCCACTACATTCCCAAGACGCTTACTCATTTTGTTGCCGTTCTTGTCAAGCACCAGTCCGTTCGACACACAGGTCTTGTATGCTACGCTGTCAAATAACATTGCAGCAATGGCGTGCAATGTATAGAACCAGCCTCTTGTCTGGTCAACCCCTTCGGCTATATAATCTGCCGGGAAACTTTTTTCAAATGTCTCTTTATTCTCAAAAGGAAAATGCCATTGCGCATAAGGCATGGCGCCAGAGTCGAACCATACATCGATCAGGTCCGGCACTCTCTTCATCGGTTTGCCCGATTGACTCACCAGTACGATATCATCTACATATGGTTTATGCAGATCGAGAATGCCTTCATGCAGGTAATGTTTGTTTACATCACCTCCCAGCACTTCATTTGCTTTCCTGATGCCTGTGTTCAGCTCTTCGATCGAACCAATACAAATTTCTTCATCCCCATCTTCTGTTCTCCAGATCGGCAATGGCGTTCCCCAATAACGGGAGCGACTCAGATTCCAGTCCACCATATTCTCCAGCCAGTTACCAAAACGTCCTTCACCGGTGGATTTGGGTTTCCAGTTGATGGTCTTGTTCAATTCCACCATCCGGTCTTTCACAGCAGTGGTCTTGATGAACCATGCATCCAATGGGTAATAAAGGATGGGCTTATCTGTTCTCCAGCAATGCGGGTAATTATGTTCGTATTTCTCGACCTTGAATGCCCTGTTCTCTTTCTTGAGTTTAACACTGATATCGACATTCACATCCACCCAGTCTTTATCGTCCTTATAATTTTTTACATAACGGTTGCTGAACTCACCCAGTCCGTCCACGAATTTTCCTTCACGGTCGACCATGGTGAGGATACCGATATTATATTTCTTTCCAACTTTAAAGTCATCGGCGCCAAATGCAGGGGCTGTGTGCACGATACCCGTACCATCTTCTGTTGTAACGAATGTATCAACCAGAACACGGAAAGGTTTTGCACCGGGAGTTATTTCTTCAATAGCTTTTAATGAGTTGGCTTCAAAAGGAAGTAATTGTTCATACTCGCAGCCTTCGATAGCTGAGCCACTAAATGTAGAAGCTATTTCCCATGGAAAAGGCGCTTTCATTACTTCCTTTCCGGTAGTATGTTCGTAAATATCTGCAACCTCGGCTTCAGGTTTAAAGTATTTGTGGACCAATGCTTTTGCCAAAATCACATTAATTGGCATATGGGTGTATGGATTAATTGTCCGAATTAAAACATACTCAATGTTAGCTCCAACAGTCAAACCAAGATTGCTCGGCAATGTCCATGGCGTGGTCGTCCAGGCCATGAAGAAAACCTCTTCATCATTTACTGAATCAAATAAGAATTTACTTTTCTCATTTTTCACTGCTTTAAACATCGCCACCGCACTCGTATCTTTCACATCCTTATAAGTACCCGGCTGGTTCAATTCATGCGAGCTCAATCCTGTTCCTGCTGCAGGTGAATAAGGCTGGATACTTACACTTTCATACAACAATCCTTTTTTATAGAGCTCACTCAGTATCCACCAGAGTGTTTCGATGTATTCATTCTTGAACGTGATATAGGGATCATTCAGATCGACCCAGTATCCCATCTTTCGGGTGATATCATCCCATTTATCTTTATACCGCAACACCGCTTCACGGCATTTCTGGTTATAATCTTCGACCGATATTTTTTTCCCGATATCTTCTTTGGTGATGCCTAATTCTTTTTCTACTCCCAGTTCGATCGGTAAACCATGCGTATCCCATCCGCCTTTTCGTTTTACCTGGAAACCTTTCATGGTCTTATAGCGGCAAACCAGGTCCTTTAATGTCCTTGAAATAACGTGGTGGATACCAGGCATACCATTAGCGCTCGGTGGACCCTCATAGAACACAAAAGGAGTAGCTCCTTCGCGGAGGGAGACGGATTTTTCAAATGCCTGCTGTTCAGCCCATTGAGCCAGCATTTCCTGTTCAAACCCAGGCAGGTTCAGCCCTGAAAATTCTTTGTATTTAACAATCATACCCTTTCTAAAATGGTGGCAAAGGTACAATATAAAGGCAAGACAGAGGAAGTCAGAAAGACCAAAAGTCCGGAAGATATTTCCGCTGGGGGCAATATTCTTACGGACTTTCTGACCTACGTTCTTTCGGACTTCCGGACCAGTTACATCAGGACCAGGTCGTACTGGAAACGGGGTTTGCCTCTTGTTCCACCATCGCCACCCGCGCCCATGCTCAGGCATTTCAGTTTATAATAATTGCCCTGCGCATCTTTGATGATATAAAAACGGTTTGGATAAGCTCCCACAGGCGTGGGAGGAGAAGTACTTCTCCAATTGCTACCAATGGTCCAGCGACCTACAGCCACTGCATTCGCCGATGCATTGACGCTATCCTTATTGAAAGCGGTGTACGCAGCAGCAGCCGTTGATGCATCCGCATAAATTTTTTCTTTGGCCTGTACATTTGAAAGATTGTTCAAAGCGATCAGGTCGGAGAAATTATAAGGCACCATGCTTCCGAAATTCGTCTGGAAAACAGAATAGCTCCATACCAGGTCCCATTTTGTTTTTTCGGGTTGGCCATTTGATAAAACACCTGTTTCAAATGAAACCAGTTTATAATGATAGTTATTGTCCTTGGCTACCTGTATAGTTTGGAAAGTAGTTGCGGTAATATTTGCGTACTGCAATGTATAACCACCGCTTGCATTTCTCAGCACTCTTATCTTGATCCAGGGACGGGCAGCGATACCCCCACCGGTACCGCGATTAATAATGATCACTTTATTATTGGCATCGGTGGCTGACACTTCGGGGATCACCGTACCGGTAACAGAACCATTGATATCGTCGAAATAAGCAAAATCGGATGGAGCAGGACTTACCTGGTTCACGGCCAATGTAAGACCGATCGTATCTGCAGCTCCTACTGCATTTATATCAGTTTGTGCAAGCACTTTAGCTCCCGCACTGCTTGTATTATTTAATGCAACACGAAATTCGTTGCCGCCATAGAATGCAAGATCCCAGCCCGCTCTTGCTACTGCTGTCATCGTATTACTGCTGAGATCGAGGTACACAGAATTACCTGCCGAACTTCCGGGTTCAGAGCCGACCAAGCCATTGAACTCCACGTTGGAACCGGTAGACGGAGGTACAATGATCACAGGATCCTTATCTTTTTTGCAGGATGTAAAGGCAAGCGCACTGATACTACTAACTAAAACCACACTTTGAAAACGCATCATAATTTGATTTTTTGATCTTGTTGATTGAATTTATTTTTTGCTCCACTGGAAATTAAAGCCGAGAAAATAAGAACGTCCGTAGCTCATTGGCAACGGTCCGCCGGTGGTATGCTGGCCGCTTGTAGCCGTATTGTTCACATTGGTGACATCGAAAAGATTCTTTACACCTGCATTCAGTGAGATGTATTTATTGATGCCAGATGTGATCGTCAGGTCGGCGAGATGGAAGGAAGATGTTTCCGCAACATACACCACTTCCTGTCCCTGCTGGTTCTCACCAAAAGCAAAGGATGGCCTTCTGCCGGTGAATTTATAAAAGAAGCCCAGCGTGGTCCTTAGTTTGGGGATTGTGCACGTTATATTGGAATTGAGTTCGGGTGACCAGAGAAATTCACGATCATCTTCTTTTATCACATTGTCATTGTCAACCATTGTGCTCGAAGAACCGATCCATGAAAAACCCAAAGTAGCCGCTAGTTTCTTCCATTGCAGTTTATTCTCCAATGTAGCTCCCGCTGTTTTGGTCTTATCGATATTGAAATAAGAATAACGGTTGGGATCATTCGCATCTACCGCCAGGTCGATCTGGTCGTTATAGATATTATAAAAACCGGCAAGACTGGTATTGAATTTAACATCACCTGTATGCGATGGCGTAAAACTTAGTGAACCCGTGAAACTGTTGGAATGTTCTGCTTTCAGATCGGGATTACCGAAAATATTATGGTTGGCATCAGTGAAAATAAAATAGAGCTCTCTCAATTCCGGTGAACGGAAGCCATACGCATAAGCCAAACGCAGGTCAAGGGTTTTGCTGAGAACGAATTTTGTATTAATAGAAGGGATCACCGGTGGCGCTTCATAAACAGAATTATGCATGAAACGAAGTCCTGGCCGGATATTGATCTTCGCAGATGGTTTTATTTCCGCGGAAGTAAAGAAGGCATAGGATGTAATGACAGGACTGCCTTCGATCCTTGCACCGCTGGCCGCTTCTCTTTCAATCTCCACACCGGGTTGAATGGAGAATTTTTCCGAAGCCAGGTACTGGGCAGTATGCCGGAACAGAAAACTGTTGAGTTTTGCGAGATCCTGTTCGCCCGGTCCGTTGGTCAGCTCATCGCTGTCTTTTTCAAAATCATGTATCGATGTGGTGGTTTTTCTTTTATAATCTGTGTATGACAGGACCGTATTCATATTCAGTTTGCTGTTGATATGCCATCCCGATTGTAACTGGTGCATATAACGGTCCGTCACGTATTTTTTATCTGTTGCTCTGAATGCCTGGTAATTGATCGCACCTCTATCGCTGATGGTCTCGTTCAATCCATCGAGTCTGTAATAGATATCAAAAAGACTGGTACTGTAACCAATTTTAAAATTTCCCAACCATTGTTCCTTGGGTCTCCATGACTTTGCTCTTCCATATGCATCGCCACCAAAACCATCCAGTTCGTTATGTGTACCACCCCCGGAGATACTCCAGCCTTTCTTCTTCCAGCCAAGATTGATATGCTGATTATGAACTCCTTTATAACTGAAAGGATAGTATTCATCGCCTGCTGTTTCTTCCTGCACTCTTGCAGCGATGGACAGATTGTCTTTTGTGTTTTTCTTTGTGATGATATTGATCACACCAGCCAGCGCATCCGAACCGTAAGAGACGGACATCGGTCCTTCGATGATCTCGATCCGTTCCACCGTATTGATATCAACCTGGCCAAGACTTTCTCTCGCATCGTTACGATCGGTCAGGGGAACGCCATCGAGTAATATTTTAATGTTACGACCACTCATTCCCATCAGGTTCACATCGGTAGTACCCAATGTATTGTCGTTGAAGAATCGAAAGCCAAGCTGGTTGGTCATTACCTGTTGCACAGTAGTGGCACCGCTGAGGCGAATACGTTCGTTGTTGATCGTGCGGACCTGGTAAACCGAGTTCTTAACTGATTGGGGCTGGTATTGTCCTGTTATAACTACTTCTGTTAATTCTTTAGCACGGGTTGTGTCTTCTTGTGCTATCGCAGTCATTGTAAAGGATAAAACTGCGAAAAGGGCGTATATTTTTCTCATAGTGTTGCTTTCCGCCGCAAATGTCACTCAGCATTCTTTATTATTTATCATTGTATTGTCAGCAATGATGAATAAATGGTTGTTTTACCAAAAGATGACAAGACTAACAGTGAAGAACATGCGGTGACAGAAATATCAGCCACTGATAACACGGATAAATACAGATGCCACTAAAACTCACTAAATAACACGAAAGCTTGCTATTTCCATTTTCGTGCTTATTCGTATGTTTTCGTGGCCAAATAAAAAAGCCGTCCATACTGAACGGCTTTATCAATAAGGTCAAACTATTTTTACTGAACGATCACAATGCCTTTTGCTGTAACCCTTATTTCTTTCTGAGGCTCTTTGATCGCATCGATCTCTTCTTTTGATTTTTTTGCATCTTCTGCATAATGCTTCAACTCGGCAACAGAAGTCGTTTTCATTTTTACGTCTCCATCGATCACAACAGTTTTACCCTGTGCAGCCAATGGGAGGAAGAAACCATAATCCTTCATTTTCACTGTAGCGGTGCTGCCATCTTTCAGTTCAAGTTTCAGCCAGCATCCTTTTTTAGGACAAACTTCAACGATCTTCGCGGTGATCTTTACATCGTTGAAATCAGGAGAGCCGCCATTCAGTTTAGCTGCCACATCATTGATGTTAAGAGCGCCATCGGTAGCAACTTTTTCACCATAAAAATCTCCGGGTTTAGCATCTCCGGCTGGTGGTTGCGCTTGCGCCATAAAAGCAAATCCTGCGATGGCCAGCGTAAGGAACAATTTTTTCATGATTCTATTTTTTAATGTGTTTTTAGGTTTGGTCATCAAAGATAGCTTTTACACCGAAATAGTTGCTATCCGGGCAAAACTGGTTTTTTGAACTCCAGCGGTGGAGCTGAAATTGCTCGTAGAAAGTCCAGCAGATCAGCGTGTTCCTTCGGGGTCAGGTAGAGCATTTTTACCAGTTTATCAGCGCCCCCATTACCATCCGCTCCCTTAATATAATGAGCAATGACATCCTCCATCTTTGTCATCATGCCATTGTGCATCCATGGTCCCGTATTCATGACATCCCGTAAAGAGGGGGTTTTGAATTTACCCATATCCTTTTCATCATGCGTGACCATATAAAGTCCTTTATCCGTTATGCCGCCCATTCCATTATTTTCAAAAAGGTGAAAACCGTTATTATGAAACTGGTCATCCGAGAATAGCGGTCCATTATGGCAATTCATGCATCTTGCTTTGGTACGGAACAGGTGTAATCCCCTAAGCTCTTCATTGCTCAATGCTTTTTTATTTCCTTCCAGGAATTCATCAAAACGGCTTTTACGGCTGACGATAGTTTCCTCAAATACCGCGATCGCATGGGTAAAATTATCCGGTGTTATCTCTTCACTCCCGTAAGCAACTTTGAATAAAGGAGCATAGCCTTTCGTATTTCTCAGTTTCCGTAATACATCGGGCATCTCGCTGTGCATTTCCGTTTCGCTGTTGATCGGGGCAAAAGCCTGGTCCTGCAGATCCTTTGCTCTTCCATCCCAGAATAGCTTTGAATAGAACCAGGTATTTTGTATTGTGGGTGCGTTTCGTTTTGTTCTTGCTTCTGCATGACCGGTCGACCTTTCCTTGCCATCGGTCCAGTTCAATTCGGGTTTATGACATGTGGCACAACTGATCTGTCCCGATTCACTCAATCTTGTATCAAAGAACAATGTTTTACCGAGTTCGATTATATGCTTCAGTGAGTCTTTGTATTTTTCGACCGGGCTTTCAGGCAACACACCTAATTCTTTCCATTGCACCCCGGCATCTACAAAAGGCGTCGGCCATTTATCCGGTGATTGCGAATAGATCTTCCGCAGGTTCATGCCGGCATCCTCATCCTTTGTACGAACGAAGGAGACCAGCATGATCGTCGATACTATTAATAATATAATAACCCCACATTTTCGCATGGGTCAAAAATAACTATAGGGTTTAATATTTTTATTGCAATGCTATAACTTGATTTTGATTCCTCCATTTACGACAAAACCTTCCGTATGTGTCCAGATGTCGTCGAAGGTTGGATTGTTATGCGGATCGTTGGCCACCCGTTTATACCTGCTTTGTCTTGTGTCGGTGAAATTCTCAAAATTGATATAGAGGGAGAATTTTTTCCAGAGCTTTTCGGCCATAAAACCAAACTCCCAGAAATCGTGTGTCTTCAATCCATTGTATAAGAATTGTGAACTGGTATAATATCCTTCCAGCCCCAGTTTCAGGAATTCATGTTTCTCATAGATCAGCGCTGAATTGAATTTATGTTTGGGTACAAGGGGTAGGAATTGGTTACCTGACAAATATTTTGCCTGCGCATCTGTAAATGTATAACCAAGGAATAATTTGAAATCATGTTTGAAAATGAGTTTGAGATTGCTCTCAAATCCCTTGCTCTGCACAGGTTTGGTCGCATTGACAAAGGACAAGCCAGCAAAACCTTGTTCCAGCACCAGTGGTTTATCGATCCAGCTGTAAAAGAACATATGGTTGAACGACAGATCGAAATCATGCCCGAGCCTTGTCTTGAAATTGATATCGGCTGTTCCTCCATAACTTCTTTCAGCTTTCACATCCTTTATCTGCAATACGTCCTGGTACTGGATGGCCTCTGTTTGCTCTGTAAAAATGGTCGGCAATTTATAACCCATTCCCGCGCCGATACGGGATGATAGTTTATTATTATACTTTGCAAGCAAAGAAATTCTTGGCAGAACAAAGATCTCTTCGTTATCGAAGACCCTATTGCTGTAATGCGCATAATCAAAACGAAGCCCGCTTTCCAGTTTTATATTATCCGAAGCATCCCAGGTATCCTGGATATAACCGCCTCCGGTAATATTTTTATTATCGCGGTTGGCAGCACTCCCCATTTTCTCATCAAAATCATCATAGACTAGGTTTACTCCAGTTACCAATGAATGTTTCTTTGCATTTTTAAGAAAAGAGATATCGGTAAAACTATTATAACTGATCCCGTCAAAATGATAGGCCGGTATCTCGATATGCCGATCGAAGATGGAAAGGCTTTGCTTGATCGTCATACTTTCCTGCTGATCGAATTTTTTCTGCAATTCAAAGGTTGTGATGTTCCGGACCGTGTTGTTCTCCTCGAAATAGCGATGCTCATTATCAGCCTTCCCTTTGATCACCTGTACATCCCCGCCTGTTCGCCGGCCTTTGGTGAAACTGTTCCCGATGATCAGTGTTGTCTTTTCATTTGGATAAATAAAAAGCCTGGGGTGAAGGGTGAATTCAAAGGATTCGGGGACTTCGGTAAAATCATCCTTGTCTACATCAAAGGGTTTTTGATTATTGAGCAATACGAGGAAAGTATATCCGGTCGATTTATTTCTGTTCGAAGAAAAATAACCAAGGTTGGTTTGCCCGATATTCGATTGGTTCAGCACAAAACTATTTTCCGCTTTCTCTCTGGGTGTCTTTGAAATAAAATTGACCACACCCGCGATGGCCCCACCACCAAATAATGGAGATGCAGGTCCTTTGATGATCTCTACCTGCTTAAGATCAAGCGGTGGAATTTCCAGGACGCTCAGTCCACTGGCGAAATTGCCGAAGCTGGCAAATCCATCTTTTAACAATTGGGTATACCGTCCATCCAGCCCCTGTAAACGGATACTCGCATTCCCGCTGGTGGCGGATGTTTGCTGTACCTGTATACCCGTGCTTTCATGCAGCAGCATGGACACATTGCCCGGTCGCATATTGCTTTTTTCATCGATCTCTTCCAGTTCGATCGTTTCAACTCTAGTCGGTACATTCTGAATACTGCGACTGGTCCTTGTCGATTGCACGATCACTTCTTCTTCCTCTTCTTCTTCCGGCTCCATTTCTACCGTCAAGTGATCATTGCGAAACGGAATTTCTATCGGCAATTCCAATGCACCAAAACTCACATGCGATATCCGCAATTTCAATGCTCCTGTTGTATATATATTAAGCGTTACAAAACCTGCACTATCGGTCGATCTTGCATTATCCATTCCCGCGATGGATACAGTGGCCCCCTGGATCGCTTCTTTTGTATCCTTGTTGATGACCTTTATCTTAATGGTGTATTGTGCTGAAACCGTACTGGCACATAATAATACCAGCAATAATAATTTTATCCTGTTCATGATTGATGTTTAGATTAATGAATTCGATAAGAAATATTCACTAACCTATTTTGGGCGGCTGCCAGAAATCGTAATCAACCTGTGGTAAAGCGGTTTGAATATAATCAGTATAGACTGAAGCGATCGTGATCGCGTTGATCCCCAGCGGAACAGGATCATAAGCAACAGTAGCGGTGGCGCAACCTTCACAGTTGAAAAAAGGTGAGCAATTGCCACAATCCTTATCGCCGTTCTCATGCGACGAAGCCTGTTCTGTTTTATCATCGGGGCAATTATCAAATGCGCAGCAGGGAATGGCTGCCAGCAAGACCAGGTAAACCGATAATATATAACCCGCGATCTTCATGAAGCACAAAATTATCGCTGAGACAGGAAAAAGGCAGATTTATTATTGCAACGGCCTTTCATCCATCCCTCGTTCCTCGGGATGACAAATCATTGCTGTAATTTGAACTTAATAACCGTTGACCACTAAGGATTCTGTATGCATTCATTCTTCGTGCCCCGGGATGACAATTCAAGCCGTAGATTTGCCGGAACCTTTTCAATAAACCGTTTATGAAATTTACCTCCCTCCTGGCAGCTTTGCTGAGTTGTACATTCTGCTTTGCACAAACCGGTATCGAAACGCATTATAAGATCTACGATACCCGGAATAAGCAACTCGTAACACCTGCACAGATCGCCACAGCCTGTAAAGATGCCAACGTGATCTATTTCGGGGAAGAACATAATGATAGTGCCGGTCATTATCTTGAAATGGCAATATTCGCAGAGTTGCAAAAACTATACGGTGATAAACTGGCGCTCAGTATGGAAATGTTCGAAACCGATTGCCAGCTGGTGGTGGATGAATACCTGGCAGGTTATATCAGCGAAGATCGCTTTACCAAAGAATCGAGACCCTGGAGTAATTATAAAGATTACAGACCGGTTGTAGAGATCGCGAAGCTAAACAAACTTGATGTAATTGCGGCTAATACGCCACGACGTTATGTAAATATGGTGAGCCGGAAAGGAATGCGATCGCTGGATAGTTTACCGAAAGCATCCAAACATTATCTGCCACCACTTCCCTATGATACAGCTTCCGGCGCTTATCGTGATAAGTTCATTGATTTTATGAAAGGCGGAAGCCCGGGAAGTTCGAATAACAGGATCTTTTACAGCCAGAGTCTCTGGGATGCCGGCATGGCTTACAGCGTGTATACATACTGGAAAAATCACAGGGACAAAAAGATCTTTCATATGGTCGGTCGTTTTCATTGCGATCAGAAACTGGGAACAGCGGCACAATTGCAAAACAGGAGATCTTCCTTAAAGATCATGAACATTAGCTGCTTCAGCGATAGTTCATTTGCCAATCCTGATTGGGAACAATTCAAACAGCTGGGAGATTTTGTGATCATCACCGATCCTGATCTGAAAAAAACGTTTTAAAAATTTCTCGCGAGGGCGCAGAGAGAAGAGAACCCAGAGTCATCCTATCTGTGTTGATTTGTGCTTATCCGTGGCTAAAAAATTTCTCGCGGCGAGCGCAGCGGGGCCGCGTACGCAACCCTTATCTGTAGCTAAATAAATTTAGGCCCTCAGCAACAACTCACAAGGTTTAAGCCCTGTATGTTTTTTGAAAGCGGTAGAGAAGTGCGAGATAGAAGAATAACCCAGCATCAATGAAACTTCGGTCACGCTCAATCCTTTTTCATACAAAAGGTATTTCGCATGTTCCATCCGCTGGCTCTGGTAAAAATCGAAGACCGTAGTGCCGAATAATTCTTTAAATCCTTTTTTCAGGTAGCATTCATTGATCGCCACTTTGCGGCTGAGTTCCTTGATGGTGATCGGCTCACCGATATGCTGCAATAATATTTCTCTGGCTTTAACGATCTTTTCCCGGTCCAGCTCATTGGCCAGGAACTTACAATTCACCGTATCGATCTCTTTTTCACCGAGCATACAATCGAGACTGTACAATAACAGCATCTGGGTCTGTGCATTGATATAGATATTCTCAAGGCTATCGATATAATTATGATTCAACACTCCTTCCAGCACCATTCTTGTCTTGCCACACAACGGAAGTATCTTGGTAAAAGAAGAAACATGTTTGAAGCGAAGGATATTATCTGTCAATGCCGCATTTCCCTTTCTTGGTTTTACGAATTGACTGAGATGCGAAGGCGAGAATTTGAAGCTAACGATATCGACACTGTCGACTCTTTCCATACAGGTCTTCGATGCCCCGAACTGGCACATATCGCATTCCGTGTTCTTCTTCTTACAATATACATTACCACTCACGCAGAAACGGAGCTCGAGATAGTTCTCTTTGGGATTGCTTTTCTCGTAATGATAGACCATCATTCCCGTGTCTTCGATAGCCCATTGAGGGTTACGGCTGTAACGGCTGATGGTATAATTGACCGAACCAGGAATCTGTTGTTCCCTTTCCTGCAGCATGATCAACTGGTCCTGCATGAGGTTCTGCTTATACGCGAGGGCCAATATATCCGGTGGATTATGCATTTGAATTGCAAATTTACTGTGCCAACATTGATTTTCAATATCCCAAAACAGAGCAGCAGGCTGAACGCCTGAGTTTTAACAAACTATGTCTAAAAAAAGTTTGGTTTTTGACCGTATCAGCTAACTTTGCCTGCCTGTCGGCACCAGGCCCGTCTCCTTGCTAAATTGGGCAAGGATTTTTTATAATCAATTGCATGATTCATCCGCACACATATATCCACCCGAACGCAAGACTGGCAACGAATGTAAAGATCGACCCTTTCACGGTCATCCACCAGGACGTGGAGATCGGTGATGGCACCTGGATCGGATCCAATGTGACGATCATGGAAGGAGCAAGGATCGGTAAGAACTGCCGGATCTTCCCGGGGGCAGTGATCGCGGCGATTCCGCAGGATCTGAAATTCCAGGGAGAATATTCCAATGTATATATCGGTGATGGCACGACGATCCGTGAATTTGTAACGGTGAACCGCGGTACCAAGGACAGGGACAAGACCGTGATCGGAAAGAATTGCCTGATCATGGCTTATTGCCATTTTGCACACGACTGTTTTGTAGGTGATAATTGTATCACCAGTAATAATACACAGGTAGCAGGACATGTGACCATTGGCGACTGGAGCATTCTCGCGGGTATGTGTGCCGTGCACCAGTTTGTAAAGATCGGCGCCCACTCCTTTATCAGTGGCGGATCATTGGTGAGCAAGGATGTACCTCCTTATATCAAAGCCGGTCGTACCCCATTGAGTTATGCAGGTGTGAATTCGATCGGGTTAAAACGCAGGGGCTTTAGTGTAGAACGCATCAATCATATCCTCGATATCTACAGGGTCTTATATAATAAAGGCATGAACACCAGCCAGGCGGTGGAGTATATCGAAGAAGAAATGCCTGCTACGGACGAACGGGATGAAATTGTAACTTTCATCCGTGAAAGCGGAAGAGGTATCATCAAACGTTTTACCAAAGGCAGCAGCGATGACGATCTGCCTGTCTGACGCCGGCAAGCGGTTCAACCGCGACTGGATCTTCCGTCATTTCAATTACCAATTTGAAGCAGGGCAATCTTATGCGATCACGGGGCCGAATGGCTCGGGAAAGAGCACGCTATTGCAGGTGTTGAGTGGGAATATGATGGTGAACGAAGGAAATGTTCAATATTCAATGCGCAATGCGCAATGTTCAGTGGAGAGCATCTATAAACATATCTCCATTGCAGCCCCCTACCTCGAAGTAGTGGAAGAAATGACAGCGAAAGAATTCCTTGAATTTCACCATGGCTTCAAACCCTTTATCCCCGGGGTTTCTATCGATTCGATCATTACTACTATAGGCCTCGAAAAAGCAACGAACAAACAGATCCGTTATTATTCTTCAGGAATGAAACAGCGGGTAAAGCTGGCGCAATGCATTTTTTCAGATACATCCATTGTTTTACTGGATGAGCCTTGTACGAATCTGGATGCTGAAGGTATTGCTCTCTATCACCGGCTGATCAATGATCATTGTAAAGATCGATTGGTGGTGGTGAGTAGTAATGATGAAGTGGAGTATAATTTCTGCAGGGAAAAGATCAACATCATTGATCATAAATAATTCGCTATTACCCGGTTCTTACCTCGACATCACTTCCTGGTAGCAATCTATACTGAGTTGGGTTACACCTTCTTTATCTGCTGAAGATTCCTTATCCGATTTATATTTCACTACCAGTTTGTCCGCCATACAATCACAGATATACGGTATCTGCATACCCGTAAATCGTTTTTCTGTTTCATTCTTTTTATTGAAGGTCCTGAGACAATCATTCACGATCGATTCTTTTGTCCAGGGTTTTTTGGCTTTACAACTAACCAGGGAAATAACAAAAAAGACGAATAGCAATCTTTTCATAGTATATAATTGATAAGGTTACCTAACTGTTATGAAAATTAGGGAAAACTCTGCAGATTCGCTCTTTCCATCCTTAATATCTGTTATTTTATACCAGCGGTAAAAAATCCTTTTAGCCAGTTGTTTATCTTTCTTATGTGAAAGCGAAAACACCTTACACGGAATTAAGTCTCTGGCGCCACGAACACCTTTTCAATATCGAGTTCGCGTCGTATTCGCTTTCACACCACAGCTTTCCCCGTCACTTCCATGATTATTACGTGATCGAACTGGTGACCAAAGGCGCCGATCGCTTTTATTGTAATGGCAATAATTACACTGCTACCAAAGACCAGCTTGTGTTGATCAATCCCGGCGAAGTGCATACTGGCAGCACGATCGATGAAACCGGCTTACGTTATCTCAGTTTTTACCCGGGTAAAAAAGAACTGGGGCTTGTCGCTGAAACACTGAGTATCCCCCTTCCTGCTGACCTGTATTTTGAAGAGACCCTCCAGAACAATACTGAACTGCCCGCTAAAATAAAATTGTTATTCGCATCGCTGAACGACAATGCCTCCATCACCTTACAACAACAATATTTCTTTGATTGTATGCAGGAACTCCTGCTGCAAAAAGAAAAAACAAGCGCGGGCATTGACAAAAAAGATCCGCGAATAAAATTGCTGATCGATTTTATCAACACGCATTTTCGGGAAGAGATCTCGTTGACACAGATGGCGGCCCTGGTAAATCTCAACCCCTTTCATCTCACCCGTCTTTTCAAAAAAACAACGGGGTTAACCCCCTATGATCATTTACTGATTCTGCGAACGGAATACGCTCGTCAATTATTGGGCAAAGGTTATAAAGTGCAGGAAGCAGCCCGGGAAGCCGGCTTCTACGATAGTTCCCATTTGAACCGGTCACTGCGTAAAATTGCCGGTACATCACCCAAATCCTTCCTTTCGTCCAAAGGTCAATATCGTACAAGTTTTTACGGGTAATATTGGTTTGCTTTGTCAAAAAATAGTCATGCTCAAACAATTTTGTCTCGCCATCCTGATTTTTTCCGTGACGATCGGCAACGCCCAAAACAATTATAAGGAAGTGACCTTACCCGAGCTGATGAAGAAAGAGCAGGCGGGAGATAAAGGATATATCATACTCGATGTACGATCAAACGGTGAGTATATGGATACGATCACCGGTGGCCGGCATGTCGGGATCGGGCGGATAAAATCTGCTATCAATATTTCTATCCAGGACCTGGAACAGAAACCGGAGGCTATTAAGCAACTGGATCAATATAAGGATGAGGATATCTATGTGATCTGTTCGCATAGTTACCGGAGTCGCCGGGTATCGAACCTGTTATTAAAAAATGGTTTCACCCATATCAATAATGTAAAAGGAGGAATGTCTGAATGGTATCGCAATTATGATGAACTGCAACCCTATATGAATGATCTCTATGTCAACAATATCAGCTACACCAACCTGGCACCCTCGCAACTCTATAAAAAAATGGCGGCTAACGAACCTATTGAGATCATCGGGTTGAACAGTCCTCCCCGCTTCTTCTTCGATTCCCTGCAGGGACCTATCTTTAATTATCTCCCTGATATAAAGGCTGCGGTCTATTATAAACTAGCCGACTCTTTGCAATTGCTGGAAAGAGTTAAAGCTGCGAATGGCAAGCCTGTGGTTATTTACAGCACCATTGGTGGTGGTACGAACGATATGGTTGCCTGGCTTGTCGCTAAAGGTTTTTCCAATATAAATATGCTGGCCGGCAGTCTCACCGGTTTTTATGAGTATATGCTCAATTACCAGCCGGCTGATGCCAGTAAAAAAGTGCTGGTGTCTCAAAGCAAGGTTGTGTTCCACACACCATTAAGTTTTTGTAAAGAACAACCCAAAAATGTGCAATGGATCGATCTGCGGCATGATACTACTTTCAACCAGTTGACACATGGCACCAAACTCGATTATAAAACATTGAAAGGAGCCGTCAATTTCCCTTTCTATAAAACAGCGGATGAATTCGTAAAACAATTCCCCGATAAAACAAAACTATATATGGTCTTGCCGGAGAATGGGTTTACCGGATTTGACCTGGTGGATGCTTTGCTGAAAAAAGGATATCGTGTCGGCTGGCTGCTCGGTGGTATCGAACGCTGGGAATGGTACACCAACAATATCCCTGAATTTTCCTGTGGTGATCAATTTATAAAATAAGTCCATGAAAAAGATTGTCCTCTTAGCAATAAGTGTTGTTTGCTCCTGCGGTGCATTTTCTCAAACAGCCGATAGCAATTTTGTAACGGTGATCACCGCGGCCAACTGGATGCCGGACGGAAAAGCATTGCTATTGAATATTGTGAAATTCGACAAGACCCGCAAAGTACCACCGGTATTCAAAGGATTTACCTTTACCCTTGAAGGAAAAAAGCTGGAGCCATTGGGTTTTGATGGAGGCAGTCGTTCCGCCTCACCTGATGGAAAGACATTGGCCTATGTCAAACAAAAAGAGAACAATAAAGGAGATATCTATCTCTATGATCTTGTCACTAAACAAGAGACAGCGCTGGTAGTAGATACATTTAATAAAAATTCACCCAACTGGTCAGCCGATGGAAAAAAGATCGTGTACAATCGCGAATCCAATGGACGTGGCCGTGATGCCACTTTAGAGATCTGCATCGTGGATATCAAAACAAAAGAGATCAAACAAGTCACCGAAAGCGGGAAATATAAAAGTTATAATCCTGTCTGGGCACCCGAAGGCGACCAGATCGTTTATTATTTTGAAAAAGGAGATAACCGGGATCAAATCTGGCTAACAGATGCAAATGGTAGTTTTCATACCAACCTGACCAATGATACGGCTACGCATAATTTCTATCCCTCCTGGATCGATAGGAATACCATTGTATACACCTTGAGCCCAAACAACGTGATGACGATGAAAACGGACGGAAGTAATAAGCAAAAGGTCGAGGGTATCCAATCCTTTTTGGTGAAATACAATCCGAAAACAAAACAGGCTGCTTACCTCACACAGCAACCTGATAGCAAACTGATGCTATACGATTGGAAGAAAAAGACCACTACAGTTTTACTGGCACCCGCCACAATAAAAGGATTGCTCTGAGCCTGCTAATGCGCACCACCCATATCCAACTTGCCTTTTTTCTTATTGGATCTAGCAAACATTACGAAAGGAATACAAACCAGGAAAAGTATACCGACGTAAAGGAATACGTCCATAAATGATAACACAGCGGCCTGTTTCATCACCCCGCCATCCATAGCAGCATAGGCTTTCTGCAGCGCTATTTCAGGTGTTGAATTTCCACTTGTAATAAACCTTTGCTGTAAGCCGTTTACTCTTGCCATAACCGCAGGATTGGTCACATCTATTTTTGACACCAGGTTACTTCGATGCACCATTATTTGTTGCGCCATAAAAGTGGTGATCAACGCAATACCAAATGAGCCACCTAGTTGCCGGAACATACCTGTGAAGGCAGCACCATCACCGATCTGTCTTCCTTTTAATGTACTTAAGGACATTAAGGTTATCGGTATGAATAATAAGGGCATGGCAAATCCTCTCATTTCAAGTGGCCAGAAGAAATTATCCTTACTGGTATCGGGTGTTAATGTTTTATACCCCCAGAAACAGAAGGCAAAGAAAACGACCATCCCGATCGAGATCAGGATATGCGGCTTGGCTCCTTTCTCCAGCATCTTTCCCATAAAAGGCATCAGGAAGGCGGTCGTCAAGGCAGCAGGCACCATCAATAGACCCGCCTGTGTGGCAGACCATCCCAATATCTGCTGTGTATATAATGGAATGATAAATGTCGTTCCATATAATCCAAAGCCAAGAATAAACGAGAGAATAGTTCCTATCCGGAGATTCCGGTTCTTTAATACCCTTAACTGAACGATGGGATTATCATAGGTCAGTTCTCTCCAGATAAAAAAGAATCCGCCGAGAATAGCTGTCACAGTGAAGAAAATAATACTGCTGCTGGCAAACCAATCATCATCATGACCTTTCTCCAACACATATTGTAAGGAACCGACAAATATGGCCAACAGACCGATGCCTGCCCAGTCCACATCTTTCACTTTTGTCTTTTGTCCATAGTTGGGGCTTCTTACATACTGCAATGTCAGTAATGCCGCGATGATACCGAGCGGGATATTGATATAAAATATCCATCTCCAACCGATGTTATCGGTAATAAAACCTCCCAGGGGTGGCCCCAATGTAGGACCTACGATCACTCCCATTCCATAGAAAGCCTGTGCCATTCCTCTTTTTTCGGGCGGATAGCTTTCGGTGATGATGGTTTGAGAAGTTACCAATAAAGCGCCGCCACCGACTCCTTGCAGGAAACGGAAAAAAACAAGTTCCCATATACCAGAAGCATGGCCGCATAAAAAAGAACAAACAGTAAAGATCATGATCGAGGCCGCGAAATAATTACGCCGGCCGAATTGCATCGATAACCAGCTCGTCATGGGTACGATGATCACGTTACCGATCGCATAAGCGGTGATCACCCAACCTACTTCGGTTGTCGTGGCACCAAGGTTACCCTGCATATCGTGCAAGGATACATTCACGATCGTTGTATCAACAATTTCGAGCAAGGCGCAAAGAATGGCCGTGATCGTAATGATGACCCTGCGGGAGCCGTATTCTACTAATGATTGTTGTTGCATGAACGCAAGTCGTGAAACGTGAGTCGTGAATAAGTGCCCTTGTAAGAGCCCTTTCCCACTATATCATTTCACTTTAATTAATATTTAAAAGACTTTTATTCTACCGCTAAAGACTACTTTGGAGTCAGTTTTGCTTCATTCAAATCGGAAAACTTCTCATGAATCACGTCTCACGATTCACGCCTCAATCCAAATGAACATCAACAGACACATTCATACCCGGTCTTAATTTTTTAACCAGTGAATCTGTTTTGTCTGTGAATTCGATCTTCACCGGGAGACGTTGAACCACTTTTACGAAGTTGCCGCTGGCATTATCCGGGGGAAGCAATGCAAACGTAGATCCTGTAGCAGGTGAGAAAGAACTTACTACTGCTTCGAACTTATGCTTGCGAAAAGCATCCGCCTTGATGATCACTTTTTGTCCCACGGTCATTTTATTCAACTGGGTTTCTTTGAAATTCCCGATCACCCATACCTCATCACTGTGTACGATACTGAACAATGCCTGTCCTGCCTGGACAAACTGACCAGGTTGCGCATTTACTTTCGATACCAGGCCATCCTGTGTTGCCGTGATAACTGTATAAGATAAATTCAGCTTCGCCGCATCCACATCCACCTGTCTTTGTTTGATGGTAGCATCTGCTATATTGATCTGTGACGCTGAAGCCGTGCTTTGTACAGCCACCGCATTGGTTTGTTGTGAAGCCTGCAATTTTTGTTGCTGGAGGATATCCAGTTGACGCTCAGCCAATTGTTTGGCAGCTGAAGCCTGTTCGAATTGTTGTTGTGTGATCGAATGATCCTTGATCAGGTTGGCATAGCGATTATAATCTTCTGTCGCTCTCCATACATTCACTTTTGCCGCTTCGATCTGCGCATCGATGGTTCCTACAGATGCCTGCGAGGTGGAGATATTGGCGCGGGCCGCATTGGTATTGGCCTGTGCGCTACCAAGATTACTCTTAGCAATACCCAACGCTGCCTCCGCCTGTTCTACTTTAATTACATAATCCCTGTTATCAAGGATCACCAGGGTGTCTCCCTTCTTCACTTTCTGGTTATCATTCACTCGCACTTCCATTACATAGCCCGCCACACGAGGTATTACCGGTACGATATCGGCACTGATCTGTGCATCGTCGGTATCCTCATGGTGTTGTCCATGTTTGTATTTGGAGTACCCGAACCATCCGCCACCGATGACCAGTGCGGCCAATACGATCATGAAGATGGGGTTTCTTTTTTTCTTTACTTCTTTTGTTTCGTTGGTTGTCGTTGTTTCCATGACCTATTCGATTATTATTTTTTTAATTCAGTACTTAAAACACCTGCTGTTTGCAATAATTTATTGTAGGCTACGAATGCATCGGCTCTTGCCAGCGTATACGCCAGGTTGGCCTGCAATTGTGCTACATCTGCTTCCAGCAATTCGGTTGTCGTTGCCAGGCTGTTATCAAATTTATTTTTGATGATACGATAGTTCTCCCTTGCCTGTTCAACTGCCTTGGCATATACTTCGATCTTTTTGCGGCTGCTTAACAGGGAGAAATAATTCTTATTAACCTGCAGCTTAACGTTATCATCGGCGATGGCCTGCGTCGTCACGATCTGTTTTACCCTTGCTTCCGCTGCCTGCACTTTAGCCTTATTCTTCCAAAGCGAACTTATATTGTAAGAGACCCCGATCCCGATATTGATCGCATTTGTTACGGTAAATACTTTCGGAACATCGGCTGCGATATATCCGCCTGTTAAAGAGATCGAAGGATATTTTCCGGATTCGACAGATTTCACACTTGATTCAGCTGCTTTCTTTCGATAATCGAGCGCCGAAATATCTTTCCGGTTCGTCATGGCCAGTTGGAGATAATCCTCCAATACTCTCGGGTCTTCTTTTTTAGCGATACCATTCGTGTCGAGGACCAGTTCAGTATTGGTGGGCAGACCGAGCATCAGGTCCATATTGACATTGGCCAACTGGAGATTATTCTCGGCATCCAATAAGTTCAATTCAATATTGGAAGACTGTAGTTCTGCTTTCAACAGATCGTTACGGGCCAGCAGACCATTTTTTTCAAGATTACCAAGATCTTTTGTCCGCTGTTGTGATTGGGTCAGGTTTTCTTTTACCAGCCGAACCGCTGATTTTGCCTTGAACAAAGTGGCAAATGCCTCGATCGTTGTCTGGATCACTTCGTCCTTATTGTCTTCCGCATCAAGCTTAGCCGCTTTCTCCAAAAATTCAGATGATTCGATACCATATTTGATCCGACCGCCCTGATAGATCGGCAGCGATGCATTAAGGATACCATACATGGCCTGATTTACTTTTGGCGGCTCATTGGTCGAACCACCACTTCCACCATTATTGCTCTTGGTCTTGAGGTCGAAATTAGCAGCGCCTAAACGGACATAAGAAGCGCTGGCACCCACATCCGGTAATTTTTTCTGTACAGCTTCTTTTAGTGAAGCTGTCGCTTCTTCTATTTTGGCCTGGTCGTTCTTCAACTGGTGACTGTTCTTCAGGCTGAGATCGATCGCTTCTGCCAGCGACAATGTCTTTTTTTCCTGTGCCTTTACAGTTGTGCCAAGGAACAGCGTCACTCCTAAAATGAAAATCAGTTTATTCTTCATTGCTCAATATTGCTTTAAATATTTTCTTTAAATGCTGACTCAGTTTTGTCTTGATATGCTGATCGAATGCTGCGTCACTCAGTGATTGAAGCCCATTCATCTCCCGGTAGAAATGCTGTGTGGTCACTAATTGACTTACGGTCCCGACCATCGTCATCATCATCAGCGGGGTATCGATATCTTTTTTGAATACGCCTTTATCCTGTCCTTCTTTTATCAGTTGTTTGATCAATGCCTGGTTACGGGTCTTCAAAGCGTGTATCTGCGATGCGATAAACCCGTTGTTATTGATCATCTGCTCCCGCACCATGATCCGGTGAAAACATTGTTGATTGGTGAGTTTATCGATATACTGGTCGATCAACAGGTACATTTTTTCCATCGGTTCGAGCTCTTTATTCTGCACCATGGTCTCCAGTTGCAGCTTAAAGAATTCACTGCGGTGCGCAAACATGGCTTCGAATAATTTTTCTTTGGAACCGAAATAATAAGAGACCATGGCCAGGTTGATATCAGCCGATTCTGCGATATCCCTTACCGAAGTACCGGTAAACCCTCTCTCAGCGAATAATTTTTCCGCCGCTTCCATGATCTGAATTTGCTTATCGCTGTATTCCATTATTTCTTTCTTTAAATGAGGAGGCAAAACTAAACAACTGTTTAATTAAAACAAACGTTTAATTAATTATTTTTTCAAATATTTTCCTTCCCACTCTGTTTAGGTTGATTTTCAATGAAATAAAAGGGAAATAATTAGCGCTGACTGGCGATCAGGAGGTTGAGATCGGTGTATTTGAGGTCAAAACGCTGGCTGAGATAGAAGTTCGTGAGAGCTCCTTTGAATAAATAAATACCTGTCCGGAGGTGGATCTGGTGCCAGAGCAGGTTTTCAAAACCGCCTTCCTCGCCCGCTTCGAGCAGGAGAGGCATCAGGACATTGCTGATCGCCTGGGAGGCTGTTCTGGAAAAACCGGAAGGAATATTAGGCACACAATAATGTATCACACCATACTTCATGAATACAGGATGTTCATGCGAAGTGATCTCGGATGTTTCAAAACAACCACCGCGGTCGATACTTACATCGATCACTACGGAACCCGGCCGCATATTGCTGACCATTTCTTCGGTCACTACCATCGGTGTTCTTCCCGTCTCCGATCCCAATGCACCAACAGCCACTTCACAGGTCTTTAATTGCTTGGACAACATACGGGGTTCTATAACGGAGGTCCATAAACGCTGGCCGATATTATTCTGCAATCGCTTCAATCGATATACACTGTTATCAAAAACCTTTACTGATGCACCTAATGCGAGGGCCGCTCTCGCCGCATACTCTCCTACAATGCCTGCCCCGATGATAATAACTTTTGTAGGAGCAATACCCGAGATACCTCCTAACAATACACCTTTGCCATGATTGGCCGAGCCAAGATATTGCGCCGCGATCAGCATCACCGCACTACCTGCGATCTCACTCATGCTGCGAACGATGGGGTATGAATCACTATCGTCCTTAAGATTCTCGAACGATATCGCGGTTACTCTTTTTTCCATCATCCGCTCGAGTATCTCTGCTTTCATTACAGAAAGATGGATGGGCGATATGATGATCTGGTTCAATTGTAATAACGGAAGGTCTTCATCGATGACCGGTGCACTTTTTACAAGGATAGGACATTTAAATACCGATTCCCGGTCGTACACGATCTTGGCTCCCGCTTCACTATAATCCTTGTCACGGAAATGAGAGGCTTCACCAGCATTATGTTCGATCATAACCTGGTGACCATTACTGATCAACACACTCACAGCATCGGGTGTCAGGGCGATCCGGTTCTCCTGGAATGCGATCTCCTTGGGTATCCCGATCACCATGCCTTCCGACTTTGGTTTGATGTCCAGCGTTTCTTCTAAGGTTTCGTAGCTGAAAGAAGTAGATATTTTGGGTTTCTGCTGGCTCATTGCTGGTTACTGGTTGCTGGATATCGGATGTTGGACAACATCATACCCATGTCTTCAAAACTACTTAATTATTGTTGATTTTTAACCTTCTTGTTGTAGAATCTACCAGTTCAATATAGATATGTAAACTGTCAGCGGGGAATATACCCGGGGCTTTTTCCGGCCATTCCACCAGGCAGGTATAACCGCTGTACAAAGCATCTTCGACACCCGCTTGCCGGGCTTCCTCTTCATCCTTCAAGCGATAAAGATCCATATGGAATAAAGGCTTTTTAGTGCCTTCGCAATCGTATACATATTCATTGATGATCGAAAATGTAGGACTGCCTATTGTATCTTTTACTCCTTTTGTCTCGCAAAGAGCATGAATGAATGTGGTTTTGCCCGCTCCCATTTCTCCATGAAAAGCAATCACGGCATTATTGCCAATAAGTTTCCAGCATTCTTTTGCAACCTCGTTGATATTACCAAGGTAAAACTCCCGTTCCATGGTACAAATTTAGCAGGAATACAACGTTGTTGTAAACATATTCCCGTTGCCGTAAAAGCCGGGTTTTTGCTTTTGGTAAATTTGTAGCATGGAAAAGGTCCAATGGAAGGTTGAAGGGATGGATTGCAATACCTGTGCATTGAATATTCACAAGTACCTGGAGAAGCAGGGCATGAAGAATGTGAAAGTGAATTTTGCCACGGGTGATGTGATCTTTGATGCAAGCGCTGCGATCGAAGAAGAGAAGATCAGTAAGGGTATCCATGATCTTGGTTATAAAGTGCTCGATGCAGATGCGCACGACCATGCACATGGGCATGATGACGAAGATGAGAATATTGGGTTTCTTTCCAGTCACCTGCAGCGGTTCTGGTTCTGTTTTCCTTTTACCGCTTTACTGATGTTGCACATGATCCCCGGTGTTCATATTCACTGGTTGATGGATCATTGGGTACAACTGGGCTTGACGATCCCTGTATATATCGTCGGCATGAGTTTTTTTGGCAAGAGTGCATGGAAAAGTATCCGCAACGGCATGCCGAATATGAATGTACTGATCGCCATCGGTGCAACGGCATCCTTTGTTTATAGTTTATACGGATCATTGACAGGACAGGCCCATGAATATCTTTTTTACGAAACAACAGCAACGATCATCACCCTGGTCTTTTTAGGAAATTACCTGGAACATGCATCGATTGCGTCTACACAAAGAGCGTTGAACAAACTGGCAAAATCACAGAAAGTGATGGCCAATATGATCGCTTTTGATGATGAACACAAAGAGCAGATCTTCCGGGTGGAAAATACAAGACTAAGAGTTGGTGACCTCGTATTGATCAAAACCGGTGAGCAGGTACCGATCGATTGCAAGATATTATGGGGTGAAGCGCAGGTGAATGAAGCGATCATTACCGGTGAAAGTGTGCCCGTACTCAAGACCAAAAAAGATAAACTGATCGGTGGTAGCGTGATCAGTGATGGCACGATAAAAGCCCAGGTGACGGCAACCGGGAATGATACCGTGCTGTCCGGTATCATCAATATGGTAAGACAGGCACAGGGCGAGAAACCGCCGGTGCAATTGTTGGCCGACAAGATCAGCGCTGTTTTCATTCCTGTTGTATTAGGTATTGCTGCGCTTACACTGATCGTGAACTGGTTTGTCTTGCATAATTTCACCCCGGCCCTGATGAGGAGCATCGCGGTACTGGTCATTGCCTGTCCCTGTGCCATGGGATTGGCAACGCCGGCTGCTATTGCTGTAGGGTTAGGACGTGCAGCCAAGACCGGTATTCTTTTCCGGAATGCTACCAGCCTGGAAACATTCAAGGATATCAAACAGGTGGTATTTGATAAGACCGGTACATTGACAACGGGTCAATTCACCATTGATAAATGGCAACTAACAAACAAGAATCTTACCGATGAAGAGTTTAAAAAAATAGCTTACTCATTAGAGAAATACTCCAACCACCCTATTGCCAATGCGATCTCCAGTGAATGGAAAACAAAGGATGAGCTCCGCTGGAAAAAAATAGATGAAGTAAAAGGATTGGGCATGAAAGCGGTCGATGCTGAAAATAATGAATGGTGGGCCGGTTCTTTTAAAGTTGCAGCAGGAAAGACCGATGATAACATACATAATATCTACATACTGAAGAACGGGGAGCTGCTGGGTTGGATCGATGTAAAAGATGAGATAAGACCGGAAGCAAAAACTGTTGTTGACTACTTGCGCAGCAAAGACATAAAAACGATCGTGCTCAGTGGGGACAGGCGGGAGAAAACGGAGTGGCTGGCGGCACAACTGCATATCGATACCGTGATCGCGGAACAAACACCGGAACAGAAACTGGCTATTATTACTGAACTCAGCGGTAAAACACCTACGGCGATGGTAGGTGACGGCATCAACGATGCTCCTGCATTGGCAAAAGCCACGATCGGCATCTCCATGAACGATGCATCGCAGATCGCCTTGCAATCGGCCCAGGTTGTATTGATGAACCATGGCCTGAAGAACCTGCCGCGGGCATTGGGATTGGGAAAACATACCTATATCACTATTAAGCAAAACCTGTTCTGGGCCTTCGCTTATAATATAGTAGCGATACCTGTTGCAGCCTTCGGCTTGCTAACCCCCACATTCGGTGCCTTAGTAATGGGATTGAGCGATGTGGTACTCGCCATTAATTCAGTGAGATTATTCGTAAAGAAAGTGGACTGACCCTCCGCAATTAATCCTGGTTTCATTCGTTCATAGACTCGTTATGGCTGCATTGATCCCCGCTAAAAGAATGGTACTGGTTGCTTTGCTTGCCCTGCAATCTTTCTTGCTCCGGGCCCAGGATAATCTTTTGCTCAATGGCGGTTTTGAAGATATCAACACCTGCACCGAATATAAAGCCGAATGTGGTGTGGAAGGCTGGTTCTATCTTAAGGATGTAAAAGCGCAAATGCTGCTTAATGAGAATAATCTTTCGTTGGTAGGCGCCAATTCGTTTGGGATATTTTATAACTGGGTCGGCTATGAAGGCTTTACACCCGTGATCGGCACTATACTTCCCTGTGGCCTGCAACCCAATAAGCGTTATACATTCAAAGGACTGATCGGGGCAAAACTGAATCCAAAACTTCTTCTCAAGCCAGCTATCTGTCTCGGAGAAAAATTCTTTGTCCCCGGGCGCCCTTTTTCGAAGAATATGCATCCCGATAGTATCGTTATACTAAAACGGGTACCCAACACCGAATTTTTTTCATTCGAATATAATTTTGTTGCCGATGGGAATACGAAATACCTCACATTCGGTACGTTCACAAAAGAAGACACGACCGGTGCTAAGAAAAGATTATATGGAAATCAAACGATCTCTATTGTACTGGATAATTTCAAGTTGATACCCGAAGATCCAAAAGAAACAGTCTGTCCCTTATTCCTGGCGCATAAAGAGGAGATTTATGAATATAATTTCCGGCATAAGGAAATGGATTATTCATTATATGGAAAAGGTGAGATTGCTGTCGACTTTGATAACACGGATCCCCGGAGTCTTACACAAATAAAAGAACCCCCGCCATTGCCCAAAGCTGATACACTTAAGCTCGGAGATGTGTTTTTTGATTTCAATAAAGCGGATCTTAAACCTGCAGCTCTGAAAATGCTGAAGTCTTATTTTGTCAGCAATACTAATTCATCCACCATTGATAGTATTCGTGTGGAAGGGCATACTGATTCGATAGGAACAGGCCTCAAAAACGTTACACTTAGTCAAACCCGTTGTATCAGCGTAACCGATTGGCTTGCCAAAAACAATATACTTTCCCCGGATAAAATAACTATCCATCCTTATGGGGAATCAAGACCTGTGGCTACCAATAAAACAGCTTCCGGCAGGGCCCTTAATCGCCGCGTTGAAATGATCGTTTTCCGCAAGCCCAAAAATCAATAACAAAGATTAATTTGTCGGCTGGAACTATTTCCCGTGAGCGAAGCAAGACAAATATTAAAAGATTATTGGGGCTTTGATGCATTCAGACCTTTACAGGAAGATATTATTCAGGCAGTGCTCGATGGGAAAGATACACTTGCATTGATGCCCACCGGAGGTGGTAAGTCACTATGCTACCAGGTACCCGCAATGACGATGGATGGTATTTGTCTTGTCATCTCCCCACTGATCGCATTGATGAAAGACCAGGTGGAAAATCTCCGTAAAAAAAGTATCACAGCTTTTGCGATCTATTCCGGAATGAGTCGTAAGGAAGTGATCAATACTTTTAAAACAGCATCGGAAAGCAATTGCAAATTCCTGTATGTCTCGCCCGAACGGTTGGAAACATCATTGTTCAAAGAATATTTGCCCGGGCTCAATATCCAACTGATCGCTGTTGATGAAGCGCATTGCATTTCGCAATGGGGTTATGATTTCCGTCCTCCCTACTTAAGGATCGCCAAGCTCAGGGAGGAATTACCGGGCACACCGATCCTGGCATTGACCGCCTCTGCTACGCCGGAAGTGCAGAAAGATATATGCGATAAACTTGAATTTAAAAACTTCGCGGTCTTTCGCCAGTCATTTGAGAGAGCCAATCTTTCGTACAGCGTATTCAAGGTTGATTCCAAGATCAATAAGATCATCGATATAATAAAAAAAGTAGCTGGCTCCGGTATCGTGTATTGCAAAAGCAGGAAGCGTACAAAAGAGATCAGCGATCTATTGCGTTTACAGCAGATCAGTTCCGATTTTTATCATGCCGGCCTCACGCAGGAGGAGCGCAACCGCAAACAGGAAGAATGGATCAGTAATAAAATAAGGATCATCGTTTGTACCAATGCATTTGGTATGGGCATCGATAAACCGGATGTAAGAACGGTTATCCATGCCGATACACCTGATTGTCTCGAAAATTATTACCAGGAGGCAGGTCGTGCAGGCAGAGATGGTAAGACCGCTTATGCCGTATTATTATATGATGAACGTGATCTGCAGGAACTGCTCGATATGGCAGAACTGCGTTTTCCTTCACAGGAAGATATTCGTGCCACCTACCAGGCCGTTGCCAATTACCTGCAGATACCGACAGGAACTGGTGAAGGACAATATTATGATTTTGATATCTCGGACCTGTTAAAGAGATTCGATCTTGTCAGTCACACCACTTTATATTCCCTGAAAGCATTGGAACAGGAAGGATGGCTGGCTTTTAATGAGCAGGTGTTTCTGTCATCCAGGGCTGGTTTCACCACCGATAAGGATTATCTCTATGGATTTGAACAAGCGCATCCGGAACTTGACCCGATCATCAAAACATTGCTCAGGGCTTATGAAGGAATATTTGATCAACCTGTTGCCATTTCAGAGAAAATGATCGCAGGGTTGATGCGAAAAGATCTGGAAGAAATAAAAAAGCAACTGGGCCAATTACACCAGGCCGGTATACTCGAATATATCCCTCAAAAAGACACACCGCAATTGATCTTGCTTCGCAACCGGGTCAAAGCAGAAGATATTTCCATCGATATGGTAGCGCTGAACAAACGAAAGGAACAATTCCAGCGGAGAATGCGGCAGATGATGAATTATGTAAAAGAAGAGAACAAATGCCGCAGTATTATGATCGGCTCTTATTTCGGCGATGAAGCTATCCAGCCTTGTGGCATTTGCGATAACTGTCACCGGCGGAAAGCAACCGACCTGACAAAAGAAGAATTTGATGCTTTACAGCACCGTATCATCAATATGGTGAAATACGAATCGCTCCATACAAAGGATCTTCTTGATAAACTCAACGGTATAAAAAAAGAAAAAGCCTGGAAAGTGATCGAGTTTCTCCAGGCTGAAAATAAAATCGAGATGGATGCGAACGGTTGGGTACGACTGAAATAGATCTCAGAACAGTGACTTGCGACTCCTGCTTCGTCCACCCAATCCCAATACCCCAAGCAAGGTTCTTACCAATGTATTACCAGCGGTCCGGGTCATGCTTTTTACAGTTGGATCGTCAAAGATGGTCTTCTCTTTCTTCGTTGTGGTGGTGGTCTTTTTTGCTTCCTTTTCTTCTGCCTCCTGTTGTTTCTGTTCCGCGTCACGATGCGCTGCATCATCCAGTTTTTCGGTCAGCATTTCGTAAGCGCTCTTGCTATCGATCACCTGGTTGTATTTGTCCGCGATCTTGGATTTAGCAACAAGCACATCTATTTCCGCTTCGGTCAGAATATCCATCCGGCTCTGTGGCGGTCGCATCATACAATGCACTAATGGAGTAGGGATTCCTTTTTCATTTAATATAGTTACCAATGCCTCTCCTGTTCCCAATTGGGTGATCAGGTCCTCTGTTTTATAAAAATCCGTTTCGGGATAATTCTCCGCGGTTTGCTTGATCACTTTTCTATCCGCTGCAGTGAAAGCTCTCAATGCATGCTGGATCTTCAAACCAAGCTGTGCCAATACAGAAGCCGGAACATCCATCGGGTTCTGTGTACAGAAATAGATACCGATCCCTTTGGAACGGATAAGTTTGATGATAGTTTCGATCTGTTGCAGCAATGCTTCGTTTGCTTCCTGGAAAATAAGATGAGCTTCATCGATGAACATAACCAGTTTGGGTTTGTCCATATCGCCTTCTTCCGGGCAGGTAGCATATAATTCGGCGAGTAGTTGTAACATAAATGTCGAGAACAGTTTGGGACGATCCTGCAGGTCGGTCACTCTCACGATTGAGATCATGCCTTTGCCCTCATCACTGATCCGCATCAGGTCATCGACTTCAAAACTTTTTTCCCCAAAGAAAACATCGGCTCCCTGTTGCTGCAGCTCGATCACTTTGCGCAGGATAGTACCTGTTGAGGTAGTAGATATTTTACCATATGATTTTTCCAGTTCCGCTTTGCCTTCATCGCTTACATATTGCAATACTTTAATAAAATCCTTGAGATCGAGCAGGGGTAATTTGTTGTCATCGCAATACTTGAAGATCATGGCAACAAAACCACCCTGCGTATCATTCAGTCCCAATATTTTTGAAAGCAGCACGGGGCCGAATTCGCTGACGGTTGCTCTCAACCTCGTTCCTTTCTGGTTACTGAGTGTAAGAAGGTCGGCAGGATAAGCAGTGGGCTTGTATTCGACATTCAGTTTCTGGCAGCGCTCCGTTATCTTATCATTGACCGTACCTGCTGCGGCAATACCACTCAGGTCGCCTTTGATATCCATCAGCAATACCGGAATACTCGCATCGCTCAATGCTTCGGCCAGCACTTGTAATGTTTTTGTTTTCCCGGTACCTGTTGCCCCGGCGATCAACCCGTGACGATTCAATGTTTTCATCGGGATAAATATATCAGCCCCGGTCACCACATTTCCATCGAGCATCCCTGCTCCGATTTTAAAGGATTCGCCTTTGAATGTATAGCCCGCCTTTACGGTTTCGAGGAATTTTGAACTGTCTGCCATCAAACAAATTTTGGGGAAAGTTAGTGGAAATGAGTGAATTACCCACATATACGCAAGTTCAAACTATCGTCAATTTTAAATAATTATTTAACAAAAAATAATATTTTATTATTGTTTATCAATAAATACATATTTTAGTGTTCAATTTAGCTTATGCCAGAAAAGAAAGTAAAGCGATCGTACCAGGTACTGTTAGTCATACTGCTGGGAGCTTTGTTCTTTTTGCAGTTTGGAAATCTTTACTATAATGGTAAAACAGAGCCCGACAGTTATCTTTTGGATCCCGAGCTTGGAAATAAAGTCTTGAATGATTCTCTTCCTTTTTACGAATATAAAAGGATCAGTGATAGTATTCAGCATAAAGAGCATGTCGACAAATGGAATAATATCGGCAATGGTGGCAGCGCATATATAGGAAATATTGGTGTTGGTAAATATTCAACCTGCGATAACTGTATTGAAGGGAAAAAAGATAAATCCTTACAAAAAACCAGCTATTATTTTGAACTGGACGACTACAGGCTTGATCCCCGAAGCCGTTTCATTTTCAGGAACGGTAAGGCCATCTTGAATTACCCGGTCTGGGACAGCATTGATGAAAATAATTTACGCAGGGGACATTATGCAGAAAAAGAATTATCAATCAAGTTCAGGGAAGACATTCGGCAAAAAAATAATAACCAGGGCGTTACAGGCAGCGTATTGATCCCGGTATCCAAAACAACCTATCTCATTTCGAAAATTTTCATTTACATCTTACAGATCATCCTGCTGCTTGTTGGTTTGTATACTGTTCTTGTCCTGCCATTCTTTACACTGGTATCGATCGCCACAAGGCATGTATTCACTAAAAGAAATATAAAGAACCTGTCTATCATGGGTTGGTCATTCATCATTGTTTTCCTTGTATTTCTTTTTGCCGCATTGTTATTCAATATGATCTTTAACCACTCTATTCCTAAAGAATTGTCGTATCCTTTCTGGTCAAAATTGATGGAGTACAAATACCTTTTGATAATTGGTGTTATTTTACTTTTGCTGGCCAATGCCTTTAAAAGAGGTTATAATCTTCAACAGGAACAAGACCCTTTCCAGCACATTGGGATCCTAAGCTTAGAATTCCACGTGGACAAGTTGTCGCG
>JADMIO011475719.1_pt1 | contig 120128 bp, 94 predicted proteins | sample 8958161 | NCBI WGS metagenome assembly JADMIO01 (sample SAMN16585339, study PRJNA669376) | soil metagenome | isolation source: Crop rotation soil | place: USA: Cullars Rotation, Alabama | collected 2011 | reverse complement strand
GCCGCGACTTCAAGTCACGTGAATTCCAAGCTTCGGATCCCACTGTGCTGGAAATTTCAAGTCGTGGGCGAAGTGCGCAGCGTCACTGAACTCGCTGAAGCGATCCGGCAGGGGAAGGCCTACGTGGGCATCCAGATTCCGCCGGACTTCACGCGTAACTTGAAGGCAGGCCGCACCGCAAAAATCCAAGTGTTGATCGATGGCTCGAATTCCACCATCGCCTCCTCCGCACTAAATACCGCGTTAAACGTTGGTTTCCGCAATGGGCTTGTAACTCTGGCGGAACGCATCGGGCTGCGAGAACTCCCAGTCGAGGTACGACCGCAGATTCTCTACAACCCCGAAATGCGCAGTCCGAATTTCTTCGTGCCCGGAGTGATCGGGATTGTCCTGCAAATCGCCACCGTCTTCGCCACCGCAATGTCGCTCGTGCGCGAGCGGGAGCGCGGCACGCTCGAACAATTGCTAGTCAGCCCCTTGTCGCGCTGGGGGTTGATGTTGGGCAAACTTACGCCGTATCTGCTGATCGGCATGGTCATGGCTGCCGGCTTGTTCGCCATCATGCGGCATGTTTTCGATGTGCCCATCGCCGGTGACTTGGGCGCGTTGATGATCGCCACGTTCTTCTATGTCTTCACCCTGCTGAGCTTGGGCCTGCTGATTTCCACGCGCGCGCAGAACCAGATTCAGGCACTGCAAATGTCCATGATCTTCATCCTGCCCTCGGTGTTCTTTTCCGGATTCATTTTCCCACGCGAAACCATGCCCACAATTTTTTATGCCGTAAGCACCGTGATCCCGGCCACGTATTATATCGAGTTGGAACGCGCCCTGGTCCTACGCGGCGCCAGCTTGCACGATTTCGGATTTCACCTGGTGGTTTTGGCGGGAATGGGGATTGGTCTGTTTGCTTTATGCGCGCTTCGCTTTAAGAAACGGCTGGCCTAACTGTGTTTCAATTTTATGGATTTAGCTTTCATTAACACCTTGCTTCAGCAAGGTGTTGAGCTGAGCCGAACTGCTCCAACCGCTTCAGCGGTTTTTTGAGTGCTCAAAAACCGCTAAAGCGGTTCTCTGGCACTGCCGTCCGATCACCCTGCTGAAGCAGGGTGTTAATGAAAATAATCCGAACCGAATTCCGATCGGTGCGACCATATATTTTCCTGATACAACTTATTTGACAAGCGACAATAATAATATTATCTTATGTTCGCATGGCAAATTCAAGTGATATTCCCAAATTGAGAACCGTGCTCAAGCGCGGTTGGTGCCGGCGGTGTCCGCAGTGTGGCCAAGGCCGGGTGTTTCATCATTGGATCAAGATGCACGACCGTTGCGACGTCTGCGGCCTGAAATATCTCAATGACCAGGGCGACCTTTGGGCCTACCTCGTGGCTGCTGACCGGGCTTTGTTCATCCTGCCGCTGATCGTCCTGATTTATTTCCGCTTGTACAATCCCAACTCGATCTGGTTTTTCGTTTTCGCGGCGGGCACGCTCGGACTCTTTCTTTACACCTTCCCTCATCGCAACGGCATGTCACTGGGCATTGATTACCTCATCCGTCGCAATTGCGGTGATCTGGCGGAACCCGAGAGTGGCGCAGCGAATCCCAAAACGGATTCGCACTGACGCGCGAACACAGTTTTACTCGACCTCAGGCAGAGCTTCGCCACCATCTGGGAATGGCGTTTTTGCCTAGCATTACCTGTGAATAAAATCTCCGCCACCACCGGCGGCAAACGCCTGCGTCTGCGCATTTCCGCGACGGCCGAAACCCTGATACGCGGCGGACACCCATGGGTTTTTTCAGCGAGTGTGCGAGAGCAAAATCGCGAAGGACTCACTGGCGAATTGGCGGTAATTTATGACCGTAAGGACGAATTTCTCGCCGTGGGCTGGTATGATCCCGCTTCGCCCATTCGCGTGCGGATTTTACAGGCCGGTCAGCCAACCACCATTGATGCCAATTTCTGGCACCGTCGCCTTGAAGTAGCCTTGGAGCGTCGCACGGGGCTTTTCGATGGCGCGACTACGGGATATCGTGTCATCAATGGCGAGAGTGACGGTTGGCCGGGCCTCGTGCTGGATCGTTACGAAACGACCTATGTCGTCAAAATCTACACGGCAGCCTGGTTGCCGCACTTTGAATCCGTCCTCGAACTGTTTCAAAGTCAGTTGCGGCCGGAACGAATTGTCTTACGTCTAAGCCGCAATATCCAACGTGACGCGAAGCTGGCCTCGCAGTCATGGTCTGATGGCATGGTCATCCCTCCGGAAGCTGACAAGACTGCCAGTGGAGTCGTGATTTTTTACGAAACGGATTTGCGGTTTGAAGCCGAAGTGCGGGAGGGGCAAAAGACAGGATTTTTCCTGGATCAGCGGGAAAATCGGCGCGCGGTGGAATCATTGGCGCGTGGGCGGGCTGTGCTCAATGCTTTCAGTTTTTCGGGCGGCTTCTCGCTTTATGCCGCGCGCGGCGGCGCCAGCTCAGTCACCGATCTCGATATCAGCAAACACGCCCTCGAATCCGCACGACGGAATTTTGCCTTGAATCAGGAGACGCCGACGATTCGCGCTTGTCAGCATCAGTCCGTTTGTGCAGATGCCTTTGAATGGCTCGCCAAACCGAAATCGGATCGCTTCGGCCTCATCGTGCTGGATCCACCCTCGCTGGCGAAACGCGAAGCGGAGCGCGCCGGAGCCATTCGTGCTTATAGCCGACTCGTAACGGACGGATTAAAGCACTTGGCGAATGGCGGCGTCCTGCTGGCGTGCTCCTGCTCGGCGCACGTCAGTGCGGATGAGTTTTTCGGCGCCGTTCGACAAGCGGCGCGCAACGAAGGCCGGAAGTTTTCCGAACTCAAGACCACACGGCATGCGGCTGATCACCCGGCTACATTTCCGGAGGCCGAATATCTCAAGGCGATCTTTCTCCAGTTCCGCTAATCAGAACAGACTGTTGGCGATCAAGCCCACGATGCTGAGCGGCCCCTGGTCTTCCAAACCTTCCGTGGCTTTATCGAGCTTCTGCAACGTCAACTTGGCGTTCTTGTAGAATTCCGGCTCGTTCACGAGCTTGCCCACCGTGCCCTGGCCATTGTTGATCTTCTGCAGAATTTCCTTGAGGTTCGTCATTGAGGCGGTCGTCTCGGCGTAAAGCTTCTCGTCCTTAACGAGTTTGCCCAGCGAACCTTCGCCATTGTTCACGCCCTCGATCACCTTGCGCGCATCCGCAATGGTGATCTTAATTTCGTCGCCCGTGGATTGCAGATTCGAAACCGTAGTGAGAGCGGTCGTATAGAGCGCATCTTCGTTGATGAGCTTGCCGATGGTGCCCTTGCCTTCGGCAATCTGGCCGGACACGGCCCGAATGTTGGCAATCGTGGCCGTGAGTGGGCCGGTGTTTTGTTTCAGGAAATCGGTGATGGGTCCGAGGAGGTTGTCAATTTTGTCGCCCGTGAAACTCTTCGTGAGGCTTTCCACACCGGAAGCAACATTGTCGAGTTTGGCGAGAATGGCGCTAATGTCCGGCTGTTCCACGGTGCTCAAGGTGGTGTTCTCAGCCGCAATTGGCGCGCCCGGGCTGCCGAAATCCAGCGACACGAAGCTCTGCCCCATCAGTCCGGCGAATTTAATGGTCGCCACGCTGTCGGTGCGCACCTTGGTGCGCGCGCGCAGCTTCATGTTCACCTTGACCTTGTTGTCGGTCAGCTCGATGTCCTCCACCTTGCCGACTTCCACGCCGGCCATTTTGACGCGGTCGCCGACTTTGAGTTCCTGCACCCCGTTGAACAGAGCATTGACGTGGAGGCCGCGCTGGAATTTTTCCAGCCCACCAATCATGGCGAGCACGAAGAACGTGGCGAGCATGACCAGGGCCACGAACAGGCCGAGGCGGGTTTCAAGAGAGTTTTTCATAAGCGGGAGGGGCGTTTAAAGTCAGCGTGGATGAAAGCGCGGATTTTCGGATTAGTGGACTGCTTGATCTCTTCCGGGGCGCCAATGGCGACAATCGCGCCTTTATCAATGACGGCAATACGATGAGCAATGCCGAAGGCCAGTTCGCGGTCATGGGATACCACCAAAGAAGTAGCGTGGCTGCTCCGATTCAATTTCTGAATCTCTTCCCCGATCAGCACGGCAGAAACGGGGTCCAATTCACTGGTGGGTTCGTCGTAAAGAATCAATTGCGGCTCGATGACCAGCGCCCGGGCGATGGCCACCCGTTTTTTCATGCCCCCGGAAAGTTCGCTGGGCATTTTATCAGTGGGAATCGCTCCTTGATCGTCCTTCAACCCTACCGCTTCGAGAGCCGCGGTCACGACTTGGTCAATTTCCCCGCGCGGCTTCAAGCGGTGTTCGGTCAGGTAAAGCCCCACGTTTTCCGCCACGGTCAGTGAATTCAGCAGCGCGCCGGACTGAAACACCATGGCCATGCGGTGCTTGTCCATGACGCCCGGAGTATCAATGGACTCATCATCAATGAGGATCTCTCCCTCATCGGGCTTTTCCAAGCCAATGATATGGCGCAGCAGCACACTCTTGCCGCTGCCGCTCGGCCCCATGATCACGAAAATCTCGCCGGGCTTGACCTCAAAATCAACGCCCCGGAGCACTTCCTTCCCGCCCAGGCTGCGTTTTAGGCCATGCACCTTGACACTAACGCCCTCAGATGGCTGAGATGAATTGGAATTTGTATTCATCACTTGAGCAAAATCCGGGTGAGTAGCCAGTCAAAGATAACGATCAATACGATAGCATTGACGACTGCCTTCGTCACGGAGCGGCCAATGCCCCGCGGCCCGCCCCGCGTATTCATACCTTGATGACAGGACACCGTCCCGACGATCAGCGCAAAACAAAAGCTCTTGAACACGCCGTTGAAGACATCATCCAATTCCACCACATCGCGCATGGTCGCAAAAAAAGTCTGGAAGGAAATGTCCACCTGCGTCGTGGCCGACGCAACAATCGCACCGCCCAGCCAACCCACCAGGATTGCAAAAATAACCAGCATCGGCACCGCCAAGGCGAGCGCCACCATTCGCGGCAGCACCAGGTATTGAAGCGGATTGATGTTCATGGTCTCCAGCGCGTCAATTTCCTGGTAAACCTTCATTGACCCAATCTCCGCCGCCATCGCGGAACCGCAACGTCCCGCAATCAGAATCGACATCATCACGGGCGCCAATTCCTTGGCCACGGAAATACCGACCAAGCCGCCCACCGCACTGGCTAGTCCTCGCTCGACGAGCACCGGCCCGGTTTGCAGGGCGATGACGCCGCCAATGAAGAAGGACAGCACGCAAACCATGAACAGGCTCGCGTTGCCCACTTCAAAAAACTGTTCGAACACCTTGTCCCGCTGCCGCCAGACGCGCGGCAGTTGGAGCAAGGTGCGCCAGAACAGCACTACCATTTCACCGATATTCTGAAACATGATCGGATTCCGGTTTCGGCGCGGGGGCATGAAACCATCCCCAGCGCCGGGTTGCGGTGTCGGATTGATACTGTAATAGGCCGAAAAAGAGCGAGCCCTTTCTGGTGCCCGGAGCAGTTTCGGAGCGATAGAAATTCCAAAATAAGGAACGGCTGGTGACCCCGGTATTAGGGTTGGTCTCGCGCCGCCAGAAGGACCACAGCGGGGACCACGAGCGGTCGATGCTCTTGCTGTTGGGCACAAACGGCTCCAAAGGCGCGAGAACTTGCACGCGCGTGTTACCGTTGAAATCCTTGCGATAGAGATAAAACGGCCAGAAGTCGTGCCGAATGCGTGACTTGCTCGTGTCCGTGTTCTTTTCCTCTACGGCCGAATAAAGAAACAACAAGATGCGCGTCCGCGTACGATCCAGCGGCCCAGTGTGCAGTCGGTTGAACTTATAAACTGGCCAGAGATAGAAATCGCTTTCCGCCGTATCACTGTGCGCGTGGCTGTACAAGGGAAAGACTCGCTTGATGGTCTTGCCTTCGCCATGCGCAAAGACGATCAACGGCCAGGGGACATCGGTTTCGTGATATTTCTTTTCCCGGTCATCCGTCCAGGTGATGAAAGGCCAGAGCACGGTAGTCGAGTCGCGCAGTGGCGAGCGGAACTTGCTATAAAACGGCAGCAGGGCCTCCTGGCGCTGCACGTTATCCGTGCCGATGCCTTCAGTCGCCCTCATGTAGAAAGGCCAGAGCGTAAACGTCCGCTCATGTCCTGGAATCAATTCCGTTTCACCAAAACCATTGGTGCGATAAGTGATGCCCTTGGTTTCGCGCCCATGGAACGGCCAGAACTGACCGCCGGTCACTTGGTCGCCATGACGCACGTCCACAAACGGATAAACGTAATTATCGATGATCGTGCCCTTCTTCTCAGTCCGCGCGTAAATCGGAAACATGATGAAACGGATGTCATCGTGGAACAGCCGGTGTTTGAGATGGCCGTAGAACGGCACCAGCGCGGTGTAATTCTGGTTGGTATCCGCCGAACGCTGTTGGAAATAGATCGGGAACAGTGTGAAACGCCGCACCATGGTTTCGGACGGCTCGCGGCCACCGGCGAAACTCAACAACTGAAATAATTGCCAGCGATACTCCGAACCAAAGCGATCGTACGTCAGTAAAGGATAAATAATATCCTTTTCCTCGCTGTTGGCTTCCGGATCGGTGACGTGGGTATAGAACGGTGGAAACGAAAACGTCCGCTGCGATTCTTTTTGCTCGTCGTAAAAGAGCGGCCCCATGGCTTCGGTGCGCTCGCCGACATCCAACGTTAGGGGAAAGCGGCTTAAAAGCGGCCCATAACTAATGAAATCGTTGGTTTCTCCACCCTGAACCGTGCCAGTCACGACAAGCAGAGCGCACAGGATTACGAGTCGCAAGTCAACTCGCGCACCGCTTCGTGAGAGTTTTTGAAAAAAGAACGCCACGGTTATTCAAATTGGTCGCCGAAATTAATATCCGGTATCGTTACCGAAAGAGCGATAAGGGCGCTTTTGCCCGTCCACATTCAGATTGACTTTAAGAATAGTTGACTTAGTGTTCACATGCACTTGAGGTTCGCCTCAGTTTCCGGGGTATTACCTCGGTTCCTCCCGACCCAGTGCCGATCGTGCATTGTCGGCACTGGGTTGTTTTTTTGTCGGTTTCCATTGCATCATCAAATTCAATAGCGCCGGCAGAAAGGTCAGGCCCGCGATCATGCACGCCGCCACACCCGTGGCCATGATCGTGCCCAAACTTTCAATGCCCCGGTGCTTCGCGAAAGCCAGGCTCCCGAAGCCGGCAATCGTTGTGAGTCCGGATACCAGCACCGCTTTGCCCGTGCTCTTCGCCAGGATGCTGGGGGTTTGCTCTTCCGCAAACCGGTTCAGGATATGAATGCCGTTCGTCACGCCGATGCCGATGACCAACGGCAATGTCATGATATTCGCCGGGTTCAGCGGAATGTCAAAATAACCCATCAGGCCCGCGAGCCACATAGAACCAATGGCCACCGGCAGCAGCGAAAGAATCACCGAACCAATCGTGCGAAAATGAATGAGCACCAGGACGGTGATGGCCGCTAGCGAGTACCAAGCCGCTTGCACGTAACTGTCTTTCAATAACGTGGTGTATTCCAGAAGTTGCACCGGCGTGCCGGTGACGTTGGGATCGACCTTGCGCAAGTCATCAACGAAAGCCTGCTGATGATCCCGCTGCCAGACGTTTTCCTTCGGATAAATCTGAAGCAATTGTTTCCCCGTCACGCCCACGAACCGATGCCGGAGCGCCGGCGGCAAGTCCTCGATGCGCAAACGGCCGCTATCGTCCTGATTTCGCAGCGCTTCAAAGGTTTCCCGCAGGTCATTGAACAATGCCTGCTGGAACGCGCCTAATTTCACGGCCTTCGCTTGAACTGCGTCGGCACTGCCGCGCAACATTTCCTGTCGTAACCGCTCCATGGCCGTACGCAGAGACTTGAATTGGTCGGCCATCGCCGGGTCTTCAGCCTGCACCGCTTCCCGGGCAAGCCCCAGGTAACCGCCGGTTGAATACAAGGTGCTGCTGAGTTCATCGAGGTTGGCCGCCTTGGGATCCGGCTCGGGGAAGTGAAGTGATTGCAGCGAGGCCTTGATCTCGCGGATCAACTTTAACTTGTTGGTGGGATTTTCGACGAGGTAGGTCGCCACCGAATCGACATCGGCCACCGTTGGCAATTTCTTGACTTGCTCGGCGAGGCGGGCGGCTTCCTCGACCGAATCCGCCACCATGGCCGCGAACAGCACCGAACGGCCCTGGGAACTGTCGGCCGAGGTATCGGCCACCGTATTCGTTGCGGCGTTGGCGGGCCGAATCGCCTGATGGTTCGCTTCCAATTGAACGCTGCCCGAGATGTTGGTCGAGGCATTGATCAACTTCTCCTCGAAGACCACCGCCGGCAGGCCGGCACTCTGCATGTTGAGCAGGTTGTAGTCGAAATAGACCTTCTTGATTTGAAAGGCGCACAAAGTGCATAGCGCAATCGTGATGACGACCACGGTTTTGGGCCGTTGCAGCCAGAGGTTTTCAATGCGTTCGCGACGGTCCATTTTATCACCCACATGGTGATCGATTACGTTCTGCCGTCCCCGCAGCAATAACACCGGCAGCATGGTCATCATCGGAATGAGGCAGACCAGCAAGCCACCACCACAGATGATACCCATTTCCTGGATGCCCTTGAAATCGGTAAACCACATCGCCAGGAAAGCTCCGGCCGTCGTAAAGGCGCCCGTGAAAATGCCCTGCCCGGTGAAAACCAACGAAGTTGTAATCGCTTCCTCCTCCGTGCGACCATGCCGCAGTTCTTCCTCATAACGCGTCACCAAATGCACGCCGAAATCAATCGCCAGCCCTATAAGAATAGGTACGAAGGTGATCGTCAGGATGTTCAGGTGATGCACCGTCAGCGTGGTAAAGGCCATGGTGTAACCCAAACCGATGATCAGACAAAGCGTTGCCTTAAGGGGACGTCCGGTTTCATTGTACCCATAGATGAAAATCAGGGCGCAGATCACCAAAGAAACGATGCTCGCGAGCGTGGTGTCCTTCTGTGACTGCGCCATTTCATCGACTTCCAGCACTGGCTCGCCGGTAACGCCCACATTCAGTCCCGGCACTTCCACACGCGTTTCCTCCACCAACTCGCGCAACCGGATTACCGTGTCATCATTCAGGTCGTCGGTGGGCGCCTGTGCGGTCACCACGAAGATCTGGCCATCCGCGAACGTAATATAGATTTCCTTTTCCGCTTGCTGCCCCGAATCGTCAAACAATGCCATGACTCCCGGCGACGGTGGCACGCCCGGACGACGGAGACAGTAGCGCGCCTGGGCAAGGATGCGCTCCAAGGCAGGGAGCGCCTTGGCCAATGATTCATTCTGCTCGTTCCGCTCCTGTTTCGCGGTGCGGAACTGCGTGTTGATCATCTGGAACAACGACACCAGATTTGTGGTGTGCGTGAATTGCTCCACGAACGGCTGGAAGTCGTGCAACTTCTGCTTTAACTCCAGCAAATCCTTTTCCGGCACGAACAATAGGGCTTTCGAACCCAGCATCTTGAGATCGCCCTTGTAAAAAACGTCCTTGAACAGCTTCGGCTCGGCTTCGAGTTTGGCCCCCAAACGTTCCACGAATTGCCGGTTCTTTTCGGGGTTCTCACTTTCGACCACGACCACCACGTCGTCCTGCGTCGGAAACTCCTTTTTGAAATTGAGGAAGTTCTGGTGATATTTCTTTTTCGATCCGACGAGGTTGTTCCGGCTCGTGTCGAACTCCAGGAATTTGACCGTGTAGAGGACGCAAACGACGAAGAGCAGCAATTGGGGATAAAGAAACCACTTGCGATGACGCAGGATCATCTGCGCCAGTCCGGCCAGAAGTCTGGCGCCAAGGCTGTCAGCCGTAAGTTTCTTCATTCGTTCAATATTCGCCGGGCCGGTGGTGGCGGCACGAATCAATGCCGCAACCTGCTGGCGGGCTACCCGGGGAACGCTGCGTTGGAGTGAACTTCCTTCACATCGTCGTGTTCTTCAAGCGCGTTAATCAATTTCTCCACAGCGGCGACATCTGCGCCCGCCACGGGAACGGTCAAAAGCGGGAGCGCCGTGACGGCTGCGGAGTCGCATTTGATGCCGCGCGCCTCGATCGCTTTGTGTACCGCTTCAAAATGTCCGGGATCGGTCAGAATTTCGAAGCCTTCAGTCTCGGCCTTGAAATCCTCGGCCCCGGCGTCCAAGACCAGTTCCATCAATTGATCCTCATTCGCGGCATCGCGCGCAATGATGAGTTGCCCCTTACGATGAAACAGCCGGCTCACCGCCCCCGCAGTTGCAATGCTGCCGCCCGCTTTCGTTACCAAACTCCGAATTTCCGCCGCCGTGCGATTGCGGTTGTCCGTGCTCAATTCCACCAACAGTGCGACGCCGCCCGGAGCAAAAATCTCGTAGGTCAGATCCTCGAACGTGGCTCCGCCATCATCACCCTGCCCCTTTTTGATCGCGCGCTCGATATTCTCCTTGGGCATGTTCGCCGTCCGGCATTGCAACAATGCCATGCGCAGGCGCGGGTTCATGTCCGGATCCCCGCCACCAATCTTCGTGGCGATGGTGATTTCCCGGCTCAGTTTTGAAAAAATCCGCCCCCGCTTGGCATCAATCGCGCCTTTGAAGTGTTTGACCTTCGCCCATTTGCTGTGGCCCGCCATAAAAATCAATGACCCGTGACGAAAGTGACGCAGCTCAAGAAACTGGCTGCACGAACACCGCCGTCCCATAACACAAGACTTCGGTGATGCCTGCCGAAATTTCCGTGGCATCGTAACGAACGCCGATGACCGCGTTCGCGCCCAGCGCCCCGGCATGCGTGAGCATTTGATCAAAGGCGTCACCCCGGGCGCGTTCGCACAATTCGGTGTAGAGCGAGATGTTCCCGCCAAAAATGGCCTGAACTCCCGCGCCAATGTTCCCAATGATGGAACGCGAGCGCACCACAATGCCCCGCACCACGCCAAAGGATTTGACCACGCGGTAGCCCGGCAATTCAAAAGTCGTCGTTGTTAACGGATGTGTCAGGCTCATGGAATCAACCAGCGAAGATTCAACACGAACCCCGGCACGCGAAAAAGGATTTTATTGGGATTGTTTGACCCGCGAACTTCAAGGTTTCAGCCTGGAACTCAAAACGTCCCAGCCGCAGCCCTGTCACAAATGGTTGGACGCTGCGCGCGGCCTTTTCCAGACTATATGACTGTAATGATTGCCCGATTATTTTTGAGCGTTACCCTGCTGGCCGCCACTCTGGCCACTCCATCCGCCTTCGCACAGGAGCGGGCGGCGAATCCGCCCCCGGCACCACGCCGGCCCAGTATTCTGCTCATCATGGCCGATGATCTTGGTTACGGTGACCTGAGCTGTTACGGTCAAACCAAGTTCGCGACGCCGAATCTGGACCGGCTGGCGGCAGGAGGTATGCGATTTACCAACTTCTACGCGGGCAGCACGGTGTGCTCGCCTTCGCGAGCTGCGTTGATGCTAGGCCAGCATACCGGGCATTTAAACATCCGCGGCAACGGCGCGGGTCTGACCTTGTATCCCGAGGAAATGACCGTGGCACATTGGCTCAAGAATACGGGGTACCGCACCTGTTTGCTTGGCAAGTGGGGACTGGTCAACAGTTCCAACCAGCCCGGCCTTCCTGAACGCATGGGTTTTGACGAAGTCCTGGCCTACTTGAGCAACACGGAGGCGCACGACTATTATGCGGAACATTTGTGGCGCTACATGCCGCCGAGCCTGACCCGTACGCAGGCGTTCGAAGGCTGGCTGCAATTTTCGGACAACGCCAGCGCCAAGCGGGGACTTTATCTGCCAGATCAATTCACCGAATCAGCCACGCGGTTCATCAAACTCGCCAAACCAGACCAGTTCAATCAATACCGACCGTTTTTTCTGTTCCTTTCCTATCCCACGCCCCACGCCAACAATGAAGTCGGGCGTAAGACCGGGAACGGAATGCAAGTGCCCACCGACGCGCCCTACTCGAACGAGCCCTGGCCGGCGCCCGAGAAAAATAAAGCCGCCATGATCGCGCGCATGGATGGCGACATCGGTCGGATTGTTACGCAATTGAAAACCCTGAAGGTATTTGAGGACACGATCATTATTTTCACGAGCGATAACGGTCCTCATGCGGAAGGTGGCGTGAATCCGAAGTTCCTTAACAGCTCGGGTCCGTTCCGCGGACACAAGCGTGACCTCACGGAAGGCGGCATTCGCGTGCCATTGATTGTCCATTGGCCGGCCCGTATCGCGGCAGGGCAGGTCAGTGATTATATCGGCGCGTTCTGGGACATTCTCCCCACCGCCGCCGCACTGGCCTACACCGAACCGCCCAAGGACATCGATGGCATTTCGTTCGCGCCCACACTGGTCGGCCAGACTCAGACGAACCGGCATGAATATCTATATTGGGAGTTTCACGAGCGCGGATTCCAACAAGCAGTCCGCGCCCGCGAATGGAAAGGCATCCGGCCCCAAGCCGACGAAAAGCTGCAACTCTACAACCTCACCAAAGACCCCGGCGAGAAAACCGATGTGGCGGAGGAAAATCCCAAAGTCGTGGCAGAGCTAGAAAAATACCTGAAGGAAGCGCGGAAAGAATCTGACCGCTGGCCGATCAAGAAGCCGGCTCCGGATCAAAAATTTGAAGACCCGAAGTAGTTCACCGTGCGCTCTGAGATGAAACGATCAAGCCCATGCGATGGTTAGCAGGAATCTTGGCCTTCGTACTGTCGATTGCGGTGTTATGTTTTTACCGAAGGGAGTCATATACCTCCGTTTGTCTCAATACGGGGGAAACTCGCGAAACGCGAGTTTTTGGCCCTTTCAAATTTCATGAAACCCAGAGCACACCCCTTAGCCGTTTGCTTGCGGCAAATGGCCTCCGGAATACAAATAATCACGCCTGGGCATATGCCAATGGGGGCGGTTGGATTCTAGGTCGTCGGAGGTATTGCGGCATGGGGAACGCTTCATCCTTAAGCCAATTCAGTCTCAATTCTCCAGACGTCGTTTCAACCATTCGACAATTAATTGCTTATACCAATACCGCCGAAGTCGAGAAATGGTTGCATTGGGCTTTTGACCCCGAGGTGGCACCACATTTGCACATGTCTGTTTTCGACGTGGATCAACACACTAATCAACAAGACTTCTTGACCTGGATCCAAGAACGGGAGATCGAATTGTTGGAATGGCAGGCGATTGAGTCCAATTTACTTCGCGAAGCCACGGAAAAGCTCAAAAGCTCTGGTGCGTCAGCTCTCGAGTATCACCAATAAGGTCAACCACATCCTGTGCATCACGAGATTCGTTCTTAGCATCTGAATCACGTTGCTGCCGTTCCAGAGGTTGGTTATTGTCGCGCCCCAATGCCGGTCGTGCCAACTCCCCTGCCCGTTTCGCCGCTCTCCGCCCCAATCTCGCAAGTCTGGGGCGTGGGTCCGGAACGCGAGAAGCAATTGGCCCGGCTCGAAATCCGCACGGTCGAGGATTTGTTATTACACGCGCCGCGACGCTACGAAGATCGTCGCAAATTTCTACGCATCGCGGACCTTAAGCTTAAAGAAGCCGCCACCGTCCGCGGAAAAATCATCGCCGCCGGGCATAAGACCTGGAAAAAAGGCACCCGCTCGCTTTTCGAATGCGTCTTTGATGACGGCTCGGCGCACTTGCACTGCCGCTGGTGGCAGGCTTACGCATGGATGGAGGATTATTACACGGTGGGGCGGGAGTTCCTTGTCTTCGGCAAACCGGATTCCATTCGTCCGCGCAACATCGATCACCCCGAAACCGAATGGATCGAGCCCGGCGACGACGAGTTCATTCACGTGAACCGCATTGCGCCGATCCACCCCCTCACCGAAGGCCTGACGGCGCGCGTCATGCGCACGTTGATCTGGCGTGCTTTGGAAAAATATGAAGCGCAAATTCCGGAGCCGCCCTTCCTCGGAAATGCAGCCCAGCCGACACCGACCGGAGCCGTGGCCGCGCATCCAATCTTTCTGCCCTCGCAGTTCCCCGCACGAGCCAATGCCATCCGCATGATTCATTTTCCCGAGGAACTCGCCGATGTGGAAATCGCGCGGCAACGCCTGGCGCTGGACGAATTCATCGAACTGCAATTCCAGATTCGCCAACGGCGCCAGAACTTCGAGTCCAAAGCCAAGGCGCTCCCTTGCGCGGGCGACCAGAACCGCCTCATCAAACCCTTTCTCGCGCACCTCGGCTTCAAACTCACGGAAGCTCAAACGCGCGTGCTGCGGGAGATTCGTTCCGACCTCAGCGGCGCGCATCCGATGCGCCGGTTGTTGCAGGGCGATGTCGGATCGGGCAAGACCGCCGTGGCCGCCAGCGCGGCCTTGATGGCGTTGGAGAGCGGGTTCAACGTGGCCCTCATGGCGCCCACGGAAATTCTCGCCGGACAACACTTCGACAATTTCGTAAAATGGTTCCGCCCCTTGGGTGTTCCGGTGGAACTTCTCACGGGCAGTCGCAAAACGATGGCACCGAAAACTAAGAGCGATGCGTCACCACCCACCTTGTTCGTCGGCACCCACGCGCTGGTGACCGAAGGTCTCGAATTGCCCCGCTTGGGCCTCGTCATCATCGATGAGCAGCACAAGTTTGGCGTGGCCCAACGCGAGCAACTCCTGCGCAAAGGGGTTTATCCGCACCTGCTGGTAATGACTGCCACGCCCATTCCGCGCACGCTCGGCCTGACTCTTTATGGCGATCTCGACGTCTCGGTGATTGATGAACTGCCTGCCGGTCGCGGCCCCATCAAGACCTTTGTCCGCGCCTCGGACAAATTGCCCAAGGTCTGGGAATTTCTACGCGAGAAACTCAAACTAGGCCGGCAAGTTTACGTCGTCTATCCGCGGGTCGAGGAAAATGCCGATGGCTTGAAGGCGGTTACCAAGGAATTTGATTTTCTAAAAACCAAACTGACTCCGCATCGCGTGAGTCTGTTGCACGGGCGGCTCAAAGGGGCCGAGAAGGATAGTGTCATGGCGGATTTTCGCGCCAATCGCACGCAGGTGCTGCTGGCAACTTCGTTGATCGAAGTAGGCGTGGATGTGCCGAATGCCACGGTGATGCTGATCGAAAACGCGGAGGCTTTTGGCCTGGCGCAATTGCATCAATTGCGCGGGCGCATCGGGCGGGGTACGCACGAATCTTTCTGCGTACTGATCTCGGACGCCGAAAATTCCGAGTCGCGCGCACGCCTGCGCGTGCTGGAGGAAACCAATGATGGTTTCAAAATTGCCGAAGCGGATCTCAAGTTGCGCGGCCCGGGAGAATTATTAGGGCAGCAGCAAAGCGGCTTGCCGCGTTTTCGTTTCGGAAACCTGGCGGAAGACCTGCCGTTGATCCGCCAGGCCCGCGATTTAGTGCTTCGGGATTTTTCGACGCATCCCAAAATTCCCGCCCCGTCAAAGTCGCATCCCTAAAAGCGAAGTCAGTTCTATTGCTCCGCAGCATCGCCGCGCACCGCTTTCGGCGCCACGAGCATGAAAATGCCCTGGACCGTCTGATAAGCACCATAGAGCCCAACCATGACCGTAACGGCGAGTATTTTGAGCGGCAGATAACCAATGCTCGCAAAGAAAAAGTAGGCAACAATCGGCACCAGCACCAAGCCGATACCCATGCCTATTTTCTTGATGCCATCACTCCGCAAATTGGCGAGCCGCTCCTGACGCATGACGGCCACCAACTCCGAGGCTTCGTCACGCTCGTAGTTATTCCTTAACAAGAAGTTCAGCACTTGTTGTGGATCATCACCCCACATCATTTTCGCACGCGCTTCGTTCAAGGCCTGTTCCCGCGGCAATTGTCCCGGAAGCAATGCCGGACGCCGCCCTGAAGGGCTCGCCACCGGCGTTTCCGCCGGCGCCGCGATGGGAGTCTCAGCCGCCGCACCATGCAAACGCAAGCCGCCAGAGGCTTCACGGACTGCGGGAGCGGAGCGGGCAAGCGTTTGGGCAATAATGCCATTGGCGGCAGGCGTGCCGTCCGCCTGGCATACCGGGCAAGCTACGCTATGCGGCATTCGTCCCTCCACCGGTTCAATGTCGAACGCGTAACGCTGACCACAAGCACAAGTGAGTTTGATCGGAATCATAATCAATGAATGCGACGGCCCGAGCTAACTGGTACTTCTGACTAACGAATCGAGATGAGCATAAGCAGGCAGACTCTGTCAATTGTGAACCGTCCTTAAGACGGCCACACCGATTGCCGAGCAGAGGACAACAGAGCAAACGCATCTAAATTCCCCAAAATCGATCGGATTGCAGAGCAACAGACCGCGACTGTGGCGAAGCCCAGTCGCAGCGCGTGTACATGAATCCATCCTTGGAATCTCTCCAGAATCCTCCACGCCCTTCTCGCGCTGTGGCTGGCCTTTCAGGCACAGCCACGGTCCGCCCGAATAATGGGCAGCACCAATCAGATGAGTCGGCCCTGTGGCAGACCAAATCCCCGCTTGAACAAATTGCCGGGAAAAGGCATCAAAGCATTGCCTCGTTATGAAAATCAATTGCCTTGGTCTGCCACTGCTGGCCTGCGTGTTCTTGGCGACGGGACTTCATGCGGCGGACACCAACGCTCCCCTGCCAACCCTGGCCGAGATCTTTGAGCGCGTCATGGCCCGGGCCCGACAAGAGCGCGACAACGACCGCGCCTTCAGTTCCCAATATTATTTCGTTAAATCCAAGACCACGGAATTTCGCAATGGAAAGGGAGAAATCCGCAAACAAGAAAGCAAAGTCAGCACCAACAACCCGGCGCTCTTGCGTGCGGCGCTCGCTGCACCAGCGGCACCGAAGAAGACGCCCCCCAAGCATCAGGCCGTTTCCGACACCCAATCGAATGTGCGTGGCAAGGCGTTTTCGGAGGACGAATTTTTGGTGAATCGCGATTTGGTCAAAAGGTTCGAGTTCGCGCTCCTTGGACGCGAAGACTGGCAGGGCCGGTCAATGCTCCTGCTGGAATTTCATCCCGCCAAGGGCGAATTACCCGAGCGCGACCTGAAAGATAAATTCATCAACCGCACCGCGGGCCGCGTTTGGATCGACGAAGAAGATTATGCCCTGGCCAAAGCGGCGCTGCATCTGACAGAACGCGTCAACGTTTTGGGCGGACTGGTCGGAGCGGTGCGGAAATTCACGTTTGAATTCGAGCGCCAGCGCGTCGCCGATGCGCTTTGGTTCACACGCCTGACGACCTGGCATCTGGAAGGCCGGGAGGTTTTTGTGCCGCGCGTTATTGATTTTCGCGAGGAAAGAAATCTGCTGGAAACAACGAGCCAAGCTACTCGCCCGTCTCTCTCAATTGAGCCCACCCGCGATCGCGATCTATAAGCGCGTGGAAATCCCCCCCCCTCTTTTGTAGCAGGCGAGGTTACGAGACTCTAATTAAGCTTTTCCCCAGGATGCGTTGGTATTTCACCTCGCGATACGTCGTACCAGTCGTCAGATTCTAAACCTCAAAATAATCATGTCAGAGTCTCCTGGCCGACTGCTACAAAATCGATTCAACAACGGCACCTCGGGGAAATCATGGCAACCGTTTGATCCGGATGTCCTTGAAATAATAAATGCTCCCGGGATCGTGGGCCTGTAAGGCAATCGCCCCACCGTTCGGGTCCAATTTCCGTCCCGCGCGTTCCTTGGGACGCTTCACATTCGGCGGTTCAGTGTAGTCCACCGTTTTCTGATCATTGATGAAGATGGTTATGTGTTCGTCGCGCACGATGATGTGGACGCGATACCACTTGGTCTCATCCACGGGCGATTTATCCAAATCCACCACCGCGTAGAGACTTCCGGTTTTGCGCGCGTCGCGGGTGGAATTGTTGAGTTGAATCTCGTAGCCCTTCGCCAGGTGCCGAGCCTGGTCGCGCGTGGTCATGTCCGTATGAATGAAAACCCCAGAATTGGAATTGGTTTCGCCGCGAACCGTGGCTTCCAATTCAAAATTCTTGAAGCGCACGAACTCCTCCTTCCCCTCACCCGCATAAAACAGATGGGCGCTCTCCTGCGTAGCATTGACGCGGATGGCGCCATCCACCACGGAGAAAGATTCCGGCATCACATTAGCCTTCCAACCCGTCAGGTCCTTGCCATTGAAGAGCGGCTGCCAGTCAGCGGCGAGCAGTGAAGTCGTCAACGTGATCAAAACCGCCACGGGGATAACAAAGCGTTTCATAAAAAGGCTGAACTATGGTCATTCGTCTTCCAGCTTTGGTCCACATCAAATTGCGGCTTCGTCACCGCACGCATTCGTTTGCCGCAAAGCGGGTGATTCAACGTTGACTTTAATCAGGTCGCTTGGCTCAGTTCTGCTCGTTAGCGAATCATTGCCAGATGCAAACTGAAAACCCGGCCCCGATTTTACGGTACGATCAGGTCGTAATTTCGTCCCGAGGCATGACCGAGGTCCATGGCAAACGGATCGCAGTATTCGTACCCGCAGCGGAGCTTCAGCAAGTGTCCTTGCAATTTGGCCGATCAGAACATCGCCCCTTGGTTTCCATTTCGATTGGTATTGTCTTCGCACTTGTCGGCCTTTGCGGTCTGATTTATTTGATCCTCGCCCCGGCGGGCTACCGTTTTGAATCCGGGATGATTGCCATGGGTTTGATCGGCGGTTCGCTGATTCACGACGCCACCAAGCAACGATTTTTTCTCGAAGTTTCCGCCAAGAAAGCCGTTTCTCGCTTGGTGTTTTCGAAGCATGCCCAATTGAAAGATATTCAAGCGCTCTGTCATCAGGCAAAAGCTGCGTTCGGATATGAAATCAACGAATCTCTCTGATTCAATTTTGGGAGTTTCTCATTTTCCATCAACAAGTTAGAGCTGCCAGCATTGACACCCCCTTCAACTCATGAGATAACGCGTTCGTCGGCAGCCTAAGCTGTCTTGCCTTCCTGCAAGCCAGCGCGGGGGACCCAAATTCCCGGAGCAATCCGGGACGGGGCGAACGGCGAAGCGAACCTTCGTCGCGGTCACTTTCAGGACCGAGCCCGTCAGCTAACCTCGTCGGCAACTGGAAGGGCGATCCTCTAGGCCCCGCGTTTGCGGGTCTCCATGGTCTCCCCAATGAAACGCGTGATGCCTCGACGCGGCGATAACCCGCGCCCAGGCATCACCATATCGGAGTTGGGTTATGACAACGCAGGTTCTGTTGGGATTGGGCGAACCGTTCTTTTCGATTCGCTGGTACTGGGTGACATTGATCGCTCTCACGTTCATCACGCTCTGGGTCATGTTGCTCAGCTTGGTCCTGATCCGGGAGCGCCAGGTCGGCATCGTGGTGAAACGGTTCTCATCCCGCAGTCTCGCGCCGGGGCGACTTGTCGCGCTGGATGGCGAAGCCGGTTACCAGGCCGACACCCTCGCGCCGGGCGTCCACTTCGGTTACTGGCCGTGGCAGTATCGCCTCATCAAGGTGCCAGTCACGGTGGTCCCGCAAGGTGAGATCGCACTGGTCCTCGCAGCGGATGGCGCTGCGATTCCCGCCGAGCGCATCTTGGGAAAAATTGTCGAAAGCGACAACTTCCAAGACGCCCGCAAGTTCTTGTTATACGGCGGCGAAAAAGGCCGGCAACTCGGCATCCTGACCGCCGGCACGTATCGCATCAACACGGCATTGTTCGCCGTGATTCTTGCCTCGAATGCCGAAGAACATGGCATGTCTTCGGACCAACTCGCCTTGCAACGCGTGGAGTCGGACAAGGTCGGAATTGTCACTACTTTGGATGGCCAACCCATCGAGCATGGCGAAATCGCCGGGCCGCTCGTGGCTGGCCACGACAACTTCCAGAACGGCCAGGCGTTCCTGAACGGCGGCGGTCGTCGCGGATTGCAGGATCAAATCTTGTTGTCCGGCACGTGGAACCTGAACCCCTGGTTCGTGCAAGTGGAACAAGTGCCGATGGTCCAAATTCCCATCGGCTACGTGGGCGTAGTCATCTCGTTCGTAGGCAAGGCCCACGAAGATGTGAGCGGCCTGGATTTCAAACATGGCGATCTGGTGAATGTCGGGCACAAGGGTGTCTGGGTGACGCCGTTGTATCCCGGCAAACATCCCATCAACACCCGCGTGATGAAGGTCGAACTCGTTCCCACCACAAACATTGTGCTCAACTGGGCGAGCCGGACGGAATCACACAATTACGACGCGAAACTCTCGTCGATTACCGTGCGGTCGAAGGACGGTTTTGCCTTCAACCTCGACGTGGCGCAAATCATTCACGTTGGTGCGCTCGATGCGCCCAAGGTTATCAGCCGCGTCGGCTCGATGCAGAACTTGGTCGATCACGTGTTGCAACCGATCGTCGGAAATTATTTCCGCAATTCGGCCCAGGGCTTTACGGTGCTCGATTTCCTGAGCGCCCGCAGCCAGCGTCAAGTCGACGCCGCCGAGCACATCCGTAGAGCCATCGGGGCTTATGACGTGCAGGCCATTGATACCTTGATCGGCGATATCAATCCGCCGGCGCAACTCATGGAAACGCAAACCGACCGGAAAATCGCCGAGGAACAACGCATGACCTACGACGTGCAACGCGCGGCGCAGGAACAACGGCAGCAACTGGTACGGCAAACCTCGCTGGCCGACATCCAGCAGCAGGTGGTTGGTGCCGAGCAGGGTGTCAACATTGCCGAACTGAAAGCCGGCGCGAGCGTGAAACACGCCACGGGGGAAGCCGAAGCCACTCGCCTCCGCGCGCTAGGCGAGGCCGAAGCCATCCGCGCCACCGGCAACGCCAAGGCCGAAGCGTATCGCGCCGGCGTAACGGCGCTCGGCGCTCAGAGCTATACAGTAATGCAACTCATGCAAATCGTCGGCGAACGCAACGTGCGCATCGTGCCGGACGTCGCCGTCACCGGCCAAAACGGAGGAGCCGGCCTGGTGGATGGTTTGCTTGGCGTAATGCTACGCAACCAAGGCAACGGCCACGCGCCAGTGGAGAAAAACTGAATCAATCAAGGGGTGGGGAACCGATAATTGGGGCGGGTGCTCAATAAGTGCCCGCCCCAACTTCTTCTCAGAACAGCCGTACGATTGGTAGCAAACTCCTTCAGCTACTGCGAGCGCAACCGATAGAACTTACGGGCGACCTTTTGGTCCAGATTATCCTGCACCGTCAGCGATCCGCCATCTGCAATGGTGTTTGTGGCAATGCTCTGCCAATTGACCAAATTGGTCGAGCTCTCCGTGACCAAGCGCTGGCCGATGGCTCCAATCAAATCTAAACGTATCTTGTTGGGTTCGCTTTTTTGGGGCACAAGTTTGGGGGCTCCGGTGTAAACTTGGAACAGCGTTCGCCCTAGGGTCACGTACCACCGGTCCGCCAACCAGTACAATTTCAAAGTGGGATAAAAATCAAATTCCATGGTTTTCGGGCGCGGCACGCCGGCGACAATAAATTGGGGCGATCCACGGCCGTTAGCGATGTAAAGGCTCTCCGAACCATAGAAAGCTACTTCCCCGTTCGGAGCCAAAGCTTCGAGGTTGCAATCGGCGCCCTGATAAAGAAGGGTCTTAATCTGCTCCGGGGATTGCCTCCAGAGTTGAACTTGATTGCCGACCACGATGACATACGCGAGCCATCCGTTGTTAATTTGAAAATCTGGATCAATTAAAGCAGCCTCGGCCACTACGACCTGGGCCGCACCAGAAATCCTGACCAATTGTTGTCCCACCGGCGAAGGGCGGCGGAAATAAACATTGACGCCATCACTTCTCGGAGAATCCCATGCCTCGGCGGGACTATAGTTGGTCGCGAGCAAAGTGATGTTTCCGTCGTGATACCGTTGGATTCCCGGATTGGGAAGGCCGCCGCTCAAGCGGAAAACCAAATCACCGTTTTCGGCAATATCATAGTCCACGAAATAAAAACTCTCGATATTGGAAACGGTCGTGGCCGTCGCGGTAACAAGATTAATCAATCCCAGTTGGGCGATTTGACCATTAGTAGAATAAGTAGGCGACCAAGCCGCGTAATTCGCAGCGGTGATCAAGTGAAATGGATAGGGGCTGGGGGATTCATAGTTCACCTCAGCATTGTTCTTGATTTGAAACAGTCGGAAATCTTGAGCCTGATCATAGCCCTCCGGGACCCGGTAACTCGATAGCAGCGCCCCATTAGGAGTCAAATGCGCTGATGGAATGATGACATTGGTTGGGCCATAGATTATCGACTCAAGCCCGGTCGACCGGGAACGTTTTTTGAGCGTGGCCTCCCAATCGGCCCTGGTGAACGACAGTCCCAAATACAGCGAACTGGGATAAGAAATCCTTGAGAACAAAATGCTCTCGGTATTGAGGTCGAGGATTCGTCCTTCGCTCACGGAATCCACCGCAACCAAGTTTGTGCTGGCTTGGGTATAGAGCTGGATCGATCTTCCGACCACGTGCCCACTGTTATCCGTCGCAAGGATACGGAGCTCAACGATGGAACTGTAATCAAGGTAGCCGGGCAGGCTGGCGAGCGATACATTGGTGCTGAGGTTGTTGGTGCCGCTCGCGAGCAGTTCAACACTCATGCCGTCACGGCTGCCATAAACCTCAATCCGCGTCCCCGGCGAAATATCATCATTGGCCGAAACCAGCACGGGAACGTTGGACCGCACCACGAAAGAATCCGGAGGCTGGGAGATCACCAGCGACGGCGGCAGGTCTCCATCATAAAAATAGGGCGCTTCCTTGTAGTACAAATTGCCCAATTCATCCGTTAGATTGATCGTCAACGTCTTTGAACCCGTAGTCAGGCCACTCAAATTGAGGTAACCAGCCCAACCGGGTTGGGGCCCGGCATTATTGGTGAAAGCCGACGTGGAAAAACTTAATGCAACCGTGCGATCTTCAATCTGCGCCACCAGGCTTTGCGGCTGGAGCGGACCGGTTGTTACGACAACGTAGAGATTTGTTTCTCGCTGAGATGGGTGTGGGTAGGGATCGGGCAAAACCACCGTAATATAGTTTTGTGAATATACCGGGCGTGGAGCCAACCACAAAACGCCCATGACCAACCAGGCCAGATGCCTGGGCGATTTCATGCCAATTACCCTTTTCAATACGGGTCCATTCATACGTCAATCTTCACTCTGCAGGATTCTTCGGAATGCCAGGAAAACCAAAGTCGATTTTGATTCTGCTGGTTTCCTGCTCTTTCCCCTCCATCAAGAACTAACTCAGGCGCATCGCATCCATAACCGCCGTCACGCACCGGCCGCAAATCGTAGGGTGTTCCGCATGGTTGCCGATGTCGGTTTCCCAATGCCAGCAGCGTTCGCATTTCTGGCCGTCGGCTTTGGACACCGAGTAGGAAGCCGTCTCACCGACCTTGATGCTGAGCGCCGAAACATTGAGCAATTCTCGCAGCGAATCGCCATCAGAATACTGATTCTGAACTTGCGGAATAGTGATCGCAACCTTGGCATCTAGCGCCTTTCCAATCACCTTGGCCTGGCGGGCTTTTTCCAATTCAGGCAGCAATGTCTCACGCCATTGCTTCAGCCAGTCCCATTTCCCGATCTCATCTGGATCGAGAGTGAGGCCCGCGCGCTTCCACTCACTTTGATGCACGAAACCCGCGACCTTGGGGACAAATGCCCACGCTTCATCCGCCGTGAAAGCAAGCATCGGTGCAAGCATCTGGCACAGCCCGGTCACGAGGCGATGCAGCGCGGTTTGAGTGGAACGCCGGCGCGGCGAATTTGCCGCATCGGTGTACATGCGGTCCTTGATGACGTCGTGATAAACTGCCGAAAGCTCCACCGCGACAAACTGGCTTAGCTTTTGATATACGACGTGGAACTCGTAACGGTCATAGGCGCCGCCATCGGCCATTACTTCCTGTTCCAGCTTTGCGAACTCGCTCAAAATCCAGCGATCTAGACCGGTCAGCTTGTCGTCGGAAACGGTATGTTTTGCCGGATCGAAATCGTAGAGATTAGAAAGCTGATAGCGCAGGGCATTGCGGATGCCGCGATAGGTTTCGCCGACTTTGTTGATGCGTTCCTCGCTCACGACAATGTCGTTGCGATAATCCTGCGAAGCCACCCAGAGGCGCACCACATCCGCTCCGTACTTCTTGACGTAGGCTTCCGCGGTTTGCGGCTTTTCGTAAGCACCCTGTTTGCTCTTGGAGATTTTTTCGCGGTCCGCATCCACCATGAAGCCATGCGTGAGCACGGTCTTGAATGGTGCTGCACCATTGCCGGCCAGTGAAAGCAGTAACGACGACTGAAACCAACCGCGATGCTGGTCACTGCCTTCGAGATAAACATCAGCCTGAAACTTGGGTCTGGCTTCCTGGGTCTGGATTCTGGTGTTCAGTTCCGAACGGCGCGCGATAACGGCGCGCGAAGAACTGCCCGAATCAATCCACACGTCCAACGTATCGCTAGAGCGAGCGACAGCTTCCGCGCCGGACCAATTCGCGGGCCGTACCAGCGCCCAAAGCTCAGCCACCGGCTTCTCGAACCAAACATTGGAGCCGTGTTGCTCAAACAACGCGGCGGCATTGCGGACGATCTGGGCGTCCAAAATTGGATTACCTTGCGCGTCGTAAAACGCGGGGATCGGCACACCCCAACTGCGTTGGCGGCTGATGCACCAGTCCGGACGCGATTGCACCGCGCCTTTGATGCGGTTCACGCCCCAATCCGGCACCCAATTAACCCGGTCGATTTCCGTGAGTGCCGCCTGACGAAACGTCGCGCTCGCTCCCGCCACAACATGGTCAATCTTGATGAACCACTGATCCATGGCGCGGAAGATCACCGGCGTCTTGCTGCGCCAACAATGGGGATAACTGTGATGATAATTTTCCTGGTGCAGTAGCACCTGGCGCAGGCGCAGTTCGTGCAGCACCACTTCGTTAGCGTCGCTCTTGCCGTGCTTTTCGAGAATGGATTTGCCGAGCCACTCCGCAGGCATTTGTTGCTCGACCGGTAATTCGGTCGTGTGCGCAAACGCGCCGTCGTCGTTAACGGGCGAGTAAATCGGCAGCCCATTCGCGCGGCCCAGATTGTAGTCGTCCAGACCATGACCAGGGGCGATGTGCACGAAGCCCGTGCCCGTGTCGCTCGTGACAAATTCCGCCGGGAATGCCTTGCTGAGGCGCGTGGAAATAAACGGGTGTTGGTATTGAATAGTAGAAAGCTGTTCTGTAGGGAATGGCGTTTCGGTGTATTCGATCCAGCCACATTTGCTGGCCACCATCGGCAACAGGCCGCGAAACACGATGTAATACTCGTCGCCGACCTGTACGCTGACGTATTGAAAGTCCTTATTGTAGGCCACCGCGAGATTCGCCGGCAGCGTCCAAGGCGTCGTGGTCCAAATGACGATGAACGTTTTCTCCCGACCAACCACTGGGAACTTCACGTACACGCTCTGGCTCACATGGTCGGCATATTCGACTTCTGCCTCCGCCAGCGCCGTGCGGCAGGGAATGCTCCAATACACCGGCTTCTTGCCGCGATAAACAAAACCCTTTTCCACAATGTCCGCAAAGAGTCGCAACTCATCGGCTTCGTATTCCTTGTTCAGCGTCAGGTAGGGATGCTCCCAATCGCCGAGGACGCCAAGGCGCTTGAACTGCGTCCGCTGGAGATCGATGTATTTACGGGCGTACGCGTCACACGCCTTGCGGATGGATGCGGCGTCCGCCGTGGTGTCCCCTGCCTTGCGCATTTCCTGCGACACCTTGAATTCAATGGGCAGCCCATGACAATCCCAGCCCGGCACATAAGGCGCGTTATTCCCGCGCACCGTCCGGTATTTGATGATGATGTCCTTGAGAATTTTGTTCAGCGCCGTGCCGATGTGGACGTCTCCATTCGCAAACGGCGGGCCGTCATGCAGCACGAATTTAGGCGCGTTCGCGCGCGCGGCCTGAATGCTCGCGTAAAGGTTGGCGTCCTCCCATTGCTTGAGCCGGGCGGGTTCGCGCGTCACCAGATCCGCCTTCATGGCGAAGTCCGTGCGCGGAAGATTCAAAGTATCTTTATAGTCCATCGCAGTTTCTCAGGAACGCGCAACGTAGCAGTGATAGTAAGGGATTCCAAGTCCCAAGCATAAAGACCAAGTACAAGTATTCGTTTTCGCCGCCCTGGTTGCATCGGGAGATTTTGTGATTCACCAGATCAGCCCGCCCTCAACCCGGCCTTCTCCCCGAAGGAGAAGGAGAATCATTCGCCGGTTTTCTCAATGATTTGGGGCGGAAGTGGTCGGAGCCGTGCAAAATAATATGAAACCACCCAGTAGCTGTTCCCTCTCCCCGGGGGAGAGGGTTAGGGTGAGGGCGGGCTTTCGGAACCCATCGTCCCGCCCAAGCAGCAATCGAATCCAAACTATGGCTGGCTTGTGATCCGTTGCCAGTCCACTCCTTGGGCACCAGCGTAAATTGCAAAGGCGCGCTCATTCTGAATCAACACCGCGCGGACGACGCTGGAATCATCGGCGTAACCAAGGCTCAGAACACTGTCGGGAATCACTCCGCCTTTTTTATGCGCATAGATCAGCGCAAAAACCGCCTGCGCCACCGCTTCATAGGGCAGTTCCTTATAGGCGCCTTCAATAACGTCTTCCACCGCGTTGGCCAGAAATTCGAGTTGGTCCACCAAGTGTGGAAACAAGGGAGCATGAATCTGGGTGAACTCTAATTTCCATTGGGGGAGTTGACGGAGCACCTTCTCGGCGACCCCGGGCGTAATGGTCGCCGCCCCGTTGTTCACAAACTTGGCGATTTCAGGCATGCGTGGAGTCTAAGTGCCGGGGTGAAAATTGCAAGGGGCGCAATTTTCATTCCTTGGGCTGACTCCGCTAATTTGTGCGGCTGATAATCAGTTGGACCGTCATTCACTCCGTCCAGTAAAGCCCGCGAGCATCGCTGCCATGCGATCAATCTCGCCACGCCCCGAATGTTCCGTGTCCGATGCGACGTAACGATTCAACATCATGGAGAAAATCAAACGCTCGCCTGCGGCAGTTTTCACATGGCCCGAGAGCGAGATGGCCCAACGCAGCGTGCCGGTCTTTGCGCGCAAGTTGCCGGCAGCGGGCGTGTTCTTCATACGATTGCGCAAGGTACCGTCCACCCCAGCAATGGGCATGGCGTCTAAATAGGCCGCAGCTTCGCGATGATGGCTCATGTATTGCAGCAGCGCGATGGTGGCGTTGGGTGTCGTAAGATTATTGCGCGAGAGACCCGAGCCCTCCTCAAATTCCACGTCGCCCGGCTTCACGCCAACTTTATCGAGAAACTCATGCAACGCTTTAATGCCCAGATCTTCGGAGGTGGCCGAGGCGCGCGCCGCCTGGGGATCTGCAGCCCGCTCCACTTCACCGATATGCGCCAGGATCAAATCGGTGTAGAGATTTTGCGATGGCTTCATGATCTCTCGCACCAGATCGCGCATCGGTAACGATTCAACCGCACTCAGTTCCACACATTTCGACCAATCCAATGGACGCACCTGGCGATCAAGCCAGTTTGTAGTTCTAGTTTTCCCGGTGACTTTGATGCCATGTCGCGCCAGGGCTTCGCGGAACACCGAGACAAACCAGCCGGCGGGATTGTGCATCGTGACATCATCCAAAAGATTCGTTTCACCCAAAGGCATTTGACCAGTCACATAAACCACGTTTTCCTCAATGGGCCGGTAGAGTTCAATGCGACGGCGGCTGCCACTGGCCGCCGTCTGCGTCCGATTACTGATCACGAGGTATCGCGTGGCAGGAAGCAATTCGACGCCGCAAGGGTCGCCAATCTTGGCACCTGGTGTCACCCGGACCTGCGCCGTGTTGTCATTGAGCGTTAGTGCAGATACTTCTGCTCCGTAGTAATTGTTCATGTCGTCCCAGGCCCAACCCGAGCCATAGGGCGGGCCTTGGATGTAGCTGTCATCGCCGATTAGATCACCACGAATACGCTTCACTCCCGCGTTCGTGAGCGCCGCGACCAATGGTTCGAGCGCTTCATAAATGTCGCTGTGGCTCAAGCGGACGTTGATGCAAGGATCGCCGCGACCATAGACAATGAGGTCGCCATGAAGCGTGCCGCGCCGATCGGGTCGGGCGTTGGAAAGCAAAGAGGTCTTGATGCGATAGTCTCCGCCCAACCGATCCAGCGCAAGCGCCGTCGTGTACAGTTTGCAATTGGACGCCGGACTGAAAAGCTTGTCAGCATCGTGCTCAAACAGGACCTTGCCGGTGTCGAGGGAGACGATTTTCACCCCGAACAGGCTGGCGACAAAGCGCGGGTTGCTGAGTTGAGCGGTGAGGCGTTGCTGCAATTCGGCCAGCGTCCCGGGAGGAATTTCACTTTCGGCTGCAAGCGTTGCAAGGCGCGCCAACAGTAAAAGAAGCCCCACCCAAAGCCTGAAATTTTTAAACATAATTGGAACCCACAAGAAAAGTCATCGCACCCGGCGCAATTCGAAAATGCCGTGATCGTATTTCGAGCGGTAAGTGGAGTAAAAATTCGTGGTGTTGGCGCGGCCCTCATAATAATAAACTCCGCCCGCCAGCGCGCCGAGATTTTCCTGCCCGTCGAATTCCCAACCGTCGAAATGTTTTTGCAGATTCATCGGCACTGCGTAGCTGAAATGAAACACGTGCTTGTAGGTGGCACGAAAGCGGGCGACGCAGGCGCTGTCATTGGTAACCGTCATCAAGCATTTCAAATTACCATTGTGATGGTTGACATCGCTGATCCATCGCCCCTCCCAACGGCCCGCAATCGAATCCTCCTGCGTGGCTTGCTTGGCCGCACGATTCCAATCCCGGTTAAACGAAGAGCAGCCCGAGCCCAGAATCGCCACGATGACAGTTGTCAGGAGGCCCCAGGCTCGCAACGCAAAGTACTGGCGCTGGAGGACTTTCATGATGAACCATTTTGTTTTGGCAAAACATATTGGGCAAGTCCATTCCTCAAAATACGAAGCCGCTTCATGCGTTCACTTTTAGGCTTCCTCCATGCGCCACATTCACCTTCGCGGCCGCTTGTCATCCCGAACACAATCCGTATGCTGAAACCGTGCACGCTGGCCCTATAGCTCAAATGGATAGAGCCGCCGTTTCCTAAACGGCTGATCCAGGTTCAATTCCTGGTGGGGTCACCATTTTCTCCGGGAGAAAGTGAACGTGAAACATCCAGGTGCTGCCATGCCGCTCAAGTCGAGAACTTCAAAGCAGAAGACTTTGCCAACGCATCTCGGTCGCTACCACTTCCGCCTGCCGGATTTACTTCGTCGCTTCCTTCAGGGCGTTCCGGTGGCGGGCATGTTGTCGCTGACCGATGTGCCGGCGTTACGGGCGGAAGCTACCGTCGAGTGGAAAGGTGGCGCGGGAAAGTGGGAGGATCGAACCAAGTGGGACGGAGCTCTGCCATCACGAACGACGGAGGCACGGATCAATGGCGACAAGGAAAAGCCCAGCCAGGTGACATTGTCCGCAACCGACGCGCTACTGAGTCGTCTGGGTATCGGCGACGGAGGAAACAGCCGGGCGTCGTTGGTGCTGGACGGAGCTTCCCTGGCAATTACCGCAGGCTGCGATGTTGGCAAATACGATGGCTCGGAAGGTCGCCTCCTAATCAAATCAGGGCGTCTTTTTATAAATACCATTTTCGTTTCCGGCGGTGGCGGCCCCGGTATGAGAGGAATGGGAGAGGTCGAAATCCAAAATGGCATTCTGGTTAGCAAAGACATTGAGTTGGGACTTTCCGCCGGATGCAGTTCCACGTTGCACATCGTAGGTTCGAAAGCCGCCGGTGTCTTCATTGAAGACGGCTTGCATATCGGGGTTTACAATTACCTCAATCTGGAAAAGGCGCCGCCACCCAGCAAAACCGAACTGATTTTCGAAATCGACGCCGAAGGAGTGACGCCCATCTTCACTTGGGGCAAAACTGAAGGCCGCGTTTATTTCCCAGTCCCCGACGACAAGGGCAACGGCTTGGGGAGCTGCCGCCTGCGCATCGCCCTCCTCGCGGCACCCCCATCCGGCGATATTCTTTTGGTCGGCTCGGCAAATGCCTGCCGCGGCGCGTTCACAGATTTGGCCGAAGGTGCGCCGGTGCAGGCGGAGTTTGGAGGCAAAACTTACGAGTGGAAGCTGACATACCGCGGTGGCGCGCAACGCTGCGACATCATGTTGCAGGATGCGCGCGTTACCGGGACTGATGGGCGGATGATTCCGCATGTGACCGGAAAACCGGCCAAGGCGTTTTCATTCGACCGGACTATGGTGGAATCCGCCTACCGGGAATTTTATCGTCAATGGGATGCGCAGGCCGTTCCGCTGGGCAGCGGCACCCTGGCCTTTCCCGGAGCCGAAGGGTATGGCGCGCATTCCAAAGGCGGACGTGGCGGAAAAATTTTCGTTGTAACCAATCTCAATGATTCCGGTCCCGGCAGTTTGCGTGAAGCCGTCGAGGCCCCTGGACCGCGCACCGTGGTTTTCCAAGTCGGCGGCGTGATCGAGACCAAGGGTTTGGTGGTGCGCGAACCCTACCTCACGATCGCCGGCCAAACCGCACCCGGCGATGGCATCTGCATTAAGAAAGGCACGGGCAACGCCGACGCTTTCGCCCTCTCCAAAACGCACGACGTGGTATTGCGCTTCCTGCGCTTTCGCTCTGGCAACAACACCGGAGAAACCCGCTGTGACAGCTTTCGCGTCTATGACAGCGAGAACTTCATCGTGGACCACTGCTCAAGCAGTTGGGGGAATCCTGAAACCTTTTCTGCTTCCGGCTCCGTGGACCGTTACACAGTGCAGTGGTGTCTCATTGCGGAGGGAAACAATGAGCAAAAGCATGCCTTTTCCACAATTTTAGGCGGTGATCGGAGCACCTGGCATCACAATCTCTTCGCGCATATGTTCAGCCGTGTGCCGCGTTGGGGCGACATTACGGTACAATGCGACTTCCGGAATAATGTCATCTATGACTGGGGCCATACCTGCGGTTACGGAGACATGCGGACTCTGAATTACGTCAATAATTACCTGCGACCAGGCCCTTCAACCACACAGCGCCCGCCTTACTTCATCATCGACCCTAAAGTTGCCTTGCCGGCCGCTCTGTATCTCAGCGGTAATATCATGGCTGGATTGCCCGAGGTGTGCGGTGATAATTGGAAAGGCGTCAAGGGCGACCGCGTGTTGCAGTCGCCATCAGCGTTTTCGGCGCCGCCCGTGCGGACCCATTCGGCGGAGGAGGCTTTCCAGCTTGTGCTGGCGAAAGCCGGAGCCACCTTGCCTAAAAGGGATGCCGTAGACGCGCGGAGTGTCTCCGATGCGCGCAACGGCACCGGCAAGATCATCAATAATGAGCGGGAGGTTGGCGGTTGGCCCCACTATGATGCGGGATCGCCTCCAGTATGCAGCGGGAATGACGGCATTCCCGACGAATGGAAGCGGCAGCATGGCCTCGCGTTAAATGATCCGAAGGTCGCGACTACGGTGAACGGTGACGGTTACACCATGCTGGAGGTGTATTTGAACTCACTGGTTGGGCCGTGACGTGCCCGGTACCGCACTGGTGTGATCATGCAATCCGATTCCACTACCTCTCAACCTGGCTTGGGATTCAAAATAGTTTCCCAATGCGGTGCAAAACTTCGCCGGTATTTTCGCACCACCAGCCGAGGACGGTGAGCAAATCCACTTTGGCGGTGAGCAAAGGCAGACCGAGCAGTAGAACGAGGATGTTGCCGAGGTAGATCACCACTAAGGAAAAGCAGTAGCCCTGGCTCGTAATATCAGTCTGGCGGGTTTGCAGCACGTGAGCCGTGAGCGTGACGTGAAACGAATAAGCGGCGCCCACCAAGAGGTGAAACCAGACAAAGAAATGCGTCCAACCCCAGATCAAGTGCCCCGCCAAAAAAGTCAGCACCACGAACACGGCGTAAAGCGGGAAAAAATAGGGGGCGAGCGAGATGAGGAAATTGGATTTGTCCACGATCACGTGACCGCCGCCCGAGCCAGCCTTGAACTTTTTCACGCTTCCGCCAAAGAGCCACACCCACAACACGTGGGTCAGTTCATGGCCAAAGACATAAATCCACATGGGCTTCGGCAGCAGCAAATAGATCACGATCCAGCACACCGCGCCCGCCACGATGGGAACGAGTGTGATGTCCGCGCTGCCACAGGCCTGCATGACCTGCCAAAGCGTGCGCCCGGCCCCAACGCAAACCGGCAACAGCAGGATGGCAATAATGAGTTTGACCCACTTCGGCACGGGCGGATTGTTTGGAAAATGCCGCCCCGTCGCGAGCGAAAAGGAACAAATTGAAATCTAACGACCTCAATGGCGACAGAATTTGAGCTTGTAGCAGTCGAGGTTACGAGACTCCAATATCATTATTTTGAATCTCAGAATTCACTGGATGCTTGGGCCTTACCGCCCACGCCATTCGATTGTTTTTCAAATAAATGAAATTGGAGTCTCGTAACCTCGACTGCTACAGGAGTTGAGAGGTTGGCGACCGACGGCACAAGAACACGCCTTCTTCGCCGGATTGCGTGACCCACTGGCGTTCAACCCGCAGACCATGAGCTGCCAGCGTCGTTTTGACCAAACCCGGCGTGTAACGATAGGAATAAAACAGGCGAATGCTTTCGCCGGACTTGAACTCGACCAACTCTCCGCCAACGCTGACGGTCCGCGTGGAGCGAAAGCGAAACCGCGCCACAATGTGTTTCAAATCACCAACGTCTTCGATTTCGAAATCAATTTCGCCATCACTGGATTCGACTCCGAGATCGAGTAGAAACGCCATGAGCCATTCACGCGTCAGAATGTTGTCATATTGCGGCAATATCTGCCGCACCCCGGCAGTGTAATCTGGCCCCGGCGCCAAATTTGCACTAAACAAAAGCCCATCCGGCTTGCGAACCAGCGCCGCAAGCTTGGGCAAAATCTCCGCAGGTTCAAAATTGGGAATCATTCCAAAAAACGTGACCAGACGGGGCTCCTTCGCGAGTGGTGAGCGCTCCAACAACTGCCCCAAATCCGTCGCCGTCGCGAGATCGCAGACCAACGGCTGGCACTTATCCTCCGCGATAACGGATGACGCCGTCGCGCGCGCCACCAACACCATTGCCGTGCTGACGTCGCTCGGCGTGTAGCTGATCTCCTTTCCCCGAGCGCGCAACAATTCCAGCAGCCGCGTGTCCTTTTGGCCACCGCCGCAACCGAGCCCCAGCACATGAATCGCCGCACTTGAAATTTCCGCGCTCACTGCAGCAAAGGCCGCATCGTAAGTGGCCAGACAATCGGCGTCGTTGCGTGCCGGCGAGTGCGCCTGGTGGAGCGCCAACCATTTCAGGGTTTGTTTGGGGCTATCATAGTGAAACTTGTGATTCACCTTTCGCGTGCGCAACGACGTAAGCAGATCCTGCTGGATGACTTCCGGGAACTGGCTCGGATGAATCACGACATGGGCGGCGGACGGCATGACTGCTTTGTCGCTGATTAACGCGGGCGAGACAAGTTCATCCGCACGGACCGCGGCTGTGGCAAAGCGCAGCCGCAGCACGTGAGCATGAATCCAACCGAGGATTTTATCTGGCGCTCACGGAACCATCCGGGGCGCTGTGGCTGGTCTTTCAGACACACCCACGGTCCGTCTGAACGATTGGCCGCGCAGATTAGATGCATTGAGTCTGCCTACATCGTCGTGGACTCGCGTCACATGCTCTGCAAAAATCAGCGCATGGCCAAAATAACTTACTATCTTGAAGTGGTTTCTTCGTGGTGTCACTGGGCCGAACCGGCCTGGGCGGAATTGAAGCGCCGCTACGCCGACCGCGTGGAGTTTGCCTGGAAAATTGCGCAGATGCCGGAGGACGCGTATCCGACGTCCGCCAACCAGTGCGATTGGTTTTATCGCCGTAGCGGCACCATCGTGCGCTCGCCCTACATGCTCAACTCCGGCTGGTTTGAGCCGGACCATCGCCTGATGGCCGAACCCAACCTTGTGGCCGAAGCCGCGCGCGATTTGGGTGTGGCGGATGACCGGGTGCGCCTGGCCATCGCTCATGCCGCCATGCGCGAAGGCCAAAAAGTAGGCCGGTGGGAAATCGCAGCCACCATTGCGGCGAAGGCAGGGAAATTAAACAAGGCGAAATTGCTGGCGCGCGCCAAGTCCGCCGAAATTGCGGCCCGCGTCAAAAAAACCTCTGCGGAATTCGATGCCTTGCAGGTGACGCAGCGGCCCACCTTTCTCCTCGAGAATTCCATCGGCGACCGTGCCGTATTCTCCGGCCTCGTGCGGGTCGAACCGTTGGCCGCCGCGCTCGATGCTTTGCTTGCGGATGAAGCCGCCTATGTCTCCTGGAAAGCTCACGTGGGCGATGTGCCCAAGCAGTAATCACAAGTCCGCCACCTCCAGTGAATACCCAACTCGCGGATCAAGTTGTGTTGGTTACCGGCGCTTCTGGCGGCATCGGCGCGGCCATCGCCCGGCAATTTGCCGCCGAAGGCGCCAAGTTGGTGCTGCACGGCAATCGTAACGCCCCTGCCCTGGCCGAACTGAAGCGCGAACTCAAAGGTTCGGACGCACTCACCCTCCGTGCTGATCTCACCAAAGAGGCCCAGGTAAAATCACTCTTCGCCAAAGCTCAAAAACATTTTGGCCGTATAGATACTCTCGTGGCCAACGCCGGCACCTGGGACCTGCCGGACGTCCCGTTGCACGAGAAATCCCTGCGCCAGTGGCGTTACACCATCGATGGCGTGCTGACTTCGGCCTTCCTTTCCACCCGGGAATTCTTCCGGATCGTAAAAAGGCAAAAGCGCGGCAATGCCGTCATCATCGGATCGACCGCCGCAGTTTTCGGAGAAGCCGGCCATAGCGATTATGCCGCCGCCAAGGCCGCGCTGGCGTACGGCTTCACCCGCTCGCTCAAGAATGAACTTTCCCGCCTCGCGCCCCACACGCGGGATTATTGTGGCGGTCGCATCAATTGCGTTTGCCCCGGCTGGACCATTGTCCCGCGCAATGCCGCGCGCCTGCGCGATACCGCCATGGTTCGCAAAGTCACTGCCACCATGGCGCTTCCCAAAATTGCCCGCGCCGCAGACATCGCCAGTCTCGTCGTGTTTCTTTCCTCTGACGCCCTCGCCGGTCACCTGACCGGACAAACCATGGTCGTCGCCGGCGGCATGGAAGGTCGCACCCTCTGGCGCGCGGAAGAGATTGATCCCGCCATTGCGTGAGTGGTTAGGCCGCCAAGGTAAGAAGGCGGATTTTTCAAAAATTCGCCCTCCATCTCTTCACGCTGGCGGCTACAGCGCGAGTTGGCCTTCTTAAACGGGTTTTTCATTGAGTTAGCGGGATAAACCCTGTCGAATTCGGCGCACATGGTTTCAATTTCGAAAGCTGGCCAGACGCGTCTGCCTCAACAGGCAGGTTCGATTTCTTGGCTTTGGCTGAACGCGATGATGGGACGGCGTGTCACAGGTTGGCGGTCGGGTGCGGATTTACGGTAGGCACGCCATGTCCCGTTTCAAACGTTTTTCGCAATCGTTGTTCACTGGTTACGCCCTGATGGGCGTGAACATCGTTTATACGTTCCTCTCGCTACCCCTCGCGCTGCAATACCTCAGCAAAGCCGAGTTCGGACTTTGGTCCTTGATGTCCACTGTCGGAACGTTGGCCCAGATGCTCGATTTGGGGATGAGTTCGTCGGTCGCCCGCATCCTGGTTGATCACAAGGATCACCGCGAAAATGGCCGCTACGGGGCGACGGTCAAAGCCGGACTTCTGGTCGGAGCGACGCAAGGCGCCATCGCGCTGCTGATCGGCGCCAGCACCATTTGGTTTTTGGCGGACTGGTTGCGGGTGGCCCCCAGCTTGTCCGGCCATTTTTTCTGGCTGATCGCCGGGCAGATCATTGTCTCGGCGCTTTCATTTATCACCCGCATGTCGAGCCAGGTTTTGTTCGCCTGGCAGCGGCTCGATCTAAATAACTACGCCCAGATGGCCCAGATCGTCGTCGGTTTCGTGGTGCTTTGGGTCGGCTTCGCGCTTCATTGGGGTGTCTATAGCTTTCTGGCGAGCACCATCGCGTCGTGGGTGGCCTCCTCAGGATTATGCGCGTATTTCTGTCATCGCCATGGCTTCTGGCCGCGTGGTCGGGAGTGGCACGGCGGGGTGCGCGAGGAATTCCGCCATCTGTTCAAATACAGTGCCGATCTTTTCCTGATGGCCATGGGCGTGCAACTGGTTATGTCCACGCAGGTGATGCTGATTCAACGTTCCGTCGGTGGCGAAGCGGGCGGCGAAATGGTCGCGCTCTGGAACGTCATGACCAAAATTTTCGCGATGTCCACGCAATTGATCCTGCGGTTCATCGGTTACACGATGCCGGCCTTTGCGGAGATGATGGCGCGCCGGGAAATGAATCTCTTCTGGAGTCGCTATCGCAGCATGTTTATTACCGTCACGATGCTGGCCACCGGCGCGGCCATCATGTTGATGGCGGGGAACAGCCTGTTCGTGAGTGTCTGGACGCAGCGCAAATTTGCATGGCCGGTTTACAATGATCTTTTGCTGGGTGTTTTCCTTATCCTTTCCACGCAGCAGTGCTGCCATAATTCTGTCATTGCCTGCCTCAAGGAAGTTCGCGAGGTGAAGTACACGCTGTTTGTGGAAGGCATCGTGTTCATCGTGGGCTCCTTATTCCTGCTGCCGCGCTGGGGATTGACGGGCATGCTGGTCACCTCGATTGCCTGCACGGTTTTGTTTACCTGGCTCAACGGTACGTGGCGGATTGCCCTTTTGGTGCGGGAAAATCACCAACCGCCGATCTGGCGTTGGCACATGCCCGTCGTCTGGGTGTTCGGTCTGGCAGTGCCGTGCTGGCTGGGACTCCGGTTTTTGCTGCGGCAGGAACCAGCATTGTTGCAACTCCTCCTGATTTGTCCGTTATTGGCGGTAGTGGGAGTTTGGTTTTCGCTGCGCTTCGCGTTGCCTGCCGATTTGACCAACGAGTTACTTGGACGCTTGCCTGCGCCAGTGCGCGGGCGCCTGACGCGATTCGCGCGATGACTGCAGATCGGAGCGCGGACAGCTTTGTCCGCGAGAACTCGCTCACCGGGCATTACCTAACTACATTCGCTTCAAGAAAACGCTAACCGTTGACAGGAAGATATACTCGCAACTGTCCGCGCTCCGAATGGGAACGGGATAAACTCTTGCCCCCAGCGAAAACGGTTCGTAGTTTCCCTCGCGACTTGCATCATGCCTGAATCTGACCAAGCCCTGCGTCGCGCGCTGCGCGAACTTTATGACCTCCCCGGTTATCAACCGCGGACATGGCGGGACACGTCTGATTTTGCTTACATCGGCATTGCCCTTATCGAACGCAGCATCGCCCTGCTCGCACCCCAGTTAAAGGGCACCGTGCTCGACGTGGGTTGCGGGAACCGGCCCTATGCTTCTTATTTTTCGCACGTCAGCAAAATGATTGCCTGCGACTTTAACGCCGCCCGCGGACCCGTCGATTTCGAATGTCCGGCGGACAAAGTTCCACTGCCCGACGCCGCCGTGGATGGTATTTTGTGCACCGAAGTCCTCGAACACGTGCCCGAGCCGCTCGCGGTATGGCGTGAGTTCCATCGCTTGCTCCGACCTCAGGGGCGCGTGCTGCTCTCCACGCCGATGTATTGGCCGAGTCACGAAGAGCCATACGATTTTTACCGGTTTCCCAAATTCGGCTTGTGCCGGCTCGCGCGTGAATCCGGCTTCCAAATCATCGGGTTATATCCGCGCGGCGGTGTGTGGGCTTTTCTGGGACAGGCAAATTTGCACGGAGCGGGCCATTACCTGAAATTCGCGTGGCAGCGCCGTTGGTGGAATCGCTTTTGGCTGCGCCTCGACCGCGCACGCGGCAATCCGGGCCTGACCATTGGCTGGACGATTCTCGCGGAGAAAATGTAAGTGAGACTTGGGACGGCTTGCCCCTTAGTTTGTAGCAGTCGACGTTAGGAGACTCCAATTAAGTCTTTGAAGGGGCACTGACATTTCGGGTCCCACGATACGATCCAACTGCCGTCAAATCCTCAAACCAAAAATAATCATATTTGAGTCTCCTCGCGTCGACTGCTACAGACCTCACCCTGCCCCGAGCTTTTTCAATAACCGGCGCGCCACTCGAGACGCGCCGGAATACAGGAATGAAGAGACTCCAAGTGGTGCTGGAATGACAATCCGCTTCGGCCATACTGGAGCCGGCTTTCCGCCGCACATTTCGTCGATCAATTTCAAGTACCGCCCCGCCATTCTCGTAGCACTATATTCCGCGCGCGCTTTCTGAGTTGCGGCGCGAGACAGTTCGTTCCGTCGGACGCGATCCGTGGCAAGCGCCGCAATCGCGCCATACGCCGCCTCCACACCTCCAACCGGAACGCGCACGCCGCAATCCAGACTCACCAGATTGCGGATGCCGCTCTCCAGATCGGAAATAACCGGCACCACCCCATCACCCATGGCCTCAAGCAACGCCAAAGGCAGCCCTTCAAAATCCGAGAGCAGCACAAACACATCCTGTTGTCGCAGTAATGGCGCAATTTGCTGATTTGGCACACTGCCGAGCAACTCCACGTTGTTGCAACCCTGCACTGCGGCGCGGAACGTGGCATCATCCGGCCCCGAGCCGACAATGGTAAAATGGGCGTTCAGCTTTCGTTGCTGCGCCAATTGAATCAATGCCGCGAGCCGGCTGATGCGCTTTTGAATTTCAATAATGCGCCCGACATAAACGATGCGCAACGGAGCGCCCGCCGCTGGCGTTTCGCGCGGGATGGCGGGCGGAAAATGAATCCCGTAAGGGATGCTCTCGACCCGCAGGTGACGGCACTCCGGCATCGCCCGCAATTTTTCGGCGATCTGATCCGAAACGCCGATCATGACGTCCAGCCAGCGTCCGTAAGCGCGCGGCAAGCCATAGGGACCGGGGTCATCGGACTGGATGATGCCCATACGCACCACCCCCGGCGGCACGAGGCGCAGCATCTCAAAACTCTCCCCGCTCAAGCACGCCAACACCGCGCGCGGTTGATACCGGAGCGCCTGCTGATAACCCCAGCGCAGGCGATCTTCGTAAATCATGCGCCGGGTGGAAATGCAACTGACCTCCGCTCCCGCGGCCTCAAAATCCTCACTGTGCTCGTGGTGCTCCGTCAATCCCACGACGGGTAGCTTCAATCCTTGTTCGCGAAAGGCGCGCGCCAGGTTGATCAGAAAAGTGGTGCTGCCGCCCAAACGCAGACTTCCCGAGAATGGCAGCAACGGAATGGAAGACGCGCTCATGTCTGCGCTACGGACCTGCCAAGGATTTGCGCATCCAAAAACTATGCGGACGCGTGCTGCCACGGGGAAACAGTTTTTTGCAGGCGGCCAGTTGTTCCCGCCACAACAGATGCAATGGCAGCAAAACTTCGTAGCGCGCGCCGCCGCTCAGCAGACATTCCACGCCGTATTGTTCATTGCAGGAGAGCCGCACCGGATTGCGCACCCATTCCTCGGGATAATCGTACGGCGAGAAAACATCGTGCCAGTGAATGATCACACCGGGTTTGAGCGACGGCAGGATTTCCAACATCTCACGAACGACATCGCTTTGGACCTTGATGACGTGGCTGGTGTCAATGAAGAGCACATCACCGGCTTCAAGGCGCGTAAACAGATTCAGCGGCAGGTCTTGCACGCGTTTTTGAATGACCTGTCCCGTGGCGAGCATCTGACCCAGGTCGCGACGCGGCGCCGGATCGGCATAAACCGCCTCGCAGGGGGCGCCTTCAGCGGCATTACGCGCCAAGGCATGCGAACTCATGTAGGAACTGAACCCACAACCCAACTCGACATATCGTTTAGGTTTGAAATGCCGGAGGATGCCGTGCGTTGTCGCAGCGTCGAAATCCGTGAAACTCCCGTTCGCGAACCAGAAGGGTAGCGGCACGGCGGGGCGTTCATAAGGGAGCGCGTCCAATTCCGGTGTGAAGCGGCTCAACGTCTCCATCAAACGCACCGCCTCGGGCACGCGAAAATCAATGCCCGGCAGGGAACGGGGACGATCCAACGCCGGCCAGTCGATCTCTTCGGGAAAGGGAAAGGGCGAATAAAATTCGCGCGGATAAACATGAAAACCCGCCCGCTCGGCGATTTCAGGATGCTTGGTGAAAGCCTTGAAAAAGCCTGCGAGCAAAGGACGGGGGATGAGCGCCACGCATTGATTGAAAGCGTTCCGAAGGGACGTTCGGTTCATAGCGGCGCGGCGGACTGCAAAGTATCAGCGGTCATCAAGTTGACGTGGGGAATCGTAATTGACCTCATTTGGCGCTTTCAAGCGTCAATCTCAAGGCGATGGCTACAGCTCTGGTGGTGGTTTGCCTTTTTGCAGGACGCGGCTAAGCTCCGCGCGTGAAATTAATTTCCTGGAATGTGAATGGCTTGCGGGCCGTATTAAAAAAGAGCTTTCTTGATTTCATCGGCACGGAGCAGCCGGACGTCCTCTGCCTCCAGGAAACCAAATGCGCGCCGGAACAGGTGGAACAGCTCTGGCCCGCCCACTATACCACTTACTGGAATAGCGCGGAGAAGAAGGGCTATTCCGGCACGGCGATCTTCGCGCGGCAGCGTCCCCTGAACGTCACGCCGCACGTGGGCATTCTCGAGCACGACCGCGAGGGTCGCGTGCTGACCGCTGAGTTCGACAATTTTTTCCTCGTCAACGTTTACGTCCCCAACTCCAAGCGCGAGTTGACCCGGCTGGCCTATCGCCAGACCTGGGACCGCGATTTTCTGGCGTTTCTCAAGAAGCTCGAACAACGCAAGCCCGTGGTGTTCTGCGGTGACCTGAACGTGGCCCACACGGCAATCGATCTCGCGAATCCCAAAGCCAACGTCAAGAACCACGGCTTCACTCCCGAAGAACGAGCGGGGTTTGGAAATTTCGTCGAGGCGGGATTTTTGGATACCTTCCGTGAGTTCGAAAAAGGCGGCGGTCATTACACGTGGTGGAGCCAGTTCGGCGGCGCGCGCTCGCGGAATGTGGGATGGCGGTTGGATTACTTCCTGATCTCGCAATCCTTGCGCCCGCAACTCAAGAAGGCCTACATCCGCCCGCAAATCCTGGGCAGTGATCATTGTCCAGTGGGGATTGAATTGAAATTTGGGAAGTAAGGCCGCAGATGCACGCGAATAAACGCAGAACTGCTGGTGAGAGAATTTCTTTATAGCAGTGGCCAAAAGACCCCCATGTTAAGACTCCGTTTAAACGACCGTCTTCCTTTTGCTTGTCCCGATAAGGACACTTGAAAATAGCCCGGCGATTTATCGCCGGGAAGCGTTCGAAGAAACCCCAGTCCCGAAGGGACGGTTGAAATTTTGAGAGGTCGCGAACAAACGCTGCTTGCTCGATCGGTCGTCCCTTCGGGGCTTATTCGATTATCATATAGCCCGGCGATAAATCGCCGGGCTATTCTCGGCAGCCCCTGCCGGGGCAATTACGCTCTCGCCGCAATCTCTCAAGATTGAATAATCCAATCGGGTGATTCGTGCAGCGTTGCGTGACGAGGTCCGCCGCGATCTCACCGATGACCGGGCAAAACTTAAAACCGTGCCCGGAGCAAGGGGAAACGATGAGCACCTCGCAATGAGCGGGATGCCAGTCCAGCAGAAAATGGCCGTCTGGCAGATTGGTGTAAAAGCAGGCAACCGCGCTCAGGCAGCAGCCGCGCGCAGCCGGGAGCCGTCGTGCCACAATCGCCTGTGCGGCGGCAATCTCCCCCGGCGTCACCGTGCGATTCGCGGACTTCATGGTACAAAAGCGATCACTCCCGCCGTGGTGAATCGCGACTTTGATGCCATTCTCATGGCCGTCCAGTGCGGGGATGCCATACGGATGTGCGCCATCGCGCGTTTCCCAGATCCACACAGGAAAATGTTCCGGCGCAAAGGGCGCCATGCCGCCCGTCGGATCGAACCATAGCTGCACCTGCCGCTCCACCTGAAATGGCAGCTTCAGATCGCGCAAGACGAACTCGGCCCACGGTCCGGCGCACACCACCAATTGAGCCGCCTCATATTCGGCGCGGTCTGTCTTCACTGATACGCGTCCCGCCTCGGCCCGCCACGCCGTCACCATCTCACCAAATAACAGCACCGCACCTCGCCGGGCTGCCAATTCCAACTGCGCTGTGACCGCAGCCTCCGGTCGCAAGACCCCGGCATTTGGTTCGTAAAGCGCCACGGTGTCCGGTTCGAGTTGGAATTGGGGAAAACGGCGGTGGAGTGCGGCGCCATCGAGCAATTCATGCGGCAACCCATGATCCTGCGCGCTACGCAAACTGCCGGCGACCACCCGACTATCCGGAGCACCGAGCATCAGACCACCGGTGATAGTGAGCAACGACTGGCCGGAATCACGTTCGAGTTGGCGCCAGAGTTCGTAGCTGCGCAGCAACAGCGGCACGTAAGCGGGATCTTCGAAATAAGCCTGCCGAATCACGCGGCTGCGACCGTGGCTCGAACCCAGGGTGTGCGGCGGCTGGAATTGGTCCAGCCCTAATACACGCTGGCCGCGTGCCGCCAATTGCGCTGCCACCGCACTGCCCATGCCGCCCAACCCCAGGACGATGACGTCAAAGCTGCGAGTCATGGCACGATGACCGCACGATAGAAACTCCGCGTTAGGGCACCGGGAAGAGAGATCGCGCGAATGGCGCCAGCAGAAGTGTTCGTAAGAACCGGCAACCAGGTTTGTAAGTTCGTGGAAGCCAGAATGGCATAAGAAACATCAGGCTGACCCTGCAACAGGAATTGAAATTGTCCGCCATTGTATTGCGGCGCGAACAAAATCGGTGGCGCAAGGATCGTTACCCCAGCGAGCGCGACCGTGGTCATCGCGTTGCTTCCGGGCGGCGAATAAGCGCGCCAGATTGCGCCCTCGAAATCGCAAGCATAAAGATTACCCGCCGCATCCCAAGCCACGTCGGTGTGATCATGCCATGAAGCCGGCGCGACCGGGGAAATCGTGGCCACATCCGCCCCATCCGCCGCTTGGAATACTCGCACGCCCCCACCCGTGCGATTCATCCCCACACCCACGCCACCCAACGCGACCGCTACCAGCGTGCCAGCCGGATTCACCGCGAGGCCATAAGCGCCCCGTAGATTGTTGTCCTGATAACCGACGCGCCATTCCGCATTCGTCAGCGGTGGGCTGCCATTGGTAAAGGTGGCAAAGCGAAACACCCGGTAATTGGGAAAGTTGGTTTCGGTTTCAAACTGAACCGTGTAGATGTGCCCTGCCCCGTCCAATGCCACATCATAGGGAAAATCGGTGAGCACGGAATGCCCGTCGGTGGGAATGACCAACGTGCCATTGTCATTTGTCGCCAAACTACCGGTGGTGGTCACGCTGAACCGGCGGATTCCCGTGCCATTGGGCGCCGGCGTGATGTCCGCCATCCAAACTTGCGTGTTGGTTCCCGTTCCGAAAATGGCCGGGCCGGTCAAATCAGCAGCGCCGCCGTTCGGCCAATTGTCCGGACGCAGGATGACACGACGTGATGCCGGGCTGAGCATCTGATCGAACCGCAATACCACGCCGTTGTCAGTCCAATCATTCACATAAACAAAATCATCACTCGACACTTCCACTTTCCAGGGACTGTAAAAATCCCCGGCCCAAGGCCAGCCGCCATCACTGAAGGTGCCTTCCGCTGCAAGGCTGCCGTCCGCATTGAGCTTGAGCAAACCGACCGCATCACCGGGCAATGCGTCGCCACCGGGATTCGCGATGGCGTTGGCCACAAACACACGCCCGAAGTATGGGCTGTTCGTATTGCGGTTCACGGCGATCCCAGTCGGGGCATAAACATAATTTCCCGGGTTGGTGTCGGAAATAATACTGGTCCAATTCGCGTAGCCCGGGCTGCTCGCGGTGACCGCAATGGAATAACTTCCCGATGCAAGGTGATTGCTGGCGTCATCCAGCCCATCCCAAACCACAAAGTTGGTGCCGCGCAACGCACCCGGGGCACCGGCAGCGAGAGTAATTGTGCGTCGGGCTATAACATTGGACCGAATGGAAATCGTCACGCCGCTGGAGGCGGGCTCGTTCAACAGATAAGTGATCCCAATGTTCGTGCTGGTGACCAGCAACAGATTCGTGGCGCCGCCATTCAACCGCAAGTTGGTGGCATAGACATTAGCCGCCGCCGGCTTTGGAACGCTGGCGAGTCCCAACGCCAAACCAAGCCAGAACCTCCCGCCGGAACGGCGGCGCCAGAGAAGGCGATAGCAGGATCGGAGGTTCATGGCGTTGATGAGACGAGCCTAGCATAATGCCCCGGGTGGTAAAAGCCTCATCGGTGCCGTAGCAACTTCGAGAGTGAGTCACTGACTAGGCGAATCGGAACAATAAACTTCGAAATCAACGAGCCGACCGCAATACGAATTGAGCCAATTCAGCCTTAAGTAGAACATTAGACCTTGGGTGCAACCGGCTGAATCTTTATTAGAATTTTTTGAAACGTTTTACGTCAGAAGTTGTTATTAACATGGTGACCAGCGTTCTGGTCCCGGGTGGCGTCGTTTTTTCCCGAGTCCTCAGAAAAAGAAATGTGCCGCATTATCACGTGGAAAATCGGTTTAGGGTTGCTACTAGCCGCGGGGTTGGTGGCTGGGCTCTCGAGTTGTTCGCCGGCGTATCATCGCAAAAAGGCGGATAATGAGGCCTATCGGCTGATCCGGGAGAAAACCCCTCAGGTGAAGAACATGGACCCGCACTTCACCATCGAGCCGACCAACCAGGTAGCCTTGGAGGGCCTCCCGATTACGACCAACGTCTACGATTTCATGGGCTCGGAAGGCGAACGCGAGCGTGGGGCGAGGGTATTGAATCTTGAAGCGGCGTTGGGAATCGCCGTGACCCATAGCCGCGCCTACCAGTCCGCCAAGGAGGACCTTTATCTCTCCGCGTTGGACCTGCATAGCACGCGACACCGATTCACACCGTTGTTTACCAGTTCGGGTTCGGCAAGGTTCGTTGGGCAGACGGATCACCCGGTGAATCGTGTCTTTGACGAACTCACGGGTGAGTTTAAGGATGTCACCAGCGACCAGTTGGTAGAAACCCATCAAATTCAAGCCAGCGGGGACATTGGGGTCGGGTGGCTGATCCGGGATGTGGGTCGCCTGACCACGGATTTTTCCACCACCTTTCTGCGTTTCCTGGCTGGCGGACAACGACCCAGTTCGGAACTGAACGCCACCTTCGTCCGCCCGCTGTTGCGCGACGCCGGTTTCAAAACGCAAATGGAAGCGCTGACCCAGGCCGAACGTTCCCTACTTTACGATTTACGCCGGTTCACCATTTATCGCAAAGATTTCAGCGTGCAGATCGCCACCGCTTATTACAACGTTCTGAGCATCCGCGATTCCGTCCGCAATGGTTACGTCAACCTCCAGTCCTCGCGCAAAAATGCCGAACGCACCCGCGCCCTGGCCGACGAAGGCCGTGTCACGCAATCAGACTTGGGTCGCCTGGCGCAACAGGAACTGACAGCGGAAAGCACGTGGATCAACGCCAATCGCAGCTACAAGCAGGCACTCGATAACTTCAAGCTGCAACTCGGCCTCAACGTGGACGCCAATCTGGTGTTGGATGACTCGGAACTCGCGGCCCTGCGCATTCTGCATCCCAATATTGCCGTGGAGGACGCCATCCGCGTGGCCCTCTCGGCGCGGTTTGATTACATGAATTTCAAGGACCAGTTGGAGGATGCGGATCGCAAGGTGAAGCTCGCGGCGAACATGCTCAAACCCAGGGTGGACCTCACCTCAAGCGTCAACCTGAGCAGCGATCCCAATAAAACCGGTGGTTTTCAATGGCCGGATTTGGATCGCTACAGTTACAGCGCCGGGCTCGATGTGGATCCCGGCCTGGACAAAACTGACGACCGGCAAGCCTACCGCAGCAGCCTCATTCAACGCGATCGCGCCGCCCGGAGCGTCGAGCAGCAGGAAGACAATATCAAATTGCAGGTCCGGGACAGTTGGCGCACGCTGGACGCGGCGAAACGGAATTATGAGATTGCGGAAATCGGCGTGAAACTGGCCGAACGCCGCGTGGAAGAACAAACCCTGCTGGCGGAACTGGGCCGCGCCAAAGCACAAGACCAGGTGGACGCGCAAAATGATTTGGTGACTTCGAAGAACCAGCGCACCCAGGCTCTCGTGGCCCACACCATCGCGCGCCTGCAATTTTGGGACAACATGGGCATCCTGTACATCAAAGACCGCGGTCAATGGGAGGAACTTCAAGATGCGAACGTTAAGTAATCTGATCGGTTTCGTGCGAAAGCAACCGCGCTGGCGGTTGGTAGTCGTCCTCGGCCTCGTAGTGGTCGGCGCTTGGTGGTGGTGCCGCGGCGGCAGCGGCACGAACGCACGGGCGGCGAGCTTCACCGCGAAACGCGGCCCCATGGATATCTCTGTGCTGGAGGGCGGCAGTCTGTCCGCCCTCGAATCCCAGGAAATCAAATGCGAAGTCCGGGTGGGCTACCAAGGCACCAAAATCCTGAAGATCGTCGATGAAGGCTATCTCGTCACCGACGACGATGTGAAAACCAACAAAGTACTGGTGGAGTTGGACGCGTCCGAATTAGAGAAGCAGATCGTGCAACAGGAAATCCAGTATCAATCTGCACTCGCCAGCCTTACGGATGCCCAACAAGGTTACGAAATCCAGGTCAATCAAAACGAAAGCGACATCAAGGCCGCGGAACAAAAGGTCCGTTTTGCCCGCATGGATTTTGACAAATTGCTGGGCGACACCGTGACGGATGACATTGTCAAGCAACTCCACATTGACGAACTCATCGCAGAGGCGAGCACGAATAACGTCCTGGCCAGCGCCGTGCCGGAGGACAAGCCAGCGGTGCCGAATACACCGGGGAATCAAAATGGGCCGGCCAAGACGATCAACGGGGTGATCGTATCGGGCCCCGCGAATAGCCCAGCCGCGAAAAAGCCCGCAAATGGCACAGTAATAGTAGCACCCGCTCACGGTGATCCGGTCCTGACCGCGGTCGCGCCGACGAACGCTACGTCCAAACCGCCCGAGATCGCAGATCCCTCGAAGGAGAAGCAGCCGACCTTCGAATTGCCCTCCACGGCAGCCGTGAACTTTGAGAAATATGCCCATTTGGAAGCACTCGGGGACGGCGAGGCAAAACAGAAATTGCGCAAGTTCGACGATGACCTCCAAGTCGCGCAAAAGGAACTTGGCCAGGCCAAGACGACTTTGGAAGGCACGCGGCGCCTTTTTGAAAAGGGTTTTGTGACCAAGACGGACCTGGAGCGCGATGAAATTGCTTACGATAATTCGCGACTCAAACTCCAGACCGCCGAAACCGCGCGTTCGTTACACTTAAAGTATGATTTCGCCAAGACCTCCGAGGAATCGCTGTCCAAATTCTTGGATGCCGTGCGTGAACTCGATAAAACGCGGCGGCAGGCGATCTCCAAGCTGGCGCAGGCCGAAGCGCGATTGAAGTCCGGCATGGGGCAATACCAGGTGCAATCGCGGCAGCGCAAGGATCTCCAGGAGCAGTCGGACAAGTGTATCATCCGCGCGCAAAAAAGCGGCCTGGTGGTTTACGGTGGCGGACGCGACGACATGTTTTATTACGGTGGTGAAGAACGCATTCGCGAGGGGGCCACGGTGCGCGAACGCCAGGCCATTATCACCATTCCCGACATGTCGCGCATGGCAGTAAACGTGCGCATCCACGAAACCTACATCAAAAAAGTGCAAAAAGGCCAGAAGGCCCGCATCACGGTGGATGCGTTCGCGGACAAGGTCTTGACCGGCGAAGTCACCAAGGTTGGGGTGCTGCCAGATTCGCAGAATCGCTGGATGAATCCGGACCTCAAGGTTTATGCCGTGACCGTGGCGATTGATGGCACTTACGATTGGGTCAAGCCCGGCATGAGCGCCAAGGTGGAGGTCCTGGTGAACCGCCTTGACGACGTGGTGCAAATTCCCGTGCAAGCCGTGACGCTCAACGACGGCAAGCAGGTGTGCTATATCGCCGGGGCCAAACCGGAGCGGCGGGAAGTGGAGATCGGCGAATTCACCGACGAGTTTATTGAGATCAAGAAAGGTCTCAAAGAAGGCGAGCGGGTACTCTTGCGAACACCCGAAGGCGTTGAAACCGGCACTGGCAAGCCCGCCGAAAAGAAACCGACTGACCCCAAAGCAAAGCCGGAGAAGACCGCGGAAACCGCCAAACCGGTCCGCACTTAACGGCGCATTGTGGCTGCCTCCATTGTTCAATTCGAAGACGTCCGCAAGCACTACCAGATGGGCGTGGTGCTGGTGGAGGCGTTGCGCGGCGTGACCTTTGGCATCGAAGCCGGGGAATACATCAGCATCATGGGGCCTTCGGGTTGCGGTAAGTCCACGCTGCTTAATCTGCTCGGCTGCCTCGACCGTCCCACAACCGGCCGCTATCTCCTCGGCGGTCAGGATGTCTCGCAAATGCCGGATGACGAACTTTCCTCCGTGCGCGGCGCGCGCTTGGGTTTCGTATTTCAATCCTACAATTTGATCCAGCAACTCACGGTGGTGGAGAACATTGAAATTCCCTTGTACTACCAGGGCCGCGCCGAAGCGGAGAGTCGCGAAATCGCCAGCAAACTGGCGGCCCTCGTGGGGTTGGAGAAGCGGCTGGAGCACAAACCATTTGAACTTTCCGGCGGTCAGCAACAACGCGTGGCCATTGCGCGGGCCCTCGCCAATGATCCCCTCGTGATCCTGGCTGATGAGCCGACCGGCAACCTCGACTCCACTTCGGGTGCGGATATTTTGCGCCTGTTCGATGACCTGAATCGGCAGGGCAAAACCCTGATCCTGGTCACCCACGATAATTCGGTTTCCAAACGGGCCCGACGCGCGATCCGGTTGCGCGACGGCCAGATTGAAAGCGATGTCCGCCAATAGCCACCCCGGTTTCCTGGAAAACATGCTGCGCGACATGACCGCCGCGCGGCTGCGACGCACCGTGCGCCTCGGGTTCAAGAGCCTGTGGCTGCATCGCCTGCGCTCGCTCCTCACCGTGCTCGGCATCGTCTTTGGCGTTTGTTCCGTGATTGCGATGCTGGCCATCGGCGAGGGCGCGAGCTACCAGGCGCAGGAAAACATCAAGAGCCTCGGCAGCCAGAATATCATCTTGCGCAGCGTCAAACCGCCCGAGGACCAAAAGGTCACCGACAAGGGCAGCCAGAATTATGTCATGCAATACGGCGTCACGTACAACGACGTCAAAAATATCCGCAGCACCATCCCGGGCGTCACCGTGGTCATGCCCGCGCGCTTGATTCGCGAATATGCCTGGCACATCAGTCGCCGTGTGGATTGCGAAATGGTAGGAACCGTGCCGTGGTATCCCGAAATGCGGAACCATCGCGTCGCGCAAGGCCGCTTCTTCACGGAAACCGACATGGAAGGCCGGGCGAACGTCTGCGTGCTCGGCGCGGAAATGGTCGACGCGTTGTTTCCCTTGGAATCGCCATTGGGCCAGCACGTCCGCGTTGGAGGAAATTATTATCAAGTGATCGGCGTCATGGAGCCACGCGGCGCGGATGTGAAATCCGATGAAAAACAGGACGCCAGCAAAACCAGCGGGAAATACATGTTTATCCCTCTCGAAACGATCAAGCTCCGCTACGGCGAAGTCTTGATGCGGCGGCGCACTGGCAGTTTCGAGGCCGAACGTGTGCAACTCCATGAGGTGACGGTGAAAGTGCAATCGCTGGAGGACGTCGCCAGCGTGGCCGAGGCCATCAAACAAACCTTGGAGCACAACCACAAGAAAAAGGACTACGATATCGTGGTGCCGTTGGAATTGTTAAAACGCGCGGAAGATACGAAGCGACTTTTCAATATTGTGTTGGGCTCGATTGCGGCGATTTCATTGCTGGTCGGCGGCATTGGCATCATGAACATCATGCTGGCAAGCGTCACCGAACGGACTCGCGAAATCGGCATCCGTCGTGCCCTCGGCGCGCGTCGTCACGACATCGTGTTGCAATTTCTGGTAGAGACAGTACTGCTGGCCGGCGCCGGCGGTCTCATCGGCGTGCTATTGGGTGTGGCGATCCCCTTTATCGTGACCTGGAGCGCCGGTATGAAAACCATCGTCACGCTATGGTCCCCGCTCCTCGCCTTCACGATTTCGGCCCTGGTCGGCGTCGTCTTTGGAATCTATCCGGCGCTGCGCGCTGCGCAGATGGATCCCGTGGAAGCCTTGCGGCATGAGTAGGGCAGTTTTGCAACGCTGAGCATTCAATTGAGACCAGCTTTTGTCGACGCGCTGACGAGAATCATTCATCCGCGCTTTCAGCGCTTCGTCGAATTTTATCCATCACGTGGGGCGCTGCCCCACGCTGGTAAGGTATTGGCCGTTGGCCCAACAACAGGAAGCCGAGGGCCAACGGCCCGTCATCATACCAGCCTATGGCAACGCCATAGGTGGGAGGCAAAAAATTGAATCGAGCGCTGAAGGCGCGGATCATAAATCTCGTTCCAAAGGGCAGGTTTGATTTGGGCAATCCCCGTTTTTGTGAATTTTTTCGAGGACGAGGACGACGACGAGGAGGAGGTTCTCCCCTGAACCCTCATTTCATGGCCCCGCCAACTTGACTCTTGAATCTGCAAACTCCTTACGCGTAGCCTCCCGTCCATGAGATTCGGCATCAATACATTCCTTTTCACTTCTCCGTTTACCAATGAAAGCACCAAGCTGTTCAAGACGTTCAAAAAATGGGGCTTTGATTCGATTGAAATCCCGGTCGAGGATCCTTCACACATCGATCCCGCGCACGTGAAGCGCGAGCTGGACCGCCATGGTCTGGTCTGCGGCTCGATTTGTGCGTGCATGGGGCCGGATCGCGACTTGCGCGGGACATCCGAACAGCAACAGACCGGCCTGGCGTACATGAAAACGCTCCTCGACCAGATGGTCGTGCTGGATTGCCCCTCGCTGATCGGACCGGTTTATTCCGCCGTCGGTCGCGCCGATGCCGTGCCGCCGGACGAATACAAAAAACAATGGGCCACGGTGGCGAAGAATCTCAAGGACCTGTGCAAGCATGCTGTGGCGCGCAAACGGCAAATCTGCCTCGAACCCCTCAATCGTTTCGAAACCGATTTCATCAATACCTGCGATCAAGGTCTCAAGATGATCAAGGACGTGAACAGTCCGGCGTTGAAGCTGCACCTCGACACGTTCCATATGAACATCGAGCAAAAGGACCAAGCCGCCGCAATTCGCAAGGCCGGCAAATTGCTCGGCCATTTCCACGCCTGCGGCAGCGACCGCGGGACGCCCGGCGGCGATCATATCGCCTGGAAACCCATCGCCAAGGCCTTGAAAGACATCCGTTATCAGGGCGACGTGGTAATCGAATCCTTCACCACCGACGTCAAAGTCATCGCCCGCGCGGCGGCCATCTGGCGGCGCATCGAGCCGACCCAGAACGAGATTGCCGTCAAAGGACTCAAGTTTTTGAAGCGCACCCTCCGTTAATCCGTCAATCCACCAGCATCTATGAAATTGAATACACTCACCGCGCTGGCCCTGGGCGCGCTTTGGACCTGTTCCACCGCCTCGGCTGTCCCGGTCGAGGATGGCTTCAAAGCCCTCTGCAATGGCCGCGACCTGACCGGCTGGGATGGCAATCCCGAACTTTGGTCAGTAAAAAATGGCGCCATCGTCGGTAAAACGACTCCGGAACATCCCATCACGGTGAACACCTTCCTGATTTGGACCAACGGCACGACGAGTGATTTTGAACTGCGTTGCTCCTTCCGCATCACGGCCAACAACGACAAGAATTTTGCCAACTCGGGAATGCAATATCGCAGCAAGGTGCTCGATCCAAAGTTATGGATTGTGGGCGGCTACCAGGCGGACATGGAAGCCGGTCCGAATTATACCGGGATCCTCTACGATGAACGCGGCGTGGCCGGAGGACGCGGCATCATGGCGGCGCGCGGCGAAAAGGTCACGTGGGGCGGCGCGGATTGCAAAAAGCAGGTGACGGGCTCGTTGGGCACCTCCGAGGAAATTGGCGCGGCCATCAAAAAAGCCGACTGGAACGAATACGTGGTCATCGTGAAAGGCAACCATTTCCAGCATTTCATCAATGGCAAAGCCACGATCGATCTCACCGACGAATGTGAATCGAAGCTTGTGAAATCCGGCGTGCTGGCGTTGCAATTGCACGTGGGCGGCGCGATGACGGTTGAATTCAAGGATCTTCGCATCAAAGACCTGAGTGGCGGTTCTGCGGCGAACGGGGATATACCGCAAATGGCCGGCGATTGGGAAATTGCCTCCTCCGAGGTCAACGGTGAGGCGGCGCCTGCGCAGGATGCGGCCGGGCTGGTCCTCAAAATTACAGGGGCTAACTACTCCGTAGTGAAGGGCGATTTCAATGATCACGGCACCTTCAGCACCAACCCAGGGAATTCACCCAAGACGATGGACATTCATCCCGAAAGCGGACGCGGCGCCGGCCGGATGATTCCGGCAATTTATGAATTCGACGGAGACACCCTGCGGGTCTGCTACGCCACCGAGGAAGGTTCCGATCGCCCCAAGGCTTTCAAAACCAAGCCGGATTCTGGCGAGGCCTTGATTACCTATAAGCGCAAGAAGTAGTAAATCCACCAAGCGAACTCTGGAGTCTTATGAAGAAGTTTATTGGCGTGTTGTTGTTGGGAATCGCGCTGGCCGTTCCGGCTTTGGCGGCAGATAAGAAAATTGTGTTCATCGCCGGGAAGCCGAGCCATGGACCGGGCGAACACGAACATCGGGCCGGCTGCCTGCTGTTGCAATCCTGCCTGGCCAACGTGCCGGGGGTGACTTCGGTTGTTTATTCAAACGGTTGGCCGGATGATGCGAAGGCGCTCGAGGGTGCAGCGGCGATTGTCGTTTATAGCGATGGCGGTGGAGGTCATCCCTTATTGCAGAATGACCATTTGCAGGTCATTGGTAATTTGATGAAGCAAGGCGTCGGCCTGGCGACCTTTCATTATGCCGTCGAACCCACCAAGGAAAAGGGCGAGAAAGAATTTCTCGATTGGATCGGTGGCGCGTTCGAAGTGGATTGGTCCGTGAATCCGCACTGGCTCGCGGATTTCAAAACGCTTCCGAACCATCCCATCACGCGCGGCGTGAAACCCTTTCAAATCAACGACGAATGGTATTTCAACATGCGTTTTCGCGACGGCATGAAAGGCGTGACCCCCATCCTCACGGCAGTGCCACCCGCGAGCACCACAGATCGCAAGGATGGTCCGCACGAGGGCAATCCTGCAATGCGCGCGATGGTGGCGAAAAGTCAACCGCAGCATATGGCCTGGGCGGCGACCCGTCCCGACGGCGGACGTGGCTTCGGCTGGACCGGCTCGCATTTCCACAAAAACTGGGGCAATGATAATTTCCGCAAACTGGCCCTGAACGCGATCCTGTGGGTGGCTAAAGTGGAAGTGCCTGCGGACGGCGTGCAATCCACGGTTACGGAAGCCCAATTACAGGCCAACCTGGACGAAAAGGGAAAGCGGAAATAATTACGCGGTCTTAGTTTTTGCAGGGGCGGGGTCTCTGATGGGTCGGTGGCTCAAGAAGTTGTTAGCCGCTGGATCTCTCGGTCCGATGGCCGGGTAAAGCCGGAACTCCAAACATCACCACGGAATGCCCGCGCGATAGAAGCGGTTGGGCCGGGCGATGGCATTCGGATCATTCAAAATGAAGTTGCCGCCTGTGCCAATCACCTGATCTGCCAAGAGCGTCCAGAGGCCGCTGCCGACATCGTCCCGCACCTCAATGCGATAAACGATCCCGGACACCGAGGCCAGAGTAGCAACGTCTCCGCTCGCACCGGGCGCTTGCGCGATAAGTTTCAGCACGCTGGTGGTGTTGGTGGGATTCGTGCCGGCCAGAAATTCAGCGCGGTTATTCATGCCATCGCCGTCCGGATCACAGGTGGCGCACGATTGCGCATTAGTGCTGGTGCCAGCACCGCCGAAATATAAGGCCCGCCAAGCATTGGGAACGCCGTCACTCACACCGCTGGTCAACGACACGGTGGCGCCGGAGGACAGGCGCGACGTGTTACCGGCTGGGTCGGTGGCGCTCGCCGTAATGGCACGACCTGCCGGAACCAACACACCGAGATTAACCGCGATCGTCGCCGTTCCCGCGCCACTGGTAGTGATGCTGCGCGCCCCCAGATAAGTGCGGCTCTCGGCGTTGCCGCCCGTTTGCAGGTCCGCGTAAAAATCAATCTGGTAGGTGGTGCTGGCCGTTCCGTTATAGCTTCCGGCAACCGCCGTGTTTGTGGTGACGGTTGCGGAGGTCAGCGTTGGCGCTGCGATGCTTTGATTCGCCGAGTTGTAAAGTCCGATCGCCCCCCCAGTATTTCCGTAAATGGAATTACCCCTCACAGTATTGCCCACCGTCGTCGCTTGGGCAATTTGGACGCCATCCACGGTGCTGGCCGTGATCAAGTTGGCGGTGCCGGCGGTGACGCCTCCAACCTGATTGGATACCGCTCCGGCGAAAATGAGCACGTTGGCCCCGGCATTAGCCACGATGTTTTGATTGGCAGCGTCCAGACCGATGGTATTCCCGAGGACCTGGTTTCCGAAGGCTCCATTGTTGAGCGAGACTCCATAGCTGCCGTTTCCGGAAATGAAATTGCGGGCGCCGCCCGGACCGCCGATCACGTTGCCCGATGGCTGGCTGCTGAGTTCGATGCCTGGGTAAGTGTTTGGAATCGCCGACGTGCCGGCGGCGTTCAACCCAATCAGATTGCCTTGAACCAGATTCGCGCTCGTTCCCGCACTTAGAATAAGAATCCCCTGATTCGCATTGCCCGAAATCACATTACCCATTCCGGCAAAGCTGCCCCCGATGAGGTTGGAATCTGCCGCGCTGCCGAGATATATGCCGGAGAAACCATTGGCCAAGGCGGCCGTTCCCGCGCTGCTGACGCCAATGTAATTCCCCGAAACGACATTTCCGCGTGTGCCGGCATCCGCCAAGACGATGCCTTGCTGGGTATTGCCGGAGATCACATTGCGGCCGGAAGTCAGCGTGCCGCCGATAAGATTGGATTGTGCTCCGCCATAGACGCCAATTCCTGAAAAGCCATTTGGCACTGCACTCGTGCCCGCGGCATTGGCCCCGATAATATTGCCAGCGATCACGTTGCCATTGGCCCCGCCGCCAACGATCACGACCCCTTGCTGTCCGTTACCGGAGATTATATTGCCGGCGCCCGCGGCCCCGATCTGATTGAATTGCGCGCCACCGGAGATTTCGACGCCCGTCCAGGTGTTGGGCAAGGCTGCGGTCCCAGCGGCGTTCAAGCCAATGTAGTTTCCCAGCAATCGGTTGTAGCGCGTTCCTGAGTCGTGAATGAAAATGCCCTGGTGCGGACTTCCGGAGATTACATTGCGATCCGCAGCGTTCGTGCCGCCGATCGTGTTTCCTAACGCGCCATTGACGATTTGAATCGGGTAAAGCCGATTGGTCACCGCTGTCGTGCCGTTCGTGTTAATGCCGATATAACATCCCGCCAGCGTGTTACTCTTGACCGTGCTGCCATCAAACGAAACACCTGAGTTGGGAAAGCCGCAGATGATCAATCCCCGGGCCAGACAATTCGTGCCGACAAATTTCAGTCCATCCGCGTAATTGCCCAGCGGCTCACAGCGCATACCATTGAGCAGGATTTCCGGCCCGTTGGGATTGGAATTGCCCGGCTGCGAAGCGGCGTTAAGCGTGGTGGCATTGGCCAGCCCTGGCAGGACGTCCGTCAGAAGGATGTTAAACACACCGTTGCTAAAACCCGGATCACTGAGAGGGATATTAAAGGTGATCGTCGTGCCCGGATGATCAAATGCGTAGTAGAGCGCCGCGCGCAACGTGCCCGGCCCGCTATCGGCGGTATTGGTCACCAAGGCTGTCACTGGAGCTGACGCAGCGCCGTATTTCGTAATCATCCCGGCGCGATCCAGCGCACTCAGCACGGGATCAAATTTAGCGCCGATCACCGTTGTAAATTGCGCGTAAGCCGGCAGGGGCAGCATGGTCGGCACTGCGGAATTCACCGAAAAGCTGTTCGTGCCGTAATGCATCACGGAATAAAAATCGTAGGCGCCGAGATTCACTGAGTTGCCCAGCTTGACGAAATTACCCAACTGGCCGGACGCGACGTTGTTGGAATAAACCTGCACGTACGAATCACGGTCGGAGCGCTGGTGCTCATGAACCATGCCCAACGTGTGGCCGAGTTCATGGCACAGCGTGGACCGGTTCCATGCTGAGGGGCCGATTTGGTAAGTCTGATTTGGCCCCACCATCCCGATTGCAGACAGGCCGCCGCCTAATCCGTTCACTTCCTGCACCAGCATGTAATTGACCTGGGTCGTGCGTGCGATGAATTGCAAGTTGGCGAAAGTTGCCCATTCCCCTGCCGCATCCAGAAAGGCTTGTTGTTTGGCCGCCGAAACGGAGGCATCGAACGTATAATAAACCTTGCCGCCAGGCCAAAGCGTCACATTGGTGGCAAAGGCCGACTGCGGGGCGGGTCCGCCAGCCAGTTCATTGCGCCACGTCAGCAGATTTTCGTACCGAACCACCATATCGCCGAGCTGGACCGTTGGCTGGCCGGCGGCGGATTCCAGAACCGAATCCAGATAGTCCACGTTCCAATCTCCGGATTGCGCTCGTGAATTCGAAATTGGGAGCGCAGTCAGTACGGTGAGGAGTATGATACGAAGCGTCCAGTTTTGCATAAGAGATGCGAGTCGGGTTGCGGACCAATCTACGCCACCCCCCGAATTGGCCAAGTGAATTTCCGTGGAGCCCTCAAAACCCATTCCAAATCGTTTCAACCGCGAGTGAGGTATTCCCCTGCTCGGGCCGAATCAGGCAAAAGGTGGCGGGTAGCCCAACCGCCAGCCTTGCCGATAAGCCCATCAACCGTGCGGGAACGATCGAGAATCGCGTCCACGCTTCCTGCCACGAACCGCGCAGCATGGTGGCCGCGCGTTGGACGCCTTCCAGAGGTCGCAATGCTGAGCCGGCAAAATTAGTCTGGCCGGGCTGTCGAACGATCTGGTCCGCTCCCACCTCTGCCTCCACACGTCCCAAGCTATAGCGCCCTGGTGGCGCTCCGGCGGCGGACATGGCATCCGTCGTGTAAAACACGTTCTGATTGAGCATACGGTGAATCAGACGAAACGGCGCTTCAGAAACATGCACGCGATCCGGGATGAGGCTCACCACGAGCCCCGGCGTTTCCAATACGCGCCAGAGAATGTTATCATGCCGATCCAATTGACGCGGGCAGCCATTCGCTAAATGAGTGAACAACGTCGCTCCGGCTTGCACGGCCTGAGCGAGAATTTCCTGTGGGGCATCCGTATGGCCCAAACTGACCCGGCAGCCCAACCCAGTGGCGAGCTTGATGGCTTCCAAAGCGCCCGGTCGTTCGGGGGCCATAGTCAGCAACAGAGGATCGTTTCCCGTGATGGCGCGCAGTTCGCGAATCAATTCCGGCGTGGGATCGAGCATCAACGCCGGATCGTGCGCGCCGTGGAAACCCGGTTTATCGGAGACAAAGGGCCCCTCAATATGCCAGCCGGCGATCGCCGCTCGTAACTCTGACGATTGCGCCCGGAGCTGGACCAGACGCCGAAGCCGGCCGGTAAGCCGCGTCCATTCATCGGTGATCAAGGTCAGCAGAAAACGCGCGCAACCGTCCCGACGCAACCCGCGCGCTGCGCGAAGCAGGTCGGCCTCCGTGAGTTCATCCTGCTGAAAATCGACTCCAGCGTAGCCATTAACCTGAACATCGAAGAGCGCGGGCGCGAGCCAAAGCGAAGCTTCGCTGGGCGTGGCTACGCGTTCCAAGTGGGTGATTCGCCCCTCGTTCCATACCAGCCGGGTGGATTCGCCGGTCGCGAGGTCTGCGGCAATAACTTCTCCTGCTTCCATGCGCCGCAACGGGTACCACGAAGCGGCCGCAAAGGAAATGTTGAAACAGTAAAATCCATTTCCAGTTGAATGACGGGGCCGCTGCTCCTATTTTTCAGATATGAAACGGATTCTAATTTTGCTGGTGGCGGTTTGCTTTTGTGGCGCGGTCGCGATTCGGGCGCAGGATGCGGCGGTCGAAGAACGCCTGAACAAGTTGAGCGGTCAGATCGAGGATTTGCTGGCGGCGAAGGCCGAACAGGACAAGCGCATCGCCGCGCTGGCACGGGAAATCGAAGCGGTACGCGAACAACAGGGCAAGCCCACCGGGAACTATGCGAACGCCGAGGATGTCCGGCGCCTCGCCGATTCCTTGAAAGAAGTGGATCGCAACCGCGTGGCGGACAACGAAAAGATTCTCAAGCAGATTGAAAATATCGGCAAAGTGGCCGCCGCGCGTTCGGAATCGCGCCCCCCGCGTGCTTCCACCGAAAACGGCAATTCCGGCCGAAGCACGTCCACCTCCAACAGACCCGCAAATGAATCGGGCTACGAATATGTGATTGCCTCGGGAGATACCCTTTCTAGTGTCGCTGAAGCGTATCGCACGAAAGGCGTGAAGGTGACGGTGGATCAAATCCTGAAAGCCAATCCCGAACTGAAGGCCAAGAGCTTGAAGGTGGGACAGAAGGTTTTTATTCCGGCACAGTAGTCAGCCTGACAATTCCCTTTGTTCGTCCCGTTAGGGACAGTTGAAAATAGCCCGGCGATTTATCGCCGGGAGGGGAAATTGGAAGGATCGAGTCCCGAAGGGACGGCTGAACTTAAGCCCACAAATCATTCACGCGGGACCTGTCGGAATTTCAGCCGTCCCTTCGGGACTTATCCCGTTGCTATACTACCCGGCGATAAATCGCCGGGCTATTCTCAGCAGCCCTGACGGGGCAAAATGTCACCTGGTTGATCGAGATTTCTCCATCAATTCATCGCCTTTGCAGGAGGTTGGGCCAACCAAAATTTGCAGTACCGAAACCCTAAAGGTCCACTCTTAGTGCTTCACCAACAGCAAAACAACCAACCCAATTGCGATACGGTACCAGCCGAACGCTGTGAAGGTGTGCGTCCGGACATAGCGCAAGAGCCATTTGACCGCGATAAAGGAAACCACCGCCGCAACCAGCGAGGCCAACCCGACCAGTGCCCAATTTTCAGGAACCGCATCGACCGGCGGATGATGCAACGCCTTGAAAATTTTCAGCCCGCCGGCGGCCAGCATCGTGGGAATGCCGACAAGAAAGGAAAACTCTGTCGCCGCCGGCCGGGCCAGTCCCAACACGAGGGCAATGAGAATGGTGGCGCCGGAACGCGAAGTGCCCGGAAATATCGCCGCGAGCAATTGCCCTACGCCAACCGCAATAGCCACCGTCCAGGTGATTTCATCGCGCAGCGTTTTGCCACGCAACGAGCGCTCCACCACCAGGAACAAGATACCGCCAATCAACAATGCCAAAGCTATGGGCAGGGGCGATTCCGGCAGCTTGAAATGCTTTTTCTCCAGGATAAAACCGAACGCGCCCGTGATGAAGAAGGCTGCGAGGATTTTCAGCAGATAATCCTGCGTGGACTTTTCCCGCCACCGAAACAGGAACTGTTGCAACCGTTCCGGAAACAGGGGCAACACCGCTAGCACGGCACCACATTGAATGACGACGTTGAAGAGATCGCTTTCGTTTAACTTCAGCAGATGCTCCACCAACAGCAGGTGGCCCGTGGAGGAAACCGGCAGAAATTCCGTGATTCCCTCGGTGATTCCCAAAATAATGGCAGCAATCCAGTCAGGCATGGGTGGTTTAGACGCGAATTCGATCAGCGAAACAAGTTAAAATAATCTGCACGGGTCAAAACTGGAGGCGTTACAGCGTCAGGCTTTCACTCCTTGGCCAGCAATTCGCAATAGGCTTGATGCAATTGATCCACCAGCGGGGATTGCGCCACGGGCTCGCCATCGAAACTGGTCACGGCGACAATGCCTTGCACGCTTTGGGTTAAAAACAACGCGTCACATTCCGCCAGCGCGGTAGGTTTGATCACGCGCTTATTGGTGACAAGATTCATGGTCTGGCAAATCTCCAGCACCACCGCACGTGTAATGCCCGGCAGGACGCCGCGCCCGGTGGGAATCGTGCAAACCTTGTCGCGGTAGATCCAAAAGAAATTGGCCGCGGCCGCCTCGGCCACTTCGCCGTTCGAGTTCAACAGCAGAGCTTCGTCAGCGCCTTTCGTGCGCGCCTCGGCCTGGGCCATGACTTGCGTGAGCTTGTTCGTCGTCTTGAACGAAGAAAGCGCATCTGCCGCCGGCACGCGAAAACTGGAGGTGATCAACGCGCATTGCGGCGTCACCTGCGCATCCACCGGCGGCGCGGGATGCAACGTCATCAACACCGTCGGAGCGTCGGTGCCGATGGGTGCATAGCCGCGTTCGCCGGAACCGCGCGTCAACGTCAGGCGCAGCACCGAATCTGGAAGCTGGTTTTTTTCGATCAATTCCTCGGCAAAGCGCTGGAGCTGCTTCGGGGGATACGGACATTTGATGCCGATGTATTCTGCGCCACGGGAAAGGCGTTCCAAATGTTGCGCCATGCGAAATGGCTTGCCTTGGAACACCCGGAGGGTCTCAAACAGACCATCGCCGTACAATAATCCCCGATCAGTCACCGGTACCATGGCTGCCTGCTCTGATACGAACTGACCGTTCAGAAAAACGATCATAAATATCGAATACGCGAGCGCGCCGCACGCGGCGAGAATAAAATGTCATTTATAATCACGGATTGCGTCGGGTTTCCCCGTGTCAGACAAACTGGAAGGCGCTGCCAGCGACGCAAAAAAACCGCGCCCTTTTGCCAGTGTTTCTTCGTATTCCGCCTCGGGTGAGGAATCCGCCACAATCCCCGCACCCACTTGAAAGTAAAGCACATCGGATTTACAGATGCCCGTGCGGATGCTGATGCTTAACTGGCTTTCCCGGTTGAATCCCAGGTAGCCGTGGCAGCCGGTGTAAGGGCCGCGCGCCAGCGGTTCCAGTTCATCGATAATCTCCATCGCGCGAAATTTGGGAGCGCCCGTAATGCTGCCGCCCGGGAAGGAGGAGGCGAACGCCGCAAAATGTGTCACCTCCGGGCGCAAACGTCCTTCCACGGTCGAAACCAGATGCTGGACCTGCGAATAGCGTTCCAAGCGCGCCAGCTCGGGTACCTGCACCGAGCCAAATTCGCAGACCTTGCCCAGATCGTTGCGCAACAAATCCGTGATCATCACCAGTTCCGCGAGTTCCTTGCTGCTGGTCTGCAATTCATAGGCGAGTTGCGCGTCCCGGGTGGCATCGGCGGATCGCGGACGCGTGCCTTTGATGGGCCGGGTGATGATCTGCGATCCACTGAGGCGCAGGAACAATTCTGGCGAAGAGGATGCCAGTTGGAAATCACCACAATCCAGATATGCCGCGAAAGGCGCTGGCGAAACGGCCAGCAACCGTTCGAACCATTTCCAGCCGGGCAACTTCGCCGCGACGCCCAACCGGTGCGACAGGTTCACCTGGTAAATATCACCGGCGTGGATGTAGCGCCGTGCCCGTTCCACAGCAGCGAGAAATTCCTCGCGCGTGGCGCTCGAAAAGAATGCCAGCTCCCCGGACGATTCCGTGACACGCGGGCCATCAACCGCAGTCGGTGCCATCGCTTCGGCCGGGAACGGTTCCCCCGCGAGTCGCGACTTCCAGGCGCTAAGTCTTTCGCGGGCGCGCGCTTCCTGCCGCGAGCCATCTGCGGCGAGGCCCGTGGAAACGATGCAGACCCGGTTCAAATGGTGGTCAAACACCACAAGGCTGTCATAGAAGCCCACGTGGCAATCGGGCAGTTCGAGATCATTGACCGCGCGCCGGGACAACTTCGGTTCAACAAAATTTTTTAGTTCGTAACCCCAATAACCAAAGCAACCGCCGAGGGGAAACGGCAGGTCGATTTCATCGAGCAATTCGTAGCGCGCCATTAACGCATCCAATAGATGCCAGGGATTGCCGAATTGAACCTCCGTGCCGGAAGCCGTGCCAACCTCGCACCGTGAACCCGCAGAGCGGAATGTGAGAAACGGCTCCGCCGCCACGAAGGAATAACGCGCGTGCGGCGATTCAAACATCGCGCTCCGCAACAGCACCAAGCCCCGCCCCACCGCCAGGCCGGAAGCCAGCGACTCCGGCGTGTGAGCGGTGAAAATTTCTTCCAGCAGCGGACGCATGTTCAGAACTGCAACAGTTTTGCCAATCCCGTAGTGGATTTCAATGGGCTCACCAGCGCCAGATTCGTGCGCTCTGCTCGAAAAAACTCCCGCGCCACCGCACGCAAGTCCGAGGCACGAACGGCTGCCAGACGACGTTTAATTTCGTGGGGACTCAGGCAACGGCCATAGCCCAGCCATTGCTCCCCAAGCCAGTTCATCTGGTTATCCGTGCTTTCGAGGCCCAGGTCCATCTGGCCGATGATGTAATCGCGGGCGCGACGCAATTCGCCTGGCGTCGGCGCAGTATCAATAATGCGACGCAATTCGCGCACGATGAGCCGCAGCGTGGGGGCGAGCTTGTCGGTATCCAAACCGGCGGAAACCACGAAGTCGCCACAATCGGCCCAATGACTCACGGAACTATAAATGGAATAAGCCAACCCGCGATCTTCGCGCACCACCTGGAACAATCGCGAACTCATGTTCTCGCCCAGGACGGCATTGAGCAGCCGCAATGCGTAACGGCGCTCGTCATGTCGTGAACACGTGCGGATGCCCAGGGCCAGTTGGGTTTGCTCGGTGGCTCGGGTGTTGAGCATCAAGCGGGGAGCACTCTGTTGAATCCTCACCGGCGTAAAACCGAGTGGCTTGGGACCGGATCGAAACGACTTGGTAACACGGGCCACAGCGCGCACGGCGGCGCGATGGTTGATCTGCCCCGCGACAACAATCAGCGTATTCTCGGGGCGATACCCAAGGCGCAACCATTCCGTGAGGCGGGTGCGGTTCAAACCATCCAGCGATTTTTCGTCGCCGGTAATGGGACGTCCCAACGGTTGCTCCGGCCAGAGCAAGCCGTTGAGCAATTCCTGCACGTGCTGTTGGGGTTGGTCGCGATACATCGCCACCTCTTCCTTGATCACCTCACGTTCCTTCGCAAGGTCGGCGGGAGCGAAGCGGGAGTTCAGCAACATATCCGAAAGCACATCGAGCAATTCCTCGAAGCGATCCGCCCGGGCGCGCGAATGGAAGCACGTCATCTCTTCACTCGTAAAGGCGTTGAGATAACCACCGCTGCCCTCGACCGCCTGTGAAATTTCCAGCGCGGAGCGGCGCCGGGTGCCCTTGAACAGCATGTGCTCGATGAAATGGCACGCACCGTTCAGTTCCACCGGCTCATAACGCGAGCCGAGGCCCACCCAGATGCCCACGCTGACGCTGGCCATGTGCGGCATTTCCGCCGTGACGACGCGCAGCCCGCTGGGCAGTCGCGTGAAATGATTCGGAATTGGCTTCACAACGAATCAGGAAAAAGCCATCGGCACCTTTTCTGGTGGGCCTACGTGCTCCAAGTAGTCGAGGATGACTCGCACCGCATGATGAGGGTCGTCGGTGACGGTGAACAAATCCAGATCGTTGGGACCGATGAAATGATTTTCCTCCTGCATTTGCTCACGCATCCAGCGCAACGCGCCACCCCAGAATTTTTTGCCGAAGAGGATCAGCGGAAAGTGCGGAATACGCCGCGTTTGCACCAACGTGGCCACCTCGGAGAATTCATCCAGCGTGCCGAAACCACCCGGCATGAAAACGAAAGCGACACTGTATTTCACGAAGCAGACTTTGCGCGCAAAGAAATAATGGAAATTGACCGGGATATTGGCGAAGTCATTACCCTTTTGTTCGTGCGGCAATTCGATGTTGAGGCCGACCGATTTCCCCTTCCCGCTGGCAGCCCCTCGATTGGCGGCTTCCATGATGCCCGGCCCGCCGCCGGTTACCACGGCCAGTTCGCGCTTGGCCAGTTCGCGTCCCAGGACGGTGGCCGCGCGGTAATAGGGCGATGAAGGGCGCACCCGCGCCGAGCCAAAAACCGTGACCGCCGGCCCCACCTTGGAGAGCGTCTCAAAAGAATCCACGAACTCCGCCATGATGCGGAAGATGCGCCAGGGATCCTCCCTGATAAAACCAGGAGAATGATTATTCATGGCGCTAGGATAAGGGCGGTGACCCCACGGCACAAAAGGAAAGCACACGGCCGAGGGGAGCAATATTCTGACACGTGTAGCAGTCGAGGTTACGAGACTCTAATTAAGTCTTCCAAAGGATATCGCCGTTTCGGGCTGCATGATAAGATGTCGAACCGTTAGATTCTGAAGCCTCAAATAATCGCATTAGAGCCTCCTCACGTCGGCTGCTAAAAGTGGGAGAATCTTGGCTCGATCCCATAGTTCTTCTCAAAAATAATGAACCTTTTGACCGCTTCTCGTTATTAATGGCCAAACGGGGATCAAAGTATCCCGATCTTAATATGAAATTGCTCAAACCCATTTGTGTCATTTTGCTCTTTCTCGCAGCCACCCTGCCTTGCGCGCGTGCCGACATCCTCCGCACCAATATCAATCCCGCATTGTCGTATTACCGGGCTTTCCTCGCCCAACCGGAAGGGGTGGCCGACACGGACCGGGATTACCTGTTCTCCAAGAAGGCCAAGGAAGAGAAATTGCCGGCACGCTTTGGCAAGGTGGTTGGCACTTATGACCGCCAATTCCAAATGGTGCGACAGGCTGCGCAGTCGGCTGCCCCTTGCGATTGGGGCATCGATCTCGGCCCCGGCCCCAATGTGCTGCTCCCGCAACTGGCCCGCCTCCGGGCTCTCAGCCAAGTCGGACAGTTGCGGGCGGTGTGGTACCTGCAGCAAGGGCGGCAGGACGAGGCTCGCGAGGAATTGCTGGCGTCCTTTATCATGGGCCGGAATGCGGCCGCGGACGGACTGCTCATCAGCGCGTTTGTCCAATGCAGTGTCGAATGCATCAGCTATGGCACTGTGGCCCAATACTTCAGCGAATTCACGCCAGAGACACTGCAACGCTTGGTTGCGGGCTACGATGCCGCACCAGCCCGACGCACGGTGGCGTCGTGCATGGCCAGCGAAAAATCCCTGGGCGACTGGACGTTGCACAAGGTGCAGGAACTTCAGAAAACGTATCCGAACGATGATGCCAAGGCGCTGGCCGGTTTGAGGGATGCCGGTCTGCTGGAAGCGATGGACTTCATCGGTTACACAAACTTCTGGCCCCGCCTGCTCGCTGCATCAGGCGGCACGAGTGAAGGCGTGCTTCGGCTGCTCCGCGAAACCGAGCCGTTGTTTCCGCGTTTTGGAGAAATTCTGGCGCTGCCGGAAAAAGAATTCGTGCCCGCCGTCCGTGAATTCCTCGCCGGAATCCGTGAATCGCAGAACCCGTTTTTCGCCGAATTCGCCTTCATCCTCGAGAAGTGGCAGACCGTCGGATTTCGTGCCCGGGAATTCAAAGCTGAGGCCCAACTCCAGATGGTGCGCGCCGCAACCGAATACAAACTCCACGGCGAATCCGGGCTGAGTCGGGTGAGGGACCCGTTTGGAAACGGTCCATTCAGTTATCGACGGTTTATGTTCAAAGGTGTGGATCGCGGGTTTGAGTTGAAATCAGCCTACGTGGGAGCGGATGCGCCCTTTGTCTTGATCTTCGTTGAGAAAATGGGACCGGCCTTTCAAATCAGCGGGGCCGAGGCCGGGAAAGCCATTACGCAATAAGCTGGATCATGTTTCCGATCATGCGCCGCGGCGGGCTTTTGATTAGAATCGAGTTGTGGTGGGCCTGAATCCAACGCTTGTGGAACGAGACGCTGCGGATCTTCCCGGCTTGCTGGAACTGGCCCGAGCCGGGGACTCCGAAGCGTTCGGGGAAGTTTATCGCGCATACGCCACGCCGTTGTTGCGACAGGCAGTCGCTTGGTGTGGCGATACAACCCAAGCCGAGGAACTGGCGGCGGATACCCTGGTGGAAGCGTGGAAACACCTCCACCGTTACAACGGTCGTTGCAAATTTTTCACCTGGCTGTGCGCCATTCTCCTGAACCGGTATCGCAACAACCGGCGCGGTAACCGGGTTTGGTTTAGCTTCAATTCCGAGGCGCGGGCATCCTCAGCAGCAGTCCATGCCCTCGCGGCTTTACGGGATGACGGCCATGCGCCAGACGAAGCCATCCAGGCGCGTGAACAGGCTGCCCTGCTGCGACAATGCATTGCAAGCCTGCCCCTCAAGCATCAACAGGTCATTCATTTGCGATTCTACGTGGATGATTCGCTGGAAGGTATCGCGACAGCTTTGGGCTGTTCGGTCGGCACCGTGAAGTCCCGCCTGTTTCACGCCCTCGAAAAGCTCCGCGCCATGAATGCTCTGACGGCGCCCTTCGCGCCGTTCCCGACGAAAGGTGGTCCCCCATGAAACCGTGCTCCCGTAATCGAAAATCCATCGCCTGGCTCGCGCTCAATGAATTGGATGCGCCCGCTGCCAGTAAGCTACGCGCACATCTGGAGCAGTGCGACGGGTGTCGCCAGTATTGGGAGGAGCTTTCAAACGTCACCCGACGGCTGGTGGCGGCACAGCCGGATTCAGAGATTCAAGCTGGGGAATCGTTTTATCGCCAGGTTGACCGGAGGCTGCGAAACGAGCAGCCGACTTCAATGTCTGACAGTCTGTTGGCGGGGATTCGTTGGTTGTTGAAGCCTCGGGTGTGGGTACCGTCGCTCGCATTTCTGGCAGTGACGAGCATCGTCGTGATTGCGGTTCGAACTTCGCCTCTTATCTCCCCACCATCCGGTGCGGAAGCGTTGCCGCCAGCCAACCGTCCCGGCGACATGGCACCTACGATCGCCAATTATCAAATGGCCGCCAGCCAGTCTTTGGATCAGTTGGATGAACTGCTGACCCGACAGGGCAACCGGCCCTTGCCGCGAGTGCCGCCGATTCGGATTACTCGCGTTGAGTTCGGCGCGGCCTCATTCTAACGCGAGGCGTCGGACCGGTCCCCAATGTCCCCCCTCCCCGCTTTCGGGTATTGCTTTTTATGCCCGAAGTTTGGTTTTTTTAATGTTCGGTGTTGTAATGAGAAATAACGAGCCATTCCGGAGGCAAGCGGCCTTGACCCGGCGCGAGAAAATGAATTTCATGATGCCGGGCTGAGTCATAACTGGCACGCCTCCCGACATGGGGCGGTACCGCAAAACATGTAAGCCAAATCGCAAACGAAATGACATCGCCATCCCGCTGGCCATTAATTATCCTCTGACTTCCATGAACGAAATCGAAAGCTCCATTTCCGGATTCAATCGCCGCGATTTTTTGAAAGGCAGTTCCTTTGCCGCCCTAATGGCCATGATGGGCGGAGTTGAGTTGGTGGCGCAACCGGCACCCGCGCCAGCGGCTGAAGCAGCTCCGATCAAGAAGGTGAAAGTCGCAGTCATCGGCTTGGGCACTTGGGGCCGGGAAATCCTCGATCAATTGGGCCGGATCAAGCAGGCCGAAGTTGCCGTCATTTGTGACAACTACGCGGCCATGATGCGCCGTAGTACATCGAAAGCCCCGGGCGCGGCCATGGTGGAGGATTACAAAGCGGTGCTGGCGAACAAGGATGTTCAGGCCGTCATCATTGCGACCGGAACCCATCAGCACAAAGACATTGCGCTGGAAGCGATGAAGGCCGGCAAGCATGTGTATTGCGAAGCGCCCCTGGCTCACACGGTGGAAGATGCCAAAGCCATTGCGCTGGAGGCGAAGAATCTGGTTGGGAAAATTTTTCAGCCCGGTTTGCAATTTCACTCCGATCCGCAGCGCCGCTTTTTGCTGCCGTTCATCCGCACCGGCGCATTGGGAAAATCGATCATGTCCCGCGCGCAATGGAACAAGAAAACGAGCTGGCGCTCCGCATCGCCCAATCCTGAACGCGAAAAAGAATTGAACTGGCGCTTGAACCAGGCCACGTCGCCGGGTTTGATCGGCGAGGTGGGCATCCACGCGTTGGAGCAAGCCACGTGGTTTTTAAACCTGCAACCCACCGCCGTGACTGGCTTCGGCTCGAACATCCTGTGGAAGGATGACGGACGCGACATCGCGGATACCGCGGAAGTGGTGATTGAATGTGCGGGTGGTTTTCGCATGAAATATTCCGCCTCGCTCGCCAGTTCTTTCGATTCTGAATCGGAGCTGCTTTACGGCACGGATGCGACTGTTTTGATGCGCGACAGCAAAGCCTGGATGTTCAAGGAAGTGGATGCGCCGTTGCTGGGCTGGGAAGTTTACGCCAAGAAGGAAAACTTCTACAAGGAAAGCGGCATTGTGCTCACCACGGGCGGCTCCAAACAAGCCAATCTGGGCAGTTCCGGCGAAGCCGCCGCTCCCCCGCCGGCCTTGCTTTATGCCTTGGAAAATTTCCTGGGTAACTGCGCTGAGATCACGGCTCAAGTCGAGGACTTCACCTCAACTTACGGCACTGCCGACAAAAAAGCGCTGGCCGAGAATCTGGCGACCATCAAATTTTTACGCGACGCGGCGGATGCCACCGAGGGTTACGCGGCGACCGTGCTGGCGATCAAAGCCAATGAGGCGGTTGTGAAAGGCACGCGGCTGGAACTCAAGAAGGAACTGTTTGAATTGGCCTGAGACTTTTTCGTCCAAATAACTGAAGACAGTCGGAAGGTAGACAGGAAAACATGAAAGCGAAATCACTCACACAAACGGGATTGCTGACAGCGCTGCTGGCGCTGGGACTCGGCTGGCAGGCGCTGGGGGAAACCATCCAATACAACGCGCTTCCCAACGGCAGCAAAATGAAGATCGAAGGCACCTCCACGATCCACGATTGGTCCATGGAAAGCCCCGTGTTGGGCGGCACGATTGAAACCGACGCCAAATTTCCGGAGGATGTCACGGGTGCGGTCAAGGCTTCCGTCTTCATGCCCGTGCGCGCGTTCAAGAGCAATAACAAGCGCATGGATGAAGTCATGCAGGAGCACATGAAGGAGCCGCAATTCAAGAAGATTGAATACAAGCTGCTCGACCTGAAAGCCAAAGGTGCGGGCGCGGCCGCCGGGCCCGTGGCGTTTGATGCGACCGGGGTTCTCACAGTGGCCGGCCAGTCGCGCACTAACACCATGCCGGTGACCATTGAAAAACTGCCCGGTGATAAGTTGAAAGTCGCAGGTTCGACTGGTGTCAAAATGACCGATTACGGCGTCGAACCGGTCAATATTCTCCTCGGTTCGATCAAAACCGGCGACGATGTAAAGCTGAGCTTCGAGTGGGTTGTCGCGAAGAAGAAGGAAGAGAAAAAGGACTGACCGATCGTTGATTTTCGCAGGCCGCGTGTTTCGACACGCGGCCTTTTTTATTGAGTTATCTCAAACTCCAGCAGTCTTACGTATTCCCGCTATCAACCGGTCCACTTCCGCTTCCGTCGTGTAACAGGCACAGCCAGCGCGCACGAGACCCTCTTTGGCGACACCATACTGTTGGACGACCCCGCTCGCGTAGAATCCGCCGTTCGATGCGAAAACACCCTCGGCTACCAAAGACTCAGCGACTTGCGTCGATGTCACCCCGGCTACCGTAAAGGAAATCGTCGGCGTGCGCGGGCGACCCGGCGGCGGTCCGTAACAACGCACCCCTTTGATTGCCGTCAATCCGGCCCACAGCCGCGCAACGAGTTGCTCGCCGCGTTCATGCAGTCCGGTCAAGGCACGCACCAGCCGTTCGCGGCGTGAAGCCCCTTCTGCCAGTGAGGCCAGGAAGTTCACCGCCGCGCCCGCGCCAACAATGCCTTCATGATTTTGCGTGCCGGTTTCGAGTCGCTCGGGAATCTCGTTCGTAGCGGGCGCGACTTTCGGGACATCAAGCGCTGCCATAAGTTCAGCCCGGGCGAATAACACGCCGGTGTGCGGGCCATAAAATTTGTAGGGCGAGCACGCCAGAAAATCACATTCCAGGTCCTGTACATCGATGACGCGATGCGCGGCGTAATGAACGGCATCAACATAACACAATGCCCCTACTCCATGCGCCAACCGCGCGGCTTCCTTCACCGTCGAGATCGTGCCCAAGGCATTGGAAGCCGCGCCTACCGCCACCAACTTTGTTTTCCTGTTGATGGCTTGTGCCAATCCGGTCGGAGTTAATTCACCAGTGACGGAATCAAACGGCACGGTGCGGATCGTAATGCCGCGCTCTTTTTCGAGCGCTCGCCACGGCGACACATTGGCCTGATGATCCAGGTCCGTCACGACCACTTCATCCCCCGGTCCCCATTGCCGCCCCAAGGCGCGCGAAATGTGGAACGTGAGCGTGGTCATATTGTTGCCGAACGCAATTTCCCGGGGCGTTGCGTTGAAAAAATCGGCAAAAGCTTCACGCGCTCCAAGCAACGCCGCATCCGTTTCTGCGCTGGTGGGATAATGCCAATGCGTGTTGGCATTATGATGAAACAGGTAGTCGGTAATGGCCTGCGCGACTTCGCGCGGCACCTGCGTGCCGCCCGGCCCATCGAAATACGCCACCGGGCGACCGTTATGCTGTCGGGCGAGCGCCGGGAAGCGTTCACGAATTGCTTCGACCGGCATCAAATTAAAAGAGGGGCGGTCGCCCGCCCCCGTTGCAGTATTCATTGAAAGGAAGTGCTGACTTCAGTCGAGGCGCTTCACGCGGATATTCTTGTAGCGCACGACGCTCTTGGGGTCATGCGCTTGCAGTGCGAACGTGCCTTCCCCGATCTTGCGTTCGAAATCCTTGCCGGGTTGCGCGCCTTCGGGCTCGGTGTATTCCAGCACGATTTTGCCATCCACCTTCACGGTCACCTTCTTGCCCTGCACGATGATTTCCTGCGTCCACCACTTACCGTCCTTGCCCAGCGATTCCGCCACGTTGACGACATCATACAGGCTGCCGGTCTTCTTCCAATCACCATGGCTGCAATTCACCTGGCATTCAAAACCGCCCTTCGGCCAGCCTTCGGTCTGATACTTCGTGTGGAAATAAATTCCGCCATTGGAGACTGGCTCGGTCATCACATCGACTTTGAGATGGAAATTCTTGAACGGCTTTTCATCGCCCACATAGAACAAGTGGCAGCGATCCCCGTGCGCCACAAACGCCCCGTCTTCCACCTTCCAAGTATCTGGATGCTCCATGGCCTTCTTCCAGCCATCGAAAGTTTTGCCATCCATCAGCGACTTGAAACCAGGTTCGACATCCTCCGCTCGAAGTGAAGCCGCTGAAATGGTGAGTGCCAGGGAAAACAAAGAAAGAATGATTCGTTTCATGCCGCGTACGGTATGCAGCCCATCCCGCTTCGCCAAGTGAAAACCGGTGCTTGGGTGGCCGCCTTCATGAATTGATTCAGTGCGCCCGGAAGACGCGTTGCGCCAGGTCCAGCGCCTTGCCGCCGGAGGCGCGAACGTTGAGGACGGTCCGCAGAAAGGAGCGCCGGGCGCGCACGGCATCGCCGAAATCCTGGACTTCGCGATACGCTTCCCGCACTCCCGTGACGGTGCCGAGATTGCGAATGAACTTTAAATCGAGGGCAAAATAATCCGACTGCATCTTGCGTGCGAGGGGTGACAACAACCGGGCGTGCGGACGCAAACACTTGTGGAGCGCGATTTCTTCATAGCTCGCTTCCGGACAGTGAAAGCGTTCACAAAACAACGCCTTGAAAGGGCGATGAGGCATGGGGCGATCGGTTCTCTGACTCTGTTACTTCAGCCTGAACTTCTACCAAAAAATTTGCAACGCGAATTGCACTTTTCGAACTGCGGCAATGGTGCCCGCCAAGCCGCAACGGCGGAAACGATACCGACATTACTGGACAATTCTCTGATCGAGACCAAGGCCGAGCGCTGTGGTTGGGCTGCGCCACAGCCACAGTCCGGTGCTGTTTTCGCCAGTTTGACCCAACTCAAATCAGACCCGCTCACCGCTTGATGGCATCATCATCGTCCTCACCGGCAACCTGGGTGACGGCCCATTCCGGGTACGGCTCGCTCGTGCCTCGCATGGCGCGCCACAAAATACGATTCAATTGATCTTCGGGGCAGGCGTCCACTTTCTTAAAATTCATCCGCCCGGAAGCCAGGCCATCCGCACGCAGGATGGGATCATTCATCGCGCGCGGCTCGGGATTCATTTCATCGAGGGCCACGTTGTTCGGCACGAAGTCGAATGGAGTTAAATCCGGGGTGTCTGTAAAGGCGTCGAACATCGGCGTGGCGCTGGCGTCAAATTGGTTCATTGGCGGCAGCCCGAGAATTTGCTCAATCGTCCGGATCAAACTGGTGGTGTTGTACTGCGTGCTTATGACGGCACCACGTTTGACGTAAGGTCCCGCAACGTATGCCGTGGTGCGGTAGCCGCTAACATGGTCCCAACCGGCTTGCGGATCATCCTCGATGGCGAAGAGTGCCAGTTCCTTCCAGAACCGGCTATGCGAGAGGCCCGCGACGATGCGGCCCAACGCGAGATCGTTGTCCGCCACGCATGCTGCGGGAGTCGGCGTGCGTTTGCTCGTGCCGCTCGTGTGATCATTGGGCAGGCAGATGATAACCAGTTGCGGGAACTCACCCCGCGCTTCGAATTCCTTCAGCTCTTGCAAAATAAAGTCCGCCCGAAACTGGTCCGGCACGCTCATTTCCCAGCCGACATAATTCGTGGGCGTGTAGCCACGAATGCTTTCCACCATGGGATAGCTCAGGAACAACACCTCATTGGAAATTCCTCGCCATTGCTGATAACAATCCAAAAATCCCGGCGCACCTTTCCGTTGGGGATCGCGCCACTTCACATCCGGCGCCGCGAACTCGCCGTAATTGCGGATCGTCTTCCCATGCTTCACCGCATTGTCCCACAGGAATCCGCCCGCCGAGTAAGCCAGCGCATCATCTTCATCCTCGCCCATGCCGTCGGGATAGCTGCGCGGGAATCCAGCGAAGGACTTCTCCATGTAATCCGTCGCGAACGCCGTGGTGCTCCACTGGTGGCCGTCCGCACTGAGAATGCCGGAGCAATAAGTGTTGTCCAGCAGCGTGAATTCCCGGACCAATTTGTGCTGATTGGGCGTGATGCGTTCGCCAAAAATGCAAAGCCTGGCATCACCATTGCCCCGCGTGTCATCGCCCAACACCTGGTCGTAGGTGCGATTTTCTTTGATAACATAAATCACGTGCTTGATTAGGCTCGGCTCGCCAATCCGCTCGGGAATCGCCCGGGCCGGTTGCTTCCTCCGCGGCGCCAAACGGCTTTGCGCGATGGCATCCGCACGGAGGTTGCGGGCTACCCGCTCCGATAATTTTGGCAATTCACGTCGTGAAGGCAGCGGAACGAACGAAATCGAGCCAGTGTAGTGATGCGAATTGAATCCCACTCCGCCTTGGTCACCATGAGCTTTCGCCGTGAGGGGATGCCCCTTGATGTTCGCAACGATGAGTTCCTTGTTGTAGCGATTGAAGACCAGCGCCCCTGGGAACCAGCCCACGGGAATGAGCCCGGTCAATTCTGATTTTCCTTCCGGCTTGAATTTGACCACCGCAATGGCGTTCTGTGTCCCATTGGCCACAAACAAGGTCCGGCCATCGGGAGCAAACGCCAGGGCATTGGGGGATGCCCCGAAGAGATCCGAAGGCCGCGCCTTCATCCAAATGGTTTCCACCACGCGATCCTTTCGGGTATCGATAACACTGAGGTTGTCGCTGTTGGCGTTGGCTACGACGACATGGCGTCCATTGGGAGAAACCGCCAGGGCGCTGGCATGCATTCCCACAACCACTTCAGTGCTAGACTTGCCTGCATCCTTCCCGGCGGCGAGATCGACAATACTCACGCTGCCTTCGTTCGCGATGAACCGCACCGGGTCCACGCGTACGGTGGTCCCGCGCCCGGCCGGGCCTATCAGATCTGTAAGCCCAGGCCGCCGTCCGCCCCAATTACTCACGTAAGCCTTGCCTCCCACCAGCACCATTTCATACGGCGCAACTCCCACGGGAAATGTGCGTAGCACCGCGCCAGTCGCGGCGTCCAATTCAAACAACTGATTCGACAGATTACCGCAAACGTAAACGCGCCGGCCATCCGGCGAGACGGCCAGGCCCGACGCGATTTCAAGTTTGCGTCGCGGGGCATTAGCTCCCGGTAACGGCCACGAATGGTTGCCGGTAACAGTGCCCTCCGCTGCGACCTCAAATACTTTGACGCTGCCGTTGACGTTCGCCAGGTAGATCCGTTTGCCATCGGGCGCAAAGGCCAAGCCGGAGAAGCTCACTTGCGCATCCTTGTCGGGCTGAAGAATATTCGGCGAAGCCACTCCGGGCTTTGGTTCCTGATTACTGCCGGGCAAGGGAACACGCTGTTTGACTTCACCGGTCTTGGGATCCAGCACCAACAATTCACTGCTCTTTCCGGATGTCACTAAAACGCGGCCGTTGGGTGAGAGCGCCAGAACTTGGGGTCGAAGTCCGGACAGGTCCACAAAGCGCCCATAGGGCGTGAGCCTTTGGTTCACCGGCAGCACGGCTTCGTTGGTGCCGTAGCGTCCGACCTTTTCAACAGTGGCGGCGCCTGACGGCTCCGCAGCAGTCGCGCTGATCGCACAAAGCATGGAAAACAAACCGCAAAGCCATCGAATGACCCCGGACGAAGTGCTGCGCATGCCGTGATAATCCGGATGCCTTCACCAGACGGCAAGGGGTAACGTGTTGCAAACGCGTGACAATGTTGTGAAGGATTAAAAACCCCGCGAGTGAATGGGGCATACGCCACCTCACCACCTCCTCGGCCCGACGCCTTGCCATCACCGCATTACGGCAGCGAAAAATAGTCCGCCGCCTGGTAATTGCCGTCAGCAAGTTTCGCGATCTGCATAAGCAGATCATTGACCAGCGTGCTCGCTCCGAAACGAAACAATTCCGGCGTGAGCCAGTCGTCGCCCAACGTTTCCTTGACCATCACCAGATAGGCGAGCGCCTGTTTGGAGGTGCGGATGCCGCCGGCGGGCTTCATGCCAATCCGGATTCCCGTGGCAAAAAAATAATCGCGAATGGCTTCCAGCATGACGAGGGTAACCGGCAAGGTGGCCGCCGGCGAAACCTTACCCGTGCTCGTCTTGATGAAATCACCGCCGGCCTGCATGGCAATTTCACTGGCCAGCCGCACGTTGTCGTAAGTGACCAGTTCACCGGTTTCAAGGATAACCTTCAGATGCGCCGCGCCACAGGCTGCCTTGGTCGCAGCGATTTCGTCGAACACCTTCGCATGATCGCCAGCCAGGAAAGCGCCACGGTCGATTACCATATCAATTTCATCCGCGCCATCAGCCACCGTGCGTCGCACTTCCTCCAGCTTGGTGCGCAAGGGATATTGGCCGCTGGGAAAACCAGTCGCGACCGCCGCAATGTGCACCGGCGAACTCGCACCGAGAAATTTGCGCGCATACTTCGTTAAGTTGGGATAAACGCAGACCGCCGCGCAGGGCGGTACTTGGAAGCGGGCTTCGGCCGGGTGCAAAGCCTTATGGCACAGGTAGGCGACTTTCCCGGGAGTGTCCTTGCCTTCGAGGGTGGTCAAGTCACACATGCTCACCGCCATTTTCAACCCAGCGAGCTTGGCGCTGGTCTTGATGCTGCGTTTGGTGAACGCCGCCGCGCGCTCTTCCAGCATGATGGCGTCCACGGTTGGCACCGTGGCGCGCTGAACGGCACGGCTCGCGGTCGGCTGCGACGCAACTAAAGCTTTCATATCCAACCCGAATCTGCGGTTGCGCCGCAGCTTAGTCAACTTTGGAACAATTGCCCGCGAGATGGTTCCAGTCACACCATGCGATCCCGTCGAATAAACCAGCGCAAAAAACCAGTCCTTAGCCTGTAGCAGTCGAGGTTACTAGACTCTAATATTTTGGCACCGAGTTGATCTTCCCGGCTACTGGCATTGCCGTTTCGAATGGCATTGAACAGCCCACTGATTTCGAGAAGAAATTTTTGAGTCTCGTAACCTCGACTGCTACAGGCTAAGAGGGGTGATATCGATCCGGTGATAATAGTGTCAGGTCGAAATCGGATTTTGTGCCAGTGAGAATTTCCCCCACGATGCGCCCGGTGATCGGGCCGAGGCTCAAACCCATCATCGCATGGCCCGTGGCGAGGGTCAGATTCGCGTGACGCGCCGTGCGACCGATATACGGCAGTCCATCCGGCGAACAGGGACGCAAACCGCGCCACGGTTGAATGCCCGCAAAGTCTTCCGCGCGGAATTCCGGATAATATTTCGGAACTGAAGCCACGATGCCCTGAACCCGCACCGGGCTGATTTCCTCATTCAATCCGGCGATCTCCATGGTGCCGCCTACGCGTAAGGCCCCGCCCATCGGCGTTACCGCGACACGGGCTTCGGTGAAGATAGAACAAATCTTCGGAAGTTGTCGCGGCTGTTTGAGCGTGAGGCTGTAGCCCTTCCCAGCCTGAATCGGGATTTTCAATCCCAGTCCATTAGCGATTATCGGCGACCATGAACCGCCGCAAAGCACGACTTCATCCGCGGCCATTTCTCCGGCGGAAGTGAGCACAGCCGCAATGCGTTGCCGCTCCAGCCACCAACCGATCACTTCCTGGTTCCAGCCAAACGACACCCCGAGGCGGATACATTCGGCTTGCAGGGAATTAAGAAAACGATCGGGAATCAGATGACAATCCTTCGGGAAATAAACGCCCCCGGCAACGGCCATCGTCACTTGCGGATCCAGCAGCGCGAGCTGCCGGGCATCTTTGACTTCAGCCGGAACGCCCAACGCATTCGCTTGAGTGGCAAACTTCGCTTCCTCATCAAGGGAATGCTGAGTTTTGCAAAGCATGATCAAGCCTTGCTGCACAAGGCCGAAATCAAATCCGCGCCGTGCTGCAAAATCTGCAAACAGGGCGCGGCTGGCGAAGCTGAGATCGCGCAGCAACGGCGCGGCGCGGCGCACCTGATCGCGGTTCGCTGCACGCCAGAATTTCCAACCCCAGTCCAGTAGTTCGCCGGAGAAACGCGGCTTGATGTAGAAAGGTGAGGCGGGATTCCACATCCATTTCAAGCCCAAGGCCACCATGCCTGGCGCGGCTAGCGGCACAAAATGACTCGGCACGATCATGCCCGCGTTCTGAAAGGAGCAGCCATCACGTTGCGCCGCGTTGCGTTCCAGCACCGTCACCCGCAGACCGCGTTGCGCGCACTCGTGTGCCACACAAAGACCAATGACGCCACCGCCGATGACCAGGACGTGTCGGGCCATGGGATTACCGGATGCCCCAACAGAAGGGATCCGCGTCATCGAGCAGGAGCGTGCTTTCCGCGGTAATAAACGCAGCGCCCCTAATCGTGGGACGAACCTCTCCATTTACCACTGCGACGGTGCCATCGAAGACCGTTCCCACGATGCTCTCCTGCCGCCAGCGTTCGCCCGCCTTCATTTTGCCGTCCGAATACAGGCACGCGAGCTTCGCGCTCGTGCCAGTGCCACACGGAGAACGGTCATACGCTTTGCCGGGACACAACACGAAGTTCCGCGAATTCGCACCCGGTTGGGTCGGCGGACCAAACAATTCTACATGGTCCACGTCAGGATAACCTTGGGCATTTACGGCTTGTCGAATTTTCCACGACATTTCTGTAAGACGTTCCACATTCGTCAATGTGAGCGCCTCGCTGGATAGCTCTGTAAGAAAAAACCAATTGCCGCCCCAGGCAATATCACCGGTAACCGGCCCTATGCCTGCGACATCAATCACAACGTCCTTGGCTTTTCGATAGCTCGCCACATTGGCGACGGACACTTCGCCATTTTCGTGAAGTGTCGCCGTGACCACGCCGACGGAGGTTTCAATGCGATGTTCGCCGGGCTTGATGCGACCAAGGTGGGCCAAGGTGGCAACGAGGCCGATGGTGCCGTGACCGCACATGTTCAAGCAACCGACGTTATTGAAAAAGATCACACCCGCAACACAGGAAGCATCGTGCGGCGGCACCAATAACGCTCCCACAAAAACATCCGAGCCGCGTGGCTCATTGACGATGGCACTGCGATATTGATCGAAGTCTCTTGCGAACCGTTCCCGCCGCGCGGCGACCGTGCCAGGGCCCAGGTCAGGCCCGCCACTAATCACTACGCGGGTCGGTTCACCTGCCGTGTGCGAATCAATGACACTGATGCGTTTCACGCGCGCTTTGGAATTTTGGGCCGGTTGCGCATGCCGGTGTGGATGATTTCGAGGATGCGCTTGCGCTCCGCCCCGGCCAATGGCAAGCGCGGCGCACGCACCCATTCCGAGCCGAGCCCGCATTCCTGCACCGCCAGTTTGATGTATTGCACAAATTTCACATGCACATCCAAATGGAGCAGCGGCATAAACCAACGATAGAGCGTCCGCGCTTTATCCCACTCGCCCCGGCGCGTTAAGTCCCAGAAGTATTGATTCTCTTGTGGGAAGGCGATGCCACTGCCGGCTACCCAACCATCGATGCCGAGGATGGACGCCTCCAGCGCCAGGTCGTCCACGCCGGTGAAAATTGCATAGCGATCGCCGCAAGTATTGTGCAGGTCCGTGATGCGGCGCGGATCGCCGGAACTCTCTTTGATCGCCACGAAATTCTTCACATCTGCCAGTTCCGCAAACATCGCCGGGGTGACGTCGTTGGCATAGCTAATGGGGTTGTTGTAAACCATGATGGGCAGTCCCGTCGCCTTTGCCACCGTGCGGAAATGGCTCGTCGTTTCCCGCGGATCCCCCTTGTAACACATCGCCGGCAGAACCATGGCGCCATCGGCACCGAGTTTTTCCAGGTCTTGCACATAGCGCACGGCCGTTGCCGTGCTGTTTTCAGCGACGCCACTGACTACCGGCACCCGTCCTTTCGCGACATCGAGCGCCAGCTTCACAACAAGGCGCTTTTCTTCAGGTTGCATCGCCTGGTTTTCGCCCAGCGAACCGCAGACCACCAATCCGCTAACGCCGCTGGCAATCAAGACCTCGAGATGCTTCGCCGTGGCGTCGGCATCCAGGGATTGGTCTTTCTTAAATTGAGTGGTGACCGCAGGGAAAACGCCCTGCCAATATGGTTTCATGTGAAATCAGGAAAGATTGAAACTAGGTTCGATAAAGTGGGTTAAACGAAAAGGCTAACGGCGATGCATCAATTCTTCGATTTCATCGGCTTCAATGGGAACGTGTGCCATCAAATCTTGCGGACCCTTCTCGGTGATGAGCACCGTGTTTTCCAAACGGATGCCGAAACCCTCTTCTTTGATGTAAATTGCCGGTTCGCAAGTCAACACCCAGCCAGGCGTGATCTTGAAATGATTATAGGTCGCGTCATGCACATCCAAGCCAATGGGATGGGCCACCCCATGCATGAAATAGGGTCGGACCGCCGGAGCTTCCGGTGTCTGCTTCTTCACTTGCGAACGCTTTAACAAACCGAGAGCGACGCATTCCTCGGCAATCAAGGCTTCACATTCGGTGCGCAAATCTTTCGTCGTTTTTCCCGGCACCATCGCTTGCATGATTTGGCGAAAGACGCGCAAGACCGCCTGATAAACCTGACGTTGGCGGCGGGTGAAGCGGCCGCTCACAGGTATCGTTCGCGTGAGATCGCTCATGTAATTGCCCAGGCCGGCCGCGACATCCAATAGCACGAGTTCACCTTTGCGGCACACGCGATCATTTTGGTTGTAATGCAGAATGTTGTTATTGACGCCGCTTGCGATGATCGGCGAATACGCAAATGTGCCCTTGTTGCGAATGAACTCATGCGCGAACTCGGCCTCCAGTTCCGCCTCGTTCGTCCCGGGTTTGAGATACTTGCAAACGCGCTTGAATCCCTTTCCTGTCAGGTCAGCGGCGGCACTGATCACCTTGATCTCCACTTCGGATTTGATCGCCCGCAATTCGTGCATCAACGGCGCCAGGCGCTGATATTGATGCAACGGATACCGGCGCTGACAGTCGCGGATGAAACGGGCGTCGCGGGTGTCCACGGTAATCTCGGCGCGAGGATGCTCATTGCTGTTAAGATAGATAAGCTGGCCTTCGCACATCACCTGACGGAAAACAGTTGGAAAATCCGTGAGCCATTTGACGTTGGTGATTCCGGAAATGGCCGTGGCTTCGGCCTTGCTCAATTTGTGCCCCTCCCAAATGGCGAGATGCTCATTGGGCTGGCGCAGAAAGAGGACCTCGCGGTGATTCGGATCGAAGGCATTCGGCGCGAGCAACAAAATGCTTTCCTCTTGATGAATGCCCGTGAGGTAAAAGAGATCGGCATTTTGCAGATGGACCATGGTGCCATCCGCGTTGGTGGGCATCACGTCATTGGCGTTGAGAATCGCCACGGCGCCCGTGGGCAGTTTTTCTCGCAGGCGGTTGCGATTGAGCGTGAAGAGTGACGCAGGCAAAGGCCAGGGCTTCATGATGATTGCGTAAAAAATTATTCCAACAAATCAAACCGGGCGCGGCTTTGAAAGGAATGTAGCGAATACGACGATAAAAACTAGAGAATTGCTCGGGCGGAATTCTAACGAGCGCTACGCGCCCGCAAACCGACCAAACCCATCAGGCCGGCCATCAGGAGTCCGGATACGGCCCAGGTGCCGGCGTTTGGATTTTGCGGCGCCAGTTGCAGCGCCGCAGCGCCGAGTCCCGGGCCGAGAAAAATTCCGAGGCCGATAAAAGCCTCGTGCAAACCGCCGTGCTCGCCTTGGGCTTCGCCGACATCCATCGAATAGAACAGGGAGGAATAATAAATCAGTCCCGTAGCCAGGCCAAAAAATACCTGGGCCAGCAACACGGGCCAGAGTTGCGCGGAAAGCAGGATGGTGGCAAAGCTGGCGATCAACAGCAAAAACGCTCCCAGCAACCAGCGAAACCGGTAGTGCCAGCCGGACCATTGCGCGAGCAGGGCGAAAGCCCCAAAGCGTCCAAAAAGCCAGACCGAGCAAAACAACCCCGTTTGGGTCGGGGAAAGATCATGCCGCTGCGCCACATTGGGCATCACGGCGAATAAAGTATTGATGGCGATGTAGGCAAAAGGGTTGGCAAGCCATGCCATCTTGAGAAAGGCCGCAGGTGGGACGCGTTGCTGAAGAGCCGTCGGTTCGGGCTTGTGTTGACCTTCACGCGGTGGCAGCGGAGTCGCCGCGAGGACCTTCTCATGGTATCGCTCCAGCCAGAGCAACAAAAGGAATTGGGTGAAGAACAGCACCGCTGGCACGACGAAAATAGCGCCTTTTCCCAGCGCATCATACAATTTGCCACCCGTAAAATACGCCAGCGCCGCGGCGCCGGCCCAAGTGCAATTGTAAACCCCCACCATGCGGAGCGTGCCGGCCTGCGATTCGCGCTCGCTGACCAAAGCCTCCAGCGCCGGCCAGGTTAACAACAGCACCGCACTATAAACTGCCAGGGTAATGAGCAGCGGCAATGGACGCTGCAGCAGCGCGCCGACAAGCATTACTACCGTGAGGCCGAGAAAGCCAAGCTTGAGACTCAAGACATAACCACGCCGTTGCGCAAACTTTCCGCACTGCCAGGCCGCGAAGACGTAGATGAAACCGTGCAACGCCGATACCAACAGGTTTTCCCGATTGCCGAACTTGAACTGATCCCGGAGATAGAAAAAGAGATAGTTGAGGAAGTAACTCGTTGCGATGGTATTTAACGCAGCGAGGGTCAGGTAACCGGCTTTGAGCTGGCGATGTGTCATGGCAGGGTTCGCAGCACGTCAGGCGCGAATCTCCGCCAAGGCCTGGCGGCAATACCACTTCACGGCGTTGCTCATGGGCGGCTGCAAGGCATCGAGGTCGGACGCCGAACACCAGCGGATGTCATGGTGCTCCTCGGTGGCCAGTTGCACTTGCCCGCTCTTGGGCCGCGCCCAATAAATCATACCAATGTGCTCGTGGGTGTCCGTGATCCGATGAATGTCCAGAAAGCGCGGCGCGATCAGAGCCCGGGTACCAGGCTCAGTGGTGGGAGGTCGTTCTCCGATCAATTCCACATCCAAGCCGCTTTCCTCGAGCGTTTCGCGTATCGCTGCCACTTCGGGATCCTCGTCCAATTCAATATGCCCGCCCACCGGCAACCATTTGTTGAGTTTGCGGTGATGAATCAGCAGCACCTTTTCGTCCTGAACGACAAAAATGGCAACGGTGAAATCAATCTTTTCGTGGATATGGGCCACAGGCGCGAAATCCTAGTGCAGTGCCGGATTTTTTCAACGGTGAATCAGATCGATAAGGCTCCTGAATGGTGATCCACTGAGGAGCAGATGGCTTTTTCCTCCTCGTTCTCGTCCTCGTCCTCGAAAATCGCTAACAAAATCGAGGACGAGGACGAGTCAAATTCGCCCCGCACTTTAATTACATCTGGGTTCCGCGAGATACTCCCGCATCGAACTAATCTTCCCATCTTTCTGGGTCATGATCTGCAATGGGCCGACCGAATGTTTTTTTAATTTCTTGTAAATCTCAGGCTGGGCGCGTTTGGTCAATTCCCGTTCCTCCACTCCAGAGGCATCGCAACTCAGCATCAAGGCATGAGCCTTATACACCCGGGGATGTCCGAGAATTCGGGTTGCTCCGGCAGGCAACGGCGCTGCGGGCCGCTGGTCCAGCACCAGAAAACTCAGTGGCAGATCGCGCAGATCAATGCCCATTTCATTCGCGAAACGCGACCAATTGGCATCAGTGAACACTCTCGCGGGGGGCACGGCAAAATGATGGCACCAATGACGTTCGTTCTGAGGCAACAAGATACCGCAGCGTTCCGAATGCGTGCAGGGAGCGATGAGTTGCATTTTCGCGCGTAGTCTCTCGCGAATGGCGATGAGCGTAAGACTCGAATCGTAGGTGCCCGGCTCCACCCAGATCACACACTGCGCCGTAGTCGCAAGGTCAGCGAGCGCCTGGATTTGCTCCGGACTCAGTTCGGTGATTACGTGACTGATGAGCAGGACTGTCGGCGCTTCGATCAAGCCGGTATGCACGGGCAGATTTGGATATTTGCGCCGGGCCTGTTGCGCGGCAAACGCGCTCGCCGCAGCGGAGCGATCCCAGAAATGGATGCCCGTGACACCGGACTCGCCAAACTGATCGAGGCAGGCGCGCGTCGCGATGCCGCTGCCGCAACCCCAATCGAGCCAGGCACCGGGTGGCGGCAACCAGCCGCGTAGTTTCAATTCCTCAAGGACGTAATCCCACTTCCAACCGATGCGTTGGGCGAAAGTGGCATCGTAACTCGCCAGCAGGGATTCGCTTTGCCAGTAATCGGTGATGCCCGCCGTGCTTTCCAAAAAGCTCTGCCGCAATTCGCGCAAGGCGTTCCAGTCAATTTCACTCCAGTCCATGGATTAATACTCGGTAGGCTCAGTGAAGCAGCAGGAAGCCAAACGCCAGTAACAGAATCAAACCGACGACCCACCAAAACCATGCCAATTTGCGCGGCTTGGGCGACCCGCCGCCGAATTCACGTTGCACGAATTCCTCGTAGTTGAAATTTTCATCAGGGAGACCCAATTCATCGTGCCGCGCGGTTTCCGACCAACCGGTTTTTTCATCCGAACCGCACTCGGGGCAGGCGCGTGCGCCGGAGGGGACTTCGGCGCCGCAATGGGGGCAGATTTCAGGAGCAGCCATGCGGTTTTGCCAAACGCGAGGCAATGATCGCACGAGCGCCGTCAACCTCCGACACCCGCATATTCCTCATCCGTATGCAGTTCGAGCCCCATCAGGACGTAATCATGACTGATCGCCTGCATGTCCTTCACATATTCCTCCAGCAGCAACAATTGGCTGAAGCCGAGCATGGCAAACATGTGGATGGCGGTTTCCTGGCCGCCAATGAATTCAGCCTCCACTTTTTCCAGGCCGACATTGCGCGCGAAGTCCACGATCTCGCCGACCATGGCGCGCGCCAGGCCCTTGCCGCGATATTGCGGATGGACCAACACGCTCACGCGGCCGATGTGCCGTTTCCAGCCGCCTAATTGTTGGTGCAAGGTTGCCACCCCCAGGATCTTGCCGCCCTGCACCGCAAGCAGCGGCAGGTTGCGACCGAGGTCGATATTTTGGCACCAGTCCTTGATCACGGACAATTCCGTCACGCGATGCTTGATGAACATGCGTTCCTGTTCGGGGATGCCGAGGAACAGTTCATGAAAATTCTTCTCATCGGCCTTGCGCAAAGGACGCAGTGTGACCTTCGAACCGTCCTTAAGTTTGATATCCTTGGGGAATTTTTGCAGTTCAAGTTCGAGCGACATAAGCACCTGTTAGGTTGAAAAATTCATTCTCACGCGTTGCTGCTGCCACATCCAGCGTCGTCCCTTTTCGACGGGTTGTAAATGATTTCTTCTGGCGCCTATGGTTTGACTGACAGCACCGTCACCAGTCCGCCAAAATCAGTGGCGAGAATTTCGCGGGGGCTGAGTGCCACGAGGGTGTTAACCACGCCCGATCCGATGCGATGTTCCCATTTAATTGTGCCGGTTCGGCCATCAAGCGCTAAAATCACTCCATTCTTGGTGCCATAGAAGACCGTGCCGCCTTTTTCCACCATCATGGCGGAGTTGATATCGTAACCGAAACCCGCGTTGGTTTTCCAAAGCAGTTCCGGCGTTTCGGCGCTGCTGGAGAAGGCATAAATGAAATCATTCATCGCACGCGCGTAAACCCGCTGACCATCCTCAGAAAGACCCAGCGTCTCGCGCACCCCGTATTCTCCCGTGCGCCAGATTTGCTGCCCGTTCTTGATATTGATGGCCGTCATTTTGCGATCTGGTGCGACGATGAACACCTTTCCATTCGCCGCCACCGGCCAGCACGCGGCCGGCGAGAGCAACGCGCCCCCGCGATCACCTTCCCAGCGCCACGCCAGCAATCCCGTTTTTGCGTCCAGCGCATACAACCGGCCATCCCACGCGCCGAAAATGACCTTCCCATCCGCGACCAAGGGTCGGGTTTCCACGAAGCCGCTTAGACCTTCGTATTCCCAACGCACTTTTCCGGTTTCCGGGTCGAGGGCGCGAAACCGGCCTTCGCTGGATCCAACATAAAACTGACCGTCCACCACCCACGGGCACGCGACAATCGGTCGATCGGTGGCATGTCGCCAGACCTGGGCGCCCGTGGCGGCTCTGAGACAATAAACTGCGCCATCTGTCCCGGCGAAAAAGACACGATCCCCGGACACGCACGGAGTCGAGTAAACTGCTCCCGGAGTTTGAATTTTCCAGCGCACCTTGCCGGATTTAAGATCGAAGGAATAAACCGCCCCCGAGGCATCCCCGATTATGGCACTATTTTCCCACACCGCCGGAGTCGAGGCGATGGTGAAGCCGGTATTGAATTCCCAACGCGGCCGGACATTGGCGAACTTCTGATTCATCGAAAAATCCGGACGCGGATAGTGGTTGGTGTCGGCGGCGTAATTGTGCTGTTTCAACGCCACCGTGGTCCACGCTGGTTTTTCGCCCGTGCCAGGATTGAATTCCGAGAAACTCATGACCCCATCCTTGATGGTGACGACATTGAATCCGCCGACTGGGCCGCGAGCGCGCAAGTTGGACCGTCCCATGACCCCAGGCACGCCTTCGAAAATAAACGCACGATTGGCGTGGCCGTGGCCATGCAGTACTACCTGCGTATTGTAATGCTTCAACAAATCCAACACTTCGTACCAGTTGGCGATGCCGTCATCGATCGGGTAATGCGTGATGAAAATCACCGGTTGGTTGGGATCGCGCATGGCCTGCAAGGTTTCCTTGAGCCAGCGCACATCTTGCGGTGACCAATAGCCGTCGCCCATCTTCATCAAAGGTCCCTGGTGAATGGCGATGAATTGATACCCGCCGTACTCGAAATGAAAGCGCTCGTCGCCGAATAATTTCGGGAAATCCGTGGCACCCGATTCGGACCATTTCGTATCGTGGTTGCCCGGCACGACATAACAGGGGATTTTCAATTCGCCCAGGAGTTGCTTGGCGAGTTGCAATTGCGCCCGCGCGCCGTATTCCGTTACGTCACCTGAAAGAATGACGAAACTCATGTTGGTAAGCGCGTTGATTTCACGGATCGTGGCGCGCAAATCCTCCTCTCCCGTGGTGGACCCCACATGGGTATCGCTCAACAGGATGAATTGGAAATTAGTCTGCGCGCCCAGCAGGCTGCTCGTGAGCAAGACGAGACCAATGCAGGCAGACAGGACCGTACGACAAAGTGAATGGGACTGGTTCACCGAGGTATTGTTTACCGCGTCGTCGTGGGATTCAAGGGGATTGTCAGAACGGACCGCGGCTCTGTGAGCCGCAGCGACGTTGGCACACTGGAAGCGCTCGTTTTATCATCAGCGTTGCCAATGCGTTCGGACCTTCCTGCGAGTCACAGACTCGCGCTCCAATCTCAAAAGGCAGCAACCACAAGGCATATTTGCCCATGGAATCAGCAGCTTCTTGCAACATTTTGAATTGCGACCCAAACCACACTGGCGGCCCGGAGCGGCTTATGCAAAATTGTGCCAACATGAAAACCATCGCCATCATTGGCGCCTCCAATGACCGCCACAAATTTGGCAACAAAGCCGTGCGTGCCTTTTTGCAGCAGGGTTACCAGGTCTATCCCGTCAATCCGAAGGAAAGCACTATTGAAGGACTGATAGCCTATGCTTCGATCGCAGCGGTGCCGGTGCGTCCGAAAATGATCAGCGTCTATCTGCCTCCACAAGTCCTCCTCAAGTTACTGCCGGAAATCGCCGGCAAAGGCTGTGATGAACTTTGGCTGAACCCGGGAACAGAATCGGACGCCGTGCTCGCGGAAGCCGAACGGCTTGGGTTAAACGTCGTCCAAGCTTGCAGCATCGTCGGGGTTGGATTGGATGCGCATACACTCTGAGCTGCCGCTGGAGCGTTTGAAGAAATACTGGAGCCGCGTGGAGCGTGGATTTTTGGATTTTAGCGAGGCTTTGGCGCAGGCGCAGGTTTGAAGTTTCTTCGATTTTGCGGAGAGGGCTTGGCGGGTGTAGAAAGGAATCCATGGAAGCGCAGTTTCGAAAGGCCAAGTCTGGTCGACGGTATGACGAAGGGTTTAAAGAGAATGCGGTCTCTTTGCTTAAAGCGGGCCGGTCCTTCAAAGAGGTTGCCCGCGACTTGGGCGTATCGGATTGTCAACTGCGGGTCTGGGCCAGGCGGCTGCAGAAGGGCCAACCTTTAAACCAGCGCACAGGCGCTGCTGAACTCAGCCCGGAGCAGCGGGAAAACCGCCGCTTGCGGCAGGAGGTGGAATACCTCCGGCGGCAGCGGGCCTTAGCGATTGTCTCGGACGGTCAGCCCAACGGCGCTTCCAACTTATGAGCCAGCTTAAAGGGGAGTATTCCGTCCAAGAACTAGCCCAGACGTTAGAGGTCAGCCCAAGCGGCTTTTATGCCCACCAACATAAACCCCAGGGACAGCGCGCTCAACAGGATCGGCGTTTGGTCGACCAGATCGAGTCGATCTTCAAAACCAGCCGCGGCACCTATGGCAGTCCGCGCATTCAGGCCAGCTTGCGACGTCGGGGCCAGCGTTGCGGCAAAAATCGCATCGCTCGGCTCATGCGTGAACAGCATTTGCAGGCCCGCCAGAAACGGCGCTTTGTGCCCAAGACCACTCACAGTGAGCACCTTCAACCAGTGGCGCCAAACCGGCTGGCCCAAACGCCCGCTCTGGTTCGAGCGGATCAAGTCTGGGTGGCCGACATCACTTATTTGCCCACCGGCGAAGGCTGGATCTATCTGGCGGTGATTCTTGATGCTTGGTCCCGCAAAGTCGTGGGTTGGTCTTTGGGGCTTTCCCTGGAAACCGCTTTGGTCACAGAAGCCCTGAACCGAGCGCAAAGCGCGCGTCGGCCGGCACCAGGACCCCTGCACCATTCAGATAGGGGAATTCAATATGCCAGTAGCGCTTATCGGATGCTACTGGGAAAATATCAGATCATTGCCAGCATGAGCCGTTTGGCCAACCCTTACGACAATGCTCAGGCCGAATCATTCATGGCTACGCTCAAAACTGAATACTCGGCCCAAGTGCCAGCCACCAGAGACCAAGCCAGACTCAGAGTCTTTGATTACATCGAAACGTTTTATAACCCAAGGCGGCTCCACAGCGCTCTGGGCTACCGATCCCCTGTGGAATTTGAAAACTCATTCGCTTAAACTAAAACCAACAAAACGCTCGCAAGTCCTATCCACCTTTTCGAAGAAAGATCAGGTTTGAAATAACCCTGTGGCGGAGCCGAAACGATGCTAAAATCCAAAAAGACCGCTTGGCCCACTTAGCACTCCGCGTGGCTACTGTATTTTTGAAAATGCTCTAACCGTCCAAAGTAGCCCGCACGATTTGCGTCAGCTTGGTGGTTTCGAAAGGCTTGCTCAGGAAGTTAACTCCTTCTTGAAGGGGAAAATCTTTGCCGGCCACATCGGCGCTGTAGCCGCTGGTATAAAGCACTCTCAGCCCGGGGCGCTCGGTAGTGAGCCGCCGGGCGAGTTCACGCCCGCCCAAGCCATCGGGCATCACCAAATCAGTCAGCAAAAGTTTGATCTGATCCTTGTGATTCGCCCAAACTTCGAGCGCGGCGGTGCCAGTAGCAGCTTCCAGAATCTGATAACCGGCACGCGACAGGATTTTGCGCATCAGCGCCCGCAAGGCAGGTTCGTCCTCGACCACCAGAACGGTTTCCTTTCCGGCGGCGGTTGGCGGCGCCGGCGCCCGGGACGGCGGGACGACCGGCAGCTCATGAAGTTCCGGTAAAAAGATTGTAAAAGCGGTGCCCTTTCCCAATTCGCTGGTGACGTTCACCCAGCCGCGATGTTGTTGAATAATGCCGTAAACCGTGGCCAAACCGAGACCGGTGCCCTTCCCAATATCCTTTGTGGTGAAGAATGGCTCGAAGATGCGGGGCAGGATCTCGGGTGCGATCCCGCAACCCGTATCGTTAACGGATAGCGTGACGAAATTTCCGGGTCGCCCGGCAGGCATTTGCGCAACTCGCTCCGCATTCAATTCCACGCGCGCCGTTTCCACCACCAGGCGCCCCCCGCCCGGCATGGCGTCCCGGGAATTGACCGCCAAATTTAATAACACCTGTTCCAGCATGGTGGCATCCGCGCGAACCACCACGGGTTGCGCCGCATAATGAAGATGCATTTTGATGTCCTCACCGAGAATGCGCTGCAACATGCGGGTGAGATTGGCCACCACTTCGTTCAAATCCAGGCTTACGGGTTGCAGCGTCTGGCGCCGGCTGAAAGCCAGCAATTGGCGCGTCAGGTTTGCGGCTCGTTCCGCCCCCTCGCCAATCTCGGTGACGGATTCCTGCGCTTCCGGCGGCAGGCTACCGTGGGTCTGCAAGAGCGATACGTGACAGCGAATGATGGTAAGGATGTTATTGAAATCATGCGCCACGCCGCCAGACAACTGGCCAATCGCATCCATCTTCTGGGACTGGCGCAGTTGCTCTTCCAATTGCGCGCTCTCGGTGATGTCGCGCGCGTTGACGATGACATAGCCTTCCGCACTTTCGGTGGGAATGCTGCACCGCGTGGCTTCGATGAGCCGCCATTCGCCGTTGCAATGCCGGACGCGATAGATTGCGGTGATGGGCACGCCCGGGGATTGCAGGGCCCGTTCAAAGGATTCGGTCGCCTTGGCCAAGTCCTCGGGATGGACCAAGTGGAACTTGTTGCTGCCGGTAAAATCCTGGGGGGTATAGCCCAGCAGGCGATCCACGGACGGGCTGACATAACGAATTACCCCGGCGTTGTTCAACACCACGATCAAGTCGGAGGCGTTTTCGATCAACGAACGAAATCGTTCCTCGCGGCGGCGCAACTCCGCCTCATTGCGCTTGCGCTCCGTGATGTCGCGGACGATCGCCTGGAGAAAAACCTGCCCCTCCAATTCAATACGGTTGAGGCTGACTTCCGCATCAAACAACGATCCATCCAACCGCCGATGCTGCCACTCAAAAAACTGCGGCTGCCCGGCGAAGGCGTGTTGGATATAAACCCGTGCCTTGTCGATGGAACGTTTCCCATCTGGTTGCTGCTCGGGCGAAAACTCCACCGGCGAATGTCCCAGGATGTCCGTCTCCCGACAACCAAAGATCGCCTCAGTTTTTGGATTACAGCTTAGGAAATAGCGATCGTTCATCAGGAAGATCGCGTCGTTCGCCGTATTGAACAAAGTGCGGAATTTGGTTTCACTCTCACGCAACGCGGTTTCCGCCCCCTTCTGTTGCGTAATGTCCCGCACAATACTGGAAATGAAACGTACCTCGCCGGTACCGTCGCGGTGCGCGGCAATGACTTGGGAAACTGGAATGACACGACCATCGCGATGTTTGACGGAAGTTTCTCCCGCCCAATTGCCAGTGCGTTGCGCACCCGCGAGCCCCTCTTTCAGGGCGCCGTCGGCCACGGCCTGGGGATGCAAATCCGCGAGTTTCAAAGAACGCAAATCCTCGCCGGCACCAAGCCCCACCAGGCGCCGGCCGGCCGGGTTGACGTACAATAACTGAGTTGCCGCATCCGCGTACACGACCAGATCGGTCGTGGCGTCCATGACAATAGTCAGTCGGCTGCGTTCCTCCTCCAGCGCTCGCTCTGCCTCGAGGCGTTCGATGCGGCGTTGCAGCCGGTTGTTGGCCCACCGGCGGCCCGCCAGCCAGACCGCTGCAATTACGCCCAGCCCAATAGTGGCGCGAAATCCGAAGGTTTCCCAAAAGAACGGCTGCACTGCGAGCGCCAGCGCCGTTCCCATTTCATTCCATACGCCATCGTTGTTGGCGGCTTTAACTTGCAATTGGTAATCACCCGGCGCCAGTGAATGAAAATAAAAAATATGCCTCCGTTTCAGGTCCACCCAGTCGGAATATTCCCCCCGGCTGCGAAAGGCGTACTCCGCCTTTTCCGGGGCCGGATAACTCAGCGCCGCCGTCTGCACCTCGATGTCATAGCTTCCCGGCGGCAGCGTCGCGCCCGTTCGGCCGGGATCCGAGAGGATTTGCGCCACACCGGAATGATTTTTGAAACTGATTTGCTCAATCACCACCGGCGGGAAGTTCGTGTTGATCTTGATCGTCTCCGGATCCACGGTGACGACCCCATTCAGAGTGGCAAACCACAACCGGCCCGTACTATCTCGCAACGAAGCGGGTTGATAACCTTCCGCGCAATCCGCGCTTAGCAAACCGTCGGCCTCGTCGAACAAATTGAAACTTGCGCGTGCGGCGCCCCCTCGCGTCAATTGGTGCAGTTCCGCGGCGGCCACACGGATGATTCCACGATCCGAGCCCATCCAGAAATATCCTTTTCCGTCCTCCTCGAGCGAGCCGACCGTTTTCGCCGGCAACCCTTGTGCTTCGGTAATGCGTACGAGCTTTCCCTCCCGGAGACAGATTAGTCCGTTGCCGAAGACTCCGACCCACAAGCAGCCATCAGCATCAAATCTGATGGAACTAATGCGCTCATCGGGCAGTCCCTCGGCTCGCCCCAGATGGGTCACATTCGTACCTTCGATGCGAAAGAGACCTCGACTATAAGTGCCGAGCCAGATTACGTGCGTTCCCGGCTCCTCCGCGATGCCGCGCACCGAACGGCCTTTGAGTAATGGCGAGTCATTCCATTCCCGGCACTGATTTCCTTCAACATATGCCAATCCTTCGGAAGTTCCCACCCAGATGCGATCCTGCGAATCCTGGAACAAGGCGTAAATGACCCGGCCCATGTTTGCCGGCAGTGCCATATTCCGTTCCACGCCGTTCGATTTAACAAACAATCCGCCATCGTAGGTGCCGGTCCACAACTGACCTGCGCGGTCGCGCAGCACGCTCCAGACGTATGCGGTACGGCGGTCCGTGTTCAAGGGGCTGGTCCAGACGACTTTTTCTTGTTCCACTCGCGCGAGGCCACCGCCGTGAGTCCCGACCAGAATACGACCGGGACTCTCCTCAGCAACCGTCCGCACCAAACGGTCAGGCAGGCCTGCCTCGTAACTAATGGTGCGGAAATGCAATTCACGCAGCCGGGTCACCCCTCCTGCGCTGCTACCGAGCCAGAGATCGCCCTCGGAATCCCGCATCAAACACCGTGACGAATTATGCACCAATCCATTGGTGGCGCTGATCCCCAACAGGGATCCATCTTTGCCCAAACGCACCAGACCACTGGAATTTGAAGCAGCCCAGACGCGGTCTTCGCCATCTTCCAGCAATTCCCGGGGTTGGTCCACCGTCGGCACGGGGTAGGATTCCATGGGCTTCCCCACTCGGTAACGCTCCAGCAATTTGGGCCGATAAACCCAGATGCCGCCACCGCGCGCGGCACCCGCCACCAGGGATGAAGGTTCGGTGCGGGGTGGCCCGAGTTTTTCCCAAACCGACCCGTTCCAATGTCCAATAAAGCCGCGATTGGCAACCCAAAGACTGCCATCGACCTTATCCGCAATGCAAAATACACCGCTCTTCTCCAAAGGTGCCGGGGGCGCCTTGCTGCCGCTCACCGGACGTAATTCGTTCCCGTTGCGTTGCAGCAATTCTCCGGAAAAGGAACCAAACCATATCTGTCCCGCGGGATCTTCGATCACAGACCGAATTATCACGTTGGTGGGCGACAGGGACTTCCAGATCCCGCCCTCGCGGACGAGCAAGCCATCATCGGTGCTGGCCCATAGGCGGCCCGAACGGTCCACGTTCAGGGAAATAATCACCGTGCCCAATCTGGGAAAAGGGTACAATTCGACGGCGGCTTTGAAATCAATGCCATTGAATCGCAACAACCCCGCACTGGATCCCACCCAGAGATAGCCGTCTGGCGTCTGGGCCACGGCCAACGCGGAATTTTCCGGCACCCCCTCATCGGCCAGCCAATGACGAATAAGGTAATCGCCCCTGGCAATTTGTTCGTGAGTAGCGGCGGCGGAGTGCGGTAGCAGGCTGACAAGGAAGCCTGTCAGGAAAAGAAGCCACCGACTGAGAACACTTTGCGTCGGGAAAATCCGCTTGGAGAAAAAATAAACCGCCCAGAAAATTTCGCGTCGTGCTTTACGCAGCGAAACCGTCGCCCGAAAATCCGCTCGTCCCGCGCGGGTCGCGCAGACCTCGCAAAATTGATCGCACCACATCATTAGGCTGACGTAGCAAGGCTATGCGCTGGCTTAAAGGCGGGTAAAGCAAAATAGGGCGGCAAAGAAACGTGGGCTTTTTTTCAACTGCGCCGGCAGAGCGCAGCGGCGACGGCACTTTTTCAGCGGAGTGGATGTAGTGGCCTCATATGCGGATTGATAAGTCAAAATCCCTACGTAAAGCGGCGTGGCGCTTCGCTTCCCGCTACACTCCATGACATGGGAACCTTCCTGGAGCCCTGTTTAACCCGCGCCACCACCGGCTGCTTTTTTCGGTTCGCCGCGCAGCATAGCCACGCCATAGTCGCGGTTCATCCGGGCGATGAAATCGAGCGAGATTTCCTTGGGGCACACCGCTTCGCAACTGCCCGTCACCGTGCAGGCCCCAAAGCCCTCGGCATCCATTTGGTCTACCATGGCGGTGGCGCGGCGATAGCGCTCTGGCTGGCCCTGCGGAAGCAGGCCCAAGTGCGAAATCTTCGCGGCCACGAACAGCATGGCGCTGGCATTTTTGCAGGCGGCCACGCAGGCACCGCACCCGATACATTGCGCCGCGTCCATCGCCAGGTCGGAACTTTCCTTCGACACCGGAAGCCCATTCGCATCGGGCGCACTGCCGGTTCTCACGCTGATAAAACCGCCGGCGTGCTGAATCCGGTCGAAGGCCTTGCGGTCCACGACCAGGTCCTTGATGATCGGAAACGCCCGCGCGCGAAACGGCTCCACTACGATCACATCGCCATCTTTGAAACTGCGCATGTAAGTCTGGCAGGTCGCCACGCCGCGATGCGGTCCATGCGGCTTGCCATTGATGACGCACGAGCATGTGCCACAGATGCCTTCGCGGCAATCGTGATCAAAGGCGATCGGCTCTTCGCCGTTATTCGCGAGCTGCTCGTTGACTACATCGAGCATTTCGAGGAACGACATATTCTCGTTCAGCTCGGGCGATTGGTAGGTTTTGAACCCGCCGGGACTGCCCGCGTTCTTCTGCCGCCAGACTTGCAACGTAATTTTCATGGTCGATGGCCTGAGGTTGCTTGCGCGCCTCAAACTAAAATCATTTGTAACTCCGCGTGCTCATGTGGACTTCTTCATACACAAGCGGCTCTTTGTTCAAGATCGGCGCTTTCTCCGGCGCGCCGCCATATTCCCAACCGGCCACATAGGCGAAGGCGTCATCGCGGCGTTTCACGTCACCCGGGTTCACGAGGCCTTGCTTCACTTCTTCGTCGGCGTTGGTGTATTGATATTCCTCGCGGAAATGGCCGCCGCAGCTTTCCTCACGATGCAGCGCGTCGCGGCACATGAGTTCGCCCAGTTCGATGAAATCCGCCACGCGGCCCGCGCGTTCCAGCGATTGATTCCAATCCCTGGCTTCGCCGAGCACACTGACGTTTTTCCAATAATCCTCGCGGAGCGCGGCAATCTCCTTGATGCCCTTTTCGAGCCCGGCCTTGGTGCGCGCCATGCCGCAGAATTCCCACATCAATTTGCCCAACTGCTTGTGGAAACTGTCCGGCGTGCGCTTGCCTTTGTTATTCAGCAACCGAGTCGTCATGGTCTGGACGTTCTCCTCGGCTTGCTTGAAGGAGGCGTGATCCGTCGCAGGCCGTTTGTCGGGCTTCTGCGAAGCGAGATAACCGGAAATGGTCGCCGGCAGGACAAAATAGCCATCGGACAAACCCTGCATCAGCGCGCTTGCACCGAGACGATTGGCGCCGTGGTCCGAAAAATTAGCCTCACCCAGCACGAACAATCCCGGAAGATTGCTCATGAGGTTGTAATCCACCCACAGCCCGCCCATCGTGTAATGGACCGCCGGATAAATCCGCATCGGCGTGTGATAGGCGTCCTCGTTCGTGATTTCGTGATACATCGCGAAGAGGTTGCCGTAACGCTCACGCACTTTATTTTCCCCAAGCCGTTGAATGGCCGCAGAAAAATCGAGATAAACACCCAAACCGGTTTCGCCCACTCCGCGGCCTTCGTCGCAAACCAGCTTGGCCGCCCGGCTCGCAATGTCGCGCGGCGCCAGGTTTCCGAACGCCGAGTACATGCGTTCGAGATAATAATCCCGGTCGCCTTCCGCGATGTCCTGCGGCGCTTTCTGACAATCTTCCTTCCGCTTCGGCACCCACACGCGGCCGTCGTTGCGCAACGATTCGCTCATGAGGGTGAGCTTGGATTGATAATCACCGCTGACCGGAATGCAGGTCGGATGAATCTGCGTGTAACAAGGATTGGCGAAACAGGCGCCGCGTTTGTAAGCGCGCCAGATGGCCGTTGTGTTCGAGCCGCGCGCGTAGGTAGAGAGATTATAAACGTTCCCATAACCTCCCGTCGCCAGCACCACCGCATCAGCGTTGTGACGGGTGACCTCGCCGGTGCGCAAATTACGAACAATGATGCCCTTGGCGTGACCGTCCACCACCGCGAGATCGAGCATCTCAGCGTGGGTGTAGGATTTCACGTTGCCAGCACTAATCATCTTGTTCAGGGCGGAATAAGCACCGAGCAATAATTGCTGACCGGTCTGGCCGCGCGCATAAAAAGTGCGCGATACCTGCGCGCCGCCGAAGGAACGGTTGTCCAGCAACCCCCCGTATTCGCGGGCAAACGGCACGCCTTGCGCGACGCATTGATCGATGATGTTCACCGAAACCTGCGCGAGACGATAGACGTTGGCTTCGCGCGCGCGAAAATCGCCACCTTTGATGGTGTCATAGAACAGGCGGTACACCGAGTCGCCATCGTTCTGGTAATTCTTTGCGGCGTTAATACCGCCTTGGGCGGCGACGGAATGCGCCCGGCGCGGCGAATCGTGGAATACGAAATTGTGAACTTCGTAGCCGAGTTCAGCGAGCGTGGCGGAAGTGGAAGCACCTGCCAGCCCCGCGCCCACCACGATGATCTTGTATTTCCGTTTATTGGCCGGGTTGATCAGCTTGGTATTGAACTTATACTGCTGCCACTTTTGTGCCAGTGGACCAGCAGGGACATTGGAATTGAGCGTGGCCATGTTACTTCGCAGCCTCCTTTCCCACGGGCGCGGCGGATTCCTGCAGCGCGGCGGATTTCATTTCCATCCGGACTTGGTCCGCGTACTCGGCGCCCACGATGCGCAGGAAGATCGAAATCGGTATCACCAGGTAACCGATCAGGATCGCGAGCGTGATCGCCTGGGTGAAGCATCGGATGCGCGGCCACCAATTGTGATTACGCAAGCCGAGCGACTGGCACGCGCTGGAGACGCCGTGTCCCAAGTGCAGGAAGAGCATCACTTGAGCGACAATGTAAAAAAGCACGACCCACCAGACTTGGAAACCGAGCACGACCATGCCGTAACAATCCGCAACGGATTCGCCATGGAGCGTGGTTTTGAGTTTGCTGAAATCGCCCACGCCGTTGATGCCCGGCAGCAACGCGGTGAAGTGCGCCAGATGATACACCACGAAGGCTCCGACCACGAGGCCGCTCAGCAGCATGTAACGCGATTGCCAAGTGGCCCCGTAAGCTCCCGACGTCGCATATCCAACCGGACGGGCTTCTTTATTGGCCGCGGACAATTGAATCGCCGTGATGACGTGCAAAATTACCAGGGTCAGCAACCCCGCACGCGCGCCCCACAGCAAGATGGGCTCGCTCTTGAGAAAATGCGCGTAATTATTGATGAGCTCGGGCGGGCCAAAGATTTGCAAATTGCCCACCAGGTGGCCAATGACGAACAGGAATAGCAACAGCCCGGTTGCCGCCATGATGAACTTCCTGCCGATTGATGACTTGAGAATGCTGTTCATCGGAATTTATTCAGAGACGTCGAGTGTCCCGTCTCATGAGACAAGCTACTGTAGCGATTGGTTCCCGATAAGGCAATATACCAGTGCCGATATAAGCGGGGCTTCGCGGGAATGTTGTTGGAGCTAATTCACCGTTCGCGAAGGACGGCAAGGTTTCAACCGATGGGGCAGTTGGAAAGATTCAGCCCTGCGAAAAACTTAACCCTGGATTGGCGATACTTGTTGTCATTTGCCCATTCCTGAAAATAGCCCAGCCATTCATGGCTGGGTTAGCAATTGGCAATTTATCCAGTCCCGCCAGGGACGGAAGAAATGGCCCATCGTCCCTGACGGATCTTTTTGGTCATGACGTTGAAACCCAGCGATAAATCGCTGGGCTATTTCCAATGACTTCCTTACTTTCCACCCATCATGCATTCATTCAATTCCTGTCTGATGCATTGCGTTTTCTCTACCAAGGAACGCCGACCATGGCTCGCGCCAAGAATTTGCGATCGGTTATGGCCTTATCTCGGAGGTATCGCCCGGGAAAATGAAATGAAAGCTCTTGCCGTGGGCGGAGTGGCCGATCACGTTCACTTGCTCTTGAGTCTGCCCGCGACGCTCTCGGTATCGAAGGCCATGCAATTATTGAAAGGCAATTCATCGAAATGGTTGCGAGAAACCTTTCCTGAACTCCGAGCGCAAGGGTTCGCCTGGCAGGAGGGCTTTGGCGCTTTCAGCATCAGCATTTCAGGATTGGAAGACACGGTCCGTTACATTCGGACGCAAGAGCAGCATCACCAGAAAAAAGATTTTCGTGAGGAGTTTGAAATCTTCTTGCGGAAGCACGGGTGTGGTTTTGGGACGGAGGTTTTGGAGTGATTTTCTTTCGTCCCTGGCGGGACTTTTTTTGGCTACGACTTTCAAACCCAGCGATAAATCGCTGGGCTATTTTCGAGGTGAGAATGATGTCTCAAGGCGAAATTGTAGCTTGAGGCAGCTTGGGGTAATCAGATCATTGGGAAATCCAGCAACTCTACCAATCGTTCCAATGAGGCTATGCGATCCGTCACCGTCGGTTGATCCCGCGAAATTTGCACTGATCGCATTCCGACGGCGCGGGCGCCTTGCACATCGGCGGTCCAGCTGTCACCCACGTGCAGGATTTCTCCCGCAGGGAGTTCGAATTGCCGGATGGCCGATCGAAAAATTTCCGGCTCGGGTTTCGAGCAACCAGCTTCGCACGAAATCACGGTGACTTCGAATCGGTTGGCGAGTTCAAAGGCGGCAAGCAACGGGCGCAATCGCTCATCCCAATTGGAAATGATTCCCAAACGGACACCACGCTGCACCAGTGCATTGAGCGCCGGCATCACATCGTCATACATGAGCCACGCCGACCGCTGGCCAAAACGGTCGAAGAGCTCGGGGAAAAACGTCGCGCGGGGCGGCATTGCCACAAGACCGGCAAATGTGGCATCTACGATTTGTGCCCAATCCTCACGCGTATTGGCCACCCAGCCTAGAGCGGCAAAGGCAGCGTGGAAGCGGCGATTCAGCTCCGCTGGATCCAGCCCCGAAGAACCGTGTCGCGCGGCCACTTCAGCGTAAACGTGCCCAACCGAGCCCGCAGGCTCGAGCAAGGTGTGGCCAACGTCAAACGTGATGGCGCGGATGGCACCGGTCGGCCGGTTCACGGCGTCGGAGTGGAAACTTTGAGCGCCTGCACCAGAAAGGCCCACTTGTCCGCCGCCTCTTCGATAAGTTTCGAAGTGGGTTTGCCGGCGCCGTGGCCGGCCTTGGTTTCAATCCGGATCAGGACCGGCGCACTGCCCGCCTGCGCCGCCTGCAAGGTCGCGGCAAATTTGAAACTGTGCGCCGGCACGACGCGATCATCGTGGTCCGCCGTGGTTACCAGCGTGGCCGGGTAGCGCGTGCCGGGCTTGATATTATGGAGCGGAGAATACGCATGAAGCGCTTTGAATTCATCCGCGTTGTCCGAAGATCCATAATCCGAAGTCCAAGCCCAGCCGATGGTGAATTTGTGGAAGCGCAACATGTCCATCACACCGACGGCTGGTAGCGCCGCGCCGTAAAGATCCGGCCGCTGCGTCAGGCAAGCGCCCACGAGTAGGCCGCCATTGCTGCCGCCCGAGATCGCGAGTTTTTTAGAGGAGGTGTAATGATTGGCGATCAACCACTCCGCCGCGCCGATGAAATCGTCGAAGACATTTTGTTTGCGCAGCTTCGTGCCGGCTTGATGCCATTGCTCACCGTACTCTCCACCACCGCGCAGATTCGGCACGGCGTAAACGCCGCCCATTTCCATCCAGTCCAGCACGGCCACGGAGAACGCAGGCGTAATGCTGATGTTAAAACCGCCATAGGCGTAAAGTACCGTGGGATTCTTGCCGTCGAGCTTCAGGCCCTTCTTATGCGAGATGAACATCGGCACGCGCGTGCCGTCTTTGCTCGTGTAGAAGATCTGCTTGGTTTCAAAATCGTCCGGATTGAATTTCAACTTGGGAGCGCGGAAGACAGTGCTCGCTCCGCTCGGAACGTCATAGCGAAAAATCGTGCCGGGTGAAGTAAAGCCAGTGAAGGAATAAAACGTTTCTTTGTCCGACCGTTTGCCACCGAACCCGCCGACCGTGCCGATGCCCGGCAGCGCCACTTCCCGCACGAGTTTGCCATTCAAATTATAAATCCGCACCTGACTGTGGGCGTCCTTGAGAAAGCTGCACACCAACTGATTATTGATTACGTTCACGCCGACCAGCGTTTCTGGTCCTTCGGGAATGATCTCCTTCCAGTTCGTGCGCTCGGGTTTCGTGACATCAATCGCAATGATGCGATGACGCGGCGCGTTCAAATCCGTACGAAAAAATAGCACCGGCCCATCGTTATCGACGAAGGTGTAATCGGCATCGAAATCCATGAGCAACTCGACCACCGGGGCGCCGGGCGTTTGCAGATCCTGATAGAGCACGCGGTTCTTGGGATCCGTGCCTTGGGAGGCAGAAATAATCAGATAATGACCATCATCGGTGACGCCCCCGCCGAAGTTCCAATCCTTGTGATCGGGGCGATGATAAATCAGGCGGTCCTCCGATTGTGCCGTGCCCAGGCGATGATAATACAATTTATGAAAATAGTTGGCTTTGGTCATTTTCGTCTGCTCCGTCGGTTCGTCATACCGGGAATAGAAGAAGCCCTGGCCGTCCTTGGTCCAGGAAGCACTGGAGAATTTGACCCATTTAACCACGTCCGACAGGTCCTGGCCGGTGCGCACGTCACGCACTTTCCATTCCTGCCAATCCGAACCAGCGGTGGATAAACCGTAAGCCATCAGGTTGCCATCCTCCGTGAGGTCGTAACCACCTAACGCGACGGTACCATCGGTGGAGAGTTTGTTAGGATCGAGGAGCAACTGTGGCGCGGCGTCCAGCGAACTCATGGTGTAGAGCACGCTCTGGTTTTGCAGACCATCGTTGCGCGAAATGAAATAACGCGAGCCCTGCTTGAACGGAATGCCGTAGCGTTCATAATTCCACAACTCGGTGAGGCGTGCCTTGATGGCAGCGCGTTGAGGGATGGTTTCAAGGTAGCCAAAGGTGACTTGGTTTTCGGCGGTGACCCAAGCTTTGGTCTCTGCGGAATTATCATCCTCGAGCCAGCGGTACGGATCGGCAACGACGGTGCCGTGGTAATTATCCGTTTGGTCGGTTTTGCGCGCGGCGGGATACTCCCGGCGCGGGCTGGTGGTGGCGCATCCAATCATCGTGGTAACCAATGCCATGGCAAGAATCTGCTTTCGTGCGGACATGCCCGCAACAATGGCGCGAATATCGAAGTGGGTCAAAAACATTTGGAGGGTTGCTTGACCAACCATTGCTCACGGCACCAGCCGTAAGCGATAAAAACGGTTGGGAAATCCCGGTGCCTGGTCGTCATTGAAATGCCAGGTGCCACTGACACCAAAGGTGTTGGTAGCCACCGGTGTCCAGATCGTGACGGAGTCAATGATAGTTGCGGCCTCCAGCACGTAGGTCAGGCCCGGGGCGCCGCTGAAATCCAGGCTGAAGCTACCGTTCGCATTGCCCGAAGCGGCACTAATTCTGGGATTAATGCCGGCCTGCGGTTGGAGCGAAATCGTCTGGAAGTTCGTGCCGCCCCAGCCGTCCACCACTGTGGCCGTGAACTCGTCGGTCCCAATGATGGGATTATAGTACGCCAGTGTCCCGGCCTGATTCGTTATTACGATTCCGTTGGCACTGTGACTCACGGCTGCCAGACTCAAAGTGTCGCCGTCCACGTCACTCCAGTTCGTGGCAAGGTCACTGATATTGATATTGAGCAACTGACCCGCAATGTATTGATAATGAGCCGGGGCGACGACCGGTGGGTGGTTCGTGACGATTTGTTCGATTTGGTTGATGGCGGGCAGGTCATTGGCGTCGCCCAGGTAGACGGCCGTTACCAGATTGGTGCCGCGAGGAAGGGAAAGGAGACTGATGCTTGTGCTTTGACCCGCCAACACGGCTTCACTGTCGAACACCGTTTCGTTCGTCACAAACAAAACCCTGCCGATGGCTCCGGTAAGCGAAAGGCTCGCGGTAAAACTCACGCCACTCCGGTAGCCAACCGGATTGGCCGACGAGGTCAGCAACAGAATGGGTTGCGGCCGTTGCACGGTTAACGTCGCTACAAGGCCGGTAACGCTACCTCCCGTGGAATGAGCTGATACTGAATACTCACCTGCGGCCGCAAGGGTGAGCGCGTTAAGAGCCAGCGTGCTGCCGGTTTCCCCTGACAGCGGATTCCCCCGGAAAAACCATTGATAACTTAACGGGGTGCAGGCTGTAGCGGTGACACTCAATAAGAGGCTCGTCCCGGCCACATTGGTTTGATTCTGCGGGAGACTGGTGATGACCGGCGGGGTTTGATCGACGACCACAATGGTATTGGTGACGACACTCGTGTTGCCGAAAACATCCCGTACACCAACCAATACTAGATTGGTGCCAATTGGCAGCACGACCGTTGCGGCCGGACTTTGCGTGACGCTCAAATTGCCGGAAAGGTCGCTCGCAAGGATGAAATTCGTGCCGGTCACGTCCGGCATAGCAACTCCACAGTTCGTAATAGCGGCTAACGTCAAGTTGGTGAAACTCCATGTAACGGCCGGTGGGGTGGTATCGCGAACAATTACGGTTCGGATCACCGTATTCGTGTTACCGCTGCCATCATCTGCCGTGTAAGAAATCAAATTAGTGCCGGGAGAACTGAGGTTCACGGCACCGGTGGTTGTAACGCCCACCGGGCCCGCGCAGGCATCACTGGCGGTCGCGCCCGGGTCGATGAACCCACTGCCGAATTCCACGAAAAGCGGATTTGCTCCCAGTGGCGTAATCTGCGGCGCCAGGCTATCGGACACTGTTAACGTCGCGTTGGTCGTCAGACTCCCATAGAGATTGGTTAGCGCGAGCGTAACGATGTGATTCGGCGCATGGATGTTGGACAAGGTAAGGCTGGAAGTTGTTGCGCCCACGACGTCGGTGCCGTCCAGCGTCCATTGATAGCTCAGCGGCGCTGTGCCGGTCGCGGCCACAGCAAAAGTCACATTGCCGCCACACTCAACATTCCGATTCGTGAGCGGGCCCGCCAGCCCAGGTGGCAACACCACCAACAGCGACGCGCTGTTCGTCCGCGCGCCATAGAGATTGGTGGCCACGATACTGTAAGTGGCGGTGTTGCTGGCAGTGACGCCGATGAGGGTGAGGACATTGGAAGTCGCCCCCAAGATCGATGCCCCATTCACCAAGTTGGTGTTATTCTTGCGCCATTGATAGCTCAACGGATCCGAACCATCCACCGTGGTAGCGAATTGCACCGTGCTGCCGGCGATCACCGTTTGATTGCTTGCAGCCAACGTAAATTGGGGGGCGAAGCCCACCGACAACACCGCGACGGCACTGGTGACCACGCCAAAGCTATTGGAGGCAACCAACTGGTAGCTCGCGGCATTGTTGGTCGTGACTGCAGTGAAGGTAAGGGTGCTATTAGCTGTGCCGGAAACGTTGCCTCCAGCCTCAAGGTTGGTGCCATTCATCAGCCACGAATAACTGATGGGCGGGGCACCATTCGCGACTCCGATGAGCGTCAGGTTCGCACCGTTCGTGACGAACCGATTCGTTGGTTGGAGCAGGAAGAACGGAACTTGCAGCGGAGCCAACGCATTGATCAAATTCGTGCCCCTTGGCGAGCCCAGACCCGTGCAAAGGTCGAAGCCCGCCGCGGCTTTGTACAAGTTCGGCGTATTCGTCCCGATGTTATTGCCGCCGACCGTATCGTGAAAGCACGGGGTATAATTTGTGGTGGTGGCCAGTGCATAAATCGCGGGATTAATGAAACCCACTACGCCGCCGCCTGATGCCAGCGATTGCTGATTTACCAGGGCGCAAAATCCGGCCCACAAGGGCGCGGAGCAACTTGTGCCGGAAAACGATCCCGAACTCCCGTTGTTGTAGTTCACATAAATCAAGTCCGCGACCATGGCCACATCGGGAACATTGCGCCAGACCGTGGAGCCGGCGTTATTGGTCATGGCAATATTCGTCTGGTAGTCCGGAATGGTATAATAGGCGCTGATGCCGCCGCCGGAACCCACGTTGGCGCTGGCACCGCCCGAGGCATGGAAGTTCCAAACGCTCTCCGCTGCGAAACTCACGCCCGCCCCACTCATGGCCAGACTGGTGCCGCCCACGCAAGTAATGTTGGGATTATCGACTGGTGCGGTGGTCTGGGCTTCGTTATCGAGCGTCTGGTCACCGGTGTAAGCATCACTATCGCCGGAGGCTTGGAAGTAGGATTGGCCCTGCGCGGTCATCTGAAGAAAAATCGTGTCGATGGTGGAATTGGGCCCGCCGGACCAAGTCCAGGAGGAACTCAATTGCTTGGCAAAATTATCATTCGCCATCCGGCTCAGGATCGAACTCGGGCCGTTGCGAATCTCATAAACCACCACGCTGGTCAATCCCGGCGCCATCGCAATGGCCATCTCAATATCCAACGCGACTTCAGCGTTGTTCGCCGTGGTAGGCGCCTGCCCGATCACGATGTTATTGATCGGCACCATGCTGTTGCTCAAGCCGATGGTGCGCTGGTAGTTCGTGATATCGACCGAAAAGTAGGCCGAGAACTCCAGCAAACCGACCCTTTGCCCCATGCCCGTCAACAAAGTATTCGGCGCGTACGCATTCCGAAAATCTTTCCCGATATACAAGCTGCTGGGTCCCGAACCACTCTGCGGTTGCACCTCAATCGGATCAACCGCGCGGAAATGAGGCTTTGGCAGGCTGAAGTCACTTAACCCTTCTACATTGACTATATGCAAATTGGCCGGCACGGAGGGATCGGTGTCTGGCGCAAAGAAATCCCGGTTTTCACGCGGATGCCGGTAGGTTCGCAACGTCACCCCAAAGGCGCGTTCGATTTTGGAGGGCGCGCCTTCGACATCGAGCACGAGGCGGTTGGTATGGGTCCCAAAGACACGGAGACCGTTGGTCTCTGCGAACTGGATTGCCGCCGCATAATCGGCCTCAGAAGCACCGAAGCGTTCGGCGAATTCGCCCGGAGTGATGAAGCGGTGAAAATTCGTGCTTTGCGGATCGTAAATTTCCCGCACGAGCGCGTTTAACCCTTCCCGGTCGCGTCCGGTCAGACAAAGCGCTAGTTGGAGTTGATTGGTATCGGCCAATCGGCCTCGCGCAACGAGACCGGCCAGCGCCCGCGGTTTGATATTGGCCAATGCGACTCGTTGCTCCTGCGCCTGGGCGTTTGCTAAGAATGCCAAGAGGCTGCAGAACGCCAGTAGGTGGAAATGCCAGACCGGAGTTTGAGGAACCTCTAGGTGCGTCGCTCTGGAATGGCCCGAAAGTAGTCTAAGAAACGGCAGTTTCAAAGGTATACGGGGTTAAGTTGCTTAAGAATCACCGCAAATTACGAAAACGCAAGCGGCTTCCGACCGGGTGTAAGGAGGCAAAAATAAGGCTCAAGCAAGTGTGCAACCATCAAGAATTGGGGTGACTGCAATTCCACTTCATCCGAGGCAGTTCATTTGCATGAGTTTACCGAGAATTTTAAGGATTGCCGCAATCATGCGTGGCCTAACTGACTTCCGTGATTACACCTCAATCTTTTCATGGATCGCTTGACCCCGGTCTTTCTCCGCCGCCTCATTCACGCCAAGCGAGCAACCCAGCGCCGTAAGCGCGAAATATCTGTAGAATCGAAACACAAAATCACAAAGCTCCAGAGGAGCGGCATATTCTCAATGATGGCATCCTCATAGGACTCGACTGGTAGCATGGACCTAAACCACCACAAATACCGCGACCCCAACAGGTTTCCAAATCCGGGCATCTTAGTCGGGCGGAACTAAAAGTGGGCGCGCATTTGCCGTATTCGCCTCACTTCCGCGTGTTCGTGCCGCTCTTGTCACCTTGGGATTCGCATCACGAAGATGGGTTCGTTTGGCAAAAATCCGTACTCTCCGCTTGTGAATGTCCTCATAACCGCCGCCGCGACCAACGCAACCCAACCGCCACCACGTGAACAGTTTACGATGACGAATCAATGGACGTTGTTCAGAATCTATTCGACAGACGCGGGGTGAGCAAATATTATGCGGACGATCGTTTGGAAGGCTGGACAAGACGTGAACTTACATCTTGTCTGTAGGTGAGCACCGCTCAGTCCATTTGAGTTACTGGCTGGGATTGCACTTCCGTTTGCAGCCAAAGTCGCAGAGGGCGGGCGAGTGAGTGTGCGACACAATCAGGATGCGAATGAGCATCCGGTTTTCCTCGCCCGCCTCTGCTAAAATCTTCATTGTTTCTTTTCAATCCACTGATACACGGCGGGTATCTTGTTACCCACATTGCGCTGGGATAAACGTGCATGACCTTTAGCAATTGCCACTGCAAGCACGCGATCTAGCGACTTGATGCTAAAATCCGCTGTTGAGTTGGCTTGCCGGACCCAGTCGTCGAGTTGCTTCTTAGTAAACTCTCCCAAGGTCTCCATTCCCTTAAGCGCTAGGTCGCCGACGGTCGGGCGTGCAGCGTTTTGGCCAGCTTCTAATTCAAGAAGCAAATTATATTGCCCCTCTAAGACCGCCAAGCGGTTCTTGGCCTCAGCAATTTGGGCAGCGAGGCCTTGCTTCTTTTTCTGCATGAATGCAGCGTTCATGGGGAGAATGTTATGGAGAGAAGCGGACGAGTCAAGCTGTAATTGCATAGGGATACGGAGCAGCGAGGGGGAGAGCGGGGAGGAATACTCTAATTGGGGGAGGCGAGTGACAATTTGCATCAGGCACACACTCCTGCTAAGGCGTCGCCGCCGCCGGCCATATGCAACTGAAAGTCCGTGCGAGTCTGCCTCGTTACTCGTTCTCGATTTTTGACTTCGAGGTCGAGGGAAGCAAGCGAGAACCACGACGGCATGTTCCTTTCGCCCAAATTAATCGCACCCAATCGAGTGCCCCCGTTCAAACCCGCGTTGACATCACCCCAAACCAGTTCTAAAAACCATGAAGAACGTCACGCAACCGCGGCCTAGGGACCACCAACGATGAACCAACCACTCAACGGACTGATCCTCTTAGTCGCAGCCTGCCTCAGCCTGGGTTGCTCTGGCGGCCAGTCCGACACCCGGGCGTCAGGCGCCGTTCGCGAAGTCGTTACGGCGAACAATGCCTTCGCCTGGGATCTTTATCAGCAGCTCAAGACCACAAATGAAAATCTCTTTTTCTCGCCCTACAGTATTTCCAGTTCACTGGCGCTGACCTACGCCGGGGCGAGGAATCGCACCGCACAGGAAATAGCCCAGGTGTTGCACTCGGGCTCGAATGACATACCTGCCGCTTTTGGCAAATTGGATCGCCAGTTGCGCGCATCGAGCGGTAAAATCGAACTCCATCTGGCCAATGGGTTATGGGTGCAGAAAGGTAATCCCCTGCTCCCCGCTTTTCTCGATACCGCGCGCAAGCAATTCAGCGCTGAAGTAAAGGCTTTCGATTTCCGTACCGAGGCCGAGGCCGCCCGGACGGACCTCAATCATTGGATCAGCGAACAAACGAAACAACAGGTCGACGCGCTGGTGCCGCCGGGGATGCTGGATGGGACTTCCAAGCTCGTCATCGCCAACGCCATTTACTTCAAAGGAGCGTGGCTCACGAAATTCGATGTCAATGCCACCCGCGCTGCGGCATTCCATATCGCGGAGGATCGGACCGTCACCTGCCCGATGATGTATGGCCATGGAAAATTCAAGCACACCTACCAGCCTTTGTGCCAGATGCTTGAACTACCTTACGCCGGAAAGGACTTTTCGATGATCCTGCTTTTGCCGACCGACCAAGATGGGTTGGACCATATGGAACGCGAATTATCTCCAACGAAATTGGATGAATTGATGGCAGCTCTGGAAGAAACCGACCTTTCGGTGGAAATGCCGAAATTGAAATTCAATCGCGAATATGATCTGGGAAAGACGCTTTCCGCCCTGGGGATGAAAGAGGCTTTCAACGACGGGGCTGATTTCTCGGGAATGGATGGCACGAAATCCTTGTACATCTCAGCCGTACGCCATCGGGCCATGGTGGATGTCAGCGAGGAAGGAACCACCGCTGCTGCGGCCACGGTCGTGCATCTCAGAACCAAGGGAATGAGGCCTTCGTTTCGCGCGGATCATCCTTTCATCTTCCTGATTCGCGACAACCGTTCCGGCAGCATTTTGTTCTTGGGGCGGGTGATCGACCCGACGCGATAAAGTAAGCCCGGGACTTTGAAGGACACAAAGTCGAGCTCTACGAAAAGGCAGGCTAAGAGCCCGCTTACTTCCGCACCCAACGCTGGGCCTTCATTTCAAAACGCGGCAGCGTATTGAGGGGCACGGCGACAACTGGCACACGCAAGGAAAGCAACGTCTCGAAAGCCCGACTGAGGTGCGCTACGAGTGCCACAGGATCCGGACATTGCGGTGTCGGTTCAATCTCGATTCCCAATTCTACCAGCGAATTGACCTGGGCCACGGTCACGCGGTACTCAGCGACGTGGTCGCAGCCACGAATGATTTCCTCAACCGCACCAGGATAAACGTTGACCCCGCGCACGATCATCATGTCATCCACGCGGCCAAGAATGCCGCCTTCCAACGCGATTCCGTGCCGTCCACAGGCGCAGGGCGACGGCCCCAGCTTCACGCGGTCACCGGTCCGGTAACGCAGCAGCGGGGAACCGATGCGATTCAGGGTGGTTAAAATCAGTTCGCCCGTGATCGCGGGTTTGCCCGCAGAATCGACGACTTCGGCGAAGTATCCGGACTCCACCACATGCAGCACGCCCGGTTGTTGCGGACACTCGTAAGTCACCGGCCCGACCTCCGTCATGCCGTGGTGATCGAAAACCCGTGCACCGGGCCAGAGTTCTTCGATGCATTTGCGCGTAGCCGGAATGCTCCCCCCGGGCTCACCCGCAACGATGATGGTCCGCACTCGCGAGCGGCTCAAATCCAGCTTTTCGGTCCGCGCCGTTTCACCAAGGCGAATGGCGTAGGTGGGCGTACAACAGAGCACCGTGGCTTGATTGTCCAATAGGAGCCGCAATCGCGCGCTGGTGCTCAAACCGCCCCCGGGCAGGCAAAGACAGCCCAAGCGTTGCGCCGATTCAAAGGCGAGCCAGAAACCAATGAACGGTCCGAACGAAAAAGCGAACATCATGCGGTCCGCCGCAGTCACGCCCGCTACGCCAAAAATTTCGAGCCAGTTTTCCGTCAGCCCCTCCCAATTCTCCGGCGTGTCGAGCCAGCGTAGGGGCACGCCGCGCGTCCCGCTGGTTTGGTGAAAGCGCGTGTAGCGATCGAGCGGATACGTCAGATTTGTACCATAAGGCGGAAAGGCGGCTTGGTCCTTGACCAATTCCGCTTTGGTCGTAAAGGGAAACCGCGCGGAAAAATCCGCGAGCGAGGCGACATCAAAAGTAATTCCAGCGGATTGATACTTTTGCGTGTAGAAACGATTCGAAGGGAACAGCTCGGCCACGAGGGTGCGGAGTTGTTCCAGTTGTCCGGCTTGAATGGCCGCGCGGTCGGGAAACACACTCGCAGCCATGACCGGCGTTACTTCGTACTTCCAGCGGTCGGCGCTGCGCCGCCCGGAGTGCTGCCTGCTGGTGCACCATGGGCTGTGGCCGCTGGAGTGCCCACGTTCGTCGGCGCATAACGAGCCACGAGGAAAGCGCCGAGCGCCGCAAGCACGCAGCCCAGCAAGAATTGCGGCGGTAAGGTTTTAAAGCCGCCTTCGGGAGGGTGCGCCATCATGGCCACCACGGTATTCACGACCGGGGCGCCGGCAAAAACAATCGGCATGACCGCCGCCGCCGCCGCACTTTTGTAAATGGCCGCCGCCGCGCCCAACGCGAGGACCAACGTAAAGGCCCCCACCGCCCCTGCCGCACCGGCGATTAGACTCCATTTGACGCCGCTGCCGCCAAAGGTCCAATTCGTGCCGCGCCATTTCAGCAACGCGGCGGTCGCAAGACCAATCAATCCATAGGCGATGCAGACAAAAAGAAAGGCTTTCAGGCTCGCGTTGGGCGCCTCCGGCCCCATGGGCATGGCGCTGCGGCCTTTGTGCAGGAGAACTCCATAAACGCCCCACGAGAAAACGGTCATTAACGCAAATACGAGCCAATTAGTCATAAGCAGAAATGGAGGTTAGTTCAATTTGCAGATCAGGGCAATGTTTTCGGCGCCACTTCGATCTGGTCCGCCAGCGGTTGAGGAATGGTGGTCGCCGACATTTTGCCGTGTTGATGGGTCACACAGACCACCGTGAGCTTGCCGCGGGCGATCTCGTCATCCGGCGCGCTCACTTTGCGAAAGCGAAATTCGTAACTCAGGGACTTGGATTTTTTTTCCACGACGAGCATGTGGACTTCAAATTCATCCTCGAAGCGCAAGGGCTGTTTGTAATCGCACGAGGCATGAACGCGCGGCCAACCGACCGGCGGGTCGACCTGGCGCGTCACCACGGAAAAACCGAGCGAGCGAAAAAAGGCATGTTCGGCCGCTTCCATGTAACGGAAGAAATTGGAATAATGAACAATGCCCGCCATGTCCGTTTCACTGAATTCGACCCGGCGCGTGATTTTAAACTCGTAGGGCATGGATGAATTTTAGAATTACGGCGGGCAATTTACGATGGAAAATTGGCGCGCGCGCTTTCCAAAACGCGAAAAGTTTCGCGCGCCATGGCAGTGGCATTGTAGCGCTCGGTCACGGCACGACGGCCGGCTTCGCTGCATTCCCGCAGACGCGCGGGATTCAGCAGCAACTCTTCGATGGCGAGCGCAAGTGCAAGAGGATCATTCGGCGCGGCGAGCACGCCAGCGCCACTGGTCGAAACAATTTCCGTAAACGCGGCCGTGTTTGGCTGGGCCACAGGGACGCCCAAGGCCATGGCTTCAATCAGATAAAGTCCGAAGGCTTCCCCATAATGCGCCGGTACGGAAAAAACCGTCAACGCTTCCAGGAACGCGACTTTTTCCGCATGGCTGAGATTGGGGCTGAAACTTACTTCGCCAATGAATCCCGCCGCCGCGAGACGTTGCCGCAGTTGTTTGACGAAGGGTTCATCGCCAGGCCCGCAACCTCCACCGATGTGCAATTTCAGGCGCGGCACTTTATTGCGTTGCTTCAAGTGGATGTAGGCTTCGACAAGCTGATCCAACCCCTTGTCTTTGCACATGCGGGCGAAATATCCCAGCACCGGCGCGCGCTGGCTTTCACTAGGAGCGACTCCGCCCGCGTTCGCGCTCTTGAAATGCTCCAGATTGATTCCATTGGGAACCACCTGCACGCGTGTGACTGGAAGCTGCAGCCGCGCCGCGAGTCGGTCGGCATTCCAGCGACTGGCCGCAATCCAGCCATCGACGTCCCGCGCGCGTTCGGTGAGCAATTGCCAGGCCCGATCACGATAGGCATCCGGCAACGCATCGAGGTAAGGCTCTTCCCCTTGCAAGAGGCACACCACCGGAACGCGCAATTCGGCCTTCAGCCGCCGGGCCATGCCAATGAGAAGCGCATTCGAGAGACAGATGACTTCCGGTTTTCCAGAGTGCTTCAGCCAAGTCACCAACTCGGTGATCTCGCGGTCCTGGTTGCCGGTCTCACCGCGCAGCATCGACAATAATATATCGCCCACGTCATCGGCGCGCGTCTTCGCAGCGCGGCCCGCGGCCCATTCCAACAAACCGCGTGCATTCAAAAGTCGATGCAGCCACTTCGGCGCGCGCCGGAAGAACGAAGACTTCTGCTGGAGATAGACGTTTACGCCGCCAAAAAAAATAGGCTGCCCGGCGCTTTGATCGTCTTCATCCACGCGCACCGGCAGGTAGAGCGGCAGCATGATTGCGTCATGCCCCAACTCTCGCAGCGCGGCCACGAGGGTGTTGTCGTGGAAACAATTTCCACAGAACATTGGCCCCGCGCCGGGAGTGAGTTGGACGATGTTCAAGCGTGATTGGCCGGCCACGAAACTTCGCGGCGGCATTCATACGCTGATTGTAGCGAAGAAAACCGATCTTTCAAATCGGTATTAAAATACGAGCCGCCAGCCTCGCCGCCGTTCAACTACGCCTTGCCTGCCAGTTCCCCACTCGCCCCCACTAACGGACCGCCCAACGCCATATCATCAGGTAGGGAAACGAATTGCCGGATGTGATTCCACAAGGGGGTGTAATCCTTGTTCACATCACCACTTAGGCAATCGGTGATTTCTCCAGCGGCTTCGGGTCGCGTCTCGATCACTTTCTTGAACGAAAATTTGGGATCGTAAAACGCATACACGAGCTTGCGCATGTTTTCGATGCCTTCACGAATGTAGCGCGCGTATTCGGTGAAGCGTTGAGGGGAAAAGTCCCGCGCCAGGATGGCTTTGTGGATTTCTTCACCGGCTGCCGTCCCACTCTTGAGCGCCAGCATCAGGCCGCTGCTGAACACGGGATCGAGAAACGCAAACGCATCGCCGACGAGCAACAGGCCTTCGCTGCCACAATGACGAGCGTGCTGGGTGTACTCGCTGATGAGATAATACTGGCCGGTGGAATGGCCATGCGAAAGGTGTTCCTTGATCCAGGCGTTCTGTTCGATCTCGCGTTTGAAAATCTGTTCCGGGTCGCGCACCCCGTCGCGTGTGAGATATTTGCCCTCCGCGACCACGCCCACGCTGACCATGTCGTCGTGTTGCGGAATGTGCCAGAACCAACCTTTCTCAGGCACGTAGGCCACAGTCGTGGCCCCTTCATCAATCCCCGGTTCGCGCTTCGAGCCCTTATAATAGGTCCAAACCGCGACCTTGCTCAGGTAAGGATCTTTGGTGCGCCAGCCGTTGCGCACGGCAGTGAAGGCTTCTTTGCCGGAGCAATCCAGCGTGATGGGCGCGCGATACTCGATGGTTTCACCGGATTTCTTTTGGGCGCGCACTCCGACGACCCGGTCGCCTTCGCGCAACAATTCCTTCACGGTGATTTCTTCGATCACGTGCGCGCCCTTTTCACGCGCATTGTCGAGGAGCAGTTGGTCGAATTCGGAACGCAAGACTTGCCAGGTTTGCGCCACGCTGTCGCGGTCATAACGATTGTAAAAATAAAAGGGCTCACTGGCTTTGCCGTTTCGGGAGATGAACACCACGCTGTACTTCTTCACGAAGTGGGAACGCTTCATCTTGGGGATGAGCCCGAGGCGCTGGAGCGGTTGGTAAGTGAAGGGGATCAGCGATTCACCGATGTGGTAGCGTGGAAATTTCTCGCGCTCGAGCACGAGCACGCGGTGACCGTATTCAGCGAGAATGGCGGCCGCGGAAGATCCGGAAGGTCCTCCGCCGATAATGATGGCGTCCCAATGATTTGCGTTCATTCCAGAATTCATGACTTGGATTATGCGACTATGAATAACCCAAACCCGGAACAAATCAAGTACGTATACGTATTAATTTCAAAAAAGGTGAAGGCGATGAAAAATTTGGTGCTACACCTCTCGTTGCTCGTGCTCGCGCCTATCGTGCCGGCTTGAGCAATTTTCCCGCTTCTTCCAGCCACGCGTCCTCCGGCAAAGAGTAAGGCCGGAAGGTTTCCGCCCAGCCTTGCTGGCCGTTGTAGAGGATGGCGCGGTGGAGGCCCAGATTATTTGCGGCCGGTGACTCGATCAGGCTGGCGGAATCGCTCGCGCTCATCTGGAACACCACGCGCATTTCAAATTCGCTCAGCGCCTTGCGGCTCAACATGCGCATTACATTGTTATAGGTGTCGCACGTGGCGATGACGTGGAAGCCCTGTGCTGCGCCTTCGGTGATCAATTTGTTCAAGATCAAGCCGGGGTTGCCGGCGGCCGCAGCGGGATCGAGAGAGAAGCTGGCGTCCTCATCGAAGCGCAATTTCTTTTGCTGCGCGAGACTGTGGATCAGTAGGTAATTGGAAGGCGCGGCGCCCCCCGGCGTTTCGAGGCGTTGCGTCAGTTCAGCTTCCAGCGCGGTCATGACTTCCGCGGCCTCACCCGCGCCAACGAGACGCACGGCTTGCGGCACCAAGCGGACAACGCGCTCCAGCAATTTCGCTTCGGGAGATTCGGGCGGGCTGCAATCAAATACAAAAAACTTCGCTCCATCCCTGGTGTGTTGCGCGGCGAGTGAAAGCAGCGACACAGCGATCATCGTCAGTGCCGCCTCCTCGCGCTGGCCCACGATGAGAAGATGATTCCCACTCTGACGATGGAACACGGCCTCGGTCGGGCCTTTGATGGAATTAGGGGCGCCGAGAAAAACGCGCGGGCTCGCCACATTTTTCGTAACCGGCGAATGAATCAAAGCCCGCAGCACCGGATTATCGCGCACGTTGGCGGGCGCATTGCCTTCAAAAACAATCGGCTCGCGCCGCAAAACGCCGGGCGCCGGAGCGGACCGCTGCGCGAAGGATTCCACGCGAGCCAGCCATTCATCGCGGACCTGATCCGGCAGCCAGACCACTTGGAACGGGCTATTCCCTTGCACCGTGCCGCCGTCGTCATTATAAATTGCTTCGCCGGGACGCGAGAGCAGGCGCGGCGCGGGATTGTCCTCATTCATGATGAGGTAGGCGTCGGCTTCATTACACTGGAGCGCGATACGCACGACCATCTGGCCGATCGTGGCACGCGGGAGGGAATACGCGCCGCCCAAGGTTTGCGAACCAAGCAAGACGTGGATTCCAAACGCGCGACCTTGGCGCACGATGCGATCGAGCAACAGCGCGGCTCCTTGCGAAACCCGGTCATCCTCCACGAACAATTCCTGAAATTCGTCAATGAGCAACAGTACCCGCGGCATGACTTCCGTGCCCCCGGAGCGTTTGTAGCCGGACAAATCCTGCGCACCGAGTTTACGAAACAGATCACCGCGCCGCTTGAGTTCGTCATCCACGCGTTGCAGCACACTCAGGCCGAATTCGCGGTCGCTCTCAATGGCGATAACGCGAGCGTGAGGCAGCTTGTGGGTGGCATAACATTTGAACTCAACGCCTTTCTTGAAATCGACGAGATAAAACTCCACCTGCTCTGGACTGCACCACAAGGCGAGATTCGTGACAATCACGTGGAACAAAGTAGACTTGCCGGAGCCGGTTTTGCCGGCCACCAATCCGTGTTGCCGAGTCCCCTGCCCCAATTCGAGATACTGTAACTTCGTCGCACCGGTGCGCCCGATGGGCACCCGCAATTCGCGCGTGGTGTCGCCGGTCCAGATGGCATCGTCAGGCGGCGCCACTTCGGAGAACGGCATTTCCACGCGGTAGGAATCCACACTGGCTTTGCCCACTTCGTGCAACAGCTTCGTAGCGAGTTCGGGGTTTGGCGGTGGTTCGAGCACCAGCTTTAGCCCCTCCCAATCCGAGCCGGCTACAGTAAAGCCATCCGCACGTGGTATGATCCGCAGACTGTTTTTGCGCACTTCATCCGGCACCATTTCCACCGGCGCCGGGCGGCGTTGATCCCAATGGATCAATGTGTAAACGCCACAACGCGGCCCGCTGGCAATAATGCTTTGGAGTCGCTTGACCGCGACTTCGCTGAAATTCACCGGAAAATCCGCGATCACCAGGAAATGATATTTTTCCGCCAACCGCCCCGCCTGCGCGTTGTATTCGGCGAGCGTGGCGTACTCGTTGCGCAGATACATTTGGGTGACTTTTTCAATGTGCTCGTTCAGATCACCCAGACGTTCCTCGAATTGCGCTTGCTGGGTCCAAATGCGGCTGCTGATCACACGATCTTCGTAATCCGCGAGATGCATGATGCCGGCAAAATTTTGGCCCAGCCCGACGGGATCAAAAATCGTGAACGCAAGTCGGCCGGGGGGGGCGCTCGTCAGCAGGCGCAGGACAATGCTGTTCAGCACGCCAATGATCTGCTCATGGCCGGAGTTCTTGGTCTCAAACAACAACGAAGCAGCATCGGGAATTGCCAGTAACAGAGGTTGGACGAATTTCTTTTCGCTCGGCAGCGTCAAGCGGCGCTGGTCTAATTTGACCCCGCATAGCGCCTCAAAATCCACGGTCAGTTCACCAAAACGCGCGGCTTGCAAAAATTCATCAGGCGGCGTGAAACCCACCCAGGCCTCATTGCGCCAAGGGGGAAATTGCGCTTCCGCAGCGATTCGCGCCGCGCGCAACGCCTCATAAATCGGGATTACAACGGTCTGCCATTCGGTGTCGATCTCTTTGCGTATGGCGTCCTGCTCGGAGATCAGTTTGCTGAGATTCGCCTGAAAGGTGGTTTCCGCGCCCTGGCGCTCGGCCGCAGCCTCGGTTTCGATCTGCTCCAACCGCGTGGCATGACCGGCGGTGAGCAGGGATTGGCGACGTTGGCGGCGGTCTTGATTGGCGGATTGCAGCTTGCGGGATTGGTCATCGAGCCGCTCATTCCAATCCTTCCGCAAACCGCGCGCCTCCCCCTGCAACTTCTTCCATTGATTATTGAGCATCTGCTGACTGCTCGTGAATTCCAGGCGCGCCTGCTCCAACGTTGCTTTATGATCGGCCGTGCCCCGCGTGGCTGCGGCGTCATAGAGTCTTCGAGCGCTTTCCAAAGCAGCAGCAGCAGCCGTGGCAGCCGGAGTAGCGAGTTTTCGTCCGAGCAAATATAGAACGACGACGGCAACCAGCATTCCAACAACAATTGCCCAGGTAATGGGAGCCATATTGGCAAAGTCCAGTTTGCGAAGCGGCGGCACCAGTGCGAAAGCACCACCAACGACGAGAATAAAATAAACCCAGACCGGAACGCGAAAGAGCACCGGCAGCACGAGCGCACGGCAACGCGTGAGTTCCTGGCCCGCTTGGGCCAGAGCGTCGTGCAATTGGGTGACAAGCTGTTCGGCAGTGCCTTTGACGTCGGGATGAACTCCGGGTGGATTCGTGAGCAACTTTGCCAGATTGCCGTACGGCGAGAGCACGCCGCGCGCATTGGCTTCAGTGGCTTGGAGCACAGCGAGGTGATTTGCCAACTGGCCATTGAACGATTCCAGAGTGACATTGGCCTGCTTGATGGTTTCGTCCCGTTTGCGTTCGGCCTCCAGCAAATCCCGTTGGATTTCAAACGTGCGCCGGCCCTCTTCGCTCTCGATCTGGGCCAGCTTTTTTTCGCGAGAACTCTGGGCCGTTTTGCTGATAAATTTCTTGCGCCCTTCGGTAATGGCGTCGAACCGCACCTGCTCCGTTTCCGCCTCGGTTTTTTCCCGCTGCAATACGGCAGCCAATTGCTCCCGCCCCCGCTCACCGGCCTGGTGATGCTGGGCGCGCAATTTGGTCACGCGCGTTTCGTGATCGCGCTCGGTTTCCGCGAGACGTCGCGTCAATCGGCCCACGGCATCGCGCAATTGACCCAGCAACGCCAGTGTTTGCGGCGCGCTTAACCGGTCAGTTGCAATCGTCGCGAATTTGTTTGAGGGTGCGTTCAAGAGCATCAATGTTGGTCGCAGCGGCGTTCACTGCGGAATTCAATTCATCCAAAAACCGCTTTTCAAATTCGAGCGCCTTGTCATCACGCCAGTCCTGCCGGGTCTCACCCCAGGCAGAAAGTAATTCGCGAGTCAGCGTCATCAAGCGCACCTGGCTGCCAGTCATGATGCGGCCTCCGGAGTTTTGGGAGCGGCGACGCTTTCGGCAGCCGCCTCAGATTGCGGGGCCGGCCGCCCAATGCCGCCCGGTGACGTTTCCGCATACGCGTGAAGCGTCCGGACCATCTGGTCCAGATAATGCACTGCGGTGCCGAGGTCCTTGTCCACGATGTGGCGCAATTTCTCCACTTGTTTGGCCGGTGTCTCCACGCGTTGATCGTAGGCCCGCGTCCAGCGTTGCACGCAATTCAATTTGGCCTCACCGGCGCGGACGCCCTCACGCGCCTTGCGCACCATTGCTTGTTTGAGATCCACCGGATCGTTGAACTGGGAAACGCGCGCGGTGAACAGTTCCTGCTGGCACTGCTCCAGTTCGCGATTGCGTTTGCGAATTTCCGCGTTCCAATGGGCGGGGCGGTCGAGTTGCAGCCAGAGGCGGGTGCGCGTGACTTCATCGCTGATTTCATCCAAAACGCGATTGGCTTTCTCGCGATAGATGATGAGCTTGGCCCGGAACGCCTCAAGCGCTTCCAACGAACTAACCCTGGCGCGTTCGGACATGAATCAATGTTGGTCGAGATATTCCTCGATGCGCTGGGCTTTGCGCAAAAGGAAAGGAGTATGCTGGTTTGAAGACTCGATGAATTTCTTCAGGACTTTCATCGTGTCGCGGAATTCCTCGGAAAATTTTTGCTGCTCCTGGTCGGACCAGGTGTCGCCGAGCGCCGCGAAGCGCGCCTGGAGGAGCGCCATGCGATTCTGCAATTCGAGATTGAAGCGCTTGAGTTCCTCCGCAAACCGCCGGACTTCGCCGGGATCCATTATGGCCTGTGGCACGTGATCCTCTCGTTACTTGTTATTGTTTCTTTCGACAAGGTAGCAGAGAGCGGCTCACGCTTCCAATCCGATTTGCGCGGGTGATGGCGATTGGAAGTGATGCAGAGGGGTTTGGTTTTGATCCATCCTCGTTCTCCTCCTCGTCCTCGAAAAGCCTGGGTTGGGTTGCTTCGATTTGACGGACACAACCAAACCAGATGATGACAGATGTAGCAGAGTCAGAGCGTGTCCATGCTTACTCAGCTTGGGCATCACGACTTGCGCCGCCACTCCAAAATCACTTGAATGAGAATCCCGAAACAGCCCAACCCACCACCGAGGAGAACTCCCATGGTTGCACCGCAAAAAGCGGCGAAGCCTACCGGTTCAACATCCTGCCAGGGAATGATGTGTTTGAAAAACTCTGGAGCGATCTTGCCTGCAGCAACACCAAACAGCCCGCCCATAAGCAACCCGGCAAGGGCCGCCAACGTCACGGAAATGAATACTTTCTTAATTGTCATTTGCTTTGCGCGGCATTGTTAGCAGCGACATTCCCAGCAATTCAAAAAACACTGGAAAGACGCCGCGACGGAGTCAATGTGAAAGCGGTGTGTATTCAGCGCCGATTGGGTCGCGCTTTCAGCCCTTGAGATTATTTTGAAATAGGAACCCAGGGCTGATATTTTGGCGGGCTTTCAGCCCTCGCGATTTGATTCGGAGCGGGCCCGAGAAATGGCAGCTTTGATATTTAGCGTCCGAGATCAGGGGGAAGGCTGCTAAGATTGAGGATTAAGAATGGAGCATGCTGCAAAATGCGGCAGTGCTTCCCGCAACGCGGGAAGCACCACCCGTCAAGCCTCGGGCCTGACACCAAAGTCGATCAAAGGGGATTGTCCACCACGACGAAGCCGCTCGGTTGTTTGCGGTAAAAAGTTCCCGCGTAATAAAGATACTCGGTGTCGTTCACCCAGATTTCCACGCTGCCATCAGGCGGTGCAGCATAGACGCTGCCCACGGGCAGGGTATTGGGTGTCAGCACTAGCGGCGGGGTGGTGATCAGATACCCCTGGTCGCGTGCTTCATAGAAATTGCCTCCAGCGGAGTAATATTTACGCCCGCCGCTTTGCACGACCCGGGCTGTTTTGGGCAACCCCTTCACATACGCGTTCTGAGGCGGTGCGATTACGGCATAGCCGTTCGGCGTCTTCCGATAAAACACGGAGTTGAGGTAAAAATATTCCGTGCCATCGATCCAGAGGGAATTACAACCGTCCGGGGGCGTGGCGAGGACGGCACCCACCGGGGCTTCCACCGTGCGCAAGCCTTCCGGCCCCCGGCGATAAAATATTCCATTGCTCGTCAGGTATTCCTGATCGCCGACCCAGACCGAAACTGGCGCAGTGGTGGCCACGACGGGCGGAGTTGATTGAACCACCACCGGTGGCGGTGGCGGCGCGGTAGGTACCACCACCACACCGGGCGGACGTTCTACAACCACATAACCGCGTTCACCACGGCGATAGAAGACATCACCAGCGCGATAATACACCGAACTACCGATGGTCAGATTGACTGCGCCGAGCGGGAGGGTCACGGCGACTGAACCAATAGCCGGTGTTACAATGACTCCCGGGGATGGAGCATCGACAACCACGTAGCCGCCGTCAGCGGCCTGGAAATAGACCCCGCCGCATTCATAATAGCGGGCGCCGCGAATTTCGACGAGATGATAACCGAAGGGCAGCACTCGCACCACCGCGCCGCGATGGTAAATGGGCGGCCGCTCTTTCCAGCACATTGGGATCCTAAGCTTAGAATTCCACGTGGACAAGTTGTCGCG